>Ga0224496_10000212_pt1 | contig 42585 bp, 35 predicted proteins | sample SF_Jul11_sed_USG_2_FD_168127 | JGI IMG/M metagenome (GOLD analysis project Ga0224496, IMG submission 168127) | Sediment microbial communities from San Francisco Bay, California, United States - SF_Jul11_sed_USGS_8_1 | ecosystem: Environmental > Aquatic > Marine > Sediment | place: USA...
GGCCCCGGTTCCCTTTCTCCGCAGCCCCGATTCACGGGCTTCGGAGAAGGGTAACAGGAATCGGGGCGTCCCGCGCCGGGCGGCATGGCACCAGAGAAAGCCCCCCCCGAGACCGCTCCCCCCTGCGGCCTCTTTGGGGCCCCCACCCCGCCGCCAGCCAATAGGGCCCCGCGCCTAGCAGTAAACCACAAACCCGGCGGCGGGCACGGTCAGGTGCACCATGCTGCGGCCATCGTGGGCGGCGGTCACCATCTCCTTGGTATGCAGAATCCCCGAGGTGCTGGAATGGATGCAGGTAAGGGCCGAACCGGGGGGGGTGATGTTGGCATCCACCGTCACCCAGGCGGTTCTCGGCTGGTCCGGATCGGTGTTGATGGCCAGCAGGTACTCCTGATTATTAAAGAGGCGGGACCACGGCACCACCGAGCGCATCAGGCCCTGGCCGATCCGGCGCGGATAGCCGAAGGTGATGCCATCCCCGGAGATTTCGCGCAGGTATTGCCGCCCGCGGCGCAGGGCCTTGTGCTGGGCGCGCAACTGGAGCACCTGGGTGGTGGCCTGGTAGATGGCGTGGTTCTCGTCAAAGAAGTGCTTTCCCTTTGAGCGGAACGCCCCGAACGCGCCGCCGAACATGGATTCGCGGATGTAGCGGTCGGCATACCCTTCGTCTCCGCGGTGGCCTCCTTCCCCGTCAAAGCCCTGTTCGGACCCGTAGTAGATGCACGGAATTCCCAGCGTGGTGGCGTTGAGGGCAATGGCCGCCGGAGCCAGTTTGGCGAAGCTGGAACTGTGGGCGCAGAAACGCTGCTTGTGTTGCCCCTGATCCACCTGATCGTGGTCGTCGAACATGGTCACCACCCGGTCGCGGAACCAGGTCTGGCTGTCCTGCCCCACCTGCTCGCCGTTGCGGAACAGGTCAAAATAGTGAATCGGGTCCAGGTCTCCCTTGACCAGTTTTTCCATGTTCGGCATCACCTCGTTGATGCCGAGGGCGGCATCGAGGCCCCGCCGCTGCATGGCGCTCACCACCTCGGGGCGTTCGCCGACGATCTCGCCGATCAGGTAGAAATTGTCCTTGCCGATGGACTGGGCGAACTCGTGCAGCACCGCGGTCATGTACCGCGTTGCCCCCGGGTCCATGTGCTTGACCGTATCCACCCGGAACCCGTCCAGGTCGGCGTAGGCGATCCAGTATTTGCAGGCCTCGCAGATGGCGCGCAGGGCGTGGGAAGGGTGGTAGTCCGCCTCCGGCCCATTCCCCAGATCGATATCCTTCAGGGCGTAAAAATCGCCGCTCAGGTACTCCGCCAGATTGTTCCACCCGCTTTCCCGGATTTGTCCCATGCGGGTGAACGTGCCCGGCTCCTGCAACTCGGCGGGCCACACGGCGCCATTGGGCCAGCCGGTGGGCGCGGCGGCGCCCGGCTCGAACGGCAGCAGGGTTTGGCTCTTGATGTCCTTGCGGAACCCGGCGGCCTCGAACTTGCCTCCGGACCACTCCGGGGACCCCGCCGTGTAGGCGAACACATCCCCGCTGTGGTTGACGATCACGTCCAGAATCACCCGCATGTCCATGTCGTGGGCGGCTTTCACCAGCTGCTTGAGGTCCTCGCGGGTGCCGAAGCGCGGCTCCACCTCGAGAAAATTCTGCACGCCATAGCCGTGATAGGTGTCCGCCTTGGTCACCTGTTTGAACAGCGGGCTGATCCAGATGGCGGTGATGCCCATCCGTTGCAGGTATCCCAGTTTGCTCTGCAATCCCTTGAGGGTGCCGCCGGTAAAGTCCTTTCCGGCGGCGCGCCAGAGGGTGGAATCGGCCTTTGGCTCAATGGCGTTTTCATAATCCGTGGCCGCATCGTAGCGCGGGGTGCCGCTCCCCGAAATGACCGTTCCGGCGTTGTTCCGGTAATCGGCCTCCTTGCCGTCCGAGAAGCGGTCGAGCATCAGAAAATACAGCACCTCGTCCTCCCATGCGGTGGGGGAGGGCGTGTAGTCGCGCCCGGCGGTGAGTTTGGCCAGGTCGATTTCGGCGATGGATTTGTGGGTGGTGGTCATGGCGTCGGTCCCCCTGTGGTGGGCCGACGGGATAGGCCGACGGCCCGGTGTGCGGCGAACGAGGCACGGCTGCGGCTTCCCCCTTGCGGCACGGGTGCCGCAAATTTCCCGAGACCCACCTCGCAGATTGGAAACTCTCATCGACCTTACGCCGGTCGGAAACCCGCGTCAACGGGTGGAGCAATGGCTAAACGATGCTTTGTTTATCCGTCATGCGCGTCCCCCGGCAGCGGCTCCTCCGCGTGCAGGTAGGTTTTCCCCGTGTACAGCCGGGCCACGCCGATGAACGCCAGCGCCGTGGCCAGCATCAGGCCGGTGAAGAACCAGTAGTAATCCGCCCCCGCCAGCAGCACCGTGCCGTCGTCCCGGCGGATGAGGAAATTGACCGCGCCGGTGAACAGGTTGCCCGCCGCGATGGACAGCATGAAAAACGCCATCACGAACGATTTCATGCGCGCCGGAGCCTGGGTGTAGGAAAACTCCAGACAGGTGATCGACACCATCACCTCGGCGCAGGTGAGCAGCACATAGGCGGCCACCTGCCAGCCGATGTGCGGCATCGCGCCGCCGTCGATGGCCCGTTGCACCAGGGTCGGCACCAGAAACGCCGCCGCCGCCACGAACAGGCCGATGCCGATCTTGCGCAGCGGGGTGAGCGGAAACACCCGCTCGATGGCCGGATACACCCCATAGGAAAACAGCGGGATCAGCACCATCACCAGCAGCGGGTTGACCGCCTGAATCTGCGCCGGCAGCAGCTCGAAGCCGAACACCACCCGGTCCATGTGGCGGGCCTGCAACACCCAGGCGGAGCCGGTCTGGTCGAACAGGGCCCAGAACATGGCCACGAAGGCGTAGATGACGCTCAGCTTCAGCAGCGCCGCAACGCCTTCTTTTGAAAAGCACTCGGCAAGAAACGCCCGGCCGCCGGGGGGGATGTGCACGAAGCGGTGCCGCCCGGCCCGGAACGCGACGGTGGCGAGCACCATCAGCACGCCGGGCACGGCAAAGGCCACGGCGGGCCCATGCCGTTCCAGCAGCCACGGGGTGGCCAGGGTGGAGGCGAACGCCCCCAGGTTGATGGCGAAGTAGAACCAGCCGAACACGCGCGGGATCAGATGCCGGTTGCTGTGCCCGAACTGGTCCCCCAGATGCGCCGACACGCACGGCTTGATGCCGCCGGAGCCCACCGCGATCAGCGCCAGCCCCAGCGCCAGCCCCATGCGGGTGTCGTCCAGGGCCAGCGCGAAATGCCCCAGGCAATAGATGAGCGACAGGCCGATGATGGTGCGGTATTTCCCCAGCAGGCCGTCCGCCAGCAGCGCGCCGAACAGCGGCAGGAAATAGACCGCGGAGACGAACAGGTGGTACCACCCCTTGGCCTCCTCCTCGCCCATGAAGGCGGGCTGGCCCGCGCCGTTCATCAGGTAGCCGGTCATGAACACCACCAGAATGGCGCGCATGCCATAGAACGAAAACCGCTCCGCCGCCTCGTTGGCGACGATGAACGGAATGCCCCCCGGCATGTTCGGGGAAGGGACGGGTGCGGTGCGGTAACGGGTCATGATGGCGGCGTTTTCCGCCGAAAAGAATGGACGACATGAGACCTGTCTGTCCACCCGGTTCCCAACGCGGGGGCGGTTCGGGAGCATCCCGGGGGGAGAGCGGGGAAGGGTATGGGTACCAAAACCACCAGAACGGTTCCGCGCACGTGGCCGAAATCGCGCTTTTATGCCAAAATACGGCAATTGGCGTCCGTTTGGGGCGATGCTGACAGGCGGACCGGGAGAGCGTGATGGGCAAGCACATCGTCATCCACAGCATTGGCTCGCTGGGCGACCTGTTTCCGTTTCTGCGCATCGGCAAGGCGCTTGCCGTGCGCGGGCACCGGGTCACCATCGCCACCCTGTCCCTGTATCAGGAGCGGGTGGAAAAGGCCGGGCTCGGCTTCCACAAAACCGGGCCGGAACTGCCGGAACTCACCCCGGAACTGGTGGAGGCCATCGCCGATCCGGTGTCCGGCGGCGAATACCTGCACCGCAAACTGCTCTACCCCGCCATCGAGGAATGCTATGCCGACCTGATGGACGCGTGCCACGGGGCCGACCTGCTGGTGTCCGGCTCCATCGCCTATGCCGCGCCCATCGTGGCGGCCATGACCGGCATCCGCTGGGTCTCCACCAACCTGCAACCGATGTTCATGTTTTCGGCCTACGATCCGCCGGTGCCGCCGCCCGCGCCGGGGCTGCGGCATCTGAAGAAAATGCTCGGCTCCATCTATGGCCGCTCGCTGAAAAAGCGCTTCCGCAAGGAGGCCAGCGGCTGGGCCGGACCCATCTACCGCCTGCGCGGCACCCTGGGCCTGCCCCGTGGCGGGGAGCCGATCACCGAGGCGGCCTATTCCCCGCTGCTGCATCTGGCCCTGTTTTCACCGCAGATCGGCAAGCGCCAGAAGGACTGGCCCAGAACCACCCGCCAGTGCGGATTTGTATTCGAGCCCGGCGCGCCCAAGGTGTTTGCCGACACCCCCCTGCCCGGCGACCTGGGCCGCTTCGAGATTCCCCCCGCCCCGCCCGAGCCCCGCGCCGGGGAGTATCGCGGCCAGACGGAAGGGGAGGAGCCGGCGCACGCCGGTTCTGCCGAGCCACATGCCGATGCCCATGTCGAGCCGCATGCCGAAGCGATGCGGGAGGTACTGGAGCCGGTTCCGGCCGACCATGGGCAACGGGTGGAGCATTTCATGTATCAGGAGCAGCGGCCGTTGCTGTTCACCCTGGGCTCGTCGGCCACCTACATTGCGGGTGACTATTTCATCACCGCCATGGAAGCCGCCGAAGCGGTGGGGCGCAACGCCATTCTGATCGGCGACGATGCGGTGGCCAGCTGGCGGCTGGCGGGGGAGCCCACCCACGTGGCGGCGTTCGACTACCTGCCCTATGAAGACGTGTTCGGCCGCGCCTCGGTGATCGTCCATCAGGGCGGCATCGGCACCACCGCCGAGGCCCTGCGCGCGGGCGTGCCGCAACTGGTGGTGCCGTTCGGCTCCGATCAGTACGACAACGGCGAACGCATCAAACGCCTGGGGTGCGGCCTGTGGGTGGCGCGGGACGGGTTTGATCACCGGAACGCGCCCAAGCTGCTGGGGCAGATGCTAAACGAGACCCGCTACGCCACCGCCGCCCGCCAAACCGCCGAGGCCATCCGCGCCGAAGACGGGCTGAAGGAGGCGGTACTGGCCCTGGAGGGCCTGTTGAACCCCGATGCCCCGCAGACCGCGGTGCAGTCGAAGGTGAGCCCGGCGCCGACCCCGGAACCGGTGGGGACGGGCGGCTAAACGGAAATCCGTTCCGGCGATTTTTATGCGCCGGGCTTCCCGCCCCCAACCCGTCATTCCCGCGCAGGCGGGAATCCAGAGCCAAGGCATTGCCGATCGGCCATTCCGACCGACGGCACCCAGCCGGTGGAAGGCGGCATGGACCTTTCCCCGGCCTTGTGTGTGAATGATCGCGTAGGGCCGGTCGCACGGGTCCCATCCCGCTTGCTTCATTTCTTCCACGTCCTTCCAGCCCCCCCAATCCCCATCCCTTATCCCCCCACAGGGGGACAAGGGGGTGTGCTGCGCGCACGGCGGTATGTGACTGTAGAGGACTTTTTGGAACTCTTTCGGTGGAAATGACAGGCCGCCTTGCGTTCCGTATTGGCGATCGTCGATGGGCCACGCCGTGGGGGCATCGGGTGGCTTCTGTTGTCCGTTTGGGTCGGAATGAGCCAATCGGTAATCAATCCGTGATATTTCCTCTTACGAACCGTTAACGCACCGGTAACTTAGCCTGCTGCTACGCGCTCGGCGGGAGTGGCTGGCGCGGGGTTTTTCGCGCCTTGGCCTTCCCGCGCAGCCGGTTGGCCGTGTGCCGGGCAGCGGGAATCCAGGGGACTGAAAATTTCGTTACGCCGTATAAACAAAGGCGACGCGGGCTTTTTGCGGCGGACCGGCGGGGCCAAAAAGGCCGTTCCGTTGGCCCCCCAGTCCGGATTTCCGCCTGGGCGGAACGGCCCTCCAATGGGGAACGCTGGACGGCCCAAGGGCCGCACCCGGAACCCTCCCCCCCGTGCGCCCCGCACCCACAAGTTTAAAAATCTCCACGTTTTCAATCTCTTCTGCACCATGCGCCGGGCACCCCCCCTCCACCACAAAGCCCTTTTATTCCCACATTTACAATGGGTTCTGAAAATCCTCCGGCAAAATCGGGTGGGAAATAAATCAAATCGTGCTACCGGCCTTCAGAACCCATTGATATTCCGTTCCGAGGGCACCGTGAACATGCGAAACCCACGGTGCGAAACGCCCCCACAAAGGGGTTTTTATTCCACAAAAACAGGCAGTTCTGCGCGCGAACACCGTTAATTTTCACCGTGTTTTATTTCGCAACCACAAACGCGAATTTTCAAATGAAAACAACTGGTTCTGGATTTTCAGCCGATTTTTTGCGAAATAAATCCGCCGTGCCCACAAACGGCCAAAAACAACACGATATTAGTTGGTTATGCCCGGTGGTTTGCCGTGGCCCACGGTTTAGCTTTGCGGTTTGCGAAGCGAAATAGCACGATTTTGCCCCCGCCGCGCCGCCCAAAGGCCCCGCGTGCCCGCCCGGTACCGCTTTATAACCGGTTGTTTTTACGAAGCGGCCCCGCGCCGCCCGGGCCACAGGCGCCAGATCGGCCAGATCCACCGGCGGGCAGGTTCGCCCATGCGCTACGCTGGCTCCCGATGTTCGGTCCGCCGGGAAATGACGGCGGGGCATCGGCCGCCACGGAGGGTGTGGAAACCCGCACCGGTGGGGTAGGATGAACCGGGGAACCGGACTTGGTGAAAAAGGAGCCACATGGGCAGCGACATCACGGTCAATCACGACATTCATCCGCTGTTGCGGCAGCGGCGCAGCCCGCGAGCGTTTGCCGACCGGGACCTGGCGGACGACATGCTGCGCGCGCTGATCGAGGCCGCCCGCTGGGCCCCGTCGTGCTTCAACGCCCAGCCGTGGCGGTTGCTGGTCACCCGCAAGGGCAGCCCGGCCCACGGGCGGCTGACCGAATGCCTGAGCGAGGGCAACCGCCGCTGGGCGCCCGCTGCCCCGGTCCTGATCCTGACCGTGGCCCGGAGCGCGTTCGACGGCGGCCGCCCCAATCGCCATGCGGCGCACGACGTGGGGCTGGCGGTGGGGCAACTGACCTTGCAGGCCACCGCCGTGGGGTTGTGCGTGCATCAGATGGGCGGCTTCGACCCCGATCGGGCGCGGGCCGCGTTTGCCGTGCCGGACGGCTTCGAGCCGGTGACCGTGGTGGCCATCGGCTATCCCGGCGATCCGGACACCCTGCCGGAGGATCTGCGTGAAAAGGAACTCGCGGGCCGCACCCGCATGCCGCTGGAGTCGTTCACCTTTGGCGGGGAGTGGGGAACCCCCCTGTAAACGGGGACCTCAGTCGCCGGGGGTAAATCCTTCGCCCAGGGCGGCATACAGCAGGGCGCGGATGTCGGCGACCTTTTCCGGGCTGTAGGCCACCGGCGGAAAGCTGCCCCACACCGGGCCGGGCCAGGCCGCATCGCCCGGATTGCGGGCCACATGGTGAACGTGCAGTTGCGGGATGATGTTGCCCAGCGAGGCCACGTTCATCTTGTGCGCCGAGAACATCTCCGCCATCACCTCCGCCAGGTGACACGATTCGCGCATCAGCTGCTGGCGGTCGGCCTCGTTCAACTGGTGAATCTCCGTGATCCCCTCCCGCGACGGTACCAGAATGCACCAGGGGAAGCGGGCATCGTTCATCAGCAGCAGGATCGACAGGGGGAAGTTTCCCAGCCGGAAGCAATCGGAAGCGAGCCGTTCGTGAAGTTGGGTCATGGTCAGCCTTTGCGGGTTGGTTTCCGGTGAATGGCCGGGAAAACCATAGCCCAGACGCGGACTTCCGGCAAGGGGGAGGGTTCGGCGACGGGGTGAAAAAAAGCCGCCCGTCCCCCGGAAAAATCCGGAAAACGGGCGGCCTGATTCCTTACGCCCCGAATCCGCCGGGGCGCGCGGCTCGCTACTGGTACACCACGCGGAAGGTGGCCGCGCCGGAGTAGGCGCCGACGATGTCGGTGCCGTCCAGGGTGGCGGTGCCGCCCACGCGGATGTTGGTCAACTGGCCCAGGCCATCCAGGGTGGCGGTGCCGGTGCCGCCGCCGGCGTCGGTGGCGGAACCGCCGAACACCCAGGTGGCGACCGGAATCTGCTCGCTGGGCAGCAGGCCCGCGCCGGTGGTCATGTTGATGCCCGCGGTCTCCACGATCGACAGGTTGACCGGGGCGGCGGCGGAGCCGGCGGTAATGTCGAAGGTGGCCGCGGTGGCGTCCGCCGGAGCCACCACAACGGTGGTGACCACACCGGCTTCGTAGTTGCCGAAGCCCAGGTCGGCGGTCTTGGTCACCGCCAGCGCGGTCAGGATGTTCATGGTGGCGTTGAACGCCGTGTCCAGCGCCTTGGCGGGGCTGGCGGCGAATACAACGGCGGTGGCCAGGGACACGGCCAGGGCGGTTTTTTTGCCATTAAAATTCATGGTGGTTCCTCTACCTCGGTCCACATGTTTGGTGATGGTGGCGGCCAGATCCCCAGGTAACCGCCGTGACCCTGCAAGGTCTTCTGGTCTCTTTTCGGCAGGTTGTGGGTGATGGTTTAGTGACAATTTGCACCCGAAACGGGCGAATCCCCACTAAACACAAGCCGGACGGGGAGGGATGGGGGTGGTCAGTTCCCGGACGCGGGCCACGGCCAGACCAGGTTGCTCACCCAGTCGGTGCCCGGCTCCAGATTCAGTTCCAGGGGCGGCGGGGGGGCGTCGGTGCCGGTGATCTCCAGAATGAAGCGCCCGCTGGTGAGCCCCTCCAGCAGGAAGAAGCCGTCGGACTCCACCCGTCCCTCGCTGACCACGCTGCGGTCGCTTGCGCGCAGGGCCACCACCGCCAGCCCCTGCGGCACCCCGCCGGGCCGTTGCAGGAAGCCGTCCACCCCGGCGGTCCAGCTGAGCAGGGGGCTGTAATCCAGGTGCGTTCCCGGGCGGAAGCGCACCGCCAGGGCGTCGGTGGCGGCCACCATGGTGGCATCCAGCGAGCTGTTTTCCACCGTGATGTACATGCGTTCGTCGGGAACGATGCCGTGCACCACGTAGCGGCCGTCCTCGCCCGTCACCACCCGGTGGCGGCCCACGCGCACCACCGCGCCGGGCATCGGTTGCGGGTCGGCCCCCGGAGTGGGGGGGATGTATACCGCGCCGGACATGGTGCCGGTACCGAACTCGTCCCACCGCTCCGGCCCCGGCTGGGGCGAGAGCACGTCGAGCCAGGTGAGGCGGATGCCGACGCCGTCGTTGCTGCCGGTGACACCGATGTGGAAGCGCCGCTTCCAGCGCCAGTTGAGCACGCCGTTCCACTGCACGCTGCCGCCGTCCGGCAGGTCCAGGGTGGCGGTGGCGTCCATCGGGTCTTCCCAGCGCCCCTGCAGGCGGAAGGTGGCGCGCCACAGCCCCCCGGTGGGTTGCCAGCGGCGCTGCACGTCGGCGCGCATTTCCGGGCCGGGGGAAAAGATGATCCCCGTGCCGCTGCTGTGGGTGCGGGCGGTCCCCAGCCCGGTGACCGCGGTTTCGCCGAACAGGGTGAAGCGGCGGTGCGCGTTCAGGTCCAGGCGGCTGTCCACCGAGCGATCGAGGGAGGTGTCGCTGTAGCGGGAGCGCCAGGAAATGCGGCTGATGCGCAGGGAGTGCTCCGCCCGCCACAATCGGGTGCCGATGGCCTCCTGCCCGGTCAGGCCGATCAGCGGGCTGCTGTCGTCCAGCCAGCGGCCGGTGAGGCGCAGGGTGTTGGCCTTGATCGCGCTCAGATCGGCGCTCATGCCGTGATCCATCCCCCGTGCCGAGGCCAGGGTGTCGGACAGGATGGTGAGCCCGTAAAACGGCCGCCAGGCCAGATCGGCCATGAGGCCCGGCGCGTTTTGGGAGCCCGGATGGGTGGGCAGGTGCAGGACGTGCAACCCGGCGGAAAAGGTGCGGTGAAACCCATAGCGCAGCCCGGCGTGGGCAAATCCCCCCAGCGGGGTTTCACCGGAGGCGGTGCGCCAGTCGGTCTCGCCCGCGTCAAGGATGGCGGCGTTGTCCCAGGCGATGCGGATGGTTTCCAGATCGGTGGAGCCGTCCGGGAAGTAGAAGCGCAGGGTAAAGCTATCCCCCCCGGCGACCAGACGCTCGGCCAGTTCATAGGTGCCGTCGGCCCCGGCCACCAGCGACTCCTCCAGAAAGCCGTTGCGATATACGTCGATTTCGGTGCCCGGCTGGGTGCGGTCGCGCAGTTCAAAGCGCCCGGCGCCACGGGACTGGCGCTTGTGATCCACGCGCAGGCCGTTGTCCAGCGACAGGGCCGACATGAGGGTCATGGAGTTGAAGCGGGTATCGCCCACTTCCATCAGATAAAACTCCGGCAGGTTGGGAATCTGGTTGTGCAGGCGGCGGTAACGCCAGAAATTGACCTTCGCCTGCTCCACGCCTGCGGGGGCGTCCAGGTAATGGGCACCCACCAGCGCGGTTCCGCCCCACAGGTCGCTCCCCAGGTCGGCGGCCAGATAGCGGGTATGCTTGCCGTCCGGGCTCCGGTCCCAGCGAGCCTGATAGCGCAGCTCGGTGCGGCCGTTCCATTCCGGCTGGGTGAGGGGAAGCGCCGCCAGCCGCGCGCGGCGCTGGTTTTCCGCCTGCATGCGGCTGCGGGCCAGTTCGCGCTGGTGTTTGACCTCCGACAGCAGCGGGAAGCGGGGGCGGAACTCCAGGGTGTAGGTAACCTTGTGCCAGGCGGTGGTCATCGGCATCCAGGCACTCCAGGCGTCGTAGCGCAGCCACAGGGCGCCCTCGTGCAGCACCAGTGCCGCCGGGTCCAGTTCCCGCGGGGGGGAGCCATTTTCGCCCATCTGGCCCGAACGGCCGTCGATCCAGAAGATCTTGCCCGTGGTGGGCATCAGAACCTGACAGTGCCGGGTTTCCGGGTTGCAGTCGGCGGCCATCTCCAGCCACTCTTCCAGCGACGCCACCAGCTCCAGATAGGGACGCTCGTCCCGATCCATCATGACCCGGTGAAAGGCGCTGCCCCGGTTGTGGGTGACCCGCAGTTCCAGAAACTCCTCCTCCAGCGCAACCGGTGGCGGAGGGGTGGCGGAACGGGCCGCCTGGGGGGCGGGGGTGTCCTGTGCGAACGCGGGTGCCCAGGCAAGCGCGAGCAGCAGTCCGGCCAGCAGGGGCCGAACAATGGGCCACCGGATCGGCATGGAGAGCGGTCAGCCTTCCGGCGTGCAGATGGTGTTTCCGGACTGGCCGCCCATGGGGCCCGCCTGCCACTGCAACAGGAGGGGGCCGGGCGGAGGCTTGAGGCCAATTACCGGCGTCGCCTTGCGCGATTCCCGGTAGAGCAGCACCGGCTGTTCGAACAGGGGGCGGGAATCGGGGGCGGCGGTCAGATCGGTGCCGGGGGGATAGGCGCGCACGGTGCCCTCGTAGCGCCAGATGGAGCGGTTGACCCCCACCAGTTCCAGCTCTCCCCCGGCGCCGATATGGCAGCCGAAGGTAATCTGGCCGTCGCGGCGGCCCCGGTGGCCATAAATGGCCACGGCGGTTTCCATTTTCAGGGTCAGGCGCATGGTAAGGGCTTCGTCCCCGCCGGTGGGGCCCATGTTACGGGCCGGTTCCAGCATGCGCACCAGCAGGTGGGCGCGGTATTCGCCATCCGGCAGGTCGGCGGGGGGGCGCACCGAGGCGCGGATGTTGCGCCGCTCCCCCGGTTGCAGGCTGACCGTGCGCGGGCTCACCCGCAGCCAGGGGGTCATGTCATCCTGCACGGAAGCGGCCGCATCCAGCGGTTCCCCGGCCCGCAGGGAGGCGGAATCGACCTCGAAATAGATTGGTTCGATGGTGAGGCGGATGGCTCCATCCCCGTTATTGGTGAGGATGAATACCTGGGTGCGGGGACGGGTCAGGTCCATGTCCACCCGGCCCGGGGCGACCAGAAACGAATTCGCGGCCAGTGCCGGCATGGCGGTGCCAAGCAGCGATGCCAACAGCACGGCGGCCGTCGTCAGTGGGCGCGGGAATCTCCGTTGTGCGTGCATTATCCCTCTCCCTGGGTACCTGATTGTTCAGCCCCCACCGGGGACCGGCTGCCGCCGACTCGATTTCGTATTACTGGTAAACCAGCCGGAAGGTCGCCATGCCGATGTAGCGGGCGACCGCGATTGAATTGTCCACCGGCGCCACGGCCACCACCTGCAGGTTGGGCAGCAGTCCGCTGTCGTTGAAGCGGGCGAGGCCGGAATCGCCCATGTCGCCACCCATGCGCCAGGCGATCACCGGCGCCCCGACGATCGCCCCCTGCTGCCATTCCAGCACCGGAATGCCGCGTACCATGCCGTTTGCGTCCACCCACTCCATCTGAACGTCCACCGATGGAATGCTGGCGATTACAAAGCTTCCCGGTTCGCCCCGCGCCGCGAACGTGGCCAGGCCGCTGGCCCGTGACGGGTCCCGCAGGGGCGGGGCGGAGGTCTTCAGGGTGAGGGCGGACGGGCCTGCCAGGCGGCTTGGCTCCACCAGATTCATGCCGGGAAGGGCATCCCCCAGCGGGGTCCAGCCCACGGACAGGGCTCCGGCCATCAAAAAGGCGGCCAGCGCTGTCACGCGGGTGGAGGGCGGCAAGGGGCGGTTCACAGGTACACCGCCCGCATGGTGGCGGAGCCCAGGTAGGCCCCCGGCACGTCATCAAAGGTGACATGGGCGCTGGCGCCCACGCGCATGTTGGTCAGCGTTCCCACGTTGGTGAAGTTGGCCTGCCCGGCGCCGCCCACATCCACCAGGGAGCCGCCAAAGGTCCAGGTATCCACCGGGATCTGCTCGCTAGGCAGGGTGCCGCCGCCGGTGGTCATGTTAATGGACACTTCGACCACGCTGACGTTGATCGTTTGCCCCTTCTGCCCGGCGGCGTCGAACACCGCCGCGGTGGGGTCCAGCGGGGCCACGATAAAGGTGGTGGTGAGTCCCTGCTCCGAGGGGGGAAACGACATCCCCTGGATCAGGGTGACGGCCAGCGCCCAGTGGTTTTTGGCATGAACGGGAAGGACGGAGCCCAGCAGCATCAGCAGCGCGCCGACGAGCGCCGCACCCGGGCGCACCACGCCAAACCGCGTGTTTCCCCAAGTGGATTGTGCCTGGCGGGTTCCCATAGCGTCTCGTTGCGGACGGCGCGCCTTCCGTCCGGTTTCTGCACGACAATACCGGAAATCCGGCAGTTTGTCATGCGTTCGATGCCCTGATAACGGGCGCAACACACTGTAACGAGGGTGGAAATTTCAGTCGGCTCTCCGGCTGCAACCTTCCCCCCCGGGTATTGCGGCCCATGTCCTCTCTTACCGTATCGGTTGCAACAGTCGAAAATTAAAGGAATCGTATGCGGACGTGACCAGCATACAAAAAACACCTCCGTTTGTGGCCGGATTCAGGCGCTGGCGGGTGCCCCCCAGGCCATTACTGATAGGCGATGCGGAAGGTGATGGATCCGTACAGGGTGCTTCGCTCTTTGGACACGGTCACCGGCGTTTCCGTGGTCACGCGCAGGTCGGGCAGCCGGCCTTTGGTATCGAAGCGGGCGGTGCCGGAATCGGCCCGGTTTCCGGACAGTTGCCACTGTTCCAGGGAAATCGGCTCCCGGCCGTCCACGCCTTGGGGAAATGCGGAAAGCCGGGGGAGCGGGCCGCGTTGAAAGGGATGCGCATACAGGTCCGCGTCCGGCAGGCTTCCGGTGACCGGCATGCCCGGTTCCCCGGAAACGGAGAACACCGCCAGGGTGCGATCGTTCATGCGCAGGTCGGCCGCACCGGTGGCCGCCACCTTACCGGTGGCGGCCACCAGAAACGGAGCCGAAATCTGCATGTTGGCCGAGAACCGGGCCTCCGCCGCCATACCGATCCCGCCGCCAACCTGAAGCAGAAGTCCGGCCAGCACCAGGGCCAGGCGTCCGGAAGCACGGGGTTGGGGATGGCTCACCATGGGCCGGATTCCTTGTTGGCACCGGGGGACAGCCTCGGGATGACACGTCACACCCATTCAAAATCGGTCGAAGCACTGGTCAGTATACGCGCAATAACCGGCCAAAAAAAAGCGTCGGCACCGGTGGTGAAGCCCGGTGCCGACGCCATGTGTTGCGAGGCGCTTAGCTGGCCGGCTTGAGATTCGGGAAACCGCTGTCCAGCGCCTTGTTCCACTGGGGGAGGCGCTCGGCCACGGCGGCGTTGCCCATCAGCGTGGAGGTATCGCCCTCCACAGTGGCCTTGGTAATCTTGTCGCCGGTGGCGATGGCGTTGACGATGGTCTGGTCGCCATCAGAGACCACCTTGCCGAACACGGTATGGTTGCCATCCAGCCACGGGCACGGCACGTGGGTAATGAAGAACTGGCTGCCGTTGGTGCCTTTGCCCGCATTGGCCATGGACAGGATGCCGGGAGAACTGTGGCGCAGTTCGGCGCTGAACTCGTCCTCGAACTTGTAGCCGGGGCCGCCACGGCCGCTGCCTTCGGGGCAGCCACCCTGGATCATGAAGTCGTCAATCACCCGGTGAAAGGTCAGCCCGTCGTAGAAGCCGCGCTGGATCAGGTTGACGAAGTTACCGACCGTGATGGGGCATTTGTCGGCATACAGATCAATATGGATGGCGCCCTTGGTGGTTTCGAGGGTGACGCGAAGCTCGCTCATGAGTATCTCCTTGGGATGGGTTGGGTGCAGACGAAAGGCGGGAATTGCGGGACATTATACCACGACCAGCGGCGGGACGAACTTCCGGGGCTATCCCCGCCGCTTGGGGAGGGCGTGAGTGCCGCGCGGGAGCCAACGGGGCACGCGGGCGTGCAGGTGGTGGATCAGGGTCGGGTCGTTCTTCTGGAAACGGTCGGGGATGCCCAGCACCACCACCCGCCGACCGCCCAGCGAATCCTTGAAGCGCCGTTGCACCTCACTGCGGTGGCCCGGCTCCATCACGAAAATCAGGTCGGCCCACTGAATCAGGTCGGCCGACAGGACGCAGTCCGCATCCGGCTGCAACCCGGCGGAGGCGGTTTCCACTCCATCCAGGTCTGCAAACAGGTCCGCCGCGGTCGGGCTGCGCCGCCGATTCTTGCCGCACACAAACAGCAGGTGCATGGAGGCCCTTAGCGGGATGCCCGCTTGCGCTCGTTTTCGGTCAGCAAGCGCTTGCGCAGGCGCAGGCTTTCCGGGGTGATCTCCACCAGTTCGTCATCGTCGATGAACTCGATGGCTCGCTCCAGGGTGAGTTCCAGCGCGGGGGACAGGTTGGTGGCCTCGTCGCTGCCCGAAGCGCGGATGTTGGTCAGCTTCTTGGCTTTGAGGGGGTTCACCGCCAGGTCGTTCTCACGGCTGTGAATGCCGATGATCATGCCTTCGTATACCGGCACGCCCGCGCCGATGAACAGGCGCCCGCGCTCCTCCAGGTTCCACAGGCCGTAGGCCACGGACTTGCCCTCGGCCATGGACACCAGCACGCCATTCACGCGCCCCGGCAGTTCCTTCAGAAACGGGCCGTAGTTGTGGAACAGGTGGTTCAGCACACCGGTGCCGCGGGTGTCGGTCAGGAACTCGGAGGTGTAGCCGATCAGACCGCGGGTGGGGCAGATGAATTCGATGCGCACCCGGCCGTCCGGCATCGGCGTCAGGTTTTCCATGCGCGCGCCGCGCTTGCCGAGCTTTTCGATCACCACACCCTGGTATTCACCGTCCACGTCCACGGTGACGTGCTCGTAGGGCTCCTCGGTTTTTCCGTCCACCTGGCGGGTGATGACGTTGGGGCGGCCCACGGCGATCTCGAATCCCTCGCGGCGCATGTTCTCCAGCAGGATGGCGATGTGCAGTTCGCCGCGGCCCGATACCTTGAATACCTCGGGCTTGTCGGTGTCCTCCACGCGCATGGCCACGTTGGTGCGGATTTCCTTGTACAGGCGATCCCGCACCTGGCGGCTGGTGACGAATTTGCCCTCCTTGCCCGCGAAGGGGGAATCGTTGACCCGCACTTCCATGCTCAGGGTCGGCTCGTCCACACGGATTGGCGGCAGCGGCTCGGGGTGGTCCGGATGGGCGATGGTGTCGCCGATGTCGATCTCGTCGATGCCGGCCACGGCCACGATGTCACCCGCCTGGGCGGAGTCCACCGGCACCTGCTCCAGCCCCTTGAACCCCATCAGTTTGGTGATCCGGGCCCGGCCCACGTGGCCTTCACCCACCACCGCCACCTGCTGACCGTTGGTGATTCGCCCGTCGGCGATTCGCCCGATCACCACGCGGCCGATGTACTCGTCCCACGCCAGGGTCGTGGCCAGCATCTTGAGCGGCGCGTCCGGGTCGCCGGAGGGGGCCTGCACGTGGGACAGAACGGTCTCGAACACGCAGGTCATGTCGATGGCCGGGTCGTCCATGGAGCGCATGGCATACCCCTCCTTTGCGGAGGCGAAGATGACCGGGAAGTCGAGCTGCTCGTCGGTGGCGCCCAGGGCGCAGAACAGGTCGAACGTGTCGTTGACCACCCGGTCCGGTTCGGCGCCGGGGCGGTCGACCTTGTTTACCACGACGATGGGCTTGAAGCCCATGGCCAGCGCCTTGGCGGTGACGAATTTCGTCTGCGGCATGGGCCCGTCGAAGGCATCCACCAGCAGCAGCACGCCATCCACCATGTTCAGCACCCGCTCCACCTCGCCACCGAAGTCGGCATGGCCGGGAGTGTCTACGATGTTGATCGCGTTGCCCTTCCAGGTGATGGCGGTGTTCTTGGCCAGAATGGTAATGCCGCGCTCCCGCTCCAGGTCGTTGGAGTCCATCACCCGCTCGGTTACATGCTGGTGGCTGGCGAAGGTGCCTGACTGGCGCAGGAGTTGGTCCACCAGGGTGGTTTTGCCGTGGTCCACGTGGGCGATGATGGCAATGTTGCGCAGGGCGCGGGGCGATGACATAAGGGAATCAGCCAAATAGGGTCAATAGGGAAGGATCACAAGGGAACCGCGCATTATACCTTGGGAATGATGTGCAAGGGTAGCGCGGTCTTTTTCTTTCCCGTGGCGGGGGATGGGTCACCTCCGCCACGGAGCCGGGGTGGCTCCGCGGGTCAGGCCGGCGAGCATGGGCGATGAGGGCAGGCACGCTGCCTTTACAGGGCGCCGTTTCCGGTGATACGGTTCCGCTTCGGGACCGAAGCCTCCGGTTACCTGAAGATGCATTCCGGGGTGTGTTGGCAGCGCGCCCACTTGAAGCAAGCGGGCATTTTGTGTATTGCATCCGTCGCCAGAACGTGGCTGTTCGAAAAACTGGACTGGGCGGGATGTCCCGTCCCCGCCCCACTTCCGCTGTCTTCACATGACAAGCGTCCTGCTCCTGTTTCTTCCCGGCGTCTGGCTGGGCGCCCTGGGCGTTTCGCTCAGGCTGGTAACCCGTCGTGATGTGGCCGTCCTGATTTCCGTGTCGCTCGGGCTGTCCGCCTGGTTGCTTGGCATTCATGTGGTGAGTCTGGCCCTGAGATCATTTTATCTGGGGCTGTGGTCCGCCACGCTGGCACTCGGTTGTGCGGGCTACGTGGTCTGGTATCGGGACCTCCGGCGGGTGCCCCGGAATTCCCATGGCGGGGAGGCACCCACCCCTTTGTTTGGCAAGTGGGTATGGCGGGGGTGTTTGGCAAGTACGGTAATCATCGCCGTGCTGGTGGGGTTGGGCTGGGGAAACGACCAGCAATACGTCACGGGCCACCTGTCGGTGATCTCCCAGATGAACAACGGGGTGTATCCACCTCACTTCCTGCAGTTTCCACAGTTCGAATACCGCTACCACTATGGTGTGAACACGCTTTGCGCCGCTCTTTCCGCGATCCTGCACATGCCGGTGGATCTTACCGTGGACATGGTTGCGGTGCTGGCGTGGGCATACCTCTGGTTACTGCTCGCCGCCATGGGGGTTGCGATGTTCGGCGGCGGTGTTGCCGCGGCGTTGCTACCGGTTATGGTGACGTGCGCGGGAGGGACGCAGCCCTTTCTTTACCTGCTGCAGAATGCCTTCCATGGATCCGTTATCGAGGCACTCCTGGTGGCAGTCAATGTCGGCAAGGGGGGGGGCGGGCTGGTCTTTCATCACTTCTTCCAGCCACCGTTTATGCTGGGCATGGTCCTGATGTTCAGCGTGCTGGTTATCACTGCGTTCCGGCGCCGGGAGGAACGTCTGTATTTCCCGGTGGCCGCAGTTCTTTTTTTGGCGCTCGGGATTTCGCATATCGTCGTATTTCTGACGGTACTGGCCTGCTGGTTCACTTGGATGACGATTGAGGCGTGGCGATCCGGGCAGCGGGAATCGTTGCCGTGGATCGCGGGGAGTTTTTTGGGCATCGTGCTTCTGGTTTCCCAGATGCACGGATTTTTTGTTCCCGCTTACGATCCCGAGGCCGGAGTCCCGTTGGTCCCGAACCGGACGGCTGGCGACTTTGCGTTGTTGGCAACGAACCTGGGGATGTGGATGGGGCTTGTGTTTCCCGCACTCGGGGTGGCCGGGCTTTTGATCAACCGAAGTTGGCGGGTGTTCTGGTTGCTTTTGCTGGTGGGGTGCTGCGGGGTTTTGCTTTTTCTGCGCTATCCGCACACGTGGGACATCGTCAAGTTTGCCGTGGTTGCTTCCATTGCCCTTGGGGTGGGGGTTGCGGCGTTGCTGTATCGCCTGCTGGGTTCCGGATATCGCTGGCGCGTGCCACTGGTCGGGGTGCTTGTGGTGGCGTGCGTGTTTTCCACCGCTTCCACCGTGGTGGCCAGCCTGGTCCTCCGTCACTACAGCGGGGAACCGCTCAAGTATTACCGCATGAAAACGCTGGGTGGGGAACATCTGCTGGCGATGGAGTGGCTGCGCAAAAACGTGCCGGACGGACAGCTGATACTGATGGAGCCCGAACTCGCCCGTCGGTATAGCGTTTGGGGGGGGGTGGGAACACCGTGGGATGATATTGGGGAACTGCACGGCATACCACGGCAGGTTATCGACAGGCGGGAAGCGTTGATGAGACGGCTTTCGATGAATCCGGACGATCATCTGGCCGAGGGGATTCGTTGGCTGCTGGTCACCGGAGAGCGGGACCGGGGCCTGGAAGCGATGGGTTCACGCTGGGTACGTGCCGGAAGGGCGCGCCAGATTGCGCTGTCGGAGCGGATTACAGTCTTTGAGATCCTCCCGGCCAATCCGGAATAACCGGTTCGTCAGACACGATTGAAGGGATGGCTGGGTGATCGTGCCCGCCACAAGAGGAGGGGCGCGTTCTGGTGGTCATGCCCCGGTTCCCGTGGGCGATGTGCCGACGTTGAGCGGGAAAGGGGAAAATGGGGCGGAGGTATCGAGGATATCCGCCAGATGATGTCGATGGGGAAGGCTTAAAAGAGAACCGCACCGATACAACGCGGGTGGGTGGGAATTCCCGGGAAAGAAAAAATTAGTGCCTCCATGGAACTTTTTTGGCTAAAATTAAGTCAAAAAAGAGAGGGGGTGGTGTTCTGTGTGGTGACGCTTCGGGCGTGCCTTGCGCCTTGCGGTTGGGCATGCCCGTGTTGGCGTCCAGGAGCACGCCATCGGCTTCCGGCGAGCATGCCGTTGGATTGCCAGCCTGAAGAGCGAGGACCATGAGTCATCCTGACGTAATAAACCTTTTGATGGGCGATCGCTCCCGGTACGAGATCATTCCGTTGGGAACCAACTGTGCGCCGTCGCACTTTTTGCGCGCGATCGGGCTGCGGACAACGGCGCTGCCCTTCGATTGGAACGTGACCCCGGTGCGGACGTCCATCGAGCTGATCAAAAATGGATTTTCGGACTTTTTCGACATCGGGAATCTGATTTTTCTCCCGCCGGTGTTCCGCCTCCTTTTTGACGAGAAGGGGGTTGAACTGGAAATGAAGAACGACATTATCACGCCCGTGGTATGCAGAAAATACAACATGTTGTTCCCCCATGATCTGCCAGAGGATTACCGGAAATCCATCGACGACGTGAAGGAAAAGTACAGCCGGAGAATTGCCCGCCTTACCGAATTGTTGCACTCGGACAGGCATTTGATTTTTGTCCACCACGATGAGCGGCTGAATGATTGGCAGGAAAGCCAGTACATGGCATCCCTGAACCGCCGCTTTATAAATCCCCATGCGACGTGGAAGAAAGACCTTTCTGCCGTGCTGGACGAGCAGTATCCGGTTCCGGGGTATTCACTGCTGGAACTCTCCGAGTTCAGGTCAATCATTGAAGGATTTTGCCGTTAGCGTATACGGATTGATCCGTTAAAAAGTGAGTAAGCCGTGTGTGTTTCAATCCTTGCGGACCGGTTTACCGATTTGATCGGTGAACGTTTTCAGTTGGTTTTCGCGCGTTTATTCGGGGCGGGAGGGGGAGGACTGTCCTCCATTTCCCGGCGGGCAAGCGTGATTGGCTGGGTTCTGTTCTTCGCGCTGGTTTGCGCGGGGTCCGCAATGGCCGGCGAGTTCGCCCCGGAGGAAGTGGAGATCCTCCACCTGCGCTCCGGCTTCCCCCTTGCGGGCACTCACATGGAAATCGGCTGCGCCTCGTGCCATGAGGGGGAGCATTTTGAGGACGTCCCCACCCGGTGTGCCGGGTGTCACACTCCGGCCGGAGCGGTTCCGGCATCGGTCCCTTCGGCGCGCCATCTTCCGAGCAGTGATGATTGTGATGCATGCCATACGGAAGATCGGTGGGAAAGGCAGGCGGTGGTCGAGCACGCGGCCGTGCGCGGTGAGTGCCGCCGCTGCCACGACGGCCGGGTGGCGGCGGGCAAAGTGCGGGGGCACGTGGTGAGTGGCGACAACTGCGGCGCCTGTCACACGTCTCCATTCAGCTTCGGCAACGCCCGCTACAGCCACGCGGGGATCGCCCAGCCGTGCGGCGACTGCCATAACGGGATGGCCGCGGTCGGTCTGCCGCCGGGCCATATGGATTCCGCCACTACCTGTAATACCTGTCACGCCACGGAAACCTGGCAACCGAAGGCGGCGATCGTTGCCCTGTCGCCCCGGTAAAAGAGCCTTTGCCTGTTGAAAGGCGGGCCCGATGTGGCCCACGATCCGGGCTGAAAGGCCGTCGGTCCGAGTGCGGGTAGGCGCAAATAAAGTGATTGAAAAATAAAGAGTTCAAGAACGTGGTTCGTGGTCAAGTTCTGGTCGCGATGTCCCGATAGGACAGGATTCTTTTTCCGCATCAGGAGGCGATCCATGACCCCGGACCAGATTCAACTGATCAAGAACACCTGGCTGAAGGTGTTCCCCATTTCCGAGCAGGCGGCGGCGATGTTCTACAACCGGCTGTTCGAGATCGAACCCTCGGTGAAATCCCTGTTCAAGGGCGACATGCAGGCCCAGGGGGTCAAGCTGATGACCACCATCAGCCTGGTGGTGGGCAGCCTGGACGCACTGGAAAATATTCTGCCGGCCGTGCAGCAACTGGGCCGCGACCATGTGGCCTATGGTGTGGTTGACGCCCACTATCAGCCGGTGGGTGAGGCGCTGCTGTGGACGCTGGAGCAGGGCATCGGCGACGACTTTACCCCGGCAGTGAAAGAGGCCTGGGCTACCGCGTACACCACGTTGGCCACCGTGATGATGGACGCCGCCCGCGAGGTTCCCGCCGCCTGACGATGATCCGGGTTCCGATCCGGCCTGGCCACCACATCTTCGGGGGGTGGCGGGGACGGGGCGGCGGCAACGGGGGGGTGCCCCTCCGGGTGGGTCGCCCTACGGACCTGGGGATGGTGTTCCGTGGTGGTGGATGGGTCGTGATATAATCGCTTCCGCGTCGCCCGTTGGGCGGCCCCGGGCGTGGTGGACAAGCCCCGCGCCAGCGACTTTCCCTCTTTTTATAGAGCCCGCCCACATTGGACGTCGATCCCAAGGACCGCCGCTACCTGTCCGAAATCAACGTGGTTCCACTGGTGGACGTGGTGCTGGTGTTGCTGATCATCTTCATGATCACCGCGCCGCTCCTCTACCGGGGCATTGATATCGAACTGCCGGCCAGCGAAATCAACACCATCAAACCCACCGAGCGGGTGGTGGTGACGGTGGAGAAGGACGGCAAGGTGTTCGTGGACAAGCAGAGGGTGCCGCCCCACACCCTGGTGCCGTTCTTCCGCAGTCTGGCCCAGGAAAAACCGGAAGCCGCCGTCTACCTGCGCGCCGATCAGGGCGTGCCCTATGGCGTGGTGGTGACCGTGATGGATGCCATCAAGCAGGCGGGGATTTCGCAACTGGGAATGGTCACCGAGCCGCAGACGAAGCGTTGATCCGCCGTATCGCCAAGGGAGCCTTGGCCCTGGCCCTGATCGGGGCCGCGGTCGTGGAGATGATTGCGCCGCTGCCCGCAGCCTCCGCCGATGACGTGTGGCTGCGCAGCTATCGTGATGTGGCCTCGCGGGTGCCGGTGGGGGTGCTGGGGGTGGTGGGGCAGCCGGGCCTGGACGTCCCACTGGGTGAAACCCGAGAAGTGTTGATGGCCGACCTGCGCCGCTCCGGCGTGTTCACCGCGCGGGATCTGGAACTGCACATGGCCGCCCCTCCGGACGAGACGCTGGGGCCGGTCCGTATCCGCGACATGGGCCTGTCCGAAGCCGTCGATGTGATGGTATGGGCCAGCCTCAGCCGGGACGAACTGGGCCGTTTTACCCTGCACAGCCAGGTATTCGATGCCGCACGCGGCAAAATGATCATCGAAAAACGCCAGCGCGCCCCGGAGAGCCAGTTGCGCGAGCTGACCCACCGTCTGGTGGGGGAAATCATTCACCATTACACCGGCGAATACGGCATCACCCGCAGCCGCATCGCCTTCGTGAGCGACCTGACCGGCACCAAGGAAGTGTTTGTCATGGATCATGACGGGTACGCTCCCAAGCGGGTCACCGCCGACCGGAACATCGGACTGACCCCGGCCCTGGCCCAAGGGGCGAAAACCGTCCTGTACGCCAGCCAGAAAAGCGGCAACTGGCGCATTTACAAGCTCGACCTGGATAGTGGCGTGCGCTCGGTGGCGTTTTCGTCCCAAGGGCTTTCGATGACCCCGGTGTGGCATCCGGAGGGCAACGGTTTTGCCGTCACCGGCTCCGAACAGGGAAGCCGGGAGATCTACCACGTGACCGGCGACGGCCGGGTGATCCAGTTGACCAATCACCGGGCCGATGATCTGTCGCCCACCTGGTCGGCGGATGGGCGACTCATCGCCTTTACCTCCAACCGGGGCGGAAACCCACAGATTTATGTCATGAACGCGGGGGGCGGGCGAGCCAAGCGGATCACCTTTGGCGGCGACTACAACAGTGAGCCGGACTGGTCGCCCACCGGCGAATTGATCGCCTACACCTGCCGCAGCGGCCAATGGTTCAAAATCTGCGTTACCACCCCGGATGGGCGTAACAACCGGCAGATCAGCCCGGATGGGGACTGGGACGACGAAAGCCCGTCGTTTTCGCCGGACGGTCGCCACATTGCGTTTGCCTCCACCCGGGGTGGGCGGCAGGATATCTATCTGATGAGCCCGGACGGTGGCGACGTGGAGCGGGTCACCTATAATGGCGCCAATAACACCAGCCCGGACTGGGCCAGTGAGGTGGACAGATAGCGTTCGAGTATTTTTTTTCATAAAGTTGCATCCGGGGCTTGGGTGTTCGGATAAAAATTAGGTACAGTCTTGGGAAACTCCGGGAAATATCCCGGGTTAAACAGTGAGGGAGAGGGAACAAATGAAGAGTGCATGGTTGCTTGCAGCGGCACTGATGCTGGTGGTTACCGGTTGTGGCGGCTCGAAGGGGGCTGTGGAATCCGGCGTGTCCGAGCCCGCGCCGCCGCCGATGGCCGCCCCGGTGGTGGATGAGGTTGAGGACGTTGGCGATGACGACATGGCCACTCCGGTGGCACCGGAGCCGGTGCGTGGTCCGAGCGCTTCCGAGATTTCCCGTCAGCTGCGCGACATTCACTTTGATTTCGACAAGTCGGTGATCCGTGAAGCGGACAAAGCGACCTTGCGCGCCAACGCCCGCCTGCTGAACGACAACCCGCAGGTAAGCGTGGTCATCGAGGGGCATTGTGACGAGCGCGGCACCACCGCCTACAACTTGTCCCTGGGTGAGCGGCGCGCGGAGGCGACTCGTTCGGCGTTGCTGTCTCTGGGGGTGAACGCCCGTCAGTTGCGCACCGTCAGCTACGGTGAGGAAATGCCGGTTTGCACCCGCATGGATGAGTCGTGCTGGGCGCAGAATCGCCGCGCCCATCTGACCGCCAACTGAGTCGGCAATGATGAAATCACGTCCGGTTCTTTGGGTGGCTGGTCTGGCCGTCCTGCTGGGCGGCTGCGCCAGCCAGGCCAACATGGTGGACCTGGAAACCCGGGTGCTCGCCATCCAGGAGCGGCTTGATCGCGCCTCGGCACTGGGTAGTACCCAGCCGGGGGCGGCTGCCGGGGGTGCGTCCCCCTATGGCGACGCCGATTTCTCGCCGGTGGAGGGCGCCTCCCCGGCGGCTGCCGCGGAAGGTGGTGAGGCCCTGGTGCCGGGGCCGGGCATGCTCGACATGACCCTGGCCCTGGATCAGGTCCGGCAGGAGGTTGCCGAGTTGCGTGGGCAGGTGGAAGAGCTGGGATTCGGCATGAATTCCCTGGCTCAGACCGCCGACAGCCGTCTGGAGACGCTGGAGTCTCGCCTGGGCGTATCCACCGGACCGCTGGGGCCCATGACGCCGGGACCTTCCGGGATGATTCCCGGTAAACCGGGCGAGGCACCCCCGGGTGCCGGCCCGGTGATTTCCACGCCTTCGGGTGGGGGAATCACCCTGCCGGGAATCCTGAGGGATGCCGGAACTCCGGAACAGGCGTTTGCTCTGGCCCGCCGCGATTACGATCGGGGGCACTTCAATATCGCTGCCGCCGGGTTTGCCAATTTCATGCAGCAGTACCCGGACTCGAACCAGCTTCCGGAGGCCACCTACTGGCTGGGGGCATCCTACCGGGCGCAGGGGCAGACGGATCGGGCGCGTCAGGTTTGGGATACCCTGATCAAGCGTTTCGCGCGCAATCCGGCTTCAGCCAAGGCCCTGCTTGGACTGGGTGAAATGCTGCGCGCCGAGGACGATATCCCCGGTGCGGAAGACGCGTTGAAGCGTCTGATCGCCCAGTTTCCCAGTTCGGACGAGGCCCGTTCCGCCAAACGCATCCTGATTGAGTTGCGCTAGAGGCGGATTGTTTCGGAGGCGCGGCAGCGGGCCACCGACACGCACAAGGACACGGGTGGGGGGTTGCGCATGAGGCCGGCATCGAAATCCCCCGCCGGTCTGCCCGCATGCGGACGCCGGACCGGGCCGGAAATGCGGGACCGTGTGGTATTATTCAACGTATGCGGCGGTGTCCCGTTCCGGCCCGCCGCTTCGTTGTAATTGTCGCGAATGCAACCATTCTCTCACGCCATTAACGAACCCGGCCGCCTGTCCCGCATGGTGGGGGTTTCGATCGCCGTCCATCTGGCCATGATTGGCGGATTGGTGATTGTGGAGATGCTGGCTCCACCCGCGATCGATTTCCGGGATGCCATTCAGGTGGTGCTGGTGCCTCCCTCGGCACCGTTGTCGGAACCGACACCCTCGCCGGACAAGCCGCCTCCCCCCGCGCCACCCATCCCCAAGGCTCCGCCGCCTCCCCCTCCCGCTCAGGCCCGGCGCGACCCGGTGCTGGCTCCGCTGGACGATAATCCCCTGTGGGACAAGCTGAGTGATGAGCCTCCCCCGGAGGAAAGCGATCTGGCGCGGCAGTTCCGGGAGATGGAGCGCGCAAAGACCGCGCCCCCGGTGGAGAGCGAGGAGTACGAAAAATGGTGGCGGGAGATGATGGCATCTGCCCCGAAACCTTTGCCGCAGGCGCCGGAACCGGAAGCGGAAACGCCACCGGTTGCCGACACGCCGTCGTTGAGCGAGGCCTTCGAGCAGTTGCGCGCCGCTGAAAAGCAGCCGGAGGACACTCCGCTGATATCCGGTGAGTTAACCCAGTGGCTGGATGCGCAGATTGGCTTGGTGCTGTCCCCCGGAGCCAACTCCCAGGAGCGGATTCCCGATGTGGACCGTTACACGGCAGCGGTGAAGGCTCGCGTTGACAGCCGTTGGTCCCCACCGGACCTGTTCCGGGGCAGTGGGGCCAAGGCGTTGCTGACGTTTGTCATCGAGCGGGATGGCCGGGTGTCGGAGGTAAGGCTGGCGCGCTCATCCGGCTCCAATCATTACGACGATACCGCCATGCGCGCGGTGCTCACCTCCAGCCCGTTCCCCCCCCTTCCGGAGACGTGGAAGGCCCCGGCCATGCAGGTCAACTACGTGTTCGAGTTCGCGCCGGGGAGAAGGCCGTGATGCCGTCGCTCAATGATCGGGCATCCGCGCGGGGGTGGCTTGCGGTGGCGGTTCTGCTGTTGTCTTCCGGCTGTGCCATGCAGGCGGACATGATGCGCATGGACGCCGATATGAAAACCGTGCGGGAATTGCAGGATACCCTGGATGCACAGGTCGCGGCCGCCAGCGAGGCGGTGACGCGCATCAGCGCCCTTGAAGAGCGCTTGAACCTGTATGAGGAGCGGCTCGACACGGAAACCAGCGCAGCCCTGAACGAGGGACTGCCCCAGACGGCCAAGCGCGCCGAGCAGGCGGTGCGCGACCTGAGGCAAGCATCGGCGGATCTTGGGAAGCGGGTGGCCGAATCAGAACATTATTTTCTGACCAAGCTGACCGAATTCGAACAACGCCAGAAGGAGTTTACCGGCGACGCGAGCGCCCTTCAGCAGCGTGCCGCCGAGTGGGAGGAGCGGCTGGTTCAGGTGGATGCGTTGATCAACCGCCTGTCCGCCTCTGAGCAGATCGCCGAGCGGCGCGGGGAGGAAATGATTGCGCTGCAAACCCGTCTGGAAGGCATGGAGCTGGCCCTGCGTAGCGTGGCCCAGGAGGGTATGCAGCGTGACCAGGCCTTGGCCGGGCAGGTGGCGCAGACCAGTGGTCAGTTGAGCCTGGCGGTGCAGAATTTGGAAAAATCCCAGCAGGAAGCCAGCGGACGCATGGCTGGAACGACCGACGATCTGGTCAAGTGGCTGCGCCAGCAACTTGAGGCCCTGGAACAGCAGGTGACCATGCTGGACGCGCAACAGGTGGCACGCGTGGAGGAGGAGCAGCGGGCACTCCAATCCGAGGTGCAGAACCTGAAACGCAAGGTGGAAACCACGGCCGCACGCCCCACGGGCCCGGTAGCTTCAGACAAGACCGTTGCGCAATTGAGTGACCGCATTGAGGCGCTGGAGAGCGCTCAGGAAAACCTTCCCCTGGAGGACAACTTCAACCGCCTGACCCGGCGGGTGACGGCCCTGGAAAAGGATTCCCCCGACGTGGCCAAGCTGACCCGTCGTCTGGCGGATCTGGAGCGGCGCGCCGAGCACCTGCGTCGGGTGGAGGAATTGACCCTGCAACTGGGAGAGTTGGGCCGTCAGGTGACCCAGCGGGTGGATGCGGAACAGAACGACTTTGCCGCCATCGACGCCCGTTTGTCGCGGCTGGAGGGGTCCCAGAAGCGCGTCGCCATCGACCTGCTCAAGCGCCTGCGCGAGCTGGAGGAAAAGCTCGACAGCCTGAGTGGACAAGGCGGCTGATGAGTGCTTCCGAGGCCTTGTTGCTGGGCATCGACACCACCACATCCCTGGGCGGACTGGCCTTGGCCGGAGCGGGCGGCCTGCGGGCCGAGTATGCCGCCGACGTGCACGGCTCCCACGCCGCACGCATCATGCCGGGGATCGAGCGGATGCTGAACGAGGCGGAACTGGCCCCGGGCGACCTGTCCGGCATCGGCGTGTCCATCGGTCCTGGTTCCTTCACCGGTTTGCGGGTCGGTGTTGCCACCGCCATGGGGCTGGCGCGGGCCGCCGGATTACCCTTGTACCCGGTCCCGACCCTGGAAGCGGTGGCATGGACGGTGGTGGCCTCGTCCGGCGGGGCCGTGGCCGTGGCCATGGTCGCGCGCAAGGGTGAAATCTATGGCGCCGTGTACCGGCCTGACGGGGAATGGGTGGCGCCGGTCATGGCGCCCGCGGCGCTCACCCCCGCCGAATTCATGCAGCGGATCACCCGGCTGAACATGCCGCTGGCCGTGTGTGGCACCGCCGCCGATGATTTGGCGGGTGAAACGTGCGGCTCCCTGCACCGGGTGGCGCGGTTGTTTGATTACCCGCGCGCGGCGGCGGTGGCATGGCGCGCCGTGGCCCTGCACCGGGATGGCTCCCTTGTGGCCCCGGACGAGATCCGTCCGCACTACCTGAAGGCCAGTCAGGCGGAGCGTGAGTGGGCCCGGCGTCAGACCGCGGGGGGATAGTTGGACGTGCGACCGATGGGGGCGGCCGATGCTCCGGCCGTTGGCTGGATCGCGCGGGTCACACTCGGTTCCGGGCGGGCCGAAGGGGACTGGCGAAGCGATCTGGAGCATCCCGGTTACCGCATGCGGGTGGCCGATGACGGGGGGCGTGTGGTGGGCTTTTCCGCCTGTTCCCTGGCTGCCGACGAATGGACCGTTATGCACGTGGCGGTGGTTCCGGAATGCCGCCGGAAGGGCGTCGGGCATGCCCTGCTGGGGACGGCACTTGCGGAGGCGGCAGCGCAGGGAGCGACCCATGCGGTGCTGGAGGTGCGGCGCAGCAATCGGGCGGCGCAGGCCCTTTACCGGCGATTCGGATTTGCTCAAGTCGGAGTGCGAAAGGGGTATTACCAGGGACCCGTGGAGGATGCCCTGGTGCTACGGGTGGAACTATAACCCCGTTCTGCCTCCGCAATCCCTGCAATTGGGCGGAAATTCCCATAGAATACAAGGCTGCAGGGGCGTGCGCCCCCGGGAACGGACTCCCTTGGAGCACCGGCGTGTCCCGTTGCGCGATTTCCAGGTGAAGGACCAGCCATGAACGAGAAGCAGGAATTCAAGGTCAACGACCGTCGGATCGACCACGGCGCCGCCAGTTCGCCGGCGGAGGCCGATGCCCCCCAGTCGGACAGCACATCAACGTCGAAGCCGAAGGATCCGGGGTTCACCACCGATTCGGGTCCGAGTATGGATTTCACCACCTTTGTGGTTTCACTCTCCCAGAGCGCATTCATCCACATGGGGCTGGTGAACCACCCGGACACCGGAAAGCCGGAACCGAACCTTACGGTGGCTCGCCAGAACATCGACATCCTTTCCATGCTGGAAGAGAAGACCCGCGGCAACCTGAGCGACGAGGAGGGGGACCTGCTGTCCCAGATGCTGTACACGTTGCGGATGCGTTTTGTGACGGCGCTGAAGGACGCGGAGGCCAGCGCCACCACTCCTGAAACCGGCGGCTAACCGTTGCGGATTCGCCTCCTGATCGGGGGCCTGCTGCTCCTCATCCTGATCGGCGGGGCGGAGCTGTATCTGATGCGGGGAGGCCTTTCCGGTCCGGTGCGCGTCGCCGTGGGCGACTGTCGCGGGCGGCGCTGGGGGCCGAAGTGGAAATGGAACGGGTGCGCCTGTCCCTGTTTCCGCCGTCGGTGAACCTGCACGGGGTGAAACTGCCTGCGGCGGGAAACACCTTTTCCGGGGGGGGCGTGGAACGGATACGGGTAAAGGTTTCCCCCTGGTCGCTTCTGGCGGGTGGTCTGCGCACCCTGGATGTGACCCTCTGGTCACCGACGCTGCGTCTTGAGGTGGAGGCTCCCGCACTTCCCGGTGTGGATCAGGAGGGCGCACCCGACAAGGCCGTGCGCCAGGGCCTTGCATCCAACCTGGGTGTGTTGGCCGGGCACCACTTGCGGGTGCTGGACGGCACCCTGCACATGGCTTCCCGCGGCAAGCAGGTGACGGTTTGGGGGGTGGAGGTGGAAACCGAGCCGGATGTCACGCTGCGCTATCTGAACCTGATGGTTTCCACGGGAGTGGTGCAGGTGGGTAACACGGAGTTGCTGTCCATGGCGTCCCTGGAGGGGGCCCTGGATTCCGAGCGGCTGCGGGTGGCGAAGGCCCGCTTTGAGGCGCTGGCGGGGAACCTGGAAATGTCGGGTGAGGTGCGGATGGAAGCGCAGTTGGTGGCCGCCCTGCGCACCCTCTACGATGGCCGTATGCAGGGAGCCGCCGCGCTGGTGCGGCGTTTCGGGATCAACGCCCCGGAGGTGACGGGAACGGTGCACGCCGAGGGACGTCTGTATGGGAATGTGGATGACCTGCACTGGGACGGGGAACTGAAGGGCGCCGATCTGCAACTGGAGGACGACCCGCACCGGTTGCCCAGCGCCGAAATGCGCCTGCGGCTGTCCCGCGCCCGGGTGGAGGTGGTGCATGCCCGTGCCTCCGTGGGGGAGGGGGAAGTGCGCGCGAAGGGGGGGCTGGCGCTGGATGGGCCACCGGAGTATGACCTGGATGGTTCGCTGGATAATGTGTCCGTGGCGTGGCTGGGCGCGGACGATCTGCTACCCGGCACAATGGGGGGCGATTTTCGGGTGCGAGGTACCCGCGGGGAGCGGCTTCAGGCAACTGGAGACTGGCGGTTTGAAAACGGTGGCCAGGAGGATTTGTCGGCTTCCGATCCGGTCTGGCGTCGAATCCTGGCGCGGCTGACCCGCGCCAGCGGACACACGGAGATCGCTCCGGACGGAGGCCAGCGGCATACGGTGCATCTGGTCACCGGCAAAACCGATTTGCACGCCAAGGGGGAGATGTCACCCGGCCGCCAGCTGAATGGCCATTTCAATTTTCAGACCTCCGACTTTGCCGACCTGGGGGAGTTGTTTGGTCTGCCCTATGTGCATGGCACCACCATGGGGGAGGGGGTGCTGAGCGGTACCCGGGATGATTTCCGCCTCACCTACCGTTCGGTCATGGAGGGGGGGCGAGCGAAGAATCTGGTTTTGGGCCGGGTGACCGCGGACATGGTACTGACACCGGAAAAGCTGACGATACGTCACCTGAATGCGGACGGGGACGGCCGCATCCGTCTGGACGGGGAGGTCCGCATCCCCCCCAAGGGCCAGCCCGCTTCCGAACTGGGTGTCAACCTTGCCGCCAGTCTGGACCACGTGCCGCTGACACCTCTGGCAGAGCTGTTTTACACCGGGGAGGACCCGCTGGAGACCGACTTTCCGGTTACCGGTGATGTGCACGTAATCAATTCCCGCCAGAGTCTGGCGGCCTGGAGCCTGTTGACCGGCGGCGCAGGTACTTTTTACGGGCAGGACATCTCCGACGCCCGTGCCGACGTGTGGATTGATCACAAGGGCATGAAGGTGAAAAATGCCCGGTTCGGCATCCCCTCCGGCACCCGCCGCGCCGAAGTGACCGGCGATGCCGCCATCGAATGGGAGCGTGAGCGTTTTGAGGTGAGCATGCAAAGCGCCGGGCTGCCGGTGCAGTCCACGAACCTGTTCCAGGAGAACGCGCCATACATGGACGGCACCTACATGGGCGATGCGCACCTGTCCGGCGACTTCGAGGCGGCCATCCTCACCGCGCGCGGACGGGTGCGCGATTTCACCCTGGGCGGAATGCCGGTGGGCGATGGCGACGTGGATGTGGTCATGTCGCCCTGGTGGCAGCTGCGGGTGCGCGCCACCCTGGACGGGGAAGGCGGGGCGGACAATCCGGCCAAGGCCGCCTGGGTGAATTATTACGCCATGCTCGACCGGCATTACCCGTTCCACCTGGCCACGCGCATCGGCGGGCGGCTGCCGATGGTGCCCTGGTTGCGGGAATTTGTGCCCGATGCCGATGCGTCCTTCCGCGAGCAACTGGGTGAGGATTATCGCATGTTTGCCACCGGCAGAGCCGCCATGAGTGGCACCGTGGACGAAGGCGCCACCCATGCGGTGGGGCGCTTTACCCGCTTCGATGTGGAGACGGGTGAACTGGTCGCCTCCCTGACCGCTCCGGTGGTGGCCCGCCTGGAGGACAACCACCTGTCTACCGAGCCGATGACCCTGGTGGGGGATGGGCTCACCCTGGCCGTTTCCGGTGGAATGACCCTGGACGAGAGCTTTGACCTGTATGCCAGGGGCGTGGTGGAGGGTCCCTGGTTTCGCCAACTGAAGCCCGACTGGGGAGTGATCTCCGGAGAAACCTCGTTTGACGTCCACGTGTATGACGACTGGGTGCTGACCCGTGTCAAGGGCTTCGCCTATCCCAACGCCATGCAGGCGACTCCGGTGGACATGCTGCCGCCGTTCGCGGCCATCACCGTCACCGGGCAGGTGGAGATGGATGGGCCGTTGGAGGATCCCATGCGTGGGGACGTGGATGCGCGTCTCGGACCGGTGGCGCTGACCGTATTTGGAAGCGCACTCACCGCTCCCCAGGCCCGGGTGAAGTCCGTAAACGGAGTGTATCTGGCCGACCCGGTGGAGTTGACCGGCCCCATGGGCCAATTGCGGGTGGAAGGGGGGTGGGAGTATGAGAAGTCGGTGCAACTCAAAGCCGTGGGAAGCCTGGATCTGGCCCGTTTGACTGCCGGGGTGGACGGTCTGGAGCAGGGCGTGGGGACGATTCAGGTCACCATGGAGCAGACCGGCGGTTGGGATATCTCTGTCTACCGGGGGGGCGCCACCCTCGAAAAAGGCCGGGTTCACGTGGATGCCCTGGGTCAAACGTTGCAAGTGGACTTTGCCAGCGTGCTGGTGGACGACACCCGGATTCTGATCGACACCCTGGAGGCCCGCATGGGTGGCGGCACCCTCACCGCGCAGGGGGTATTCGATACCGCCACCCTGGATGGGCGCCTGCTGGTGGAGGTGGACCAATACACCGTGCAGCCGGTGGCGGGCTTGAGCGCCACCGTGGGCGGGCAATTCATCCTGGAGGGAAAATATCCCGCTCCCACCCTGTCAGGGGACGTGCGCGTCCATAAGGCTTTGTACGATCGCAGCATGCAGTGGGGGGACTGGATGGCCAGCGGCGCGGGAGAGCAACTGGAAGAGAGCGGTCCCCTGGGCGATACCCGGCTGGCGGTGCATGTCTATGGTGATCGCAACCTGTTTGTGGACAACAACCTGGCCGAAATGGCGCTGGACATGGACCTGATGATCGGCGGAACCGTTGCGTCCCCGTCATTGCTTGGTCAGGTGGACAGCCGGGGCGGCACGGTGAAGTACCGGGAGCACGTTTTTGAGGTGCAACGGGCGTCGGTGGAATTTGTCACCGAAGGGGCGGTGGACCCGTACCTGGATATGGTGGCGCGCACCACCGTACAACACGCTTTGCCGGACAACCCGCTAAACACCGAGCCGATTGAGGTGGAGGTGACCCTGTCCGGTCGGGTGGAGGACCAGATGGACCTGACCCTTACCAGCCGCCCGGAGTTACCGCAGGCGGATCTGATCTCGCTGTTGGCGGTCGGCATGACCGCTGACGAGTTGACCGATTCGGGGGCTCAGACCGGCCTCACCGAGGCCATTTCACTGGCCACCGGTCCGATGCAGGCGGAATTGCAGCAGCAGTTGCACCGGATTGCGGGGATCGACCGCTTCCAGGTGGATCCGTTTTACGACGATGCCTCGGCCAGTTCCAGCGCCCGGGTAACGGTGGGAAAGAGCCTGTTTGATTCCCAGGCACAGATCACCTACAGCACCGTGCTGGATGCCACCCAGGAGCCGATCATCCAGTTTAGTTACCGGCTGGGACCGCGCATGTCGCTGATGCTGGAACAGGATGAGGAAGGGCGGCGCGGCGGGGAAGTGCGCTTTCGGGTGCGTTTTCGCTAAATGAAGCGCTCTGTCTTTAGATACCTGTTGCCGCTGTTGCTGTGGCTGTTGGCGGTGCCCGCCGTAGCGGAGGACACGCGCGTGATGCGCGTCGATTGGGGTTCCTCGCTTCCATTGCCGGCGGAACGGCTGGCGGAGGTTTCGGGGCTGGCCCCTGGCGTGGTGCTGGACCGCTCCGCCGTGGCCCGCGCGGTACGCCTTTTGTCCGAACTTCCCGAGATCCGCCAGGTGGTGATTTCCACCGCCCCGGAAAGCGGTGGCGTGGCGGTTACGGTGATGCTGGTGGGGGTCCAGTTCGCAAGTGAGGTACGGGTGGAGGGAACCCGCGCGTTGAGCGCGGAAGTCGTGCTGGATGCGTCGGGGCTGAAGGTGGGCAGTGAGGTGGGGCCGGAACTTCTGAGCCGGGTGGCCACGCGGGTTAAACAGTTTTATTTTGAGCAGGGATACCTGGCGGCGGAAGCCGACGTGGCCGTGGCGGACGATACGGCGGTGGATGCGATCCGGGTTCCGGTGGTCATTCGTGTGACAGAAGGTATCCGTGCCCGGGTGGGATCGGTGCGTCTGCCCGGCCTGCCGGGTGCCGACGCAGACGGAATTCACTGGCCGAAGGACCTGCGTCTGTCCACCCGGCTGGGGCGTCCGCTGGATTCCGGACGGCTGGACAAGGACGTGGAGAAGGTGGAGCGTTACCTTCTGGACGCGGGTTACCTGAGTCCCCGGGTCGGGCCGTACCGGCTGGTGCGCCAGGGTGAGCGGGTCAACGTGATCATTCCGGTTCTGGTGGATGGGCGGGTTCAGGTGACCGTGGTCGGCAGCCACCATCTGAGCCGCAAAAAGGTGCTGGCGGAAATGGATCTGTCCGTGCGCAGGCAGGTGGATGAGCCCACCCTTTCCGAGGCTGGAGCCCGACTGCGCAAACGTCTGGAGGAAGAGGGCTTCCGGGATGCACGGGTTACGGTGACGGCGGAACCGGATATTGCCGATCCCCACCTGAACCGGGTGTCGGTGGTGATTGAGGAGGGGCGGCGCCACCGCATCCGTGATATCCATTTTGAGGGCAATTATACGTTCCGGGACCGCCAATTGCTGGAACTGGTCAAGCCGGGCTGGCGGCTGATTGAAGAGCCCGCCCGGTCCCGGATCATCGCGCGGCGGGCCGCGGCCATCGAGGGCGCGTTACGCGCTCTGGGATTCCCCGATGCGGAGGTTGGTTATCGCTTTGACGGCCTGCCCGATCATCCCCATATGCTGAGCGTGACTTACCAGATATCGGAGGGACCGCGCTGGTGGTTTGCCGATTCCCTGCTGACCGGAACCGAGGGCGTGGATCCGGTGGTTACCCGGTCGGCCAGCGTAAAGGCGGGCGAACTGGCTGCATTGCCCTACCGGCGGGATCGCTTGCGTGCGGCCCGTTCCGACCTGCGCAGGGTATTTGCCGAGGCGGGGTATCCCGACGTCCAGGTGGACGTGCGCACGGAAAACCGCGACGTCTGGCGCGGACAGATCACCCCACGGGGTACCCCCCTGCGGGAAGTGCTGGTGGACACGGAGTTTCAGGTGACGCCGGGCCCCGCGGTAACCATCGGGGCGGTGGTGATCGAGGGCAGGTTCCGCACCCGCAGAAAGGTAATTGAGCGCGAGCTCACCTTTGCGGAGGGCGGCGTTTACGCCCTGTCGTCGCTGGCCGAAACCCGCCGCCGCCTGTTTCGGACCGCCGCCTTCGATCAGGTGCGCATCGGGCAATTGGACCCGGACGATCGGGACGAGGTACGCGACGTGAGGGTGTTCCTGATGGAGGGGCGTCCCGGTGCGGTGGAAATGGGCCTCGGTTATGGTGAGGGGGACGGGGTGCGCGGCCTGATCGACCTCTCGTATCGGGACATGTTCCGCATGGGGCACCGGGCCAACCTGCGCTTTCGCACCGGTCGCCTGCGCCGTTCCTTCTCGTTCGGCTATCTGTTGCCATGGATTGGTGACTGGCGCGCCAACCTGCGCACCCGGGTACTGTTCGAGCGAGAGGATCTGATCAGCTATGAGCGGGAAACGCGCGCGGTAGAAGCCGGTATTCGCCGGGAACTGTCGGACAAGGTGACCGCCACCACCACCTACCGGCTGGAGCGCAACCGGTATCCGCGCCTGCCCCCCACCCCGTTGCCGGAGCGGCGCCGGATCAACGTGGGTTCGATCCTGGTCTCCCTGGTGCGCGAGGCGCGGGACAATCCGTTTGCCCCCACCCGTGGGAACGTGCTGGGCGTTACCTATGAGCAGGGTGCGCACATCCTGCTGTCGGAAGTGCAGTTTGGCAAGGGCACGGTGCAGGCGGCGGGATATCTTCCAGTGGGGCACCATCTGGTGGTTGCCGCGAAGGGGCAGGGGGGACGGGTGCGGCAGTTGTTCGAATCCACCGCGGTGCCGGTGTCGGAGCGCTTCTTCATGGGCGGGCACTCCACCGTGCGTGGCTATCAACTGGACAGCATCGGCGTGCCCGACGATACCCTGATCGCGGGGGAGCCAATCGGCGGCGAGGTCATGGTGCTGGGAAATCTGGAGTTCCGCTGGGGCAGTGAACAGGGGTGGGGCACCACCCTGTTCGCCGACGCTGGAAACGTGTGGAGCAAGGGCAGCGCGGTGGGGGTGAACGACATGCGTGTCGGGGTCGGGGTGGGCATCAATTACGCCACCCCGGTGGGTCCGTTGCGGCTGGATTGGGGACACAAGGTCGACCGCCGGCCGGGAGAGGACCCGTACCGTTTTCATTTCACTCTGGGACACACCTTCTGATGGATTCGCGCACGCAATCTCCGTTTGCCAAGCCCATTGAGGCCGAAACCCTGCTGGCCCCGCTGTTGGCCGCCGTTCCCAGTGTGCCGCTGGCGGAGGACCTGGGCGCCAGTGCCGATCCGGACGGCGCCCTGTTTGCCCTGTCCCGCTTTCAGGAGGTCGATCCGGATGGCGCGGCCCGCCTGCTGGCGGATGCGCGCGGCCGCCACATGCTGCTGGCGGTGGCCGCTTCCGGGCCGTTTCTGTCCGGTATCCTGACCCGTCTTCCGGGCGCGGCGGAACTGCTGGAGGAGGCGGTTTCCGGGGAAGCATTCGACTGGCCCGATCCGGAGGCGGTGGCCGATTCGGTCACCGGCTTTACCGACCTGCAAGGGGCACTGCGCTATTTGAAGGCGCGCGCCTTCCTGTATCTGGCGGCGAGGGACCTGGCGGGGGGCGAGTTGTTTTCCGCCACCGAGGGGCTGTCGCGGCTTGCGGAGGTTACCGTGGAAGCGGCGATCCGCTTCTGCCGCCGCGAACTGGTCGAAAAGCATGGCGACTGCCTGCGCGCGGACGGCAGTCCGGTGCCATTCATGGTGGCGGGCATGGGCAAGCTGGGGGCCCGGGAACTCAATTACGCGTCGGATATCGACATCATTGCCTTTTACGGGGACGGTGGGCAGGAAACCGACGGGCGGAGATCGGTCTATCCCACCGAATTTTTTTCCCGCCTGACCCATCGGGTGGTCCAGGCCGTGGGCGAAACCACCGCCGACGGGCGCGTGTTCCGGGTGGACCTGCGGTTGCGGCCGGAGGGTTCCACCGGAGCCACCGCCTGGTCCCGCTCCGCCGCCATGGCCTATTACGAAACCCTCGGCGACACCTGGGAGCGGGCGGCGTTCATCAAGGCGCGCATGATTGCCGGAGATCTGGAGGCGGGAGCCGCCCTGCTGGCGGAGTTGGCTCCGTTCGTGTTTCGACGCTATCTGGATTTTGCCGCTCTGGAGGGGATTCGCTCCGTAAAGGAACGAATCCGTGCCCGCCAGCATGCCCGCCAGGCCTTGGGCACCGATGTGAAGTTGGGCCGCGGCGGTATTCGTGAAATCGAGTTCTTTGTGCAGGCCCTGCAACTGATTCACGGCGGCAAACGTCCCGCCCTGCGCGAGTTGCGTACCCTGGACGCCATGTCGCGGCTGGTGGAGGCCGGGCACGTGGAGGCGGGGGACGCCCGCAAACTGGCGTCCCACTACATGTTCCTGCGGGACGTGGAGCATCGGGTGCAACTGGTGGCCGAGGAACAAACCCATTTGCTGCCGCAGGCGCCGGAGGCGCGCCGTCGCCTGGGGGTGCAGATGGGGTTCGGTGGCCGAGATCCGTGGGAGGCGTTTCACTCTCGTTATCAGGCAGTGACCGACGAGGTGCATCAGGTGGTGGATACCCTGTTTCAGGAACCGGAAGTGGAAACCGAAGCGGCGCCTTTCGAGGGGCTGGTTTCCGCACTGGATCACCTGTCTGCCGAGGTGGACCTGAGTGTGCTCAACCTGCGCGACCCGGAAGCGGGGCGGGCGCGTCTGGCTGCCCTGGGGGGGCACGTTGAGGCCATGTGGCAAACCGAGCAGGGGCGGGTGCGATGGCGCCGTCTGCTGCCCCTGTTTTTGAACGATATTGCCGGGGGGGAGGATCCGGACGTGGGGCTGGCCGGGTTGGAGGGTTTCGTGGAAGCCTTGCGCGGTCGCAGCATCTACGCCGCCATGCTGACGGAAAACCCCCATGCCCGGGAATTGCTCAGCCGCATGTTTTGCGCCTCCCGTTTTCTGTCCGGATTACTGGCGCGCCACCCGGCGCTGCTGGATGAACTGCTGGCGCCCCGTGCCCTGCTGGACGAGCGCCCGGTGGACGCCATGGAGGCGGACCTGGCCCGTGCCACCCAGGGGTTGGACGAGGAGGCGTGGCTGGACGCCCTGCGCCGGTTCAAACACCGGGAGGTGCTGCGGGTGGGGCTGCGGGAACTGCTCACGGGAATCGATGAACAGGCCCGTGGGATCGCCCTGGCGCAGGTGGCCGAAGCCCTGGTGCGCGCGGTGCTCCATTACACCTGGGACGATCTGGTGTCCCGTTACGGCTTTCCCCCGGGTGCGGGCGGGGGGAACGGACAGGTGGCGGTGGTGGCCATGGGGCGGCTGGGGTCGGGCGAAATGGGGTACGCATCGGACCTGGATCTGGTGTTTATTCACAACGGGGATCCGGCCGACACCACGACTGGAGGGGAAAAAGAGCTGTCGGTACCGGAATTCTATGCCCGGCTGGGGCGCCGCATCGTGTCGCGCCTTACCCTGGGAACCGGCGAGGGGGTGCTCTATGAGGTGGACATGCGCCTGCGCCCCTCGGGAGCCAGCGGGCAACTGGTCACTTCGCTGGCGGCCTTTGAGCGCTATCAGGCCGAGGAGGCGTGGACCTGGGAGAAACAGGCCCTCACCCGGGCGCGGGTGGTGGCGGCCACCGGGGATTTTTTCGCGCCGGTCTCCTCCGCCCTGCGCACGGCCTGCTACACCCCCTGTGATGCGGAGGCCCTGGCCAGCGAGGTGCGCGACATGCGTGTGAAAATGGCTGAGCATCTAAGCCGCGAACGGGAGGACGCCGTGGACCTGAAGCAGGATCCCGGTGGCATTGTGGATATCGAATTTGTGGTGCAGTACCTGCTGCTGGCCCACGGGCATTCGCACCCGGAGGTGCCGGATCCCAATCCGCGCCGCGCGTTGGACCGTCTGGCCGATGCCGGTTTGATCGCACAGACCGACGCGGATCGCCTGCTTTCGGCCATGTCCCTGTATCGCACGGTGGAGGGGCTGTTGCAACGCACCTACGGCGAGTCCACCCGGCTGCTGGAATGCGATGGTCCCCCGCTGGCGGGAGGACGCGTGGTGTTGTTCGAAAAGGTGCGGGCCGCCCAGGCCGGAGTGGTGGATGTATATCGCCGCATCTTGGGCAAAAACGCGGGGGAATGATATGATTGGTGCTTTGTGATGTTTGAATAACCGTTACCCGGGTCTGTATGAAGATTACCGTTGTCGGCACCGGCTATGTGGGCCTGGTGACTGGAACCTGCTTTTCCGAATTTGGTGTCGACGTCACCTGTGTGGATCGTGACGCGACCAAGATCGAAGCCCTCAACCGGGGTGAGATTCCCATCTATGAGCCGGGGTTGGAGGAGATTGTTTCCCGCAACCATGCCGAGGGGCGCCTGCGGTTCACTACCGATCTGGGTAGCGCGGTGCGCGGATCGGCGGCGGTGTTTATCGCGGTGGGCACCCCCCAGGGGGATGACGGCTCCGCCGACCTGTCCTATGTGGATCAGGTCGCGCGCGACATTGCCCCGCACCTGAACGGTTACAAAGTGATCGTCACCAAAAGCACGGTGCCGGTGGGTACCGGCCAGCGCGTAAAGAAACTGATTGGCGAGGCCGCGCCCAAGGGGGCCCGTTTTGATGTGGCCAGCAACCCGGAGTTCCTGCGCGAAGGCTCGGCGGTGGAGGACTGCATGCGTCCCAACCGGGTGGTGATCGGCACCGATTCGGAACAGGCCGCCGCCCTGCTGCGCGAGTTATACCGTCCCCTGTACCTGATCGAAACCCCGTTTGTGATGACCGATATCGCCACGGCGGAACTGATCAAATATGCCGCCAACGCATTTCTGGCCACCAAGGTATCGTTCATCAACGAGGTGGCCAACCTGGCCGAGGCGGTGGGTGGGGACGTGCAGGTCGTGGCCAAGGCAATGGGCCTGGATGGCCGTATCGGCTCCAAGTTTTTGCACGCGGGTCCCGGATTCGGCGGATCCTGTTTCCCCAAGGACGTGGCCGCGCTGGAGCGCATCGCCACCGACGTGGGCTACGATTTTGCCCTGGTGCGCGCGGTGCGCGAAGTCAACAGCCGCCAGCGCGTGCGCATGGTGGACAAGATCCGCGCCGCCGTGGGTGGCAACGTGGACGGTTGCCGGCTGGCCTTTCTGGGGCTGTCCTTCAAGCCGAACACCGACGACATGCGCGAGGCGCCAAGCATCGACATCATCCGCGCCCTCAAAGCCGAAGGCGCCATGGTTCGCGGGTGCGACCCGGTGGCCGAGCATGAGGCGCGCAAGGTATTGCCGGAGGTGGATTTCTTCGCCGATGCCTACACCACTGCCGAGGATGCCGATGCCATTGTGATCGTGACCGAGTGGAACCGGTTCCGCAATCTGGATCTGGAACGGCTCAAGGGCTTGATGCGGCAGCCGGTAATGATGGACCTGCGCAACATCTACAATCCGTCGGCGGTTATTGCCGCCGGATTTTCCTATCACTGCGTCGGACGCGCGGGGTACCGCTAGGGGGCGCGATGGCGGATATTGACGGGGGCATGCCACCACCAGCGCCGCGTCCGCCCGGCGAGGACCGGCCCGAAAACCGCAAGCACGGGCGGCGGCGGGTCGCCGCGGACGTGGGTGTGGAACTGGATGGTATCCCCCCCTTTTCCGGCCGTTCCCGCGATTTGAGCTTTGGCGGTGCTTTCGTGGAGTGCGACCCACCGCCGGTATCCGCCGGCACTCCCGGCCGCCTGACCCTTACCCCCGACGATGCCCCGGACGAAGTCATTACCTTTGTCTGCCGGGTGATGCGCATTGCGGATGGCGGTATCGGTTTTCGCCTGCTGGAAACCGACCCCGCAGGTCACGAGCGATTCTCCGACCTGATGCGGAGGGCGGGCTCCATCGACCCGCTGTTGAATGAAATTCGCGTCAGTTCCGGATTTTCCGTCTCCACTTCTCAGGGCATGCGCCGCGCCCTTGACTGAATTGTGACCCTCCCCCTTTAGGTCATTCCCTGAACGTCCGATAATGCAAGCATAGTAGTTGTGCGGTGTTTGCTGTGCGATGTTGTGGTGTGGATGAGTCGAGGTGGGTCATGTTCAATACAGCGGTGGTTTCCAGCTATCAGCGAATTCTGACGGCAGGAAATTTTGGAGACTGTGTATATCAGCGATTTTTGGAAAGCCATCCGGAGGTAGCGCGCCGCTTTGCCGGGGTGGATATGGCCCGTCAGAAATTCCTGTTGCAGCGATCCCTCACGGTGATGATGCAGCATGCGGCCGGTCTGAAGGGGGCTGATGCGGCGTTGGATCGCATTGCCGGACAACATGGGCCGCACGGCATGAGCCTGCCGCCATTCCTGTTTGACTATTGGATCGATGCCCTGGTCGGGGCGGTTGCGGAGTGTGACCCCCGGTGTGATATGGCCCTGGAGGCGGCCTGGCGCAGCCTGTTGCGCCGCGAGGTGGCACATTTCATTGCCCGTGGAAAGCAGGCCCTGCCGCTCCCCGTGGGGTAGCGGCAAGGGCCCGCGGCGGGCCATTCCGGGTCAGAACGTTTCGCAGGCGTCGCCGGTGCCGTCTCTATCCCAATCCAACTGAACCGGGTTGAACACGTATGGACAGTTGTCCTCGTTGTCCGCAATGGCATCGCCATCCAGGTCCACACTGTCGAGAAACACGTATCCCTTTTCCGCAGGGTTGTCCGGTCCGAACCGTGTCATCGGATCCGGCCCGATTCCTCCTCCGGGAAAAATAAGGGTGGCCTCGCCTCCCGCTTTCCACGGCTTGCGAAAGTCGGGGCTGTAGGTGGGGGTATTGAGGTCGCTTGCGGAAGATGGGACTGGAACCCCCGTACAGAACAGCGATATGGCCAGAAAGGGCAACGCAAGAAAGCACGCCCGGGTAATTGTTGGGGACATGATGTTACTCCGAAATGGCCATGGGAAACGGGGCACAGGCGTCGCCGATGCCGTCCCCAGCCCGATCGAGTTGCTCCGGGTTGAAGACGTATATGCAATTGTCCGCCTCGTCGGC
>Ga0224496_10000213_pt1 | contig 42571 bp, 34 predicted proteins | sample SF_Jul11_sed_USG_2_FD_168127 | JGI IMG/M metagenome (GOLD analysis project Ga0224496, IMG submission 168127) | Sediment microbial communities from San Francisco Bay, California, United States - SF_Jul11_sed_USGS_8_1 | ecosystem: Environmental > Aquatic > Marine > Sediment | place: USA...
GATCGCCAACCCTAAAAAAAGATGCGAATAGCTGGTGAAGCGCTTGGTGAAGGAATAAAAACAGACCAAAAAAATCGCCAGAGGACTCAGCCAGAAAGCAAGCGGGTTCAGTTTCCAGGCGGCGAAGATCAAAACCCCGAAGCTGATCAGAATCATCACCAGCATCGCCAAGGGGCTAATCTCACCGGTCACCGAAGGTCTGTTTTTCGTTCTTGGATTGAGCCGGTCCCACTTGCGGTCCACCAGCCGGTTAAACCCCATGGCGCCAGAGCGGGCCCCGACCATCGCGATGATCACCCAAAGCGCCATCCAGCCCTCCCTTTGACCAAAGCTTAAAAGAGACTCCTGCCTAAAAGCCAAAATAATCGAAATCAAGGCAAAGGGCAAAGCGAAGATCGAGTGGGAAAATTTAATCAGGCTTAAATAACCGCTAACCGTCCGATACCCCAGCATAATGACACCCCTTATAAGATATAGCGGCTAAGGTCCTGATCCTTAGCGATATCACCCAGTCTTTCCTTGACGTACTCTCTGGTTATCTCGATCTTCTGGCCCGACAGATCAGCGGCGTTAAAGCTGACCTCATCCAGCAGTTTCTCCAGTACCGCGTGAAGTCGTCTGGCGCCGATATTCTCGGTCTTCTCGTTGACGCTGCAGGAGATATGCGCCAATTCCTCAATCGACTCAGGATTGAAAACCAGTTCCACCGACTCGGTCTTGAGCAGTTCGACATACTGCCTGACCAGCGAGTTCTTAGGCTCGGTCAGGATGCGCACGAAATCCTCCTTGCTTAGAGAACTCAACTCCACCCGGATGGGGAAGCGTCCCTGAAGCTCCGGAATCAGATCGGACGGTTTGGCGACATGAAAAGCTCCCGCCGCGATAAAAAGGATGTGGTCTGTCTTGACCTGACCGTACTTGGTGTTAACCGTGCTTCCCTCGACAATGGGCAGAAGGTCCCTCTGGACGCCTTCCCTTGACACCTCGCCCCCCTGAAAATTCTGATTTTTGCTGGTGATCTTGTCGATCTCGTCCAAAAAGATAATGCCGGACTGCTCGACCCTTAAGACCGCCTCTGCGTTCAGGTCGTCCATATCGATCAGTTTTTCGGCCTCCTCGCTCTGAAATATCTTTCGCGCGTCAGACACGGTTGTCTTTCTTTTGCGGGACTGTTTGGGCATGAAATTCGAAAGCATGTCGCGGATGTTGATATCCATGTCCCCGCCGCCGACAGGGAAAAAATCCATGGTGGGGCCGGTTGGCCGATTACTCACCTGAATATCGATCATGCGGTCGTCCAGTTCCCCCTTTTCAAGCTTTTTGGCGAATTTGTCCCTGATCTGACTGCTGTCTTGAGCCTTGTTCTCTCCATGCTCACTACTCCCGCTTTTAACTGGCGGATTCGGCGGAATCAAAAGGTCCAAAATACGCTCGTCCGCGTTTTTGTCGGCCTTGTCCTTAACCGCGTGCATTTTCTCGTTTCTTATGATATTGATGCTGGTCTCGGTCAGATCCCGGATCATGCTCTCGACGTCCCGGCCGACATAACCCACCTCGGTGAACTTCGAGGCCTCGACCTTGATGAAGGGAGCGTTCACCAGTTTCGATATGCGTCTGGCGATTTCGGTTTTTCCCACCCCGGTCGGCCCGATCATGATGATGTTTTTCGGCATGATCTCCTCTCTGAGATCCTCAGGCACCTGGAGTCGTCTCCAGCGGTTTCTGAGAGCGATGGCCACACTTCTTTTTGCGTCCTTCTGGCCTACGATATAACGGTCTAAAAACTTGACGATTTCCCCGGGTATCAGGGCGGATTCTTCTATTTTCACAGCTCTTTACCTTTTTAATATTTAATGCCGATGATCGCTCTCATTGATTGACCACGGTTGGCCCGACGCCTTTTAAGTCCAGCCAAAATGGATTGATGATCCTTTAAGACATCTAATTGATCATTATAGACCATGTCCTTAGGAAAAAAAAGTACCCATTCGATCAAATCTTATTGTTGATTTAATTTAATTTTAATTTCAGTCGATTAACTTTGCGACAGCTAAATGTCCGGAGGTTATGAGTCGCTGTCGATCTCCTCGATTGAAAGATTGGGATTAGTGTAAATACAGATTCCAGCGGCGATCTTCAGGGATTTCTCCACGATCTCCCTGGCTTCCAGATCGGTGTTTTGAATCAGCGCTCTGGCTGAGCAGAGGGCGAACTGTCCGCCTGAGCCGATGGCCATAATACCGTCCTCAGGCTCGATCACGTCACCGTTTCCCGATATGATCAGGGATTGCTTGGCGTCAGCCACGGCCAAAAGCGCCTCAAGATTGCGCAGAACCTTGTTGGTGCGCCAGTCCTTGGCCAACTCGACCGCCGAGCGGATCAGATTGCCGTTGTATTCCTCCAGCTTGGCGTCGAACTTCTCAAAAAGCGTAAATGCGTCGGCGGTCGATCCGGCGAATCCGGCAATTACCTTATTATTATAGGTTGTCCTGATCTTTCGGGCATTGGATTTCATCACGGTGTTGCCCAGGGTTACCTGACCGTCACCGGCTAATACCACTTTGTTATTTCTTCTGACCGATAGTATGGTTGTCATCTTTTATCCTGTCTGTGTCTGTTTTGTCTTGTATCTGATGATCTTTTTTCCGCGCGCCCAGCACGAAGACCTCCCTGCTTTCGCTACGGCTGCTTTTGGGCTTGATCACCAGAGTGGAATGATACGCTTTGTTAAAGGCGGTAAGCAACTCCTTAAATTCCCCGCCCTGCAACACCTTGGTCAGAAGTGAGCCGCCTGTCCTGAGCCTTGTCCTGGCCACTTCAAGCGCCAAGTTACAAAGATCATACGAGCGTCTCGCGTCGACGTCCTTGATGCCGGTCGTCTTCGGCGCCATGTCGCTTAAGACCAGATCGAACACCACGGGCGCGTCCAAAAAAGCGGCCACGGTATCGTTGAGGTCGGCCTGGTTAAAGCGCATATTGGGAGCGAGACCAATCTCAAGTTCTTTAAGGTCAACCCCGAAAACCAATCCCGTCTCCCCTGCCTTCAAGGAGGCATATTGCATCCAGCTCCCCGGTGACGCCCCCAGGTCCAGCACCTTGAATCCCTTTTTAATCAGCCGGTGACGCTGATCGATTTCCTCCAGTTTAAAGACCGATCTGGCGGCAAAACCTTTTTTCTTGGCCTGGTGAAAGTAGTGATCCTGAACTTTTTTCATGCGCAATTATCCCTCGCCTTGATTTAAAATCTGATCAACCTTCAATTCCGGCTTTTTTAAGCTTTCTCTTCGCTTCCTGCCAGACCTCCTCCATTTCATCCAGGGTCAGTTTATTATTGTTTTGGCTCTCCCTGAAGATGGCGTCCTCCACATAGGAAAAGCGGTTTTTGAAACGGTCGTTGCATTTCTTCATGGCGATTTCAGGGTTGATCTTGTAAAATCGCGCCAAGGTGGTTACCGCGCAAAGCAAATCCCCGATTTCATGCTCCAGATTTTTCTTGACCGGATCGCTCTTATCCATCTCTTCTCTAAGCTCGCCGAGTTCCTCCAATATTTTCTTATAGACATCCTCGGTATTCTCCCAGTCAAAACCCAGATTGGCCGCCCTCTTGCCGTAAGCGAAAGAGGTCAGCATCGCGGGTTGGGATAATGGGACGCCCTCCAAAACCGATTGCTGGTTGTTTTTCTCCTTTTTGAGGCGGTTCCACTGATGGTGAAGCTCCTGCTCGCTGATGGCCGAGTTTCGTTGGGAGAAGACATGCGGATGCCGGTGAATCATTTTCTCGGCGATAGCCTCCGCCACTTGATCCAGGTCAAAACGATCTTCCTCACTGGCAATCTGGGCATGCAGAACCACCTGCAGGAGTAAATCCCCCAACTCCAGCTTTAAAGGCTCAGCGGTCTTGTTGCTCTGAATCTCATCGATGACCTCCCATGTTTCCTCCAGGAGATAGGGAATCAGACTCTCATGGGTTTGTTTCTTATCCCAGGGACAACCCTCCTCAGAGCGTAGTTGGGCGACGGTCTCGATCAGCTTGACCATACCGCTCAAGCCCGGGACTTCCTGTTTATCATGGGACATATGCGGTTTTGGCTAGGATAGGTTTTGCCGTTTTTTTGGACGAAGACGGTTTGAACGACTTAAGGATTATCTTGATACCAATCACCACTCTTGTCAATATCGTCCGCCGCCCAAATCAAAGCGATACAATATTAAAGCGCGTTCACTTGATCAATTTGCCGCATCCACTTTTTGACTTCAACCTGATTGGCGTTGATGAAAAAGCTTCAATGCTCTAGGCTGGGATGAAAAACCGCTATCAGCCTCATTTGAAGGCTGATGATTTAATCCACAATTCGCGCGAGGAAGGACTATGAAATACCCAAAAGGTCTGGAGACCTTAGAAAAAGCCAAGCAATGGATCGCGGGGACCAGCCCGGGCCAGATCAGAAGATCCGAGTTTTACTCCGATGGAGCCTGGCCGTCCTTTTTTAAGAAGGCCAAAGGAGTCGAGGTCTGGGATATCGATGATAACCACTTCATCGATATGGCGTTTGCCGGTGACGGGAGCACCCTTCTGGGTTACGCCGATCCCGAGGTTGATCAGGCGGTCATGGAGGTTCTCCAGTCAGGTGCGGTCTGCACTTTAGACGCTCCCGAAATGGTTGAGCTGGCCGAGTATTTCAACCGTATCCACCCCTGGGCCAAACAGACCAAGTTCGCCAAAACCAAGACCGAAGCTTTGGGTATCGCGGTTAGAATCGCCAGAGCCTACACCAAAAAGGATAAAATCATCCAGTGCGGGGAGCATGGCTGGCAGGACTGGTACCTGGGAGCCAATCTCAAAAACCCTCAAGCCCTGGATAATTACGGGATCAAGGGCCTTCCCACTGGCGGGGTTCCCGGCTGCTATGGGGATTTGGCCTACAATTTCGATTACGGCAGGATCGAGCAGTTAAGGGAGATCATGGAGAAGAATCCGGGCCAGATCGCGGCGGTGGTTTTCGAGCCTGACCCAGGCCGAAAGGTCAGACCGGATTTCCTGTTGGAGCTTGAAAAGGCGATCAGGGAGATGGAAGCGGTTTTTATCGTCAACGAAAGCAGGACCGCCTACCGTATGAGTACCGGAGGCGCCCATCTCAGCATGGGTATCACGCCTGATATGGCCGTATTTTCAAACTCGATCGCCAATGGCTACCCCATCTCGGCTGTGATCGGCAGCCAGGAGGTGATGGATGCCCATAAAACCACCTTTATCGATGACGCGGGCTGGCAGGAAAGAATCGGAGCTAAAGCCGCTCTGGTCTGCATGAAAAAATGCGCTATCCATGACGTCGCCTTTCACCTTCTCAAAATCGGCAAACGCTTTCAGGACGGAATCACTCAGTTGGCAGAGCAATTCGATATCAAATTGAGGGTCAAAGGCTATCCGGCTCTGCCGCGAATCGATTTTCGCGATGAAAACGCGCCTGAGGTCAAAGCTTTTTTTGTTCAGAAGATGCTGGATTTCGGTTTTTTGGCCTCTGACCGTTTTTATCCGACCTTCGCTCACGAGACTGATCACGTCACTTCGTACCTCCTGGCCGTAAAAAGCACCTTCGGGATGATCCAGGAAGCTCAAAAAGAAAGCCGTCTCAAAGAACTTCTTAAGGGAAAGCCATCGGCTATGAACTATAACGGATTGGATTGAAACTTCTGTGATAATAATTTGGGTAGGTCTAAAGAGAATCCGCCTAACGGCCGACCCTTTTAACGCCTTGCTTGAACTCGTCGTCTCCCGTCTTTCTTTGACCTTCCTGGTAGTAACGCAAAGCCTGATGGTACTCCCCAATGGCTTCGTAAGCCAAAGCCAGATTATAAAGATCAGATGAGTCCAAAGGTTTCTTAAGGCCTTCCAGACGGTTGATGGCTTCTTCGTAGGCATTGCCCTTAAGGAGGGTTTCCGCATTGGAGTCCCCGCTGGCGATACTCAGGTTCGCCTCGACGGAATAAGGGCTGATCTTGCGCACAAAATCAGAAGCGATCTTTTTGGCGAGGATCATTTTTATATCCAGTGGCACCAGTGGTACCTTCCCGTTCTGCTTTAGAAGATAACCCTTCGATTTGGATTCTTCCGGGTCGCTAAAAATCAGTTCGCCCTTTTCGGCAAGGGATTCCAGTTGGCTGAAAATTCCAGCGTCTTTCTGCAGGCCTACCTTGTCGATGGAACTCTTGATTTGTTTGGCGAGACCCGAAGTCTTCTGATTTCCGCCCCACTTTTTGGCGTAATACACCTTAAAAGACTGAGGAGGAATGATGTCCGACTGGTCGCTTTTGCGTACAAAGGCTATCTGAACCTCCATCGCCGCAGCCATTTCAACCGCCGGCGTGGGAACCATGAACCCCTTACCCCGGTCTTCAGCCATTTTCAGAGCGGTCGATTTCAATCCCATGATCAAGGCCTTTTCTCCCAGGGAAACGTTGTTTTTAGTCACCAGCAGCACATAAAACTTCTCATCGGTCTTAAAATCGGTCTGATTAAAGTACCTCACTTTCGCCTGAAGCACTCCGATCTTGCTGTCATTGGGAATCACGCCTGAAAAAGCGGTCGAGCCGGGCGTGGTGTTTAATATCTGGAATCGGCGTCCATCTGAGAGACCCGAGAGAATATAGGCTCTGAGAATATCGGCGGCCTGGGTGTTGGCGGGAAAAGCGGTAATATCCCCCTCGACTTTGGAGATCGGACCCACCCCTTCGGGCAGGGAGACTTCCTGTCCCAATTCGTCAATAAAAGATCCGACGGATATCATCTCGATCCCCTCGATTTCCATCTCCGCGGGTTTGATGACTCGAAAGGTCAGCTTCGGCGCGCAGGATGACATAAAAATCAGCCCCGCGAGCAGCAAGTACAAAACCCTTAAATTCTGTTTTTTTTCTCTGGTCATAAACCGGCGATTCAAATCGGTTAAGGCTGCTTTTCAGCCAATTGTCTCTTTAGTTTCGGGTTTTCCCTGAGGGCTTTTTCGATCCGACCCAAGCCTTGCGCGATGATAAAATTGCCCGGGTCCGTCTCGTAGGCTTCGCGGTAATAAACCTTTGCCAACCCGAAATCTCCCGTCGCCTCGAAACTCAAGCCCAGATTATAAAGATCCTCAGGGGCTTTGCTTTTAGCCGCGACCCGTTGAAGCCGGTCAATCGCCATCTCATAAGCGCCCGCCTTGATCAATTGGACCGATTGGGTATCCCCCCCCGTATCGATGGGATAGGATACTTTTTTCTCACTCACAGCGATCTTGCGGGTGAAGCTACTGGCGATCGAAGAGGCCAGATCGGTGACCATCTGGTCAAATGAAGGCAGGACCATGGGCGAATTTTCAAACGAAGAGCTATCGGTCCGGGGTTTGAAAAAAGCGGTGGCCTCCGATGCCGCAGATTCCAAAAGTTCCATACCTTCCAGGGGAGCCCCTCCGATGCGGTCGGCGAACCGTCTCTCCTCCACCACGACCGCCACCACCTCGGTGGGAGCCAGACGGGTGAGTTTGGTTTCCAAGACCAGATTTCCTCTCATGCTTTGGAAAGGCCACCAGATAACCTTCTGGATCGTCACATCCGGAGCCCTTTTCGATTTGCCACCCTGCGCATAAGTCAATTCTCCCTTGGCGACATCTGCGCCTCTCGTCTTTCTGAAGTCGATCCAGATCTTGCCGTTGATGACCGCGTCGATCTCTCCGGTTTTATAGCCCACCGTTCCCACCAAGTCCTGGAAAGCCCGGTCGTTCTCCAGTTTTTCGAACTCATCAGTATAGACCAGCTTGAAATAGGGTACTTGCGCCAGGCTGTTGATGACTTGAGCCCGAACCTGCCGGCTGATCGATTTTTTCTCCTCCGCGCCTAGCCTGACCTCTTCCTTCTCCCAGTACCCTTTCTTATCGACATACACCATCTGGCTGATGGTAGCGATCTCGAAACTCCCGACGGCCACTCTCGCGATCTTTTTAGTATCGATTTCCGCGGGACTCATCACGATGATCTTCACCTTGGGAGCGCATGAGGCGACAAGGCCGCTCAAAAGGATGATCCAAAGCCAACGTGCTTTAAGTAAAGTCATATCTTAGCCGGTTATTTTTGCTGATTGATTTTCGCGTCGTCTTTCAAACGCCTTTCTATACGACCGATACCCTGCGCGTAGATCAGGTTGTCGGGGTCCTCCTTCAAAGCGGCATGATAATAATTTTTTGCGTCCAGGTAATCCTCGATGATCATGGCCCCCATTTCAAAACTGAGACCCAGATTATAGGTGTCGGACGGACTTTTTTTCCCTTTAGCTTTTAAGCGGGTTTGGGCGGTCTTCCAATCCCCATTTTTCAGAGCCTTGATCGCCTTGGAGTCACCACCCTCGTCAATGCTGATCTCGGCAAGCTCACGGTAAGGTGAGATGGTTTTGACAAACGGCATCAGAGATCGATCGACCAGGCTTGAGTAAATCGTCTGCTTCTCATAATCGCTAAGATCATCCGCCGAATCCGCCCAACGGCTGATCCATCTTCCTCTCGAACTGTTGGGATTGCTGGCATCCACCACCGCCAATTTGCGCACAAACAGCGGGGTCACCGGAGAGACAATCAAGGGGGCGGCTTCCCCAAGCGTCAAATAGCTTTCGTGGACATTCACCGCAGGCTGAATGATATGGCGGCCAAAGCTGGCGCTATCGGAACGGATGGCCAGCGTCTCTCTGACTTCGCCTATTTGAGTTATGCTTAAATCAATCTGGGTAAAATAGGAAACGTTCTTGTATTTGTAGACGCGGACGACCGAATCAACCGGCGGTTTGTCCTGCTCCTTGCCTGAGGCCATTCCCATCAGCATACCAATACCTTCGTTCATCAGGGTCGCTGAGAGCCCACCCGAGCGGCACAACAGACTCCGCCTGCTTAAGGTGACGCCCTGCTCGCTGGTCTGGGTCGAGACCAAACCGGTGATAAACCCGGCTGCCCCACCCGTACAAGTCGCAATTTCAGTAAACTGCCCGTCCGAAACTTCGCCTCCGCTGATCACTTCGCCCTGAATAACCCCGACCCATTCGCGGTTGGGATCGATCCCTTCGACCGGACCGATAAAAGCCTCGAAACGGCCAAAACTGTTCAGGCTCTCCTTGAGCTTTGAGATAACCTCCTGTTTTAAGCCGAGTTTGTCCTTATTGCTTTTGATCAGGGAAGGATCGATGAATATCTTTTTTATCTTTGAGGGGATCGTCAGTCTGGCAGGTCTTTGGACCTCGATCTTCGATATGGCGGCAGGACCGCAACCGCTCAGAAGCGGAATCATCCCCAGTAAAAGGACTCCAAAAATACCTCGGTTGATCTTCATCGTTTTGTCCATCTCTAAACTAAAATATTTGTTTGTAATATTACTATTATAATAAGCCGATTATAGCAATAATAAAATTTAACGCCCCCCGTTTTTAAAAAAAGGCGCGCTGAGGCTGGCTGTCCCCGCATGGACCATCCCTTCAGGATCAAAATCTTCGCCATAGAGTTTTAATTTGTATGCCTTTTTCTATTAAATGATTAAAACGATCGCTGACCACCCCTATGAATCCGAAAATGGATTCAAAGTCACATCCGTCAAAATTAATTCAAATTTTGGTTTTATTTTTTACTCATTTATCATAAAATTTAAAGATATATTTTATCTGTTGTTTTTCCCTAGCCGTTTTTTTTATAAACATAACCGTGGTCAACTATCCCCAGGAATGAAAAATGGAATTTTTTGAATGGAAAAAGGATTATGAGCTTGGAATAAAACTGGTCGATGAGGAGCACAAACAACTCGTAAAACTGATCAACGAGCTTGAACGGGCCATCACCGAAAACAAGACGGACCAAGTCATCAAGGGCGTTCTTCAAGGCTTAAAGGGCTACATCAATATCCATTTCACCGTTGAGGAAGAATATATGAATGTTTATGATTATAGCGGTCTTAAGAGCCACACCGAGGCTCACGAGCAGTTCAAAAAGAAAATCTTTTCCATAAGCCACGACCTTGAGGAGGGTGGACTTGATATTCCCAAGTCTGTTTTAGTCTATTTAAAGAAATGGCTTCAGGAACATATCCTGGAGACCGACCGTAAGCTTTGTCTTTTTTTAAAAGAACAAAAGATCAACTAAGCTAATGACGAAGCGCATTTGAAATATCACTAAACCACACTGGCATGTTCTCCGATTTTCCAAATTTCACTTTTTAAATTAAGGGTTTTATTTTCTTGTGATTTCAGTTGTTAAGCTTTTATCGGTTGCAATTACAATATATTTCTCCTTGACATCCGGTTGACGTTGGTCTTTTAATTTGTTGGTTCACTTAAAACTAATCTCAATAAAATCCGATGACATCCATAGTAGTTGTAGAGTCCCCGACCAAAGCCCGAACGATTAAGGAATTTTTACCGAAGGGGTTTAAGGTGCTGGCCTCAATGGGCCACGTACGCGACCTGCCCCAATCCGCCAGCGATATCCCGGAGGGTCTTAAAAAAGAGAAATGGTCTCAACTCGGTGTTAACATCGATAAGGATTTTGAGCCGATCTATGTTATTCCCAAAGACAAGAGAAAAATCGTCAAGGAGTTGAAAGACTGCTTAAAGGATGCCGACACACTCTACCTGGCTAGTGACGAGGACCGCGAGGGAGAGAGCATCAGCTGGCATTTGATCGAGGTTTTAAAGCCCAAGATTCCCGTCAAACGGATGGTTTTTCACGAGATCACCAAAGAGGCGATCCAGGAGGCGTTAAAAAATTGCCGAGAAATCAACCTTTCGCTGGTCCGCGCTCAGGAGACCCGAAGAATCCTGGATAGACTGGTTGGATACACCTTGTCGCCCCTGCTGTGGAAAAAAGTGGCCACCGGACTTTCCGCTGGAAGGGTTCAATCGGTCTCGGTCTGCCTTTTAGTGGCCAAGGAAAGGGAAAGACGGATCTTTAAAAGAGCCATCTACTGGGATCTTATCTCGACTTTAAGAAAAGACAAGATCGATTTTGAAGCGCGTCTGGTTTCACTGGACAATCAGAAGATCGCCAAGGGCGTTGACTTTGATGATCATACCGGAAAACTTCTCAAGGGTAAAAAAGTCCTCTTGTTGGATGAAAAAGAAACCCGGGTACTGCAAAACACCCTCTACCAAAAAAAATGGGTTGTCGCGTCCCTGGAAGAGAAACCTTCGACCAAAAAGCCGTCGGCTCCTTTCATCACTTCGACCCTGCAGCAGGAAGCCAGCCGGAAGCTCAGGATTTCTCCGAGGCGATGCATGCAAGTCGCGCAGGGGCTTTACGAGAGAGGCTTCATCACCTATATGAGAACCGATTCCTTTCAGCTTTCCGATCAGGCCCTTAAAGCCGCCAGAAAATGCGTCAGCGATAAATACGGAAAGCAATACCTCAGCGACGAACCCCGAATCTACACAAAGAAGGTCAAGGGCGCCCAAGAGGCTCACGAGGCCATCCGGCCATCCGGTAACAGTTTCACCGATCCGAACAAAACCGACTTGAGCGGTCAGGAGCTCGCGCTTTACGATCTGATCTGGAAAAGAACGGTCGCTTCCCAAATGAAAGACGCCAAACAGACTCATCTCAAGGCCATCATCCAGGTGGAAAACGCCCAGTTTCTGGCTACGGGCAAAAAAATCGACTTTCCGGGATTCTTCAGAGCCTACGTCGAGGGTAGCGATGATCCGCAAGCCGCGCTGGACGACAAGGAAATCGTCCTGCCCGATCTCAAGCAAGGCAATGAACTTAAATGCCTGGATCTGGACGCGAAAAGCCACGAGACCAATCCGCCCGCGCGCTATACCGAGGCTTCCCTGATCAAGAAACTTGAGACCGAGGGAATCGGCAGGCCCAGCACTTACGCCACCATTATCGATACCATCGTCAACCGCGGTTACGTCAAAATCAGTTCTCACCAACTCGTGCCGACCTACACCGCATTCGCCGTCACCGCGCTTTTGGAAAAACACTTCTCGGATCTGGTCGATCCCAAGTTTACAGCCGGCATGGAACAGGTTTTAGACGAAATCGCCATCGACAAGACCCCTTGGCTACCCTACATCAAGGAATTTTTCATTGGTGAAAACGGGATACACAGCAAAGCCGAAGAAAAAACCAAACTGATCCCGCCCGGTGAGTTCCGCGGTATTCAGTTCGACAACCTTACCGGTAAAGTTTTTATCGGCAAATACGGCCCCTTCATCGAAGTCAAGGAAGGGGAAGACAAAGTCATGACCGCTTCGGTGCCTGAGGACATCGCTCCGGCCGATCTGGATCAGGAACTGGTGGATTTGATCTTCCTGCAGCAAAGCAAGGGCAACGAGGAAATCGGCATTCATCCAGAGACCGAGGAGCCGGTTTACCTGCTCACAGGGGCTTACGGTCCCTATATCCAACTCGGAAACGTCGAGGAAGACAAACCCAAGCCAAAGAGAGTCACCCTGCCTAAAGGCATCAGCGAAACCGAGGTTGACCTGAATACGGCCCTGACCCTGCTATCTCTTCCCCGGGAATTGGGTAAGCATCCCGAATCGGGCGGAAAAATCTTAGCCGGGATCAGCCGCTTCGGTTCTTATATTTTGCATGACAGCCCCAGCGGCGAAAAGGACTTCCGCTCCCTCTCCAAGGACGACAGCGTTATCACCGTTGACCTGAAAAGAGCTTTGGAGATCCTCAGCAAAGAGAAAAGAACCCGCAAGTCAGCCCAGGAACCCCTTAAGAACCTGGGCAATCACCCCCAGGACGATAAACCGGTCATGATCTTCAAAGGACCCTACGGACCTTATGTCAAGCACAACAAGACCAACGCCTCCATCCCAAAAAACATGGATATCGATCATATTTCCCTGTCCGATGCCCTGGACATGATCGAAAAAAAGGCCGGCACTAAGAAAACCAAAACCCGCACCAAAAAATCCAAAAAATAAATCGCCACTTGTTAGATATTATTAGAAATTAAAGGAAGCTTTGGTCTTAAGCTCTTTTTTGTCGATGATCAATCTGAGAGAGCTTTCAAATGGCGTCTGTTTTTACCTGGGATATTTTTTGGTCTTGCCAAGGGAGTCTCGATTCTGCAAATTGATGATATCTAAGATGATAAAATCAATGATCTAACGGGGACATGCAGCTTAAAAATATCCTAATCTCTATCAACGTCCGGTGGTGGAACGCCGAAGCGGCGTACGCGGTTAATCTGGCATTGGCCTTCATCAAAACGGGACACAAGGTGATCTTGATCGTCAACGATCAGTCGCCTGTCCATCAAAAAGCCCTCGACCTCCAGATACCGGTCGTTTTAAATCTAAAGCTCGATTCCTATTCGCCCATCACGCAATGGAAGAATTACCATCATTTGATTCAGCTGATCGACCGGGAGCATATCCAAATCATCAATTCGTTTAAATCCAACGGCTCCCTGATTTTCAGCCGGGCAAGAAAAAAGCGGCCCGGACTCCTGTACATCAAAACAAGGGGAGAAGCCAGAGCTCCCAAAGCTAATTTTTTAAACCGCAGAGCCTACTCTCAGGCTTCCTGCGATGGAATCATCACGGTTGGAACGCGGGTAAAGGATTGGATTACAGCGCTGAGGCTGAAGAACCAGCCTGTTGAGATCATTCCGTTTGCCTGTGAGACGCTGTCCTTAAGTCCCAGGGTTGATCAAGCCGCCCTGAGAGACAAATTAAATATCAACCCCAATGCCCAGGTGGCTTCCCTGATTGGAAGACTCCAGAGGGTCAAGGGCCACCAACTTTTAATCGAGGCTTTAAACCGTCTGAAGGAAAACCCCCTTCAGCTTTTAATGCCGGTCAAAGACCTTAACGAGTTTCCAAATGAGCTAAAAGAAATCAAAATGCTGATTAAAAAATACGCTCTTGAGAAAAAGGTAAGCGTCATCGGCTTTCAGGAGCGGCTTGGTGATATTATTAGCCTGCTCGATTTCGGGATCGTCCCCTCGCTTGCCAGTGAAGTCAACTGCCGCGTAACGGTCGAACTCTTCTCTTTAGGCGTCCCGGTCTTGGCCTTTCCGGTGGGCAGCCTTCCCGATATCATCGATCATAAGGTAAACGGTTTTCTCTGCTCCGGGATCGGAGTCAATGATCTGGTTGAAGGGATAAAGTGGATGAGCGCCGATCCGGCAAGGCTCAAAAACATGGGTGAACAGGCTCTTATAAGCTACCGGAAATATTACAACCTAAAGACTCTGGGGGAGAAAACCCTTGAATTTTACCAGCGATGCGGCAAAAATAAAAAAGGATTCCCGTTAAATGCATGAATCTTGAATCTCTTTTGGGTGGTCGCTTATTTCGCCGGGTTAAATACGAAGTCCGGCAAAGGTCTGCCATGGCGAATCATGAATCCTTATCAAACAAATAAAAGGAATGAGAAAAATAGAAAAAAGTCTGTTTTTATTCTTGATGGTGAGCAGCTTAATGTTATTTCAGTCAAAAAACATTAAGGCGCAGGATGTCGGACAACCCGCTATGAAAAGTGTCGCCCTGTATTCGGTCGGGGGTGGCGCGGCAGGCGCGGCTTTGGGAGTGGCGATCTGGCTTTTGGACCCCTTGAATCCCAACTCGGACTTCACCAACATGGTTTTGACCGGATTTGGCGTCGGAACGATCGGGGGCGCGGTCTGGGGGGCTTTGGAACTCCAAAAATCCTCCATCCGCTACGATATTCCCGAGCCCATACGCGATCAAGGTTCCGGTTTTGATCAAAACGGCTATCTCATTCATCCCTTTCCAAGTTCGATAGCCCCCTACCGTCAAGCCAACAGAAAACCGATAAAAAGGCCTCTGACTCTTATTCATTACCAGTTTCGGTTTTAGTTAACGATTTTAATTAAACCGATCAACTCACTTTCCCGTTAGAAATACTTTGGGTTAGAACGGCATTCCCCGCTACCATCAATGGCCGCTCGGAAATCATCACCTGATGATCGACCACTTTTAAATCCGCCTGAAAGAACTGGTCGATGGTCATGCGGTCAAGGGGATCTGAAACAATCCCTGAAATCTCGGCGATCGTCCCATTTTTAACCGCCTCCAACGCGAGAACCTCCAGCTTCTTTTTCTTTTCGGCCGCAAGAAGCATCCCTTCTGACCGCACGCCTCTTAAGTCGGCGGGCTCAAGATTGGCGACGACCAAAACCTTTTTCCCCAGAAGCTCCTCGGGCTGATAATGAGCCACCAGACCTGAGACGATGGTTCGAGGCCTTTCTTCTCCCAGATCAATGCTCTCGACATAAAGCCGGTCGGCGCTGGGATGTTTTTCAACCGCGATGATCTCCCCCACCTTCAGCAAAACCCGGCTCCACGCCAAAAGAGGATCGGGTTTTTCAGGTCCTTGTGTTCCTGAGAAACGGCTTTTTAACTGGTCGATCTGTTTTTTCTCCAACTTCTTAAACAAAAGCTCGGGAGGACTTAAAACTTTGCCGGAAAATGTTTTATCATTACCTTGATCCAAAAGGGTCATCTCTTCACAACCCACCATAGCCAAAATCCTTTTTGATGTCGCAGGCATATAGGGTTCCAGCAGCAAACCGAGATCGCGAATCAAATAAAGTAAAACAACCAGACCTGAACGGGTTTTTTCCTGATCGGTCTTGATCAGACTCCAGGGTTGCAGGTCCTGAAAAAATTTATTGCCCCTCTTTCCCAAGGCCAAAACCGCTTTTAGAGCTTCGCGAATCTGCGCTTTTTCTAAAAATCCTGTTGCCTCCAGGGCTTCTTCTTGAACCGCATCGAAAAACACCCGGTGTTCCTTGTCGATCTCGTCTATAATCCCCGCAGGATCGAAATTCTTGTGGTAAAAAACCAAAACCCGGTTCAGAAGATTACCGATGTTATCGATAAAATTGCTGTTGATATCCTCAAAAAAGCTATCCCATAAAAAGTTGGAATCCGATTTCTCGGGCCGGTTATAAAGCAGATAAAACCTCCAGAGATCAGGATCGATCCCCATCTCGATCACATCCGTGCCGAAAACGCCAATTTTTCTGGATTTGGAAAATTTGTCGTTTTCATAATTGAGATACTCCGTGCTGCTGATATGGTGAAGCATCGTCCAGGGCTTTCTGGTACCTAAAAGACATGCCGGAAACACCACCGTATGAAAAGGGATATTATCCTTGGCCATGAACTGGTAGAGTTCCGTTTCATCCGGGTTGAGCCACCAGTCCTCCCATTCGTCGGGACAGGCTCTCTTGGTGGCGGAGATATACCCGATGGGCGCGTCAAACCAAACATAAAAAACCTTGTTCTCAAAACCCTCTTTCGGAACGGGCACTCCCCAGCTCAAGTCACGGGTAATGGGTCTCGAGACGAGTCCCCTTTCGAGCCACCCCAGGGTAACGCTGATGGCGTTTGAACTCCAATTCCCCTTTTGACTGGAGGTTTTTTGAAAATCCTTTAGCTCTCCCTGAAGCTTTTCCAGATCAATATAGAGATGCCGGGTTCGTCTGCTGACAGGGGGGTTCCCGCAGACCTGACATTTTGGATCGATCAGCTCAGTGGTCTGGAGCAGTTTGCCACAGCTGTCGCATTGGTCGCCTCTGGCCATTTCATAGCCGCATCCGGGACATGTTCCCGCCACATAACGGTCCGCCAGAAACATCTGGTCGTGCTCACAGTAGGTCTGCTCACTTTCTTTCTCTAAAATCATATCGTTGGCCTCCAGATCCCTAAAAACAGACTGGGTGACCTCGGTATGCTCCGGATGAGAAGTCCGTCCGAAGAAATCAAAGGAAATATTAAAAAACCGATACACCTCGGCGTGAATAGCATGATATCGGTCACAGATTTCCCTGGGGCTTACTCCCTCCTCTCGGGCCTTGTTCTCGGTTGCCGTACCGTATTCATCGGTGGCGCATACATAAAGCGTTTCATAACCCGCGCTCCTGCAAAACCGCGCGTAAACATCCGCCGACAAGACACAGCCAATGATGTTACCCAGGTGCGGGACGTTGTTGACATAAGGCAAGGCCGATGTAATTAATTTTTTCTTTTTCATCCGGTAATTGATTGTGATCGTTGTTTGATTAATGATGATTAGACGAGAGGGTCCGCGCGGTTTTTCCTACTGGATTGCGAGATCGATCAGTTCGGTCGGCTCAAGTATCAAGATGATCTCTCCACTGCCTAAAATGGTGGAGCCGCCTATACCGGGTATCCTCGCCAGATAAGACTGCAAAGGCTTGACCACGATTTCCTGCTGGTTCCAAAGATCGTCCACCACCAAACCCATAACGCGTTTGGCGACCTGAACAAAGACGATACTGACCACCCGGTCGGGATCAGGTTCTTTCTCCTGAAGCCCCAATAGTCCCGCCAGCCGGGAAACCCCGATAATATTTCCCCTGAGGTTGATCGCTTCTTTTTGGTTTAAAAGCTGAAGCTCGCTTTCTCTAACTTCGATACTTTCCTTGACCGATTCAAGGGGAACGGCGTATTTCTGTTTCCCGTCGATGATCAACAAAGCGTCGATCACGGCTAGGGTCAGGGGCAGTAACAGCCTGACCTGGGTTCCGCTTCCGACCTCGGAATCGACTTCGACGGTTCCGTGCACCTTGTTGATGTTGGTCATCACCACATCCATCCCGACACCTCTGCCGCTGATATCAGAGACTTGCTTGGCGGTCGAAAAGCCCGGATGAAAGATGAACTTGTTGATGGTTTTATTATCCAGGGTCTCTGCCTGATCGGGAGTCACCAGTCCAAGGTCAAGCGCTTTTTTAAGGACTCTTTCGGTATTGATTCCAGCGCCGTCGTCAATGATATCAATTGCGATGACGCTTCCTAAGTGACTAGCCTTGAGAATGATGTTGCCTGTCTCGGGCTTGCCGGCCTTTCTCCTTTCATCGGCGGACTCGATACCGTGATCGCAGCAGTTGCGGATAATATGCACCAGCGGATCGCCAATGACCTCGATGATCGATTTGTCGATCTGGGTATTCTCCCCCACAAGCTGAAGCTGGATCTGTTTATTGGTTTTGCGGGCGATATCCCGAATAATTCTGGGGATCTTCTGAAAAACCGTCTTAACCGGAATCAGCCTCATATCCATCAGTGTCGTCTGGAGGTCCTCCGAAATCCGGCTGAATGCGTTTTCAACCCCCCTGAGACTCGCGATGAATTCCTGAGCTTGTTTTTTCCCCGCGATCTCACCCAGAGCGTGATTAAAGCTGTTTCTGACAATGATCAATTCCCCGATCAGATTCATAAAGGTATCCAACCTGTGCGACTCAACGCGCATGGTCTTTAATTCGGTGTCGATAGGTGTAACCGCTTTATTGGCCCCTTTCACGTCCACCGCGTTTTGCGGCGGCGCCTTTTTAGCGGGAGCCTCAGCCTGAGTCGGTTTCGCGGTTTCGTCCGCCACTGGCGCCGTAACGATATCTTCTTGATTTTCTTCAAGCTGATTGAGTTCACTCAAAAGGCGCGAGAGATGGCTGGCGAATTGGGATTTGACCTCTTCGTGGTTTTTCTCAAGTGACAATAGGCTTAAAACCATATCGGCCAGATCATGAGACATACTTGAGACTGCGTTCAGTCCTACCTTGCCTGCGCTTTTGGAAAGCGTGTTTAATGAGCGATGCAACATGGTCAACTCATCTTCAGGGATAAGTTTATCAACCAATAGACTGCCTAGATGGATAATCGTCTCACTCTGCTGGGAGCTGACGTTCTTAAAAGCGTCCAGCTTGTTACTCCCGCTCGATTGAGCCGCCGGTTCTTCTTTTTTTACCGGCTCAACCGTTGATTGGTGATCTTCGTTTAAAAAAACTTTTAGCTGAGCGATCACATCCTTGATATCGATGATATTCAGATCCTCACCCATCTTCACCATAAAAACCAGAGTTCTTAAGAGGTCCACAGCCTTTAAAACCACGTCGGCCATTTCGTTAACGTACTTCTTTGGCCCTTTGCGGAGTTTATCGAACAGGGTCTCCATCACATGAGTCAACTCGATGATCTTTGTAAGGTTGACATAACTGGCCGTGCCTTTGATGGAATGGATACCCCTGAAAATCTCTTTGATGGCTTCTCCGTCCGCTGTATTCTTTTCCAGTTTGAGCAGGTTCTGCTCGATTTCCTCTAGATGCTCTTCCGCCTCAAGCACAAATTCCTTGGCCAGATCGTAGGAAACGCTTTTTGAATCTTCTTCGACTGGTGGTTTTTCAGAGATTTTTTCCTCAGCGGCCTTTGTCTTGCCTGGGAGCTGCGCGTCAGGCGAGGTACCTGTGATCTCTTTGTTTTGGATGATCTGTTCCAAAGTTTCGAACGTCTCATCGAGAGAATACGCGGATTTGGTCTCTTCGATCAGCTCAAAGACCATCAGTTTCAAAAGATCGATCGCTGGTAAAAGAACATCAAGCATTTCCGAACTCATGGAGAGTTCCTTGCGGCGGATCATATCGAAGATCGACTCAAGCTTATGGGAAAGCTTGCCGATATCATCAAGCCCCATAAACCCGGCCGTGCCCTTAATTGTATGAAGCACACGAAAAATCCCGTTGACGATATGGGTGTCTTCGGGATTGCTCTCAATCAAAAGCAGGTCGTTTTCTATCGCTTCAAAAGCTTCGTGGGATTCTTCCACAAAACCCTGAATCAGATCGTTCAGTTCGTTTTCCATTTCCCGCCAAACATAATTGCATCCATTTTAGCCTTACTCCAAAAGCATCTTCGCATTTTCAATCAACACGTCCGACTTGACCGGCTTGAAAAGATATAGATTGGCGCCTGCCTTAAAGCCTTTCATCTTGTCTTCGGCCTCGGCTTCGGTCGAAACAATGATGATCGGAACTTCCTTGTACCCATCCGAGGAACGGATTTCCCTGCAAAACGTATAGCCGTCCATCTTAGGCATATTGATATCCACGATCAACAGGTCGAAATTCACGCTCAAGGACTTCTCAAGAGCGTCATACCCGTTTTCAGCTTCAGTTACTTCGAAACCGGCTGATTTCAACATCACCGAGTGTAGATTCCGCACAATCGGAGAATCATCGATTACCAATACTTTAAATGACATAATACCATTATGATCAATGTTTAAAATTCCAATTCCTCAATCGCGAGCTCAACAGCCTCCACTAACTCCCTATCTTCGGAATCCAGTAAATTTTTTAATTCCGGTATCGCTTTCTTGTCCCCAATCTTTCTTAAGGCCTCAACTGTCTCCAGTTTCACCCAGGACGAAACGTCTTTTAAAAATGGTAGGACGCAACTTAACGCATTAAAACCATCAAGTCCAGAGAGGATTTGAATCAACTCCACCTTTTCTCTTTCCCTCGGGTCTGAAACGACAGGTAAAACCTGTGTGATGAACTCAAAGAGCTTCTCGTCTTTTTTTAATGAATTCAACGCTCTTACCGCTTGCACCTGGACTTCCGCGACGGGATCGTTGAGCCCTAGCCGGATATGGTCGAAATCAAGCAGTGCCAGATTGCCCATTACCTTCAAAGCGATCACCCGAATATCGGGGTTGGGGTCTTGAAGAGCGTCAAAAAATTTCTGACTGATCTCCTCCGGATGATGAACACCGAAATACTCGAAGGCCATTAGCCTTTCCGCCGGACTAAATGATTCCAGATAGGGTTTGATTCTCTTGTTGCCCTTTTCGCTACCGATGTGAATCAATGCCTGGTCTACCGCGTCATGCACCTCAGGGTCTTCGTCCTTGATCTTTTGAATCAAGGCCTCGACAAACTCCTCTCTTTCCAGTCGTTCCATGGCTTGCGCCGCGGACTTTCTTACCATGGGCTCCTTTGAGTCCAGTAGCGCGATGATCTGATCGACTGGCACATCCTTCATCGTTCCCTCAAGTTCATTTAAGGCGGCGCAACAAAGAATATCATCCTCTGATTTCAGGAACCGGGTGACCAGACTCAGGTTTTCCTCGCCACCGAGTCTACCTAAAACTCGAATAGCCGAGATTTTCTGCTCAAATGAAGTGCTGGCGTCATCTAATATTTCTCTGATATCCTTCATATCTTCGGGATGGATTTGTTCAATAGCGTCAATCGCCGCGTCCCTGATCGTCTCGTCGTCACAACCCAACTGCCCATAAAGAAAAGGCAATGAATCCTGAGAAAGAAAATTACCCAGGATTGAGATCGCCTTGATCCTCAGCTCGGTAGAAAAGGCCGTACCCACAAAGTAGATAGGCTGCAATCTCTCATCATCAATAAGGTTGAAAAAATCATAATCCTGATTTTTCTTAACGATTTCATGGATCGCGTTGATAATTTCACTGCCCAAAAAGGCCAGATTGTCCTTATCCAATATCGCCAGAAGAATCTCCAAAGCCTTTGGATCGCCGATCCTGGCCATAGCCTGGACAGCCGTGATCTTGACCATCAGATCCTCGTCCTGAATCATGGGAAAAACGATGTCGAAAGCCTTTTTGCCGCCGATTGAGCCGATGCTTCTGATTACGGCGCATTTCATCCAGATGTCGGTATCTAAATATTTCCCCAGAACCGGAAGGTGTTTTTCGTTGCCGATTTCACCCAATCCATCTGCCGCGGTCGAAGAAATGTTCACATCGGGATCGTCCAATGCCCTCACCAGCGCTTCCATGCTTTTTTCACTGCCGATTCCAACCAGCGTGTCCACCGCAAATTTCCTGACGTCTCGATCATCGGACTTCAGCTTCTCCTTTAATATCGGCAGAGCGATTTCACCTAACAGGCTTAATATCTCGACCGAATGGTTGCGAAGCCGAACGTCCTCCGATGCCAAATTGGGTGCGACCAACTCAACCACCTCTTCGCCCCCTATCTTGACCAAAGCGTCAGCACAGGACTCAGCGACCGCGATCGAAGGATCGGTTAAACCGCCAACCAAGGGAGCAATTCCTTCCTTATGCTTACCGTAACCCAAATCCTCAGCCGCGTAGCGGCGAGTCATCTCATCCCCGTTTCGCAGATCCTCGATAAACTGGGTGACCTCATAAGGATCGAATTTAGCTTTATCGTTCATAACCTGACCCTCGTTAATATAGAAGATACCATAATTTAAATTATTTTTGATAAGATAAGGACTTATTAAACTTGACCAGCTTGAAAGCCGCGCTGAGTTTTCCGACCGACTCGGAATGACCCAAAAAGATGAATCCTCCCTTGTTCAAGCTGTCATAAATCCGGTTGACCACCTCTTTTCTGGAATCTGCGTCAAAATAGATCAATACGTTGCGACAAAAAACAAAATCCATTTCAGAAAAACGCCTCATCTCCCGGCGATCCATTAAATTTACCTTTCTAAACTCGACATATTTTTTGGCCTCGTCATGGATCTTAAATAAACCCGACTCCTCCACGAAGTATTGCGATAAAATTTTCGCTGGAATATCCTTGACCGCCCGCCGATCATAACAACCTTTCCTCGCTTTTTCCAATATGTAATGATCTATATCGGTTCCCACTATCTCGATTTTCCACTTTGAAAAGTCCGGCACATTTTCCTTGAGCAAAATATAGACCGTATAAGGCTCGTCTCCTGAAGAACAGGCCGCGCTCCAAATCTTTAGACGAAAATCCTTTTTTTTCCTTTTTTCAGCCAATATCAAAGGCAGTGCTTCTTCGGCGAAAGACTCAAGCTGGGGAATATTCCGGTAAAAATAGGTCTCATTGGTCGTCAAGGAAACGATCAACTCATCGAGTTCCTTTTTATCCTCGGCAAACTTGATTAAACGGTAGTATTCTTTCGCGGAACTGGAATTAGTCGCCTTCATCCGCTTGGTGATTCTCTTTTCGATGAAATAAAACTTATTCTCATCAAAATAGACCCCTGATACTTCCAATACCAGATCCCGGATGGGAACGATATCTTCGGCTTTCAGCGTTAAATTAAACTCCAATCCCATAAACTATATACCCACTATTTGCTTGACTTTATCCATAATATCCCGCTCATGCAGGATAAAACTGGCTCCTCCCAGTTCAACCACTTTTCCTGGCATGCCGTACACCACGCAACTCTCCTCAGACTCAACGATCGTTTGCCCACCCGATTTTTTCAGATTGGTCAAGGCCTCGGACCCGTCCTGACCCATGCCCGTCAACATGATTCCCAACCAGTGTTTCCCAAAACATTCGCTTAAGGAATCAAACAATACGTCCACCGAAGGTTTATAGATTTTTCCTTCGACCTCCTCTTGGGTCTCGATCAGAAAAACCCTCTGGCCCCGGCTTTTGATGATGGTATGCCTGCCACCCTTGGCGATATAGATATGCCCGGGTTGAATGATTTCTCCATCTTCGGCCTCTTTTACCTTTAAGGGGCAAATCGAGTCCAACCTCTTTGCGAAAGAAAGCGTGAAATTCTCCGGCATATGCTGGGCGATAATTATCACCCCGTTAAAATTTGCGGGCATTTCCGGCAATAGCCGCATCAGCGTTTTTGGCCCCCCGGTAGATACTCCGATCCCGATCACCTTGCCGATCGACCAGTTTTTAAGCACTTCGACATCGACCGGGCTAGGAACCGCTAACGGTTTGACCTTCGGAGTGATTAACGGCTGTTTTTCAGGCGTCTTATATCTCTTCGAACGGGCGGCGGTGCGAATTTTCTGGCGGATAATCTCCCCCTGGACCGCCATATCAAGCGAGACTGCGCCGGATGGCTTGGCAATAAAATCAAAAGCGCCGTGATTCAAAGCGTCCAAAGTCTCCTCTGCCCCTTCATGGGTTAAGGCGCTGATCATTAAAACCGGAACCGAATGCTTGGACTTGATCACCTTTAACGCCTCAATGCCATTCATTTCCGGCATATTAACATCCATCGTGATCACATCCAGATCCATCGCGGATACCTTTTGTATCGCGTCCATCCCGTTTCTCGCTGTCGCAACGACCTTCAGGTCAGTGTCTTTCTCAATGATCTTGGTCAACTCGGACCTCATCAACGCGGAATCTTCAACAACCAATACTTTATATATCATCAGATATTATCTTAATGTTATTAAACTGATCCCTGTATTACAACTAGTCCTTAAGTAAAAAACTCATTCGCTTTCAGGAGATCCCTGGCCATCTTCCAACTCAAGCATTTTCAATTCCTTAATCGTTTCTTCGAGATCCTCTTGAAGATATACCGGGTCTTGAGCCTGGGATAAGGTGCGCTCCAAATCCATCAAAACGACAATCTCGCCGGTCTTGTCGTCCTTTCCCATTCCCTTGATAAAAACATTGCCCTTTTGAGACAACAAGTCAGAAGGGGGTTCAAAAGACGACATCAAAACCTTCCTGATCCCGATGACTCGCTCCACGATCAGCCCCGCCACCTCCTTACCTGTATTGACGATCAAAAATTTTGCGAGTTCAGGATCGAAATCGTCACTTTGATGTTCCACCAGTAGCGGCAGATCGACGATCGAGATCACGTCACCGCGAAGATTAATCACGCCCTTGATATAGGCGGGTGCCTTGGGAATCGGCACAATTTCTCTTATAGGTATGATTTCATTAGTCATCATAACGGGTATGGCGTACCTTTCCTCAGCCAGTACAAACTCCAAGATAGGAACCTCCTCCTCCTTGATCCTTTTCAACTCCAGTTCTTTAGCCTCTTTTACTTCATCGACCTCGTAGTCTTTCAAAAGACCATGTTCCTCGAAACTAAAGAGCTTTTCGAGCTTCAACAGCATGACGATATTCTGCTTCCCCCCCCGTTCCAGCTTAAATACACCTCTGATTTGCTCTTGCTGTTTTACGCTGACGTTGACCGGAGGCGGCATGATCTCGTTTTCTTTGATGAGATAGACCTCCTTGACCTGATCGACGATCAAGCCGACCTTGACCTTTTGAACTCTGATGATGATCACCAGATTGCCTTTACTGACCTCTTTCTTTTTCAATCCCAGCCGTTCACCCAGCCTCACGATGGGAATCGCTGCTTCCCTCAAGTGAAAAATCCCCTCGGCAAAGTCGTCCATCTCCGGCACAGGCGTGATCTCCGGAAGGAGAATGATCTCCTCGACCATGAGGCTCTCTATGGCGAACTGTTCTTCCTGAAGCGAAAAACCAACCAGAAATATTTCAGGTATCTTATCTTCGATCTGCTCAACCTCTTGCGACTGAGCGTCTTTGGCTGTAATCTGGATTTCCTGGTGAATGAAGAAATCATCTTCATCAACTATTGATTGTTGCTTTAGAAGTAAAAGAATTTCATCGTCAGGCATCTGATAGGAACCCTGGATAAAACCCTGTTTTTCCGTCGCGACGAATCGGGAAGCCGTGCGGATATCCTTTCTGTTGATATTGGCGATCATCTTGATCTTATCAACCAAAATACCCAGCTTGAGATTATGATTTTTAATCACGATGACTCTTGAATCTTCCGTATCCTGATGTCCCTCACCGCCAAAACGGGAGTTCAAATCGATGATCGAAATCACTTCACCGCGAAGATTGATAATGCCCTTGAAATATTTCGGGGTTCTGGGAATCACCGTTGTCTTTTTAGGGATGATGATCTCCTCCACACACATTATATCGACACCGAAAAGCTCTTCCCCAACCCCAAAAGTAATGTACTGGACTGTCTGGTCGGAAATGTTTTCGATAACTGCGGGAACCGCTTCACTCATTCAAATCCTTATCTTGTTGAACTGGGCTGATATCCGTTTTTCATAACCAATCTCGGCAACACCTCAAAACCATCAAACAGGCCATCTGAACGCAATATTATCTGGCAAGAGCGTCAAAAGGGAATTACCGTTAAATCACTTTATACTTGAAACCTTGTTTTGACAAGGTTATTATTCCAGTGTAAATCACTTTTTAGTGATAACGCCTCTAACTCATTTCTCTTTTCCTGTTCAACGCATGCTTGAAAATCCCTATTTGGATCAATGTGCTTTTCGCGTTGAAAAGGTTTCCGACTCGACGAAAGGAGCGCACCCTTTAGAAATAAGGCTCTCAGCGAATTTCTCCTCACCTGCCAGAATCCGCGAATTTCTAAGCGGCAGAAGATGCGCCCACGCCGCACTTTCCAGCCTGGGATATCCGATGTTCGCTATTTTAAGACAAAAGGACCGCTCTCCTGCCTGGCCTTTTAATATCATCGGTGACATCAGCCATAGCTCCGAGTTGGCCTGCGCTATCATCGCCAGGCCCCATCTGGGAATCCGGGGTCTGGGAGTCGACCTCCTGTCCTTGAGTCGAAAGATCAATCCCGGGGTCATCCCCAAAATACTCAGCGAACAAGAAAGGGATTTGTGGCTGCCGGGAAAAGACCCCTTCCCCCTAAATGCCAAAATCGCTTTTTCGGCAAAGGAGGCGATCTTTAAATGCTTCTACCCTTTAAATAAAATCTATCTTGATTTTATGGACGCCGAGATTCTTTTTATTAAAGACGGGATCTTCAAGGCGAAGATTCTAAAAAATCCTTTTAACCAAAACGAATCCCGCCCCCTTGAGGCGCAAGGAAAGGTTCAGATAGAACAGGACCATATCCTGACTGCCTTGCTCTGGAAAGATGAGCCCTGGACGGATATAAAAGGAGATGGTTTTTAAGTGGGGGGATAAAAAAACACCGCTTTTTATGAAATTTACTCAAAAATCATAAGAAGCGGTGTTTTAAAAGATGTCTTTGGCAAAAGAGCCTAGCAAGGCTCTATTTTTACTTAGACGTTTTTAATTGACCTTGGACAGGTACTTGGCGATGGCCTTGGCTGCGTCCTTATCGGTTTTAGCGGCCAATGGATTCGCCTTCATAGCGGCAGCCATACCGTTTGATCTTTTGCCACTCATGATATCCATGATCTGAGTCTCCAGATATTTTTTCTTTTGACCAGCCAGGTTTGGATAAGTTGGCATCTTGGATTTGCCATCAGGTCCATGACAAGTTGCGCAACCATTAGCCTCATAAAGCGCTTTTCCGTCAGCAGCCATCACAGATGGGACTGCAAAGCCGACAACCATAGCGGAAGCGACAATCAATTTTGCAAGTTTTTTCATATCTTCCTCTTTTAAGTAAATAATTTAAAATGCTGTGTTTGAAGAAGTAATACCATCGAAACGACATTACCACCTGAATTGGTTTTGACAGGTTGGTTCCGGTCATCACCACCATGTTATGGCGTTTACTTGAGAAATTTTATTTTGTCCACAATTTGTTTTATATTTCGATCACATTAATGATGTAATTTCCAATTAAGAGTTCTTTCCAAATATCCTGATACCGACTTTGACTTTCAATAGAGTCACCCTGAATTAAAAAGGAGGTTTAACGATCCCTTTTTCAGTGATGTAGCCCTTGATCAAAGATCTGGGTGTCACATCAAAGGCGGGATTAAAGACCTTAACATCCTCGGGCGCGGTCATAACCCCTCCAAAGCCCGTTACTTCTTCCGGATTTCTCTGTTCGATCGGGATTGACTCTCCATTGGGCGTTTTTGGATCGATGGTCGAATAGGGGCAGGCCACATAAAAAGGGATCTTGAAATAATCCGCCAGAATCGCCACGCCAAAAGTCCCGATCTTGTTGGCGGCGTCCCCGTTGGCGGCAACACGGTCAGACCCTACGATCACCAACTGGATCATCCCCAGCTTCATCAGATGAGCGGGCATGTTATCGCAAATCAAAGTCACGTCCAATCCCGCCCGGCTTAATTCCCAACTGGTCAGGCGGGCGCCCTGCAGAAGCGGTCTCGTCTCATCCGCGTAAATCTTAAATTTCCGACCGCGTTTGTTGGCGTAATACATAGGAGCCAGTGCGGTCCCCAATTCCGAGACGGCCAGATGCCCGGCGTTGCAATGGGTCAAAACTCCCATACCCTCTTCTATCAGATGCTCCCCATGCTGACCGATCAGGTTGCAGCACTCGATATCTTCCCGATGAATCCTAACCGCTTCGAGTTCCAAAAGATCGAAGATTTCCTTCGCGTCCTTCTTGCTTTCTTCGTAAGCCCTTCTCTCCATGCGGTCCAAGGCCCATCTCAAATTCACCGCGGTCGGTCTCGCCGAATCCAGATATACCGCCAAATCAGACAACTTCTTTAAAAACAATTCCGCCGGCAGACCTAGATGCTCCCTCAAACCCACCAACAGACCATAAGCCCCGGCTATCCCGATCGCAGGCGCGCCGCGGACCTTGAGGTTTTTTATGGAGTCAAAGACCTGACTGACCGTGACTTGCTTTTCAATGACGACTTCACCCGGCAGTCGGGTCTGATCCAAAAAACTCAACTCCCCTTTTTCCCAACTGCAAGCCCTTGGCAGGTCCAGGCTAATCCTTTCTTTCCCGGTCATATCCTTAAACTGGATTCCTTAACATTATATTTTATTCTAAAAACCTAACAATCCCTCTAGCCAAAACAAGTGATCTTTTTTATAATATAAATTAACCTATTTATTAACTCAAGCTGGCACAATTGCAAAGCGAAATGTTTTTTATGGCAATCTGAAGATTGACAGTTTAAAGCGGTGATGTTAAATTATTAGCACTCGATAAGAAAGAGTGCTAACTTTTCTGTTTTATGAAAGCGACAGGTACGCATGAAAGACTTGATCAAAGAAAAAATGGACCAGAGAGCTAATTTAATTTTAGAGCATATCATCACTATCTACGTTCAGACAGGTGAGCCGGTTGGCTCCCGTGCCCTTTCCAAGAAGCTCAATTCAAAGCTTTCGGCCGCGACCATCAGAAATGTCATGGCGGACTTGACCGAAATGGGTTATATTGTACAACCCCACACTTCGGCGGGACGCATCCCTACCGACAAGGGATACCGTTATCACGTCAACCGGATCGCCCAGGAAAAGCCCATGGATGTCGCTCCCCTCAAGAACGGTCCGTCAGGAACGCAGCCCATCAGCCTGGAGGAAATTTTACTCAACGCGATCAAGGAACTCGCGCACATAACCAGTTACGCCGGTTTAGTTATCGCTCCGCAGCCGGCCTTGTCCAGACTAAAAAAAATCGAGTTTATCCATCTCAGTCCTACCCAGGCGATGGTGGTGCTGATCACCCAAAGTGGTCTGGTCAGAAACAAAGTCATTCACTTAAGGGAGTGTCCCGATCAAGACTCACTGGATAAAATGAGCCGGGTTCTTGATGATCTATTCTCCGGCTTAAGTTTGATGGCTATCCGCAACAAGCTGGTCGAGACACTGACGGAGGAAAACAAATCTCACAGCAACCTTTTGGCGCTGGCGATAAGGCTGGGAAAAAGGGCTTTTGACATCAAGGAACAGGGCGATCTATTCATTTCAGGTCAGTCCAACATGTGCGCTTATCCCGAATTTTACGACCAAAGAAACCTAAAGATCATTTACGAGATACTGGAAGACAAGGACACTCTGGCCGACATTTTGGAGGAAGCCATAACCCAGGACCACATGCAAATCAAAATCGGATACGAAAACAAGCGAACGGGGCTGGATCACTGTAGCGTCATCACGACGACCTATGGGAACCGAAACTACAATCTCGGGTCCATCGGAGTTATTGGCCCGACCCGCATGAACTACCCAAAAGTCATCTCTGCGATCGGCTATACTTCTCAGAGACTAACCTTTGCGGTCAGTCATTTTATCGAAAATAACGACACCTAACATATTTCAAACATGACTTTTTTGGAGGTTGCGTGAGCGAAGAAGCTACACACTCTCATGAAGAAAAAGGATTATTAAAAAATCACAAAAAAACCAAAAAAAGTAAGCTTTCTTTTCCTAAGATAAAAATGAAATCTCAGACAAATCATAAGAAAAAACAAGAAGAAGTAAATGCGGCTTTGGCGTCCCAGGAAAAGCCTGATTTATCCAAGGCTGAGGCTGAGGAGGACGCGCCGATTTCAAACGAAGAGGAAGAAGCCGTCTTTTCCCCCGAAGTGGTTGAGGATGAAGAACCGAACGGGGAAACAGCCGAGAATGAAATCATCGCATTAAAAGAAAAGATCACAGAGCTGGAAGACCGTTATGTTCGATCCGCGGCTGAATTCGAGAATTTTAAGAAACGGGCGGCTCAGGAATTAAAAACCCGGCTGAAGTTTGCGGCACAGCCTTTGGTTCAAGATCTCATCACGGGTATGGACAATTTGGAAAGGGCCATTGAGCAGGCCAAAAATCATAAAGACGAACCATTATCAGAACTCCTACTGGGGATCGAAATGGTGCAGAAACAGTTCTACGAAGCTTTAGAGAAAAACCATGTCGAAAGAAGTGTGCCCGTTGGCGAACCTTTCACCCCGAATCTTCATGAAGCCATGGGGATTTTAGAGACCGATGAAGTGGAGCCCGATCATATCGCGCAGGTCTATCAGGCCGGTTATCAACTTCACGATAGGGTCATTCGCCCAGCGATGGTTCAGATCGCAAAGAAAAAAAATTAATCCAACTATCTAATAAAAGAAAAGTTTAAATAATTATATTCAACTTAGGAGAAGAAAATGGGAAAAGTGATTGGCATTGATTTGGGTACGACAAACTCCTGCGTTGCGGTTATGGAAGGTGGAGAACCCAAGGTAATTACCAACTCCGAGGGCAATAGGACAACCCCTTCTGTCGTCGCTTTTACGGATTCCGGAGAAAGACTGGTCGGTCAGGTAGCAAGGAGACAAGCGATAACCAACCCCGAGAAAACGATATACGCGGCAAAAAGACTCGTTGGAAGGCAGTTTAGTTCCAAGGCGGTCCAAGACGATGTTCACTCCTTAAGCTACAAGATCAGCAAGGCATCCAACGGACTGGCTCAGATCGATATCAACGACAAGCATTATTCACCAGCGGAGATCAGCGCCTTTGTCTTACAAAAAATGAAGCAGACAGCCGAGGATTACCTGGGTGAACCTGTGACCGACGCTGTCATCACAGTGCCGGCCTACTTTAACGATGCCCAGAGACAGGCTACCAAAGACGCCGGAAAGATATCCGGACTGAATGTTTTAAGGATCATCAATGAGCCAACGGCCGCTTCACTGGCTTATGGACTGGACAAAAAGGAAGAAGAGTTGATCGCCATCTTCGATTTGGGCGGCGGTACCTTCGATGTTTCCATTTTAGAGATTGGCGATGGGGTTTTTGAGGTTAAATCAACCAACGGAGATACTAAACTCGGGGGAGAGGACTTCGATTTGAGGATCATCGACTTTTTGGCCGAAGAATTTCAAAAAAACAACACCGTTGACCTTAGAAAAGATAAAATGGCCTTGCAGCGCCTAAAGGAAGCCGCTGAAAAAGCCAAACACGAACTGTCTTCTTCGACCGAAACCGACATCAACCTGCCTTTTATAACAGCGGACCAGACCGGCCCTAAGCATCTCAACATCAAACTGACCCGCGCGAAACTTGAGCAACTGGTCGATGATCTCGTGCAGAGATGCCTGACACCCATGAAAGCCGCTTTAAAGGACGCCGGGGTAACCACAAGCGAAATCAGCGATGTGATCCTGGTGGGGGGAATGACCCGGATGCCCAAGATCGTCAAGACTGTGGAGACCTTTTTCGGCAAGCCTCCCCATAAAGGAGTTAATCCAGACGAGGTGGTGGCGATCGGCGCCGCGATTCAAGGCGGCGTGCTAACCGGTGATGTCAAGGACGTTTTGCTTTTGGATGTCACCCCCTTATCCTTAGGGATCGAAACCTTAGGCGGCGTTACGACCAAACTCATAGAGAGAAACACCACCATTCCGACCAAGAAAAGCCAGGTCTTTTCCACCGCAACCGACAGCCAGCCAGCCGTTAGCATCCATGTGGTTCAGGGAGAGCGCGAAATGGCCGCTGATAATAAGACCCTGGGTCGTTTTGAGCTGGTAGGGATCCCACCCGCGCCAAGAGGCGTTCCTCAAATCGAGGTCACCTTCGACATCGACGCCAACGGGATCGTCCATGTTTCCGCTAAAGATCTCGGGACTGGAAAAGAACAGAAAATCCAGATCACGACCTCCGGCGGTATCTCCGAGGAAGAAATCGAAAAAATGGTGCGGGAAGCTGAGCAGCACGCCGAAGACGACAAAGGCCGCCGAGAACTGATCGATCTAAAAAATCAGGCCGATTCATTGGTTTACCAATGTGAAAAGACACTCAAAGAATCCGGCGAAAAACTCTCCGCTGACGAAAAGTCCACCATTGAGGAAGCCATAACAGAACTCAAAGGCAGTATGGGAGGCGAAGACGCTCCGAAAATCAAGGACGATATCGAAAAATTGACCCAAGCGTTCCATAAGGCGTCTGAAAGTCTTTACAAGGCATCAGCTGAAAACAGCGAGCAAAGTGACGCCGCTACTGGTGAGGGAGAATCCACAGATGGCAAGGAAAGCAAGGATAAAAAAGGCAAAAAAGAAGACGTTGTCGATGCCGATTTTGAAGAAATTAAGGACTAGTAAAATCCTTTGCCAGACAGCCTGAAAAAAGTTTTCCAAAAGAAAGTCGAGCGGTTCGATATCCTTGTCGTCTTTCTTTTGGATTCGGACTTTATCAGGTTAACGCATTTTGTCGAGGGGACATGAAAACCTCTTATTTACCGGATTTTTAAAACCATTTTTAGTCACAAAGGAAGGTTTTGGCCAAACGCGATTATTATGAAATATTAGGGGTTTCAAAGAGTTCTACACCGGACGAGATAAAAAAGACCTACCGCAAGCTCGCCTTGAAATATCATCCAGACCGCAATCCAGGCGATAAGAAAGCTGAAGAGAGTTTTAAGGAAATCTCCGAGGCCTACGAAATCTTATCGGACCCCCAGCGAAAAGCTCAATACGACCAGTACGGTCATGTCTCAGACCAGTTTAGAGGCGGCGGCGGTAACCCCTTCGACGGAAGCGGTTTCGGGGATATGTTCGGTGATGTCTTTGGCGAATTTTTCGGAGGCCCGCGCCGTCAAAGAGGATCAAGAGGCGAGCCGGGCGCGGACTTAAGTTACAACATGGACATGACCTTTGAACAGGCGGCCTTTGGATACTCGACCGAATTGGTCATTCCCAGGATGGAGACCTGTGACAGTTGTCACGGCAGTGGAGCCAGAACATCGAAGGACATCGAGCCTTGCCGGGTTTGCGGAGGTACCGGCCAACAGAGGATCCAGCAAGGATTTTTCAGCGTGGCGACCACCTGCAGCAGTTGTAGGGGAACCGGCAAGATCATCCGGACACCTTGCGCCAAATGTCACGGACGGGGGCGGGTCAATGTCCGTAAAAAACTCAAGGTAAACATTCCGGCGGGCGTCGACACCGGGGCCAGAGTCAAACTGAGCGGAGAAGGCGAAAGCGGTATCAATGGCGGTCCCAGCGGCGATCTTTATTTAATGATCAATGTCCTGGATCACCCTATCTTCGAGCGTGATGCCTACGATGTTTACTGCCGGGTGCCCATCAGCATCACCCAAGCGTCTCTCGGAAGCGAACTGGAAGTACCCACTCTGGAAGGCAGAGCACGCCTGGCGATACCGGCTGGCACTCAAAACGACCGTATCTTCCGATTAAAAAACAAAGGCATCTCACGCATCCACGGCGGTGGCAAGGGCGATCTTTTTGTTCGCATCGTTGTCGAGATTCCCACTAATCTCAACCGAAAACAAAAAGAATTGCTGGAGGAATTCGGAGCCATTTCGGAAGAGGACAGCACCCCCATGAAAAAAACCTTCATGGCCATGCTAAAAGATTTCCTGAGCTAATGACCATGGATTGGCTGACCCTTATTGCTAACCAGCCATGGGAAATACCGGAATTCTTTGACAGCCGGAAATAATTGCTGTAAATAAGTCCGTTAAAGCGACCAAGTTTTATAAACGACGGGTCTTCATTTCCGATATGAGTCAAAAACAATCTCTCCCAATATATAACCGCCAGTCACTGACGCTTTATACCGACCTGTACCAGCTAACCATGGGCTATGGTTACTGGAAGCTGGGGATCGCCGATAAGGAAGCCTGCTTTATCATGACTTTCAGGAGCCATCCCTTTAACGGCGGCTTCAGTATCTGCTCTGGATTAGGCCCGGTCTTGGAAATTCTCGCTGATTTCAGCTTCGAGCCTGATGACATTGAATATCTCTCAAGCCTCAAGGGTAGCGACCTTCAGCCTCTTTTTTCTAAGGAATACCTTTCTTATTTAGGCGAACTTAAACTAAGCGTTGATATTGACGCCATGGAAGAAGGCAGTGTGGTTTTTCCGCATGAACCGCTTTTCAGAGTCAAGGGACCCATCTTGCAGTGCCAGATTTTAGAGACCCTGCTTTTAAATTTCATCAACTTCCACTCTCTCATTTCGACCAAGGCGGCCCGGGTTTCCCACGCAGCCCAGGGAGAGCCGGTCATCGAGTTCGGAGCCAGGCGGGCACAAGGAATCGACGGGGGACTCTCCGCCAGCCGAGCCTGTTTCATCGGGGGATGTTCATCCACCAGCAACCTGCTCGCAGGGAAAATCTATGGCATCCCGGTTCGCGGCACTCAGGCTCATAGCTGGATTATGTGTTTTGACAACGAGCTTGAGTCTTTTGAGAAGTACCTGGACTGCATGCCGAATAACGCGGTCTTGCTGATTGATACCTATGACAGTCTCAACGGACTTAAAAACGCCATCGCCGCCGCTAAAGATCTTAAACAAAAGGGATTCAACCTCAGCGGGGTCAGGCTAGACTCTGGTGATCTGGCCTATTTGAGTATCGAAGCCAGAAAAATTTTGGATGAGGCCGGCTTTCGGGATACCCAGATTGTCGGTAGCAACGATCTGGACGAATTTATCATCAAGTCCTTAAAGGAGCAGGGCGCGAAGGTCGTCGTCTGGGGAGTCGGCACCAACCTGGTGACCGCATCGGGGCAGTCTTCCCTCGGAGGAGTGTACAAACTCTGTGCGATCAAGGAAGAGGACCAGTGGATTCCCAAGATCAAGCTCTCAGAACAAACCATCAAGATCAACAATCCCGGAATCCAGCAGGTACGCCGCTTTTACAGCCAGTCAGGTGAACCGGTTTCAGACGCGATCTACGACGAACTCTCAATGCCTGAGGATAACCGCTGGGGAATTATCGACCCCCTGGATTCGCTGCGTTACAAAAATATCAGCAAATATGATCATTTCAAAGATCTGCTTGTGCCTGTCCTTCGAAAAGGAGCGGTTGTCTATCAAAGCCCAGCCTTGACCCAGATCCGTCAAAAATGCCTGGACGATCTTAAAGCCTTTCATGACAGCATCAAGCGCTTTGTTTTCCCGCACAACTATCCCGCCGGACTCGAAAAAAACCTTCATCAGAAAAAATCTGATCTGATTAAAAAACTTAGAAACAATTTATGATCACTCATATCTCATTGTATTGTTTATTATTTAATTATTATTTAACCTGAATTATAAAACAAAACCCCAGAGAGGTTATTAATTAAGGAGGGTGGTTAATTTCTTTTTTCTACCTTCTTTTAATTCAGGGATTTCACGAAAAAGAGTCCTTGCCGATGCGAAATAACTTGATTTATCATCTTGAGCCTTTACAATTTATTTATCTAAATAAAGATCATCTTTGATCATAAACCCTTTCTAAATGATATTCCGGCTGGATTTATAAGCCTTGTTTAAGGGTTTTCTGGCCTCAGTCAAATCAAACTAAGCTAATTTTAAGCGGCAATGGAGTTCAACCAAATATTCTGTATCCTGAAACGATCGGAACAGGAATATTATCATTCAACTCAACAACGATCGAACCGTTTTTCCAAATTATCCCCCATCAAACAGCAAAAAATAAATGTCAGTCACGAAAATCAAGTCAAATTCGTGGCGGATCTGAAAAAACTGACCCAGGAATTAGGGCTGAAGGTCAATTATATAGCCGCCACTGATATGGACCGCGTCTCTCCCGGTAAAAACGACCTTATCATCAGTTGCGGAGGCGACGGGACCTTCCTGTCTTGCGCTCAGCATTACCAGAACACTTTTATCTTAGGCATGAATTCCGATTTCAGCCATACCGTGGGGGTTGGTAGCGCGGGAGCCCTGACTTCGACGAACTGGACCAACCTGAGGCAGAACCTCCAAAGCCTGCTTGAGAAAAACTATTTTATCGACCAGTGGAGCCGCCTACAAGTCAAGATCAACGGGGAGTTAATCCCTCGACTGGCGGTAAACGACATCTATTTCGGCCAGAAAATCGCTTATCAAACCTGCAATTTCCACATTACCCAGTCCGGAGTCCAGGAGGATTTCGAATGCTCGGGCGTTTTGTGCTGCACGGGAATGGGGTCTCACGCCTGGTATTACAACGCAGGGGGCAGCCCTTTTAGCAACGAGATTGACGCTTTCGGCTTTAAGGTCTTATTTCCGAACCTTAAAAGAAACCTTCAGTTCACCTCGGGGATTGTTTCCAACCGAAACGAACTGATCATATTTTCAGAAGGCGATGACTACATCTTGTCTTTCGACTCGCGAGAGGATGTTTTGACGATGGAACTGGGAGATGAGGTGAGAATTTTTTTGGCACCGGACAAGGACGTTAGGGTGGTATCTTTTTACCCCGCGTAATTTGGGGTTGGTCCCTCTGAATCCTTTAGTTTGTTATTCGAATTATTTTTAAAATCATTATTTGGAAAAACCATGGTTGGACAACTGAGAATTATTTCCGGCAGCAGCAATACGGAGTTTACCGACGAGGTCTGTCAACTGATCGGGATTCAAAGAACCCGCATCGAATCCATCAAGTTCAGTAACGAGAACATGATGGTACGGATACTGGACAATATCCGTGAGAGCGATACTTTTTTGATACAGACCTCCTGTTCACCCGTTAGCGACAACATTATCGAGAATTTTCTTCTTTTAGACGCGCTGAAGCATTCATCGGCCTCGCGCATCACGGCGGTGTTGCCCTATTTCCCCTATGTGCGCTCTGACAAGAAAGATCAGCCGAGAATCTCCATCGCCGCCAGACTTATGGCTAACCTGTTTCAGACCGCCGGAGCGCAGAAATTTCTTACGATGGAATTCCATTCTCCCCAAATACAGGGCTTTTTTGATGTGCCGGTCGATCAGCTCATGGCAACCACCGTTATTTGTGATTATTTTCTAAAGAAAGATCTAACAAACTTCGTCATTGTCGCGGCCGATGTCGGAGAGGCAAAACCTTTGGGAAGGTTCGCCAACCGCTTGAACCTGCCAATGGCGATTATCGACAAACGCCGCCTGGGAAATACCGATACCGTGGTGCCCACGCATCTGATCGGGGATGTCAAAGGCAAGCACGCGCTCATCATCGACGACGAGGTCGCCTCCGCAGGTACTCTTTGCAAGGCGGCGGAATTTTTGAAGGAAAAAGGCGCGAAATCAACCACAGCCGCAGCCGTTCACCCCGTACTCAGCGGCAAGGCCATCGAGAAGATCAATGAGAGTAACTTAACCGAACTGGTCGTCACCAACACAATCCCACTGGGAGACAAACAAGAGCGCTGCAAAAAGCTCAAAGTCCTAAGCGTCGCGCCCATTTTCGCTCAGGCGATCCAGCGCATCCACAACGGAGATTCCATCAGTGTCCTGTTTTAGTCTCTTGTACATAAATTAGGACAGGATTTTAATTGGAGTGTATTTTAAATTTCCTCCGATCATAAAACTGATTTATTATGAGAGATGAAAAAAATCCTGGTCATTGATGACAGCGCCTGCTTCTAAGTCCCTTGGGACACAAAATCATCACCGCGCAAAACGGTATCGAGGGTATCCGAATATGCCTTAGGGACAGTCCTCTAATCGCTACGGTTGATCTCGACCCGCCGAAACTCAACGGTTTTTCTATCGCTAAAATCCTGAGTCTCATCAAATTAGGAATCCTGCTTTATTTTATTTCCTCCATTTAAATCGAAGAGAAAAAAATAAAGGAATTTGGGAATGTGGTCGGTTTTTGTCAGAAAAAAGATTTGAATTCGCGACTTTTAGACGAGATCACAAAACATCTCGAGCCCAAATCAAGGGTTTTTTATGATATGGGGCATACTTTGAACCGAGAGGAAATGCTGGGTATTTTGGGACGTTCTGACCGAAAGGGGATCTTGATCGTTGAAGATTCAAAAACCACGAAAGGAAAGGGGATCTTCATTCCCGGCCAGGGATTTATGAGCGTGGAAGAAAAAATCGTCTCCCGCAAAGAGCGCTTAAATAAATTGATGCGAGATCAGAACAAGAACGAAGGCGTTTGGGTAGAAATAAGTTTTTAACCGACGTTTCGAGAACAGTGATCGAAAAAGCCCAAAAAACCTTCGGGAATCGGGACGTTCTTTGAAAAAATATAAACTTCAACCTTATGGAGCAAAAAGGTTTTATTTTCCGTGCTTATTAAATTAATGAGGGGTGGAAAAGACGGGAAGAGGCCCCCCCGCCTTAAGAAAGATTAACGTTTCATCTGGATCATGTCCGCGATGATCTCGTCGCTGGTGGTGATGGTTTTGGCGTTGGCCTGGAAGGCTCTTTGCCCTTCGATCATCCTGACGAATTCGTTGGAGAGTTCCACATTGGACCTTTCCAGTGATTTCGAACGGACCGAACCCATACCGTTATTATTTGGATCACCATCTATCGGGTTGCCCGACTCGAAGGTCTTGGCAAAGAGATTTTTTCCTCTGATCGCCAGATTTTCGTTCGCTTTGAATTTAGCGAGCGAGACCCTACCCAAAGCCTTGGTTTTCCCTGAATCGAAAGAACCATCGACCGTGCCGTCTTCCCTGACCACGATGCTTTCCAGTTTGCCGGATTTCATTCCATCTGCAGTAGCAGTGATAAGCCTGAAATCATTCGCGAATTGCGTCAAACCGTCCACGCCGGTTCTGGCATCCCGCGGATCGTTCGGGTTACTGCCCTTTCCGAAGAAAAATCCGATATTCTGAACTTCTCCGGCTCCCTTAAACTCGATTCCTATCTGGGAGGAACGCATGCCATCGGGTTTGTTCTGCATAATCATTCTGGCTGGTCTGGGAGGTTGACCCGGTGCCGCCTGAACCGGCGGGGTTATCACGCCCAACTGATCTGAGACCATTCTACCGTCATTGCTGAAACGGATAAAGCCGCCTCCGACCGCCTTCATGACACCGCCGAAACCGTTTTCAAGTTCTTCGCCAGGCGTGAGAACCATCCATTGCCACTGGTTTTTAACTTCGGTTCCCGCTACGGGTTGACCGGTCGCTGGATTGATTCTGGCGGGCTGATCGGGAAGCTTTCTAAAGACCACATTGAGGGAATGTTCACTTCCCTTGTTATCGAAAACCGTTACGGAGGTTGAATAATTGTACATATCCTCCGAGACGTTATCATAATCAACTTCGGTTATTGGAGGCAGGGTTTTTGAATCAAGGTTAGCCGCCAGATTCACTCCTGTTCCCTCGACCGTCCCGTCTCCTGTGGGAGTCGGTGGATCGATCTGATCCAGGACGTTTAGTTTCTTTAGAGACCCGAAGGTATTGTTGGTTTCCTGGCTGATATCCTTGACCTGAAGAAACATTCCTTCCTGGTTGACCAGGAAGCCTTGCTTGTCATAGGTGAACTGCCCGGCCCGGGTGTAAAAGGTATTCCCGGCCTTATCCTTGACGGTGAAAAATCCGTCCCCGTCGATACTAAGATCAGTTTCCTGGTCGGTGATCTCGAAAGCCCCCTGATTGTGCAGGGTCTGAATATTCTTGATGTTCACCCCCTTGCCGATCTTGCTTCCGCCTGCCACGGATGTCGAGAGTAAGTCCTCGAAGTTGACGCGGTTCTGCTTATAACCAACGGTATTGACGTTGGCGATGTTACTACCGACCACGGTCATTTCGTTCGAATAGGTCTTAACCCCGCTTGAGCCGGAATATAATGATCCGATCATTAAAAACCTCCTTGTGATTGATCTTTTAAAAGCATAATTTTTTCAAACGATGTTCAATTATGCTTTCGTAAAATAAAAAGCCACTTCCCTGTGCCTTCTTGTATTAGTAATTATCTTGCTGGAAAATACCGCTTTTTATTTCATCATCTTCTTTGATTCCAACCCGTCTTTATAGGGCAGGGGTTTTGCGTTGCCGAAAATATTCTCCGACGAATTATCGATCGACTTGATCTTGTTGATCGGAACGAACTGGTTATGAGTTTTAACCCAGGCATTTCCATCGACATAATCGATCTGGGAAACCTTGCCCTGATTGTAGATGCTGATATCTGCCTTGGAACCGTCGGCCCTCTCCGCGATGAAGCGGATTTGGTATTTGCCTTCGGGCATCATAACTCCGAGATCATTTTTACCCTCCCAGATAAACTTGTGCTTGCCTTCATGCACATAGCCCAGGTTTTCCTTATAGACAGGCGAACCATCCGCGGATTCGATCTGAACCTTCAGTTCTCCGGTATCTTCGTTTAAATCATAAAAAACCGGTCGTCCACTTCCCTTGGAAAGCTCAACTTCTTTGGACTCGATGAAGATATCCTTTTCCAAAAGGTTCAAGGACTGCATCCTCGAGATACCCGATTGGGTGGCATTTAAGGCTTTCATCCCGCCGTTGAGATTTTGGAGCTGTTCCATGCTGCCGAGTTGTGCCAACTGGGTCATCATGGCTCCCCCATCCATGGGGTCAACGGGATTTTGATTGCTCAACTGGGTTAAAAAAAGGTTCATAAAATCTTCCTTGCGCAATTCACCATCCTTGGATGTCGGGGTAGTCGTCTGATTCCTCAAAAGACTCTGTGCGTTGGAGATTTTATTTTGTGTATCCAGATTCACGTAGTTCTCCTAATAATTAAGCGTAAATGTTCAAACCTTCATCCGAATTGTCCTTGGCCACAAAGCTCGGGATGGATTCCGCGGTCTCAATGGGTCGGGTTACTCCGGATTTGGTTCCGACAGAAGATTCCAGTGATTCGTTTTGCTTCCCCTGCCCATGATCCATGGAAAAACCCATACCACCTTTGGCGGCCTCATCATTCAGGAGGATCGTGAAGTGTTCGATTTTGACTCCCTGATCTTCCAGTCCCTGCTTCAGATGTGACATTTGGGACTCGATCAGCTTTTTGGCATCGATGTTATCAACCTTCAAAAGCCCCTGGAGTTCATCGCCATTTTTCTTCAGACGTATTTCCAGCTTACCTAAATGCTCGGGGTTCAGCTTGATGACCAGTTCATTTTTCTGATCATTCAGCATGAGCCTGATTTTACCGACCACGTTTTTGATATTGGCCAGGTGCTGTTCCTGCTGGACCTGGGCCTGTCCATTCTTAACCTGCCGCTTTGTTGATATCCCGGTTTTCTCGGCGGTGGCGTTTGTTGAAGCGTTTTGACCTTGGGCGCTATCCAATGGGGCGATCTTCATACCGGATTTTTGGGTCGCGGAGACTCCTTCCGGTTTCGATCCGGTTGCCCCGACCTGTCCGGTCTTGGCTTCCTGATTTTTCTGTAAGCCGCCCGTTGCCAACCCGGCACGATCCTGCGAGACCGTTTTTTGCTGCATCATGTCCCGGCTCAACATCGAGAAGGAATCTAGATGAGCTTTGTTGGAGGTTTGGGCGGCTTTCATTTCTGAGTCCTGGGGTTTTATGATCGGCTGGTCGCCGGTTTTGAGATTGGAATCGGTTTCTTTTTGTCGAAACTGCTCAAGAGCTGAGCGATCCGGCTGGCCATTCTCATCTGTCACCAGGGTTGGATTAATCAGATGGGGATTTTTTATCGTTATCTTTTCTTCAACCGCCTGATCGAAACTATTATCCTTCAACGATTTTTGCTGATTATGAAAATCCATCTGACGCACCGAAAGACTTTGCTGACTCTCGTCAAGCTGGCGGATCATCCTGGATTCCATCAGGTTTGCCGAAACGCTGTTCTCATTTTGAAACCTCTTTAAAAACGACGTTTCCTGCTGACTGGCCTGCTGGATTCCCTTTTCGACAAAAGCCGTCGCCACCATTTGGTCCTGGAGCATTTGATCCAAAATATCCGTTTCCTGCTTTTCCTGGGTTTGATGATGGCTGAGTCTTTCCTTCTCGATGACCGAAGCGTCCTTTTTAATCCACGAGATGTCGTTCTCGGCTATGGAAAGTTCGCCCTGAAATAGATTCGCCTGGATGGGATCGAGCTTTTGACTTTTTTGCTCGGGTGAAAGAACAGCTTGCTGGTTGTTGATTGGCAATATATTCATTTAATCTCCTGCCTTGGAATGTTCAAGTCTTCGTCCCTGAAAACCCATATCATTTAAAAAAAGATCCTATTAAATAAGATCCTACTTAATTCCCGCTTCTTCCCTGCTTTCGGTAAAACGGGTTACCTTTTCAGTTATATCCACCGCCACTTTTGGATCAAGCAGTTGCATAACAGCCGACGCCTTCCTTGGATTCATCCTCATCAGAATATGTGTCGCGGTCTGACGGTCCATCTTATTGAAAAAAACCACCGTGTTCTCAGGCGTCATGGTCTCGTAATACTTAACCATTCTGGAAATATCCTTCTCATCCATCTCCTTTCGGGAGACTCTTTGTACTTCAATCTCGTTGGCAAGGCTTCTCATCTGGTCGAGTTTCTGTTCGATCCTCTGCGAGAGCATTTTCAACTCTTTCGTCTTTTGCTGATAAAGTTCCTCTTTTTGCTTGAGTTCCTCTTCTCTTTTCTTCAAGGCGTTTAGAACAGCGATTTTTGA
>Ga0224496_10000214_pt1 | contig 42426 bp, 28 predicted proteins | sample SF_Jul11_sed_USG_2_FD_168127 | JGI IMG/M metagenome (GOLD analysis project Ga0224496, IMG submission 168127) | Sediment microbial communities from San Francisco Bay, California, United States - SF_Jul11_sed_USGS_8_1 | ecosystem: Environmental > Aquatic > Marine > Sediment | place: USA...
TCGTCGGAGTACTTTCCTCCAACCCTGGCAAGATCCGGCCCTGTTCGTTTCGAACCCCATTGGAAGGGGTGATCATACTTGGATTCAACGGCGAGGGAGTAATGCCCGTAGCGCTCCTTTTCATCCCTGAAAGGTCTCACCATCTGCGAATGGCAGAGGTAGCAGCCTTCCCTGATGTAAATATCCCTACCCGCCAGTTCCAGCGGTGTGTATGGACGAACACTGTCTATTTCAGGGGATTTGGCGGAATCCTCGTAAGTGCTATCAAGATAAAATAGTGGAACGATAGTAACTATTCCGCCGATAGAGACGGTGATAGCTACGATTATCAAAAGCAGGAATACGTTTTTCTCCATTTTTTCCTGGAGGGTTTCTTTACCGGTATGTTCACTCATTATTTTAACCCTCCTTCTACGCTTCGACCGTGCGGTCTGATTTGTTGATAGTTATAACCATGTTATAAAGCATCAAAACCGTTCCCAGGAAGAATATAAGACCTCCCAGGAATCGCAGAGCGTAGTATGGATGCATCGCTTCGACCGATTCGGCAAAGGTGTAGAGAAGCGAGCCCTGCTCGTCGTATGCTCTCCACATGAGTCCCTGCATTATTCCGGAAACCCACATCGAACTAGCGTAGATAACGGTTCCAATGGTTGACATCCAGAAGTGGACGTTTACAAGGTTGTCCGAGTAAAGAGGCGTGTTCCATAGTCTTGGTATCAGATGGTATATGGCGCCAATGCCGACCATCGCCACCCAGCCGAGCGCGCCGGAATGTACATGCCCTATGGTCCAGTCTGTATAGTGCGAAAGGGCGTTGACTGTTCTGATACTCATCAATGGTCCTTCGAAGGTGGACATAGCGTAAAACGCAACTGCAATGATAAGGAAACGGAGTACATAATCTGTTCTCAGCTTGTGCCACGCGCCGCTTAGCGTAAGCATTCCATTTACGGCGCCGCCCCACGAAGGGATGATCATCGCAAGTGAAATTGCAGCGCCGAGCGAACCGGCCCAATCTGGCAGGGCGGTATATTGAAGGTGGTGTGCGCCTATCCATACGTATCCGAAAATCAGCGCCCAAAAATGGAGAACGGAAAGCCTGTATGAAAAGACAGGTTTTTCCGCCTGTTTCGGTATGAAGTAATACATTATGCCGAGGAAACCTGCCGTGAGGAAGAATCCGACAGCATTATGTCCGTACCACCACTGTATCATTGCGTCGTGTACGCCTGAGAAAAGTGAATACGATTTAAACAGGCTAATCGGAATAGCAAGGCTGTTCACCACATGCAGGTAGGTGATCATCACCATCATCGCGAGAAAAAACCAGTTAGCAACGTATATATGGGAATTTTTGCGGTTCGCTAGTGTCATTACAAAGTTGATCAGATAGGATAACCATGAAAGCGCTATCAGGATATCAAGGGGCCATTCAAGCTCTGCGTACTCCTTCCCCTGTGTGAGGCCAAGGGGCAGGGTGATAACAGCGCCGACTATCACAAGGTTCCATGTAATGAATGTGAACCAAGCCATTTTATCGCTCCAAACCCTCACACCGCACGTTCGCTGAACGATGTAAAAGGATGAAGCCATTAGAATGCACCCGCCAAATGCGAATATTACCGCGTTTGTGTGAAGTGGGCGCAGTCTGCCAAATGTTATATACGGAATATCAAAATTCAGGGCAGGCCAGGAAAGTTCAGCGGCTATATATGTGCCTAACAGCGTTCCAACGACCAAATAGAGCACGGCACAAAAAGTAAACCACTGGACTATCTTGAAATTATAAAAACTTTCTCCATTTTCAGACACTCATTCCTCCTTAAAAATATAGAAAAGGCAAGTATGTATTTGTTAAACACAATATATATTTGTCGCAAAACTAATTCCATGGCCTCCCTTCAGGAAAGGCATCCGATGATCTAAAAATATGTAAACCTGTATTCATTTAAATGTTTGATTTCCCGTTTCCCTTGTTTACCAGAGTGGTTGCAGAATTCTTTTTATCATTAATTTCTATAGCTGTAATGCCATGTGTATCGGAAAAGAAATTCATCAGACGTGTTACGGCGGGATTCAAGTTGTCGACATTGACGTGAGGAGCGGTCAGTTCGTTATGTCTTTTCACAAGAGTGTCGAATTTATAAGAATCAAGAAATTCCATCAGAAGGAGCTGTCCCTTTTGCCACATCTCATGCAGTGGACATATCTTGTCACGAGGGCAGGTCCCTTCGCAAAGAAGGCAGTCGTTAAGGAAGATGGAGCCTTCAACCCCTTCAATCACGGATTTCACCGAAATGTTCTCCGGTAAAAGATTCAGTTTAATGCCGCCACTCTTCCCCTTAGCAGAGGAAATAATCCCTGATATGATTAAAGACTGAATGATCTTTTTCAGAAATGGCTGTGGTATATCCTGTATTTCTGAAATCTCTGCAGTGGTGCAGATTTCGTTTTTTATTGAAAGATGGAATATGGTTCTTAAAGCGTATTCCCCTTTTCTTGATAACCTAAACAATACTAAAAAGACCCCCTTTGTCTATTAACTATGGGGGCCAGTTTAGTCACATTTAAAATGCTCGTCAACTATTTTTTGAAGTATTTTTATTTATGAATTTGCTCGTTTCAATCGGTTAATATTGCTTAAATATACAGCATTATTTGAGGTAATTCCCGTGAATACCTGAATAAATCTGCATTTGGTAGAAAATTACAGCACACTGGGTGATGTTTCTCAATAATTCAAATTGAAGTATTCAGTGACTCCGATCCAATTTCACTTTTTATTGCATTTGCAAGTTCTTTTGTCTTTTCCTTCAAGGAGTCCAGGAGTTCATCGAAAAGAGGTGGCTTTGTTTTTGTTTTGATAGCCTTGATAGAATCTTTGTTCCAGTCGGAAATCAAATTTTGCATATCCGTTAGAATTTTGTTTTCATTCTCAGTTGCCCAAACCATGAAAGAAATATATGAATTAGTGCCAATATAATCGAAAAGTTCCATTCCGAATTCAATGAAATCATTATAATCTAGTGAAACTTCTCTTCCTGCCTGAGCTGCTCTGACCTTCCTGATTATTAAGTTCCCTTTTCCAATAATATCTGTCAAATCCATTACAAGTGAGGTCATCATTTTTATCCGCATTTGTTTAAAGTTATTTAATAATAACTTTTTGTTTTCGCGCTTTTCACTTCTGATATAGGTCCATGCGGCTACAACAACAGATAATGCTGTGGCAATATCCAAACTTACTGAAATGGTGGCAATGTCCATATTTCCCCAGGTTTCACATCAAAATGGTAAAAAGCGATATATTAATTTATAGAATCCATCTAGCCTTAGTTTTTAAATTAGCACGAAATAAATAGATTGTCGATCAGGAGGTATCCTGAGTCGACGTTGGTGACAATGGACAGGTTCAGGCGAGTGATTTTTGCATATTTATCTTTTCCAAATTCAGAAACGTTAAAACTGATATCTTGCCACACCCCTTTTTGAATTTCTTGCGGTTCTGTTTCCAGCCATGGCCGCTCGTTTTCAGTGGTAAGCACTATTCTTATCGATACCGGATCACTATCAAGTGTCGAAAGGTAGGCTTTAAACCTTGCCATCCCGGCTTGTTCTGTAATCCCGATATCCCTGCCGATAAATATCGAATCGCCGCGGCCTCCGCCGAAAAGAACGCGAAGAACGCTTACTCCGGCAATCAGGGTAAAATTTCCCAGCTCTGCCTTTCTGGTTGAATATGTTTCCAGTTTCCATTTATTGCTATCCTCGAGGTTGTCGAGTCCGGGAAGAGGGATTTGCCCAGCGGAGGCGAGAACGTTTTTTTCGATCTTGCGAGCGGTTTTGTCGAATATCTTTGCAGTACATTTTTCCATTCCGTTTTGCGATTGAAGAGGTTTTTCTGTCCAGACGAGTATCAGGCCTGTTTCAGGATCTTCAATTAGTTTTATGGCGCCACCTTCTATTAAAGATGTTCTCCAGTTGTTTCCCATAATATCGGTATCAAGCCTGTAGTGCGGCATCAAGCACCTCTCTCAATTGTAGACATCTCAAGTACCTTGGTTTCTTGGATAGAATTGTCCGCCTTTAAAACGATGAAATATTTTCCTGAGCGGCAATGAACAAACTGAATGCGGTTATGGTATTGCTGGAGCGTCGAGTAAGAAACACGTGGATGTTGCAGAATAATCGAGTTCAGGTAAGAAGGGAGTATCTCGCCATCGGTTTTATATATTTTTAAAAACGTATTCCACTTTAGGACGGTAATTAAGGAATCATTGAAATGGGCGTCCGAAATGCTTCCTGTTTCAAATTTTAAACTTGAGGCGCTCCCTCCGGTATCCGTATAGATATTTCCAAGGAAATCAACTTCAAAATGTGGCTTTGAGTCTGAGGCAACAGAATTCAGCATCCCTTTATATAACGCGGCATGATCACTCCACAATCCTGGCAGGAACGTGGATAATGGCACGAAAGCCCAAGATGGTTCATTCAGATCGTGATTTATGATCAGTTGGTCGCTTGCGACATCCGCAATTCTCGAAAATGAATGAAGCTTTACCTTTGATAACCACTTTATATATCCGTTGTCAGCCTGGCCCAAAAGCAAACGCTGTCCATTCAAGTCATCATATATTACAATTGTGAATTCGCTAACTCCACCAGCGTCTGCTAAATTTGCCGTATATGCTCCATGGATATTTTCCAATTGAATCGTAATTCCCTGTTCACTGAATGCGCAGTCTGTGATCTCATTGCTTTCAAGATTCATAAAATATGGTTCGTTTTCAAGGAAAAGTGCCGCAGGAGGGGCGTCGGTTCTTCCGCGTACGATCTTTATCCTTGAAGAAACCGTTATATCGGCATTTATTGTTCCACCGGTGCCAGGGGTGTCGGCATCAAGGATAGTTTTCAGGTCATGTGCTCCTGAAAGAGTATTCAGGTAGGAAACCGGGATAGAGAGGATGTTTTTCACGCCTGAAGGGGAAAGGCTGTAAAGCAGGAAATAACTGCCGGAAAATTCTGCCTCCTCAAACTGCCACCCGTTCAGCGGATTTATTGTCAGATCAGGACCTGGAGTTTTGAGCAGATCATTTTCTGTAGCATCGATCAACTCCTTATGACTTATCCTGCATGCCTTATTCCTGTATATCAGCCAAGTAGCGCCAAAGCCCCCTGTGACCGGCCTTTGAACAAGCGTGTCGATCAGTTGTACAGGGGGATTATCATCTATTCTTACAAGTCCATAGTTCCCGAGTGAATGGAAAATTGCCCGTACAGGTTTTTCCATTTTGTTGTTCCAGTCAATATCATTTGGAATATCAAATTTCATATCCTTGTCGATCAAGATGCCGGTGGAGAGCCGTTTCCAGCAAGCGGCAGTTATATCCAATATCAGTTTGATGAGTATAGAAGTCGCCTTGTGGTCAAATTTTCTGGAATCCATGATCGGCAGATAAAATGCGGTCATGAAAAAATTGTAGGCGGCAATTCCGTTAAAGTTTTCTAAATCACCGAATTTTTCTCCATATTCCTGGAGTAGGCTGAAAAAAGCCCTGGCGTTCTCCTCGCTGTTTCTGTTCGAACCGAAAATCCTGTCGCCTAGAATTTCCGCGATCGTATAAAGCAAAAGGTTGGGGAACATTTGTCCAAGTCCATTCAGGGATTCACGCTTCTCGTTGATCATCTTTTGAAGAGCCGGGAGGCCGAAAGACCCAAAGAATGCGTCAAGATTTATGGATGCGCTGTCACCGAGATAATTCTTGCCGTCAATTTTTCCAGCCTTCTGGATATCGAGGAACTCAAGAACGGTTGCATACGCAATCCGAACAAGGTTCAAAACCAGTCCAAGTGTTGAATAGAGTATGGAAGAGTCCGGCTTTACGGGGATCTCAATAATGGCCTTATGTCGTTTCCTATCGTCCTGCACGCAAACGGCATTCGCAAGCTCAGCAATAATAGATGCAAGCCCTCCGCCGGATACCCCTGTCCCTTTCTGCAGTTCCTCAAGAACATTTTGCACTGTCTTGGTAATGTTTTCGCTCCCTTCGGATGAGGCGATGTAGGCGATATCTTCCGCTTTCAGCCTGTTCAACCTGTCCAGCGCGTCGCCGACGTTATCTATCCCTTTAAGAATATTCCCTCTGTATGGCGAGTAGGTCACCTCTTGCGCCCCCGTGATGCTGGCGGTAAAACGGATAGGAATGTGGACCGGCTCGCAGGCGTGATCGAGGAGCGTGGCGGTTACAACCTGGTTTTTAACGTCCGGGTCCGGCCACCAGTAGCACTCCGCCTCACCCTTTTTGTTTGTTCTGCAGACAACGGAGTATTCCCCTCCGTCAGCCTTTGGAAATATGGAGAGCCATCCGGCCCCTTTATCTTTCCGGGCAGGGAAGCCTATCTCAAAACGGACCAGCGCGTTGGCAAGGGGGAGCTGACCGTTGGATACCCCTACCTTTAATGAATTGGTAAGCCTTTCATCGCGGATGATATCCTGCCCGTCCCCTCCGACGTAAAAAAGTTCAGTGATTTTCGTTATCGGCGGGAAGAGTGACCGCAAATCCTCAAGCGGTTCCCAGTCGCCGGCATGTTTCAAGATCGCGATCGGGGCGTATGAGTGTTCTATTCCGTCCGGAGGGCACATGACAGGGCGGAGATTTTCATCATGGGGCCACTCGATATCGCCGGTCGCGACGCGGGCCGGTATCATCCAGTAATCTCCGCTTCTGTAATTCCCATTTTTCTCGAAACGTATCTCGATCCCGCTTTCGAGAGTCATCCACTCCTTCTCTCTCACAAGGTGGACACCGGAGACAGGCCCGCTATCCCTGTTTTCATCCCTGTCCCAGATGCGGACTGTCGGCTTTTCGCCGAAATAGAATGGGCAGTAATCTTTTCCGTTGTTGCCGGGCCATTCCGCTACGGTCAGATTGAAGCCGTCTACCTTTTCTATCTCCGCCATAACCCCCGGCTCTCCGCGCAGCGCTCGCCCCTCATCGCTTATCTCGATCCACTGTTTTGGCTGGAACTCAAATTCCGCCCCTCTGCCGTGATCGCTTATGGTGACGACCCGGTTTTCAACACGGATAAGACGCGCCACGCGGCAGGCGTTATCGCGCGACCACTTATAAGTAGCTTTACCAGCGGTTCCGCTGTCGTGTATCTCTATCCGGTAGAGGTGGTTATCCAGGCGGTGATATCCTGTCCCCAGCACGTGGGAGCAGGGATCGTTTTCCACATCGAAACGCCTTGCGCGCGCGCCGAGGAGAGACGCGCCGGCATTGCCGGTCGGTTTCCAGCCGGAGCCGGGTAGGGGAGCCCCTTCCACGTCGTTGGCGTCCATCTCCTCGAACTTCACCTGCCAGACGGTTCTTGCGCGGGTAGTAGTATCGGTTCCGAGTAGAGCCTTTTCGCGGATATGGCTCTCTTCAAGGGCGGTAACGTTCCTCGTCCACACATCGAGATAGGCGGTATAGAGACAGCACTTCTCCGGGAGCGGAGTATCGGGGAGGTCGGGCTGGTTTGAAAGCGGGACGCTGCCTTCGTTTTCGCAGAGTATGCCGTTTACATAGTAGCGCCCCGGTGTGAGATGGAGCTTGAAATCCTTCGAAACGATCTTGAATCCTGCGTTCTCCTGCGGCCCCCCCGAAAGGCCGAATGTGTCAACGCGAGTTGTCCGGTCAAGATGGGTGTTTATGTCGTGCTGTTCGTTCCAGTCGGCGTCGAGCTGCACGCGCCCCTGCTGCATCCGCACACCGCTGTAATGTTTTTCCTTGCGGAAGGTAAAGCGCGAGTAATCACCCTTCATGCAGATTCACCTTTCTATTGTGTATATGAAGGAATATAAAGGAGATGCGTCTCATGGAGTGTACTCCTCAACGCTGGAGAAATGTACTGAACCGTTGTACCCGCCAATTACGTAGATCTTTTCATTTACCATCGATGAAGAGTGACCGAAGCGGGGAGTCGGCATAGGAGCTAAGGTGCTGTTCCAGCTGTTCGCCACGGAGTCATAAACATAAAGAGGATTAAGAGAGGCTAAAACGTCGTACCCTCCAATAACGTATATCTTTCCATTTACCTCCGATGAAGAATGGTAGAATAAGGGGGTCGGCATAGCTTTACAAGGATTACTGGGACTAAACATAGTGTTTGAGGATCCCCAACTGTTTGTCAAAGGGGCGTACACCTCAAGAGTATTTTGAATTCCAAAGCCCATTCCACCCATAACGTAAATCTTTTCATTTGCTACCGATGCAGAGTGGCCGTAGCGGGGAGTCGGCATAGGGGGATAAGGCAAGGGGGTAGCCAACATAAAATTTTTGGATTCCCAAACGTTTGTCACTGGGTCGTACACCTCCAGTGTACCTAGATTTGGTACTGCATTGTTACGGCCACCGAGGACGTATATCTTTCCATCTACCTCCGATGAAGAGTGAAACAAGCGAGGAGTCGGCATTGGAGTTAAGGATTTCCAACTGTTTGTCGCAGGGTCGTACACTTCAAGAGTATTTAGAATTGCTGACCCACTCACCCCGCCAATGACGTATATCTTTTTATCTATCACCGATGAAGAGTGACCGAAGCGGGGAGTCGGCATAGCTTTCCAAGGATAGTTGGTACTAAATGAGGATATCCAACTGTTCGCTACGGGATCGTACACCTCAACAGTATTTAGAGTTCCTGCATTGTCCCTTCCGCCGATGACGTATATCTTTCCATCTACCACCGATGAAGAGTGTTGGTAGCGGGGAGTCGGCATTGAAGCTTTTTTGTACCAAATGTTTCGAGCTATTTCGGTGGTGAAACTGAAGTTGTACGGCGCTACAAGCTGGTTCCCTGCTTTATCTGCTACCCCCGATACAGTTGCCGAGTAGGTTGTTGCATTCGCAAGTTTTTGTGTTGGAGTGAAGGAAGCCGTCCTGATTGCGCTGTCGTAGGCGATATTGCCAGCCACCTTGTTCGTGCCATCGCTAAGAGTGAAAGTTCCGGCATTTATTGTCGCCGGATTCATATCCTTGCTGAATTTCACGGTAATGCTCATACTATCGGTACTCCAGTTGTTCCATCTTTAGGGTAAGTTGAATTGATCGCAGGGGGAACCGTGTCAATGACGATTGAACAGCTTCCGCTTGATGACCAGTTTCCTGCCTCATCCCGTTCCTGAACATAGAGCGTGTATCCGCCATCAACCAGCTCGAATTCGGGGACATAGGAGCGCGATTTTGTTTCCGTCGCGCCTGTAGTGAGGTCCGCATTTCCAAGTTTGTATCGGTAGGTTCCGTTGCCGCCGTTTCCGCCAGAGGCCCATCTCCATTCAGGGGTTTTATTATTGGTTGGAGAGGTATCCGCCGTTGATACAATAGGTGAATTCGGCGCCGTGAGATCAATGGTATACGTCTCTGTCTTTACTGGTTCAATGTTTCCAGCTTCATCTGTGGAGAAGAAGCTTAGCGTGGTGGTTCCTTCCGTATCCAATCTTACAGGCGATGAATAGGTCGCGGAGTCGATTGTCGGTGTTGATCCATCGGTAGTGAAGTATGTAGCAGAGATACCGGTATTGCTTCTATCGTTCACGTTCAAGGCTACGTCGATTCCTGAATATAGCCCGCCAGCCGGTATGGCTGATGTGATTGGCGGTATCGGATTGTTTATATAAAACCAGATTTCATAATCGCCACCCTGGATTGAATTTCCGCTTAATAGAGGGGATGCTCCTCCCGGCATGGTGAGGAACTCTCCATCAAGAAGCATTTCTGGATTATTTTTCCCCCAGATGAAGTTCCCTTTTATCTTAAGATGGGTCAATATGCGGTTCATTCTTTTTATATCTGAAATTTGCGTGAAGAGAGTGTGGAGAAGCATGTCTATCGTGGTGTCCCTGAATTGTATCGAGATGAATTTCCCTGTAGCGTTTGCATCGGTTGCCAGTATTATCGGGCTGTAGCAATCGGGTTGAAGGTATTGCGTCACCTGTCCCGGTTCCAGTTTTCCCGTTGATCCAAGGTTTACCGGTATTTCCATCCTGACTTCGCAAACAGGTTTGCCGTTGACCGATTCGACCGCGATCTCATCGCTCAGCTCAACATGTATCCCGTTAATGAATGTATGCACATTCACGTCCATATCGTTGACAAGCGATATTTGGTTACCATCGGTCCTGGTTAGCAATACATTAGTGATATGTATTGCAGGTTGTTTGGCGCTAGTTATCTCATCAAGCTTTGATATCGCATCCTGGATAGTGTGCGCATTTTGTAAATTAACGGAGCCTTCCCCGTCGTAGAAAATATCCTTTGCCGAATTCAGAGAGGCGTTGAATATCAGGGTTGTTTCCGGCCTGTTTCCCAGAGTGGCTCTTATTTGCTGGGTTGCGTTGTTTGGATCCAATATCCAATAACATTCTGCCATCCCATTTATGTCTGTTTTAACCGTTAAAGTCTTGATCGGTTCTATATAGAGAGCTCCGCTTGCGGGCAGTGTGACCGAGCCTGATGAAATCGCACCGCTTGCGGGTGGTGTGGCCGTGCCGGATGAAATCGCACCGCTTGCGGTTCCCGAAACTGCGCCCGACCCAACCGCGCCAGCAGCGTAAGGTGTAAAAGGGGAGGTTGATACCGCGCCGCTTCCGGCAATGATGGCGAAAGTTACTTCTGCATCTTTTACGGGCCAGCTTCCGTTGGCTACGCGGACTTGAAGTGGGGCGGGGAGGGTGTTGTCTGCCTTGGCATTTTGCCCGTCACCGCCGACATAGTGGAGAGTAAAGTTTTGCCTCAACTGGTCAAGAGCATCTTTTACATTATTAACAATTAGATCTGGATGCTGTTCGTCAGGGAACGCGCTCCCGTCGTATGAGATATCCTCGGCTGTGTTAAGGAACGCGTTGAATCCTATCAGCAGTTCTGGTTTGTCCGGCAGGAAGGCTTCGATCCTTTGGACGGGATCGCTGTTGCCAAGCCGCCAGTCACAATGAGCAAGTCCGTTCGCATCCGTTTTGACAGTTATAATTGGACCATGAGTCGTACCGGAAGAGAGCGTGCCGTTTCCGGTGAGTACTCTGAAATTTACATCGGCATCTTTTACTGTCCACTGGCCGTTCGCGACGCGGACTTCAAGCGATTGCGAAAGAATGCTTCGCGCTACAATGATGTTATTCTCGCCGTCAACGATATCCGGCATCGTGGATTGACCGTCGCCGCTGACATAATGGAGGGAGTAGTTTTCGCGGAGCTGGTCGATAGCGGTTTCAATACTCTCGGCAATCAAATCTGGATGTTGCGAATCCGGGAAATCCGAGCCTTTGTAGGCTATTTCATCCGCCTGATTCAGGAACGAATTGAATCCTATTACCATGTCGGGCTTATCCTCAAGATAGGAGATCGCCCTTTGAGCAGGAGAAACCTTGTCGATCTTCCACTCGCAGGAGGCAAACCCGGACGCATCGGTTTCTACCATGATTTTCCTGCCGTTCCCGGCGGAACTTGAGAGGGCTCCGCTTCCATCGTCATTGATGATCTCAAAAACAACTTTCGCTTTGTCCGTTGGCCAGTTTCCATTTGCTACGCGCACCTCAAGAGGATGGGGTAGCGTGTCCGGCTTTGTCTCGATAGAACCATCATCGCCGTAAAGGAACGGCACGAAGGTCTGCCCGTCGCCGCTGACATAGCGAAGGGTATGGTTTTGCATCAGCTCATCAAGCGCTTCTTCAACCGTATCTACGACAGTACCGCTTTGTGGATTGCTGTCGTAGGATACTTTTTCAGCTATGCTGAAAGATGCTCCGAAAAGGACAGGGGTTGAAAGTTCCCGTCCATCGGGATCCATCAATATTGCCTCTACCTGCTGGACATGTAATGTTCCTTTGGCGTCCTTCCTCATTTTGGTTTTAGGCGGAAGCTGCCAGACGCAACGCGCCTCACCGCTGGAATCTGTGGTAACGGTGAACGATTTGTAGCCGCCGCTTTTTTCTTCAAGAGGATCTTTTGCGTCGATCCCTTCTACGGGATTGATAATCCCATCGCCGTAAACAATGTTGAATTTCAAATGAGCGCCAACCACAGGATGGTGGCAGTTCAATACCTTGACCGTCAACGGCTGGGGGAGTGGGTCGCCTGGTTTCGCCTCCTGTCCGTCGCCACAGACGTATACGAGATTGTAATCCGAAAGAGGAGCAAATAGTTTTCGACAATCATGAATCTCTGCCCATTTGATCCCGTCAAATTTCATCAAAGCGAGACGCGCAAAATGGTGGCGAATCCCATGAGGGTTCTGCGGCACAGGGATCTTTTCAGCCCCTTCTCTAGGCCATATGATATCTTCAAGATTTATACGCGCCGGGATCAGCCAGTAATCGCCTGGTGAATAGCTTCCATGTTCGAATCGAATCTCAATACCCCCTTCAATCCTGATCCAGCCGCCGTTTTCCGCGGGAATATTTACCGGCATTTCACCATGACAGTCCCATCGCCGGACTGTGGGGGAAGAATTGAAGTCATCCATTGATAAAGGAATCCCGCCCGGCCATTCCGCGATGGTAAGGTAGTTTCCTTCTACCTCGCTCAAGATAGCCAGTGTGCCTGATTCTCCCCGCAATGTGCGCTCTTCGTCGGTAATTTCTATCAAATCGTTGACTTTGAAACGGGAAAGAATGTTTCCGCCTGTTTCATCAACGGTTATGTTATTGCCTGCGATAGATTTAAGCGCTCTCACCATCGTTCCATTATTTCTTGACCACTTGAAGGTGACCTTTTCCTCCGTTTCCCAGTCCGCGTCGAGGATGCCCCCCTTGTGAATTTCGACCCGGTATAACTGGTTTTCAAGTAGGCGGTATCCGCCGCTGGGTGGGATGATGCATAGATTTTCCAGATCGGAACCTGGCATTGTCCTTGCGTTCATTTTACCTTTGTTGCCGGAAGTAATCTCATCCCATGCGGAAAAGCTGGATAGGGGATTTACTTCATCGTCAAATTCGGCAACCTTTGCGACCTTAACCTGCGAGATAGTTTTCAAGCGCGTTGTGCTGTCCGGCCCTCCAAGAGCAACTTCAAGAAGTCCTGGTTCGGTGACAGAAGTGACGTGGTGATCCCAAACGTCCAGGTAGGCCAGGTATATTCCGGGAGTATCGCCAGGTCTTGGAAGAGGCGGAAATCCAGAATGCCGAGGCGAGAGGTGGGCCAATTTTGGATTTGTTGACCCTGTGTAGTCCGAAATATCGACATTGAAAGTGACCTGCTTTTTTGTTTTGTTTATGCTCTCGATCTGTATTATGGAAATTTGCCTGTCTTCTGCCCATATTTCAACCCATTCACCTGTCGCAAATTCAATTGAATCGACGGTAAGAGTGGAAAGAACGACTTTATTGTTTTCGGGGAAAGATGCTATAGCGGCAAATTTTCCCATGGAATATGACAGATTCCTGCAACCCTCCTGGGTCGAATATGCACGTATTCTTTTTAAAATTGCTTTGCCGGAGGCTGAAGCATTTGGCGCAATAGTAATGATATTATTTTCTTTATTTATATTTACGATTTGCGAAACCGTAATTCGTCCATCAGCTGTTGTGATCTCAAGCCAGTCCCCTAAGTGAAGATTGATTCCGTCAATGCTTAAAGTAGCAAGCGATATATTTGAAGAGTTTTTATTCAGTTCAACATTTATTTCTCTCCCCTCAGAAATATCACAGAGAATCCCGTCGACATAAAACTTTCCCGCTGATATATGAAGGTCTGTAACCGGGCCTATCGAAGATAACTTGAAGCCGTTCCCGTTATGAGGAGCGCCGCTATCGCCAATAATATATTTTCCGGATGTATTTCGGAAAAACCGTTCAATATCGAACTGTTCGTTCCAGTCAGAATCGAGCTGTATCCGTCCCTGCTGTTGACGAACTCCGCTATAGGATTTTGTCCTTTCAAAAGTCAGCCTTGAAAAATCACCTTTCACTGAAAAGCTCCTTTTGCATATTCATGAGACGTAAAATATTTCAGCATCAAGTCCGAACCGGAGGTAGTCATCAATGCTGGCGCGAAGGTTGGATTCCCTTTGCGGTTGTTTCAGGTGCGAAAAGACGCCCATCTCCGATCCATCTTCTGCGCCGGTGCGAATTTCCACTGGACAGTCGCCGGAAAGTTGCGCATAAGCTGGATGACCAAAATTCTTTGAAGTAAAAACCGGTTTTAATAATTTGTTTATGAGCTCTTTTTCCTTTGGCGACTTTGCCGATTTAAGCGAGTGTTCAGGCTGGCATCGAAAACGTTTTGGAAGTTTCGAGCTCCCGGGAATATAGCAGTAGCGCACGCAACCAGTTTGAGACCTTTCAACGTCAACCGCATGTGTAAAAATGGTTTCTGACGCAAGGCCAAACTCCCTTATGCTTACCGGCCCGAAAATTGTAGAGCGCTCAATATTGGTTTTGGGGCCGAAGGTTTCGCAGGAGTCGCAAGATGCGATAGCATGGCGGACTACCCATTCCATACCGGGTGAATCATGATATATATCCTTCTCTATGGCGGGCCGTGAGTAGGCTGATTTTTCACCAGAATCAAAATATGAATATTTCTCACGCTTTATTTTGGGAGGATCAATAATGCTGTCAAGGATAGTTAAGTCGCACAGTTTGTATGGAAGGCGCAACGCTCCGGTAATGCAATGATCGATGACAATTTGAGTTAAAGATGTTGTTTCTTCTGTTATGATGGAATCGGATTCAGGAAAGAGACAAGAGCCGTCTTCTCTTAATGTCCGTCCAGGGACAAGTGTGCAGTGAGACAAATTCAATTTTAAAGTTCCGCAATTTTTTATGACGATTCCACCAAGAATTAAAAATCCGTTAATCGTAAAATTCGATTCACCTTCGTTCAGTGTAATTTTTATGTTTTTTGAGATATTTAGAGATATGCAGGGTCGAGTTTGATTTGCCGCTTCGATAACCAGAGTAGAATCCTTTGGCAAATGAATTTCAATATTTTCGTGGTAAGTGCCGCTGTCCAAAACACGGATAACCACGTTTTTCATGGTAGCAATGTTTGGAAGCCACAGGGCAATCGCCTTATTTATCGTATCCAGCTCAGTTCCCTGTTTGACCTCTAATACCGCAGATTGAAAATTATTTGAATCAATATAAGCTTTTATTGAATTCCCGGAGATATTTGTAATAATCGTATTCAGCCTGGCTTTGAATATGATTTCTTCCATATCGTTGCCAATGATGTTTAATCCAGCAGGCAATCCAAAGACAGTAGGAATATTTTCGAGGTCGACAAGAGTATGGCGCCTGTCATAAGGTCCGCCTCCGATATCTGACGAAAATCCATAGCAGTAACTGGTTACAACACTCCGGGCGTCTTTTTTAGAGATAGGAAGTGTGATTCGGCCAAGCACAGGATCGACTGCGGCGCTGATCTTCACTTTGACCGTTTGCCCGGAAATTACATAGGTCTTCTCATCGGGTGGTTTCTCCCAGTTGCGTAAATTCATAATGATTATTTCCTCGGGTGGAACCTTTTCAAATACGCTGGTTTCGCTAAGTTGCAGAAAAATTTCAAATACAGGCGAGTTTTCCCTGAAATATACGGTTTTTATGGAGGTGTTGGTTAGCATAGCCATGCGGATAGCCTCCAGTTCATCGTAAAGAGCTCTTCTTCGCAGATGGCCTGGAACGTTTTCTTCATTGGTTAGTTGAGTCATCGTGGTTTCGGTGATCGGATTGTTGAACAACATCATATCCAGACCCAACTGGCAAAAACGGAATTCAGACTGCTTGCCGGTGTTTGGCAAGGCCATGGTTTTAGAAAGAGGATAGCTCTGTATCCTCCAAAGGAAGATGCCGACGTTTCGAATGTTATACTTGCCGCGGTTCCCAACGATATTCTTAATATCCGCAGTATGAGAGATGTTTTCAAACGGTCCATTTATAAGCTCTAGAGAATTTGAACCATGTAGATTGCAGGTCGTTCCCTCATGCAGTCTTGGATGATTGATATTTTGAGTTGATGAAAGAAGCCTGAAAAATTCCACAACCCGTGCCTGCCATCCGGTTGTATCGTAAGCAACCTGTTCAAGAGTAGTTGCCGTGCCTTTTCTTCTGCGATAGGCAAGAGTATTTCCGACGTATGCGCGCTGACTGAATATCCCGGGACTGCCGGGGTGCAGTCCTCTGATACCGAGGAGGTCTCCTATATATGGTACAACCCACTCCTGGCATGTTTCCACAAAGTAGTTGTCATAAAGTTGGTCAATATCACTTTCCAGGGCTCGCAGCTCTTTTTCGATTACACCAAGATATGCTTTCAGCTGATATCCTTGCTGACTGTCTAGTTGGCGGTAGACATTCGGAAGGAGATTATATAATCGCTCTTTCTCTCGATTATTCATTGGTTTTAACCTTTATCTTGATCCCGCCCTCGTTTGGGAATAGGAGTTCGGAAGGGAGGATCATGTTGTTAATTACCCTTGCGCTTTGAGCCGGTAACACGGAATTGAAAGAGCATTCATTCCCCTCCATATATAATGAATCAATATCTACCGCGGTTACGCCGGGAACGTCCTGAATAATGGTAATGATTTCCGAAGCGGAGACAGTCTGGCCAAGTGAGCGCTTATCAAACATAAATTCTGAATGCAATTTATCGTATACATTGTTTTTAACGTCATCGGCTATATAGTTTGGGTTGCAGATAATGTTGACATCGATATTAAAGTAGAGAGATTTATAGGAGTCTACGATCACTCTTTGTATCGGTTCACGAACAGCGTTAATGCCATTCATAAGATTTAAATATTGGTTTGAATGTATGCTGACTTCCTTCCCATTCGGCCCCGAAACGGTAAGATGGATCGCGCGAGAATTTGATATCCATAAGGAAACAGCCTGTGCCTTGCCAATTCCGGAAAAACTGCATGCAAAGTTTTCAAAGTCTTTCAGTGAAACTATCCTGCCAAGCGTTAATACACTTTTGGGGGCATTTGCACGCGCATCGTTTAAAGTTTCGGGCGCGCTTGCGCCTGTTGCCGGAACCGGATTGATTACCGAATCAATGCCAAGCGGTTTTGCTTGTAACATTGTTAAAGTATTTGAATTTACCTCTCCATCAATCCCGATTCCTTTTCGGTAAATTGCAAAAATATTTTCTTCGCCGCTTGGAAGTCTCGAGCCGGATATGCCATCGCCAAATGTGACTGTTGTCGTGTCATCACCGTTTATCTGAATCAGATAGCCTTGCTTGTTGAAATCCTGGCTGAAAAGAGTATCTACTTCATTCCAAAGAACACCATTTACATAAATATTCATTGTCCCTTTTCCCCCTGTTGCTGTCTTCGCGGGTACATATGTAAGGGGTGGGCTTTTTATCTTGAATTTCTGGTTTGGAACGGCTCCGTTGCCGCTACCAAGGATTTCCTCCACGGTTTCGCCATGCGTGGCCAAGGCAATATTGGCGCTTATGGTCAGAGTTGCTGGATCATAATATCGCTTTATATTATCCTGCAAATACAAAACTGTTCGAGCGCCGTCATTGTTGACACTTTTCAGGGCAGCTACTTCTGTTGCAATATCGTCGTTTTCGAATGTAGGGATATTCATTAAAGTGAACGAGCCGCCGGCTTTTGTTTTTACAAATCCTTCCAGCCCATGCCGATCTGTCAGGTGCCAAACGGTTGTGTTGTCGCTGTCAATAAATGGAGGACTTAATACTGAAAGTGTATCACCGTTCTTTATGCGGTTTTTCCATATTCCGTTAGCAGTTGTCAATAGTGTTTCAGTGTTGAATACAATTACATTAGCAGGATATACATCGTATTTTGGTTCCTGATGGTAATTAGCATCGTTTGGATTGTCATGGATAAAGGATAATCTCAATGTCTCCGTAGCCGCTATTGAAATAGTACCTGTAAGATCGCTTGAATCTTTTATAAACCAGGTTTCATTTCCGCTATGATCGATCACAGGAGCTTTTACAGCCGAAAGAACAGTCTCTTCATATATTTCTTTTAGGGTCGAACCGCTTTCGTCTAGGAACTTAAGGGAATGCCCCGTATGACTAACGAGTACTCTGGCCTGTTTTCCTCCAAGAACGATACGCCTGCCAGATTTTAACCCTGTGACAAAGGAGTCAAGCTCGATTCTGTTTCCGATGACAGGTCTGCCATCATGTACTTCTTCTTCGTATAGAGGTAGTTCGCGGTTATTAATAAGTACAACTGTATCCTGAATATAGAATTTACTTAGATTTTCATCAGTGTCTAGTCTTACTCTTGTCACTTTTCCTGATAATGTGTATTTTGCATGTTTAACAACGGAACAGCTGGAAACTCTGTAAAGTTCCTTGTAATAGTAATTGGATAGCACGATCCAGTCACCTTTACCGATTTGCGGGTATGCAGAGTCAAGATATAGGTAATTGCCCATGCTTACCGAGAGTCTGCAATTAGGCCAGTCGGCAGGTTTTGGTATGTCTTCAAGCGTGGAAAGCGTGTGTATTTCCACACCGTTTTTAATATCCCAAACCTTGAGGGTCTTGTCATTGCTGCCAGAGATGGCAAGAAGACCGTCACTTGAGATAGAAACGGAATTTACCGCGCCCGTATGCCCAGTCAACACAGTAGTGGAAAGCTGTTCCTGCCCAGATAATATGTATCTGTTCCATACGATAACGTTCTTATCCGCGCCTGAGGATATAAAATGACCTTCTTCCGGCAGAAATTTTACGTCATTGACTCCCAAAGCGTGACCTTTAAACTCGGAAAATTTCCATGGAAGGCTGTTACTCCAATTATCAGACGATTCACATACACGGATGGTCTTATCAAGGCAGGCTGAGATTACCTTATGTGTATTTCCTGAAATACGATAGTCAATCGAGGTAACGGCCAGAGTATGTTTATTGGTTTCAGCTTTTAATATTGGATTGTTCGAATTGGAAAAATTCCAGATCTTTACCGATTTATCTTGCATTCCACCAGAAGCGAAAAATTGACCGGCATTTGAAAAAGCCAGAGAGCTTACAGCGCCTTCATGCGCATTTATGGCGCTGCGAAGTTCCCATGCTTTGCCGGTATCACTTTGCCATATCGAAATTTTTCCACTATTACTGCCGACAATAAGGTTATGTTTATTTTCAGAATAGGAGAAGTCAATGGAAGTTATGGAATTATTTCCGTTTTCCAGAACATATGGCTTTGTTGTTTTTAAAACAATATTATTAAGGACAAGTACCCCGTTTATGTCGCCGGATGCAACATACTCACCTTTTGGTGAAATGGCAAGGCAGTTAATTTTGCAATTGTGACCTGATAAACGATTAAATATCTCGCCTGAGTCCATTTCCCAGACAATGAGCGAGGAATCGGCATAGCCGGCAACAGCATACCGCCCGTCTGGAGTGAGGGCAACGTCTGTTATTTTTCCATAATCTTCTCCAACAACCGTTATCCTGTCTTCATGTGAAAGTTCTTCCCATTCAGGGGCGTCATGTCCAAAAACAGAAGCTTTTTCCATGAATGTGATAATCCTCGGTTTGTCTGCGGGATTTACCGGTGGTGTGAGATGGCCCAGCCCCCTGTCCCATATAAGTTCCGTGCAATCTTTGTCAGGAAATATTTTTATTTCTTCCGTTTTGCGGATATCCCATCGCTCACTGCCGGGATCAGATATTCTTTCATCACCGACGAAAAGTATTTCGTCTCCTATTTCAAGGTCTGTATCAGTGCCTTTAATTCGAATACTTGTAACACCCGCTTCGGTGTTTTCAGGGATGAGAGTTACCGGTCTGTATGGCTTCAGGCAGTTCCATTCCGGTCTTGCCAGAATCTCTTCAACGGTTTCGAAAGTTTGCGGCAGTTCTCCATCGCCCGGAATACTTTGCACTTTTGTTCCAACTGGCACAATGGTGGAGTCCGGAGATTCTGGATTATCTTCACATGTGAATGAAAGGTAAGTGCTTGCCGCAACACCGGGATTCAGTTCGTAGCCGATCGTGCGCGCCAGTTCAAGGGCGGAACGCCGTTCTGAAGCGGTTTTCATGAAAGCTTCATTTGCAAATCTTTCCTGGTAAAAAGTAAGGACGTCTAAAACCATTGACCATGCATCAAGGAGAGCGATTGCGGGATCATCCGACGTTCGGACGGTCAGGCTGTTTAGCGGCTTTGTCAATTTCCCATTTTCGGTGAAAACCTGATGATATCGGAGACGCTCCAGCATTCTGTTCATGAAGATTGAGTGTGTACCAATGCGGTAATTCAATGTCGTTAGATGAGGCCTGTTATAAGGCTTCTGGTACTCCTCCATGCTGATATCACATGCTGAAACGCCATGCGAAATACCGTTTATCAAGTTGTTCATAGTCCGCCTTTCATAACGAATTCTATCTTGCCGTTCTCTGGGGCATTCGGAGTATTGTCAAGCCGTGCAATTTCAAGCCGTCCGAATTTCATCACGCCTTCTTCCATCTCTGTTGTTGAGGGGTGACCGAACCGTTGGAAAATATTTACATCGACATGTTCAACGCCATGAATTTTCATGGAGTTCTTTATGATATCGCTGAGGTAAACAGGCTGACCGAAAGTGAAGTTGTCCGGGTGAAAATAACCCCTCTGGCCTCCAGAAATATCACGCGAGCCGAATATATCCTGTAGTGCCTTTTTGATGGTGGTGCGGAGGAAACCGGGTTTTACCTGTACAGTCATTGCAATTTCCAGGGATACGAAACGCGGTGAATCTATTTCAATGTCGTGTCCGGTTAGTCTGAACTTTTCCAGATAGAGTTTCATTTCTTTTTTGAAGTTGGTATCAACAGACCAGCCTCCTTTTCTGTCAACTGTTATAAAAACAGTATGCCAACTCCCGGTCCAGCGGAGGGTGGCTACAGCTTTTTGGACGGCGGGGTGACGCTGTGCCACAAGCGCATAATCTTCGACCGTAACGGCTCTCTCCTGAACGTGGAAGTTTCGCGGAGCGTATAGTTTTACCTGCTCAATGGATTCAGGATCCGTACCACCAATTGCAGGGACAGGATTGAATACTTTGGTAATTCCAACGGTACCTGTTATTATATGCGCAATCGCGTTGCTTCCAATATTCCCTTCTGAGCCGATCCCTGTTCGATATCTCGCTGTGAAAACGGCGCCATCAGAAGGTTTCCTGCCTTGCACGTTATCGCCAAATCTTAAATATGATTTTCCGTTATTTTCTACCTCGACGACAAATTCGGAAGCAAAGCGGTCGCTTGAAAGAAGATCTCTGGCGGATGTCCACTTTTCATTTTCTTTTTCAAGTGTTATGTCAGGCAATACTTTGCGGAAATCCTGTCTGCATATGCTCGATGCTGAATGGCTTTTGCTTTTTTCATGATCGTATAGTTCGCAGTGCGATATGTTCGGATGCGTTAGAACGGTCCGGTTTGATGCCGCATATTGGGATGATAAGACTTTTATATTTTCAACAACCGGACGGCCATGGTCGGCAAGAATAACGTTGCCTCTTGCCACGCTGACATATTTGTTCTTTCCCTCGGCATTTTCAGAGTTCGTATCCAGCTCCCATACACAAAGGGGAAAGGGGAGGGCGTCTTCATGATGCCAGCTTATCTCGGTTACTTTCACCCCGCCGTCGACTACAGGATCGTCCATTGTGATCGGATCGGAATCAAGACGCACGGCATGATTGTGTTCAGGATTGGCATCAATCTCGAGTCCGCTGTTGGGGCCAAGTATTTCCTGGAACACAAGGACATCACCTTTTTTAAGCAGGAGATCTTTGTTGTCACCACGGAGCGTGGCCTTTACAGTTCCTTTTGGGAGACAGCACCTGGTATCACCCCACGTGTGAAAATGAATTTCGTTTCGTGATTCGCGAAGCTCAATGGTATGCAGAGGCTTGAAAATCTGCACATCTTCATTTAGTGCGTTTTTCAGCAACTCTTTGTTGATCGTTCCAGTAGGCGCGTTAAATTTTGTGAGAAACATCGAATCCATATCCAGATTGACGCTTTCGCGAAAGGAAGGATCATACTCAAGGCAGATCCAGACTCTTGCGTTGTTCCCTTCATGGATAAAATAGTCAAGGAGCCGTGCGTGCCGGCGAACAGAGACCCTCTTTCTTGCTGTGCCGAGATATGCTTCTGTAGCTACCGCATCCTGATAGTAACTAAGATAGTCCCCAGCATATGCCAATATTTCGATGAGGGTTATACCTATATCCGCAGGGGTATTTCCTTGCCAGTCCGGCAGTATTATTGCCAATCTGTCCAGCATCAGCTGGCGAAAACTGGAATAGTCTTTCGCCAGATAATCTATGGAAGGATTCGGGAGTAATTTATCGGATACCGGCCGGGTTTCAAGACAATCGAAATCATTTGGGCATTCAACCTTGAATGAAAAAACAACAGAAGACAATATTGGATCAAATCCCGTTGGCGGTTTAAATTGTTGAGGGCCTTCAAGAAGGGAGAGTGTGTAGCGGGAAAAATCTCCAGCCTTGTTAACGGTAAGCACCAGGAGTTTCGGGTCTTTTTCCTTGTCGTATTCAACATTTGTTACATTGATGTCCCTTATCCGCTCTCCGCCGTCGATCATTATATTCTTGGGCGTAATTTCATTTTCATATGTCGGAGGCTTTATCAGGAAAAGGTATATTATTCTTTGACGTTCATTGCTTGATACCACCTCTGAATCGATCACCTCAAGATAATCAATGCCGTTAAGTATTGGCTGGCCATCCGAGGTTAAAGAAGACATCACGGCGACCCTTCGCTTTTCATTGCTGCAGCGGAATTGGGCCATTTTTATGCTTCCCTTGAAAATTCGGCGACATTGCGTTGTCCGCTGTCGCGTTCGAGATAATTTACGGTGATATAAAGTGTGGAGTTCTCGTTTTTCACGATTACAGATTCAACAAGTATGTAGTCGCCCAGCCACTGCTGGAGAGCGCCCTGCGATAAAAATTGGGTAGCTGTCGCCAGTTCCGGGCTGTTTCCTTCAAACAGAAGGCGGTTTATGCCGCATCCGAAATCGGGCCTGTTTACCCTCTCTTCCTGCCCTGTGAAAAGAACCTGTTCAATGAGCTGGACAATGTGTTTGGAATATCCAGCGGAATTGGTTCGACCGCGCCCGTTTATTGAAAAAGGAAATCCGATATACATTACTTCCCCTTCACTTTTGTATTACCCATAACTACATTTAATGCTGTCCCGGTAGGAGTGCAGACGGAACTTCCGTCTTCAAGCAAAAGCGGTTCCTTGTTGGAGAAAACCTTTGTAGCCCCTTTTACAAAATTGGCCGTAACGCAGGGGCCGGCGCCTGCCGGGGGAGGGGGGAAGGCACAGCCGGAAATTGTATATAATGCCGAGAGCGTTACAGCAGGTTTTCCGTCGACTTTCACTTTTGGACTTGTTACGGCGGGCTTTGCCTGACCCGCGTGCGCGCATAGCACGGTGGAACCTGCGTTAAGAAGAAATCCAGGCATTACATCACCTCCAGAGCGCCTTCATTGATCAAAACTGAAGACGATCCTATCTTGATCTTCTTCGAGCCGTTCTCCATTTCGATAGCTTTTTTGGAAATTTTCGCCTTCACGGAATCGCATTTGATCTCGATATCCTTCTCGACTTTGATGGAAGAATCCTCATTCTTCAGTTCCGCTTTTTTATCGGTTACGGTAAATGTTATCTTGTCGTTTTTGACAGTAAGATCCTTGTCTGTGATTTTCACAGAACGCTTCTTATCGTGGTCGACGGTGATATCCTTTTCGGTCATCTTTACATTCGATTTCTTATGATCGAGTTCAATGTCTTTTTGAGTCAGTTTTATAACCGAGGGTTTGTTGTCGATGGTTATCCCTTTTTTATCGAATATCATTTTCAGCGGATCGGATACCGCGGGGGATTTTATTTCAAGGGTAATGCCCCCTTTATCACCGGCATTGTTATCAAGCTTGAATGTAATATGCTCCGTCTTGATGATCTTCACCTCAGCCTTTGCCGGACTGATTGGCACCTCGTTCTCTCCCCAGAAACACCCGGTCCATATTGGCTTGTTCGGGTCTCCCCCTTCAAACTCTACCCATATGTTTGCGTCCTTCGGCGGGATGAAAAAAAATCCGACCCCCTTTCCCGCATACGGAACGCAAGGCATTGCCCAGCTTGGAGAAGAGTCGTCAAGAACGGCAGGCACCTTTACCTTCACGCGCCCGAGGTTGTTCGGGTCGACGTTGCTCTCGACCTTCCCCCTGTATTTGCCGAAGTACTGGCTCATGGGACCACCACCGGAAGCAGTGCGCCAAGTCCGTCTCTGGTCAGCGTGAAAGTCTGTTTATATTTTTCACGCGTAATTTTGTGCGAGACCTCCTTGACGTAGTAATTGCCGTCATAGCTGTATCCCACTCCACGCAGACCTACGAGACCTCTAGGTTTAAGGATATTTCCGTATCTCAGGCTGTCGAGGTCGCCGGTTGCCGTGACGACCTGATCTACAGACCTGTCGGTGATCCTTTGTGCCGCCGTTCTAGCCTGTTGCGCCGTATATCCTTCCATTGTGCCGAGATCGGTCGTCTCCATTGATTCTTTCCATGAAGGATTTTTCGAAAGAGGGAGCCGGGTGGCTGAAGGGGCGGAGATGTTTATGGAAACCTCCTTCTGAGTCTTTTTGTCCTGTATCTTCCCTTTTACCTTTTGCGGTTTTTTTGCGTCATACTGAAAACTGATCGACTCAACATTTGTGAAGGTCCCCATGTCCACGGAAAGAGCCCTTTGAGGTGTTCCTTTTGTTGCTGGCGGTCCCCAGTACGCCTTGTTTACTCCCGGCGCGGGACCGGAGATGATATAGAAATCATACGCGAATTTATCCGCCAATTTTTTAAGATATTTGAAATCGGTCTCGTCCTGCACAGGTATCGTGTCCGTAAGGCTTGGAGTTTCGGCCGAAGAGGGCTTTATAACATTGGGTGTGAGGCCGTATTTGGAATATTTGGAAATGAGCTTCAAAGCGATAACATCTTCACTCTGTGCCGGGTGTTTGCTTTTTACTTTTTCCTTGTCCATCATCACGCTTACGTCGTTCCCGGTGATAGTCAGCGTGGTGGAGCCTACCTCCTGGCCGGGGGAAAGCTGCTGGTGCTGGATTATTCCATCCATTAAAACTGTCGGCTTCGCGTTGAATGTCACGAGGATGATCATCCTGTTTGGCGGCTTGAGAAGAGGCGATTTTAAAAGAGCGAAATCCTTGGACGCGGATTTCAGCCCCTTCCCCAAAGCGAAGGTTATTTGAAATCCTGACATCCCTTCGTCCGTATGTTTTACTTCCACGTTGCGCAACGCCTCCAGTATCATCGGAGGGGCGGGCTTGGGAACCGTCTGTCCGATAAGGAACGTAACCTTGATGCCGTTGTAGAGCACTCTCTTTACTCCTCTGGAACCGGGATCCGCAGTTTTGTACCCGGCTCGTCGGTAAGATGAAATGGATTCATCGCGTTGTTCGCATCGCACACGCGCCAGAACTGTTCAGGCTCGCCGATCGACCGCGCGGTGATGTTGTCGAGCCTGTCCCCTTCGGTAACTTCGACTTCCGTAAGGAGACGCATCTTCTCACCCTGAGGGAGGAAACGGCGGCTGATATAGGCGACCTCACTCCCGTCGGGCATGCGGTATTTCCTGGTTTCCATCTCACAGTACCGGCTCAGATAATCGATCATAATCTCCCCCTGTTTACTGCCGATTTACAAGTCGGGCATACCCGCGCCAAGACTTGCGACCATCCCCAACTTCGCCATGATCTCCTTCGACACCTGATGGGCAAGGAACAGGTTGTATCCCATGTGACTCGGGTCGAGATCGGAGTAGCTGAGCACCCTCATATCGAGGGGAATTTTCGCCCGGATGGGATTCAGTTTCGTGTCGTGCGCCTCTTCAGTGATAGTGAAACCGGTCAAACGCACCGGGAGCACACGGAACGGCCCCCAAACAAGGAGCGTGAACTGCGCCGACTCCGGTACAACCTCAATGGTGCCTGCGGCAAGGAGAGCCATATTTTTTATAACTGAGATACTGCTCGGGTAAAGGAGCATTTCAAGAGCCGCCAGCTGGGGATATATCCCCATAGTCGATGCCGGTTCGGATGCCTTTTCAAGCTGATCGGTGGCGTCTATTACCACATCAAGTTTGATGTTCTCCTCCGGCGCACCTTTCAGGCGCAGAGCCTCGGACCGGTCGCTGTCGCTACCGGAAGCAACCTGCGCCTTGAGCGTACGGGTCACGGAATCGGGGTTATATTGAAAAATAATTACACTCGGGTTAGGGTTTGGGGGCTGAAGGGATATAAGGGCACCTTTCAGCAGTAAAGGACTGCCAGGAAAACCGCTCACTTCCCATCCCCCATATAAATTACATTCTCCACTTCAGGCCTATAACCAACGGTAAATATGGCCTTTCCCCCGAACTGATAACCTTCAATATGCCGAAGGGGGCGACGAATATTGCCCCCCGAAGCGTATTATTGCACCGGCTATTCCGGTGTATATTTCTCTGAACAGGTTAATAATTATTTATAATTAAATCCATATAAATATTACCGAAGTCATAGGCATCTGTCAAGAGGGATATTTTTTATTTGCCTGGTTACTTTGGATTGGCGATAAACAGAAATTGATTGATGGTTATTTGGGTTATTTTGCCAGTTCGTCAATAACGCTTCTCTTTGAGCCAATTTCTTTGGCACCAGCAATGCCCTGTTTTTTTATTTTTTCTATAGTTTTGGCATTATAATTATCATTATCAGTATCAGTTTTAGGGCCTATATCCTTCTCCAATCCGACTTCTTTCTCATAAGTTTTAATTTCTTTTGTTACATCTGCGTCAAGAGCCTCTTTAGTTTTGTCGATAACGGCCTTCCGCGAAGAAGTTCTTTTCTTCGGATCATTCGCGTGCGTCTTATTAAGGTCTTTCATATCCAGAACTTCCTTTGCTATAGGCGTAATTCCACCATAACTTAACGTCTCTTTATGACGAGTTTTTCCCATGTAAAGGCACAATGTCCCTTTTCTCACTTTTTCGTTACCAACAAATTCCTTTGCTTTTGTATTTTCGAAAAGTTTCGAGCTTGCAATCTTCCAGATTAACTCCTTCTGAGGCATGTGATGTCTCTCCATTAATCCTTTAGAAGTTGGCAACATATTATAATGACCGACAGTACCCTCCATTAAATACACGTCCTTATGTTTAATCTTTGCACCTATTGTCCCCCCCTTGTGTATCTGACAAATCTTCATTGAAAGTTTTCTTTGATTTTTCTCGATAAGGTTATTGAGTTCATTAATTTTGCCCTTATTAGTTGCGCTATTTTTAGTCAACTTTTTCATTTCCCTGGTTTGCAAATGTATGTTTTCCAGTGTACCGATTGCTTCCTCCAGAAATTGTTTTTTAGCGGAACTTATTTTGGCCTTTTTTAGATTATCGAGATAAGCCTCCATTGGAGTTGGGTTACTTGCCATGTAAACGGTGGCGGCCGAACCTTCTCCTTTTATGGAAATCATATGAGATTCCCCTTCTATTTTAAATTTATGCGAAGGGAATATTACGCTCTTAACTTTTTCAATCCCTGACTTGACCTTTCCTTTCACCTTGCCAACTACAGCCGCTCCCTTGGCGTATAGCGCTTTGCCTTTATCGACTATCCAGCCTATTACCTTGTCGAGAGCCTTGTCGACAGGGGCGCGTACCTTCGCAATGATCTCTTTTATCTTGTCGGCGATCTTGTCGAGACCGAGCCACTTGGCAAGGAAGTTGACAAGAAGAGTAAGCCCTTTCGCGAGTACATTCTCAACCCATTTGGACGCTTTGCCTACATTGCCTGCCGCTATCATCGCGATAGACTCAAGTATCCCCATCACAAGCGCGCCGATCTCCTTTATCTTCTCTATGAAGAACATTACGGTCTTGTACATCGTCATGGCGGCTTCTATCAGTCCAGCGCCAGGTATAAGCATCGTCACAAGCTTTGTAACCGCCTTGAAGATTATGGTGTTTCTTACCCATTCGATGATCGCATTCATCGCCATCTCCTTAAGATTGCCAAGCGATTCCTGCACCTTTTCCCAAAGCACAATGGGGCCTCGCGCAATAAAATCCTTTACGAATTCAACGCCGGCCTCTATCTTCCCTACTATTTCCTCACCTTTAGGGCCGAGCTTTTCTACTATCTTCCCGCGGATGTTTTTGTATGTGAGGCCGAGGATGGAAGCGGCGAGGGTGAATATCCCTTTGAGATCGAGCTTTTCAGGGATTATTATATCCGTACCCTGAAGTGAACCGAAGAGCCAGTTCGCAAGCGCGGCTTTTAGATGTGTCACGAAGTTGTCTTTAAAGAGATTGAACCCGCCCATGATAGCTTTCACAAGGTTCTTCGCGAATCCAATTGGGTCTGAGAGTATCTGGCCGATTACAGCCTTCCCTTTATTGAAGACATCCATGATAGTTTTGACAGGAGCGCCTACGAGACTGAGCGCCCCTTCCAGAATGAATGTTTTGATCTTCGAGCCAACCGCGCTTGCGAAATTCTTGATCTTTGTATAGAGACCGCCGAATACGCGGTAGAGAACGCCTACGTTGTAGTCGTATCCCTTCGACCACTGCATCTGGTCCCACGCGCTTTTGAACAAGGCGGCAAAGCCACCTTTTGGGGTCAGTTTTTTCAATTCAACCTGCAGCCATTCGAACGCCCTTGTTATAGCGCCGGATTTATTAAGGTTGTCGAAGAGAACAGGGCCGATAACAGGTATCAATCCAAGTACGCCTTTGCAGAGATTCGTAGGGGTAGGGGGTGATTGGCCCAGCACTATCATTAACAGGTCGTATCCCGGGATGTACTTGAGCGCCCCTTTTACTTTTTCTTTAAGAAAGTTAAGCGCGGCTAACGCTTTTTCCTTAGCCCAATTTGCCGCCTTTGAAACACCTTCTTTAACTGAGGAGGCAACACTACTTACAAAATCTGTTGCTTTATCCCATAAACCACCGAGAAACCTCTGGATCCTTGGTGTCGCGGGGGTAATGTTGAAATGTTTCGCCCTTACACCTTTCCCCTGCTGGATGGTGTGGGTAAGTTCATGCGCGATGAGTTTCCGTCCGCTGTCGGTGCCCGGGCTGTATTTCCCCCTGTTGAAATAGATATCGCTTCCGCTTGTAAATGCCTGAGCGTTTATTGAAGAGGAGAGCTGATGGGCATTACTCCCGGTATGGGTTCGAACATTGCTGAAATCGTGGCCGAAGCGGGGCTCCATGAAATTTTTCACGTCGGCAGGGAGGGGGTTGCCGCTCCCGCGGGATGAAGCGAGAGTTTTGTTGAAGTCATGGGAGCCAGATTCGGAACTTGCTCCCTTGTTCTGTCGACCGTTTCCCGCGTTGGATATGTTTTCCTTTGGGTGCACCATCGTGGACGGTGAAGGGTCTCCCGGTTTGGATTCCGGTTCCTCGTTTTCCTGTTTTTGAACATCCGGCGCGGAGTTTTCGGTCATAGATTTCTGTTGCGGTATCGCGTTGCCGGAATATTTCGGCAAATTCAATGACGTCTTGCCGGGTTCGGGCATGCGCATCACCGTTTCGGCGGTACTGTCGGCTTCAACTTCGTACTTGTCACCCGGTTTACCAACAACAAGTTTCGGCATGATACCGGTTAAAAGATTTCCTTCCAGGCTTTGAGTATTCTTCTCTCTATTCAGGCGGGTATTTCCTTCAGGTATTGTCTTGTGATCAGGATTTTTGTATTTTTCATCCGCATTTTCTTTTTGCTGTAAGCTGAAGTTGGATGATCCGTTATTGCCGGTTTTGTTTGCGCCACCTCTGCCGGAAAGGTCTTCGGGAGGTGAAGAAGGGGAGGGAACAGTTTCCTTTTTGTTGGCAGCTTCCTTTTTCTCAGTTTCTTTTGTGTTTTCCTCTTTTTGGTTTTCCTGTGATGACGGTTTGGAACTGTGAAGAATATTTACATTCGAAAAATTAAAACCGGCGTGTCCGCCTCGGATACTGTTTGTGGAGGGGATTGCGGTTGTCGAAGCTGGAGTGGTGCCCGAATGCGTCCGCTTGCTTTGAATCCATACTGATTTTTCAGGCGGCTTTTTTGCAGTTACAGGCGCGGAACTGGATTTGCCACGAATAACTGCTGGTTCTGCCATGTTACTGTCGCCTTCCGGGTACGCAAGCCGGTTTCATTTTATTTGGCATCATCGCCTAGTTACTGCGTTGAAAAACCCCTTTTTCCCTGTAATTTTTTACAATTGAATCAATGAATGCGTCGAGAGTTTTATCAAGCAGCATATCTTCGAGGAGAGTTTCAAAAGGTTCCGGTATCCATGGAATATTCGGATCAACTGTTTTATAGGCTTTGACAACAGCGTTTTTTACGGCCTCTTTTTTCTGTTTACCGGTTATGCCGTCAATTTCTTCCACGGCCTCGACAAGAATTGTTCCCGCTTCAAAAGTAAACTTGGCTATCTCATTAAGGCTAAATCCATCCTTTTGATACTCTTTGAATAGTTCAGTAACCTTGTCGATGTCATCTTTTATTGAATCGTTGATCTCTTCCACCGTGCCCATTCTTCCTCCTTTTCGCTATTGAACAGTTAAAAAACATGTCATGGCTGTATCATCCCCGAATTACTTACATGCACCTGCCTTCTCCAGTGAGTCATATAGCTTTTTGGTTTTGTTCAGTATATCGGCAGTCGATGCGAGGTATTCTTTTGAGGCTGATAATTTGCTGTCACCGGGAATTTTTTCTGATTTTTCAAGTTCCTTGTTCAAGACCTTTATATCGTTATCTATTCCTTCGATATCAGCCAATATTGAATTTCTATCAGTTTTATCCATGCTGGAATTGTTCACGCAGGTTTTTATGTTGCTGAGCGCTTGTTTCGCTTTTGACAAGCCTTCAGACGACAATTTGATATTTTTTTTGAATTCTGCATATTGCTTATCGAGGCTTTGTTTAAGATCTGATAGTTCTTTCTGTGTCTTTAATCTATTTTGAAACTCTTCATACAAATCATATATTTTCCTTTTTAAGGGATCAGTCTTATGCTTTTTCGCTTTTTTTACAGGAATCGGGGTTTTGCTCTGTAGAGAAACTTTTGTCGGTTGTTTGCCGTTTTGTTGGACAACATGAGTAAGCTCATGAGCTAATAGGCGTTTGCCCTCCTTTGTGTTAGGTGAGTAAAAGCCGGTATTAAAGGCGATGTTGTTGCCGACGGTAAAAGCTTTAGCGCGTATCATGTTTGAGGCAACGATAGCGTTTGAATCAGTATGTATTCGCACTTTGCTGAAATCTACGCCGAATCTCCCTTCCATAAAGGAAAGCGTAGATTTGGGAAGTGGTGAGCCGCCTCCTTTCATTGAATCGATTTTCCGGCCTAACATAGCGGTAACTTCCGGCCCGGTATTTGCGGCCCTTTTCCCCTGTGCTTTATCGTCCTCTTTCTTCTCTTCTCGCTGGATACTCCCATCGGTGAGAGATTTACCTTGTGCTTTGTCGTCCTCTTTCTTCTCTTCGCGCTGGATGCTCCCATCGGCAAGAGGTTTGCCCTGTGCCTTTTCGTCCTCTTTTTTCTCTTCGCGCTGGACACTCCCTTCGGTGAGGGGTTTGCCTTGTGCTTTATCGTCCTCTTTTTTCTCTTCGCGCTGGACACTCCCTTCGGTGAGGGGTTTGCCTTGTGCTTTATCGTCCTCTTTTTTCTCTTCCATTTGAACAAGGGGAGTTATATTTTCGGAAACAGGCTTCGACTCGGTTTTATCATTATCACAGCTACTGCATGCCTTTTGTACTTTTGCACCGTCAGCGTTTGTTCCGACGACTTTCTCAGCTACAGTATCGGCCTCCCTTTCAAACCGATCTCCCGCTTTTCCGATTTTCAATTTTGTCTGCAACGTTTGCGAACAGGCAGGGCATGCCCCCCCATGCGGGTGCATTCGAATTTCAATTCCGGACGGAGCGTTACCCTGTTTTGAGCATTGACGGCTTTTTTCCTGACTGTTCTTTCCCTGTGAGAGGTTGATTTTGCGGAAATCGAATTGTGTTCCATTTGAGCCGGATTTTGCGGCATCTGAATTGAAATCAAATGCGCCATTGCGCAAACTCATGCGGGAGTTACCGTTTATCCTTTTGGTTCCCCGAACTCTTCTTCTTGCTATGGAAAATACTCTTCTTCTCATTCTGACAACCTCCCGTAAATACTGTTGGCAATTTCCCTGCCGATGGTTCCCGGTTTTGCATTTTCGTCGAACTCAAAACCATCCAGGCTCATACGTATGTTTCCGGAACTTTCGTGCAAGGAACGCGGAACGCCTTTATGTCTGAATATCGTTTTCAACTCGCGTTCAATCGCATCGGCGATGGTGTACCTGTCGCTTGCTCGGAATCCATGCAGGATTATCTCGCCGATCCTCATTTTCAATTTATTCACGGCTATACCCATCCGACAATTTCAGCTTTGGTAAGCGGTTTTTCCAGTTTTTGGTACTCATTAATTGCGGCTTTCAGGATGTATTTCATTTGTATCGATTCACCGTCTTCTGCCGCGAGGAAAGCGGCATTCAATGCCACATTGCGGATGTTGCCGCCGGAGACGTTCAGCAAAGCGAGTTTACTCCAGTCAAGGTTTTCCAGCGGCGCGTCTGGCGGGAATGCTTTTTCCCAGATTTTCGCGCGCTGAGCGACATCGGGAAACGGAAACTGAAGTATAAAGCGAATCCTTCTCACGAATGCCTGGTCGAGAGACGATTTCATGTTGGTAGTGAGGATGGCGAGGCCACGGTATGTTTCCATTCTTTGAAGGAGGTAACTCACTTCTATGTTCGAATACCTGTCATGGCTATCCTTTACCTCGCTCCTTTTCCCGAAAAGGGCGTCTGCTTCATCGAAAAGCAGTATGGCTCCTCCGTCCTCGGCGGCGTCGAAAACCTTTCTGAGGTTTTTTTCAGTTTCACCGATATATTTATTTACCACTGCGCTAAGGTCTATTCTGAACAGATCAAGCGCAAGTTCGTTTGCGAGTACTTCGGCGGCCATAGTCTTGCCGGTCCCGCTCTGCCCCCCGAAAAGAGCGCTGATACCAAGGCCCCTCGGAACTTTTTTCGCGAAACCCCAATCGTTGTAAACCTTGGACCTTTGCCTGACGTGTGCGGCGATTTCCCGCAATATAGAAACTATTGATTCCGGAAGTATCAGGTCGTCCCAAGTCGCGGTTGGATTTATGCGTTGAGTGTGTTCTTCCAGGGAACCGCGGGTCTGCACTCTGCAGGAGTTCCATATCGATTTTCCCACTGCGTCAACGTCTATTTCCAAAGTGTCGCTTTTGCCGGCAAAGGAGGTAATTGCCTCCGCGCCAGCGGCGAAAATAGATCCTGTGTCCATGTCGAACTGGGAGACAAGCGATGAAAGCATTCCGTTCAGCCTTGAAGATAGAGGCTTCAGCATCTCGTTCCAAAGCATTAACTGTTCCTTTGTGTCAGGTTTGGACACCTCGATGTTTACGGTTATGCGGCTTACAAGCCGGAGCGGATTTCTTGAAGAAATCACGGCAATCGCGTTTAGCTCTTCCAATAAAGACTTTGCCGAATCTATCGTTTCCGCTTTTTCAACGTCTTCACATTCCAGATAGAGTCCGTATCTGTTAAGCGCGGCTTCCCGTTCCCATATGCGGGCGAATGCGTCCCTCTCCAACGTTGACTGAGGTATCTCATCTGCCCTCAAGGCAAAAAAAGTTATGCCGGCTTCTTCTCCCGCGTGAGAGGTGATCGACCTTTTCCCCGCATTTTCCCTTCCGAAAAGCTGTATCAACTGCCGGTTTTGCAGATGTGACGGCTGTTTCCACATGGCGGAGATCCGTTCCGAGATAGCAAGGTGCGAGGGGACGATATCGTGCGCCAGAGACAGCGGGATACATATTCCCGCAAGGCGTTCGTCGATGTGATTGACTCCTGTCAGGAAATGAAGGACGGATTCGTCTATCTTCAAGGGACTTTGAGTCAATGTGTCGCCGTTTCCAATCTCAAGGAATTTCCATCTCCGCAGAGGGGCTGAAGGCGTAACCGCTTCCCAGCTTCCGTTCAAGAGGACGGCAAGCGATAGGCTGAAAGTAGGATATACGCGTCTGTCATCTCCATTGATTGAAGCGCAGTAGCCGGCGAAAGAGGAATCAAGCTCCATTCCAGCGCAGAGAAGAAGAATATCTCGTTCGAAATCGGAGAGCCCGAATGTTTGGCAGATAACCTGCAAGGCTGAAGGGTAGGGCATTGCAGAGCCGGTTCTGGCGACATCCTCTTCAAGTTCGGTAAAATCCCAATCCCGTTCCTTTTTTGATGTATGGGCGACCAACCTTTCCCTGACCAGGGAAATGGAAGCCATCAGGTGTTTCCGGTTTGCCTCTATCCATTCGGTATCTGTCATACGAACCTCACAAGAGGGCTAGCGTAATAATTGTATGTGGCACTGGCAGGATTGCTATCAATTCCAAGCAGGCTTTCCGCGCCGTCTACCTGTATCCGCACGAGATATTCGCCGGGTGGTACGTTGTCTACGGGAAAATCGAGAATTCCAAGATCTGAATCCCTTGGCGGAATGGTGATATTGTAGGACTTCGGTTCTGCAGGTGCATTGAATTCGTTCAGGAGGAGAGATACGCGCTGTGATGCTCCTACCACCGGATTAATACTTAACCTCAGAATAGTATTTATTGGCACTACACCACCGGTCCTTTTTTTCTACCGGCACCTTTGCCGCCTGTTGTGGTAGTACCGCCTGTTGTAGTAGTACCGCCTGTTGTAGTAGTACCGCCTGTTGTAGTGGTGCCGCCTGTTGTAGTGGTGCCGCCTGGGTTACCGCCTTTACCTTTTGTTATAACTGTGTCCGGCACGACAACCGGATCGCCGACTATTTCAGGGCGAAGTATTATCGGGACGATGTTTGACTCTACCCCCAGGTCGTGCCTTACTTGTATGCCAAGTATCCCGGCTCGCAGGAAATCTGGCGGGAAGTTGTCATGCGAAAGGACGAACACGATTTTCTGATCGGTTATTTCCTGTAAAAATAGCGCCTCAACGCCGTTTATCAGGAGTTTGACGTTTTCGGCGCGCAGGTTGCTACCGATAATGAAAAGTGTAGAGCCGACTATGACGGGCTCCATTGACCCTTCCTGAGGAAAAATTCTGTCTATGACAGGCTGTTTGAATGTCTTTCCATCTGCTGTACGTCCTCGCACTGGAAGAGCCGGTTTTGGCATCTCCTCCGATTCGATAATGACGACCGAACATTGATATGCCACAGAAAGGGAATATGGCGTTTGAAAGAATACGGACCAGAGTTTTGACAGCTCCTCGAGGTTTAATGAGATTGGGGAGAGCTTGATAGTTTCCAGCTGATCGGCAAGGTTTGAATCCACCAGGGTTCCTGTAGGAGCGGCATCTATTGCCGCAAGGATCGTCTCCCTTGTTATCACCGGTTTGCTGTCAAGCGTGTTTACCGTGATTCCAAGAAGGCGCTGTGGTTCCAGCTTGGTTTCATCACCGTAAAAAGTAAGGATGTAATGAAGGTTGTAAGCCGTCATGGGGCGTTGAACAACACTGCCGTCCGAACGGCGCGTCGGGTAACTGCTGTTCCTCAAGGCCGCATTTGGGATTATCTGATATAGGAAAATGTTTATCCCTTTTCCTGCATTTGATTGTCCCTGGCCGGGGTTGCCGTCGGGCCTGGCTGTTCTGATGTCGGCCCCTGATATTTCTCTGTTTACTGCTACATGCAATATTTGACTGAGGCTTGCTGTAACGGTGGCTATCGCCATTGAGTTACTCATTTTGCAATTCCATTTGATTGTTTAATGAATTCGTCCAATGACATTTTTGGCGGTTTTATAGAAGATTTGCGAAGTTTCTTCGCTTCTTGATCCATTTTTAATCCTGATTGTACCGAACGTATTTCAATGCTCTCAATAGTCACCGATATATCAGTTTTATTATGAAGCTGTTCTTGAGTAGATTTTTTCTTTAGTGGTTTTGGAAAATTTTCAGCATAAGGCATATCATGGCGCTTCATATCATTGACGAGATGCGTGGCGATATCCGTTGAGTGAGATTTGATATGCGATACTTTTCCCATTGTGAAACTTATTGCTGGCCGGAAACGTGTGCCAGTGCCGGTGTCATTTGGAAATTCTTTCTCCCCCTGTTGAGTCGATTTGAATGTATCTTTGGCAAAGGAGAGGGGCTTCAATGGTTCTGTATTTTTGGCGACCGCCGATGTGAAAGCAATATCCTTTTCCGCTTTTGACTGAAGTGTTCTGTTTATATTTTCGATATAAATGGCCGGCTTTCCAACAATCGAATTTTTGCTATCATCATTATCAGTCAATATTCTTTCGATTGGCGGGGAAGTCAATTCAGGTATAACCTCCTCATGTTCAACAGTGAGCGTGGGGAAGGGGGCGGGTATCATATTTTGAGTTTCTATAACTTCCAATTCTGCCAGTTTCCCAGGAAATGCGATCTTCTTGTACTGATCCAGGATATCTGTTTCTGCATGGGGTTGGAGAGGTGGTTCCGAAATAACATCTTCATGTATGGCCTGAGATGGATTTGTATTCCTTGTAAACCTATCCTGGAAAATCTCCGTTTTCCCCTCGTTCATTGGTCGCTGGGAAATCGAATGTTCACTGATCGGTGTTAATGATATATCTATGTTTGTGCGCATATCATGTATGCTGTCTTTTTCAATTTCGTGACGCGTATTATTCATATTTTCATTTGCGGTGACGCTGGTCAATTGGATATTGGAATTTCCACTTTCTTTTTGAATGACAGGAGGCTTCTTTTCGAATGTTCCTGTTGATTCCGGTTTGTCGGCTATTTCATGTTCTTCAGTTCCGTAGTGTGAACTGGCATTGTCTAAAGTTTCTGTTTGTGAAGGAGTGGGAGTATTTTGCGTGCCTATGGCAATCGGTTTCTCTTCATTTGTTTGTGGCAGGTTTGGCTTGCCTGTGACATTTACGCTATTGCCATTTTTAACATCGTCAGGGGTAGAAATATCGTTTTGAGCGGAATCTGCTATTTTCGATGAAGCTATATCAAGGTTGTTTATTGAACCTGTGTGTTTTGGCTCATTAAAATATTCTGCTCTTTCTCTATAAATTCTTTTTTCTTTATCGATGGGTTGAATATCACTTTTTTTTTCTGCTGACGACGGGAGGTGTGATTTTGAATGAGCGTCACTGTGCTTTTCAACATTGTTCGTATCGGCAAATTTAATGCCGGTGTCAGGATAATCGTTTTCAGAATTTCTAAGATATACCGGAAGCTGTGAATTGTTTTTGAGAGTGATCGTAACGCTATCTTTTGTATGCGATCGATCTGATAATAGGTTCATCTCACCGGAGGGCTGATCGCTCCTGTTTTGCTTTACGGATATGCTTTCAGCTTGTTCGGTTTTGGGATATTTGTCGCGGGCGCCGGTTTCGGCGGGAAAGTTCTTGATCTTGGATTGTGCATTCACGGTTTTTCTGTGATATTCGGAAACCCCTTTCTGTGCGATACGAGTGTTGATTTTTTCATTGATGGAAACGGTTTCAGAATATCTGTTGTTTTCCGAATCATCAGGCGCGAATCTTGATTTTATCAGCGGTTCGGCAACAGGGAGCATTCTTCTGTCGCGCATAATGAGACGACTGATAAAATCGTTCATTGTCCTGCGATATCCATGTAAAACGATCTTCTTTCTGGGCTGAGGGAAAGAATTTCATCCTCTCGCCAGCCATACGCTTCAGCGAGGATGTGTACTTCATTTAGGAGACGTTTAGTCTCCGCTGTGATCTCCAAAAAGAAGAAGATGACAATATCGAGCAGGGATTCCCACGATTCGCCGCAAAGAGGGCAGTGGAGGTCAAGCATGATTTCCGATAATGGATCGCTTTGGGATAATTTTGTGGATAGAATTTGTACTACTTCCTGCGGCAGATCACATGCCGGTACAGGTATGCCGTCGCGGGTGGCATTGACGACGGCTTTTTCGATCAAATACATTCGCGCATCACTGATCTCTTCAAGGTTTTGTGTTTCGAGGAGATCCCTTCCAGTTATCGGACGAAAAGTGATTTCGAAATTTCCTGAACTGAATTTACGGTCCAAGTCAGGCGTTATGGTTGTTCTGAAATCAACGGTAGACATATCGAACTCAAGATGTTCGTCACACTTTGGGCACTTGGCAAAACCGGGGATTTTTTTTCCAAAGGTCTTTTCAAACAGCTCGAACAATGCCGCGTCGCGCTGGCCAACGGTCAGATCGGCAAGATCACTCAGGCTCTTTTCCGGGAACGCTGGCATCAACAGGCTCAGGGCGGTATCTGTAACATACCGCCCTTCACCTCTTTCCCAGGTTCCGATCACATCGAACGTATTAAGCGAGCGCATAAGTTACGCGGGTTCGGTGAATGTCGGTTCAGCAGGTTCTGTTACCGCATAATCACGTTCCCAGCCTTCGTTTTCAAGTTTCATGGTCTGGATCGCGACGGCATTCGCGTTCGCGTCAAGATCCGGAAGAGCTTGAAATTCCGAAGCCCAGCAGCGGTATAGTTTGTATGCTATCGCAAGCTGTCCCGCCTCGTTGTAGACTTCGAGTATCAGATCCTTGCGGAAATCCTTTAGAGAAACTTCCATACCGAGAGCGGAGCCGTGGTTCCATACCTTGTTCGCCCACTTTTCAAATTCCGGATCGTGTGTTACACCTCTCTCAAGCGTGATAGCTTCGTATTCCGTCCTGCCGGGGGATTTCCTGCTTCCGCTTGGGTCGCCCCCCTCACGGTGCTTTACAACTTCAGTAGTCCGTTTAAGCGAGCTCACCTTGCTGACCCCCGCGACGTAGTTGCCGTCCCATTTCACCCTGAACTTGAAATTCTTATACGGGTCAAAACGTTCTGTGTTTACGCTGAATTGAGCCATTTCTTCCTCCTTATGAAGCTACCTGACCAGCTTTTTGCTGAATTTTTATTATTACGAACTCCGCGGGTTTAAGCGGTGCGAAACCTACTATGACGTTTACGATACCGAGGTTGATGTCGTTTTGAGTGGTTGACTCCTTGTCGCACTTTACAAAATAGGCGTCTGCAGGCATCTTCCCCTGAAACGCTCCCTGGCGGAAGAGATTGTGCATGAATGCGCCGAGATTCAGGCGGATCTGCGACCAGAGAGGTTCGTCGTTTGGCTCAAACACAACCCACTGCGTTCCGCGGTAGAGACTTTCTTCGATGTAGAGAGCCAATCGTCTTACAGGGAGATATTTCCACTCGGAGCCGAGCCTGTCGTCCCCTTCAAGCGTGCGGGAACCCCAGACTATTCTGCCGGCGGCGGGTTTAACGCGTAGACAGTTGATGCCAAGCGGATTGAGCTCGCCGTTTTCCATATCTGTCAGAGGAACGCTCAGCGCGGGAACCCCTTTCAGCGTAGCATCAAGACCTGCCGGCGCTTTCCAAATTCCCCTGTTTGAATCGGTTCGTGCAATTATCCCGGCTATGGCGCCACACGCTGCAAAATCCTCCATCTGGTTTTCCCGAAGTGGGTTCGGTTTTTTCAGACGCGGAAAATATATAGCTCCGTTTTTGCTCTTTTCAATGGCAGGAATGCCATCTTTTGCCTTTGCTTTTGTGTTCCAGTTTGCCGGAGAATCGACAAGGAACATCGCTCGGCGCTTTTCACAGTAAACCAGGGCTTTGCTTATCAGGGAATTTTCTATATCGCCATCAAGTGAGTGGGGTGGGATGCAAAGGAGGTTGAAGATATCCGCTTTTTCCAGTGAGTAAAGTCCCCTTTTCCCCGCCGCTGTTCCGGCGCCTGTGAACTGGTCTTCTGAGAGTGTTTGTCCATCCGTAGCTTTTTCGGTCTCGCTCACCTCGTGAGAGTAGATTCCCGTCCATGGACTTCCACCGTCTAGCACGTCATCGTCGGCAGGAGGTGTAGTGGTTGGAAGGTCGTCTGCTACCACCACAAGGCCTGACTCATTCGCAAGAATGCGATCGATCCTCCTTGCATGCTCCTTTACAGTGAGGTTCAGGAAAGTCTCAATCGCACCGCTATGAGTGTCATGCACGATAAGGTTGAATAGATCCTCGGGCAATAACCCGTACTTCAAAGCCGCTTTGTTCCTTGCTGAGTCTTCAGCATGTTCTATTCTTACCCTGAGGTTGTTTCCCCATGAGCCCATTGTGGATGCGCGCAGTTTAAGTCCAGCGGCGGTGATCTTGGCGTAGGAGTTTTCGATTTCGTCTATTTTGTCAGTTGCTTTGGGGACAGCGGCAATTGCGGCAGTTTTGGCGCCAGCCAGGGCATCATTGATCTTTTTTCTTACAGCATCGACGCTTGTTGCTGTGGTGATGGCACTTGCGAACGATCCAGCGGCGGCGACTTCACCCGGAGTAGATGTGCTTGCAGTATATTTGCCGGTTATCCCATTCACAGCGGCAGTTGCCTCTGAAAGCTCAGCATCGGCTTTCAGTTTATTTAGCGCATTGTCTATTTTTCTTTTAATTGCATCTACCTCCGCATTGATCTCCGCCGAAAGCTTTTCATCCGTTTCTGAATCCGGCTTGAAGAGTCGTACGATAATCGCCTGGCTTCCGCCGTTCATGAAAAAATCGCTTACGGCATAGCTCATACTGCTCTCTTCCCAGAGACCGCCAAAGGTTCGTTCATAATCAGAATAGCTGTTGAGCATTACCGGCTCATTGTCGGGCCCTTTCAGCGCTCGGCCGACGAAAGCCGTAACTGAAGTGGCAACACCGGTGATCGTTCGCACACCGGATGCTATTTCTTCTATATATACGCCTGGATATGTAGGTGCAACAGGCATTGTGAATCCTCCCCTCGTAGTAAATTGGTTTTTTTATATTTCCTGTATCTTTTTAGATAAGGGTTTAAGGAACGTAAATTTCCTCCAATTAAATGAAATATTGCCCCCTTAAAAACCTCCTCTCTGGAAAAGACCAAAAGTAATGGAGGAGATGTGTGTTATATGGACCAAAAATATGCCCCCCAATATGCTATTATGTATTTATATAATTAAAAAAACATAATAAATTTATTAAAAGTATATTGAAGAGGTAAATGCATGTCAAGAATCAAATTTTGGATTTTCAGGCAAAAAGAGAAGAGGGGAGGCAGTGCAGGAACCTTGCGCGCTATACCGAAAGAATCAAGATATTGACCCGATAAGAGATACTTTAACCGAAAAGCGGATGATCCGCTTTTAAGGCAATAGCATCTATTATCTCTTCAGCTGAAAAAATTTCAGTTCGTTGCTCAGATCTTTTGTTGTTTTGGTCAACTGGTCGTAAATAGCCTCTATATCCTTGCCGGCAACAGATGTATTGTTTTTCAGCGATAAAAGTTTATTTTCCACGGCGGTCAACTCGTTCGAAGCGACAGTTATAGCGTTTATCTTTCTTGAAAGCTTTTCCAGCATATTTCCAAGGGCAATACCGACAGTCTGGATCTGGTCGCCATCACGAAAGTGAGCGTGTAAATTCAGGTTCCCTTCAGAAATTTCATTAATATTCTTTTCAAGTTTGTAAAGAGGTCCAGATATTTTGTGTGAGAGGAACATTATCACATACACTGTAGCCACGGAAATGACAGCAAGGCTCAGCAGGTTTGTAGCAAGCACTGTCGGGCCGAGGATATCCCACATGCTTTTGATGCTTGAATGGGCTTCGTAATAGCTCATTTCAAGAGTATTGCCGGCAAACACGTATAGTATTCCGGATGAAGTAACAGCCATGACGATAAGGAGCGACACGAACTTAATTATCATGTTCGTCTGGAATCCCTTTTGGATAAAATAGTTTTTTCTCTGGTATGGTTTATTTTCTCGTGACATCAGTAACCTCCTGTATACATATTATTTGTGACAAGCTTTGCACATTTCACCATTAACATTTGTCCTCCGCAAAAAGTATGTTTTGTGCGAACTGCCGGAGGAAAATAAATTGCTAAGAAGGCCTGACGGTATATATTGCTGTGTGGATTCTGCAGGCATATGCGGGTAGTGGCAGGTTGCGCAGGTTATCATATTATTGATAAGCGGAAGGTCTGGAGGGACATGCCCTTTTGGCTTTATGTCCGTTGGATGGCTTCTATCCCCGTACTTATGGCATCTTGTGCACGGTTTCGTTATATCTGACCTGATAAGCGCCCCCTTCCTCCCTGAATAGACAGGGCCGGGCCTCCCCCTCGGCTTTCCAAGGTGGCACTCTTCGCATGCGTAAATGTCCCTGAGATCTTTGTGGGGATCACTTTCTGCGGCTGTTGCTGGTTGCAGAGCTAACAGCAGGTAAACAAGATACATGAGCGAAGCCAGAACGGATTTGCGGATATGCATCAGATACATTCTAAGCAGGCAGATGTATATAAAGCGTTGTTTGCC
>Ga0224496_10000216_pt1 | contig 42233 bp, 20 predicted proteins | sample SF_Jul11_sed_USG_2_FD_168127 | JGI IMG/M metagenome (GOLD analysis project Ga0224496, IMG submission 168127) | Sediment microbial communities from San Francisco Bay, California, United States - SF_Jul11_sed_USGS_8_1 | ecosystem: Environmental > Aquatic > Marine > Sediment | place: USA...
CTGATGGAGACCGAGGATGGCCCGATAACCGCCTGCAAGTTGCGGGTCGGTCTGCACGGCGGTTAAATCATATTTGGCATTGCCGAGAATCCGTAGTTTTTCCTCTGCCACGCCAAGTGCTTTGTATCTTGCGGCATCGCCTTCGTGGATAACGGCCACCAGAGAGAACCCGGCGAGGATCTCTTTTATGAACGGTTTTATCCGGCTGTAACCGGCAAACGAGTTTTCCGACAGTCGACCATTTAGCAAAATGATTTTGGCGCCAAATTTCCCGACCTGTTTCAAGATGTTCGGCCAGATCTCCGTTTCAAGGCAAATATAGATATCGGGCCGGATCTTGTTAATGGCCAGATTTACAATGCCCATGAGGTCCAAAGGGGCAAAAATGCAAACCACATCTTCTGGTAACTGGTTGTTTGCGACCGCGTAACCCTGTCTGGTTACGGTTGATAAAATTATAGCTGCTTCCGGCAATGCTTGGTGAATCTGTGCAATCAATGCCCTGGCGACCTGTACTTCGCCAACAGAAGCGGCATGGAGCCATATTCTAATTGTTTTGTTTTTCGGAAACCCGATTTCAGGTAAAAAACCAAGGCGTTGCTTGAGGCCCTGACGGTGTTTGCCGGTGGTTAATATATATAGTAGAAAAAAAGGGGCAGCGACGATAAACAATAGCCAACTGACAAGTTGATAGGCTGTGTAAAACAAGGATGGGATTGTCCTTTATTGTTTGTGGGGAAAACGTCTCTGATCCTTAAGTAAAAATCGAAGTATTAAACCTGATTATCGTCTTTTCGTCAATAAAAAATGGTTGTTAAGCAGGCCCTAAAGTATCAGGGAAAAGGCTGGTAATTGGGCGGATGTAATCTAGAAAATACCGGCAATGGGCGTCTGGCAAAAGCGGCAGCGGCCAGCCTGTAAGTTGTTCTCCTGTACGGTAAAGCCGGTTCGCTTGATGATGGTGCGCCCGCAGCCTGGGCAAATGGTGTTTTCGCCGTCGTCGCCAGGGATGTTGCCTATATATATATAGTATAGGCCCTCCTCAAAGCCGATCTCTCTTGCTCGACGCAGGGTGTGGTGCGGGGTGGGTTCGCGATCCGTCATCTTGTACATAGGCCAGAAGCGGGTAACGTGCCACGGGATTTCCCGAGAAATTGATTTTATAAAGCGGGCGATGTCGCGCAACTCTTCTTCCGAATCGTTCCAGCCGGGAATAACCAGGGTGGTAATCTCCAGCCAGACTCCGAGTTCATGCATGAGTTTGATGGTGTCCAGAACCGGTTGCAGGCGGGCGCCGCAGACCTCTTTGTAGAATTTGTCGGTAAAGGCCTTGAGGTCGATGTTGTTGGCGGTAAGGTAGGGGGCGATTTCTCTGGTAGCCTCCTCGCCGGTATAGCCGTTACTGACAAAGATGTTTTTGATGCCGGCCTTATGGGCAAGCTTTGCGGTGTCCAGGGCGAATTCATAAAAGATGGTTGGCTCGACATAGGTATAGCTGATGCTTTGGCAGCCGGAGCGTATCGCATCTTCGACAATATCCTCGGGGAGTCGATTGTTGCCGGGGAACGGTCCTGGTTGCAGGTGCGGGTATTGGGAGATGTCGAAGTTCTGGCAATGTTTGCAGCGGAAGTTGCAGCCCACGGTGCAGATCGAGTAGGAGAGGGAGCCGGGCAGCAGGTGGAACAGGGGTTTTTTTTCCACCGGGTCGATGTTTTCGCTGTAAATTTTGCCATAGGTAAGAGTGTAGAGGGTGCCGTCGTGGTTTTCCCTGGTTTTGCAGAGGCCGCGTTTGCCTTGGGCTATCATGCAATGATGTTTGCAAAGCAGGCATTGGGTTAGTTTGGATTTTGGGTCAAGGGTTTTGAAAAAAAGGGCTGGATGCATGTCGATACCTTGGTGGAAATTGCGAGTGGATCGCCCGCTTTTTTTAGGGGGTATCCCGAAAAACAAGGCCTTTTACTTATTAATTCATGAAAGCCCGGCCCAGGTCAATGAATAAAAACGGATTTTAATTTCATGTATTTTGGTCGTTTTTAGACTATCTGAAAAAAAAACAAATTTAATCGTTGACGAGCAGGCCGAGATCGACTAATTTGCCGCCTCCCGACAACGAGGGAGACGAGTTGCTTCTCGCAGCTTGGCAGCGATCATTGAAAACTGAATAGTGAACAAAATTAAGAAGAGCAAAGTCCAACTCGAAAGAGTTGGCAGTAAGTCAGAAGTAAATTTTGAGAGTATCAACTCTTTGTTTAAGAACGGATTTTCGAATCTGTTTAGATATTAAACTGGAGAGTTTGATCCTGGCTCAGATTGAACGCTGGCGGCGTGCTTAACACATGCAAGTCGAACGAGAAAGTTCCCTTCGGGGGATGAGTAGAGTGGCGCACGGGTGAGTAACGCGTAGGTAATCTACCCTTGTATTCGGGATAACTGATCGAAAGGCCAGCTAATACCGGATATCCTTCATTTGCACAAGTAGATGAAGAAAAGGTGACCTCTCCATGGAAGTTACTGTACAAGGATGAGCCTGCGTACCATTAGCTAGTTGGTGGGGTAAAGGCCTACCAAGGCGACGATGGTTAGCGGGTCTGAGAGGATGATCCGTCACACTGGAACTGAAACACGGACCAGACTCCTACGGGAGGCAGCAGTGAGGAATATTGGACAATGGGCGCAAGCCTGATCCAGCGACGCCGCGTGAGTGATGAAGGCCCTTGGGTCGTAAAGCTCTGTCAGCAGGGAAGAAATGGTATGTGGTTAATACCCATGTACTTTGACGGTACCTGCAAAGGAAGCACCGGCTAACTCCGTGCCAGCAGCCGCGGTAATACGGAGGGTGCGAGCGTTAATCGGAATTACTGGGCGTAAAGGGCGCGTAGGCGGCCTACCAAGTCAGATGTGAAAGCCCACGGCTTAACCGTGGAAGTGCATCTGAAACTGGCAGGCTTGAGTACTGGAGAGGAAAGTGGAATTCCCGGTGTAGAGGTGAAATTCGTAGATATCGGGAGGAATACCGGTGGCGAAGGCGACTTTCTGGACAGATACTGACGCTGAGGCGCGAAAGCGTGGGTAGCAAACAGGATTAGATACCCTGGTAGTCCACAGCTGTAAACGATGTGCACTAGATGTAGGGGGGTATTGACCCTCTCTGTGTCGCAGCTAACGCATTAAGTGCACCGCCTGGGGAGTACGGCCGCAAGGTTAAAACTCAAAGGAATTGACGGGGGCCCGCACAAGCGGTGGAGTATGTGGTTTAATTCGACGCAACGCGCAGAACCTTACCTGGTCTTGACATCTCGGGAATCTTCTAGAAATAGTTGAGTGCCTTCATCTGAAGGAGCCCGAAGACAGGTGCTGCATGGCTGTCGTCAGCTCGTGTCGTGAGATGTTGGGTTAAGTCCCGCAACGAGCGCAACCCTCGCCTTTAGTTGCCATCAGGTTAAGCTGGGCACTCTAGAGGGACTGCCGGTGTCAAACCGGAGGAAGGTGGGGATGACGTCAAGTCCTCATGGCCTTTATGACCAGGGCTACACACGTACTACAATGGCATGTACAAAGGGCAGCAACTTGGCGACAAGTAGCGAATCTCACAAAGCATGTCTCAGTCCGGATCGCAGTCTGCAACTCGACTGCGTGAAGTTGGAATCGCTAGTAATCGTAGATCAGCATGCTACGGTGAATACGTTCCCGGGCCTTGTACACACCGCCCGTCACACCACGAAAGTTGGTTGTTCCAGAAGCGGTTGAGCTAACCTTTTAGGAGGCAGGCTGCCAAGGAATGATTGGTAATTGGGGTGAAGTCGTAACAAGGTAGCCGTAGGGGAACCTGCGGCTGGATCACCTCCTTTTAAAGGATGCAACTCCGATGGTAACATTGGAAGCATACCGGTCAATCTCTTCTTAATTCACTATTCAGTTTTGAGTGATCGCTGTTTGATCTGTACCAGGCATTAGCGAACGGGCCTATAGCTCAGTTGGTTAGAGCGCACGCCTGATAAGCGTGAGGTCGGTGGTTCAAGTCCACCTAGGCCCACCACGAAACTTATCTGGTGTGAGTAAAAGCCGAGAGAGACAGGCTTGGCCGTGACCGAATGAAGACATCAGTTGCAAAATGTTGGGGGTGTAGCTCAGCTGGGAGAGCGCCTGCCTTGCACGCAGGAGGTCATCGGTTCGATCCCGTTCACCTCCACCAATATTGGCAAGCTGGTCGAGAAATTAAGGTTGAAAGGTGTAAGCTTTATTAGTTAAAGCTTGTAGCTTTGAGCCTTGAGCTCAAGTACTTTTTTGTTAAAAGTGCATTTAAGATCTTTGATAATTGAATATTTTGTTTTTGTAAGTACCAAAGTAGCTAAGAATGTAGAACAAGCGTTTTTGGTCAAGCTACTAAGGGCAGACGGTGGATGCCTTGGTACCGGGAGGCGATGAAGGACGTGGTAAGCTGCGAAAAGCTTCGGGGAGCTGCTAACAGGCTTTGATCCGGAGATATCCGAATGGGGAAACCCGGCCAGAGTTAAATCTGGTCATTATATACTGAATACATAGGTATATGAAGCGAACGCAGGGAATTGAAACATCTAAGTACCTGCAGGAAGAGAAATCAATTGAGATTCCGTTAGTAGCGGCGAGCGGACGCGGAATAGGCCAAACCATAGCATTTATGTTATGGGGTTGTAGGACCCCGATATGGGATTGACGAGTGATAGTAGAATGGTATGGAAAGACCAACCGAAGACGGTGATAGTCCGGTATACGAAATCATGAGTCACCCTAGGGTGTTCCTGAGTACCACGGGGCACGAGAAACCCTGTGGGAATCTGGGAGGACCATCTTCCAAGCCTAAATACTACCCGGTGACCGATAGTGAACCAGTACCGTGAGGGAAAGGTGAAAAGAACGGGGGAACCCGAGTGAAATAGAACCTGAAACCGTCTGCTTACAAGCAGTGGAAGCACTATGTCTTCGGACAGTGTAACCGCGTGCCTTTTGCATAATGAGTCAGCGACTTACCCTATGCAGCGAGGTTAAGCCGTGAGGTGTAGCCGTAGCGAAAGCGAGTCTTAATAGGGCGACAAGTTGTATGGGGTAGACCCGAAGCCGGGTGATCTATCCATGACCAGGGTGAAGCGAAGGTAACACTTCGTGGAGGCCCGAACCGATATAGGTTGAAAACTGTTCGGATGAGTTGTGGATAGGAGTGAAAGGCTAATCAAACTCGGTGATAGCTGGTTTTCCTCGAAATATATTTAGGTATAGCCTCGTATGATGACTGACGGAGGTAGAGCACTGACAGGGCTAGGGGTCCTCACCGGATTACCAACCCCTTTCAAACTCCGAATGCCGTCAAGTTCAAATACGGGAGTCAGACTACGGGAGATAAGTTTCGTGGTCAAAAGGGAAAGAGCCCAGACCGTCAGCTAAGGTCCCTAAATCTGTGCTAAGTGGTAAAGGATGTGGAATTGCTTAGACAACCAGGAGGTTGGCTTAGAAGCAGCAACCCTTTAAAGAAAGCGTAATAGCTCACTGGTCTAGTGAATCTGCGCCTAAAATTTAACGGGGCTAAAGCACAGTACCGAAGCTACGGATCGAATTTATTCGATGGTAGAGGAACATTGTGTTCACCTGAGAAGGTACACCGTAAGGAGTGCTGGAGGTATCACAAGAGCTTATGCTGACACGAGTAGCGAAAATGAGGGTGAGAAACCCTCACGCCGAAAGCCTAAGGTTTCCTGTAGTAAAGTTAATCTGCTCAGGGTTAGTCGGCCCCTAAGGCGAGGCCGAGAGGCGTAGTCGATGGGAAACGGGTTAATATTCCCGTACCGTTTTACCAGCGTTTGAGCGAAGGGGAGACGCAGAAGGGTAGGCCATCCGGGTGTTGGAAGTCCCGGTTTAAGCGTGTAGGTGGGGGATCTAGGCAAATCCGGAACCCTGTATAACACTGAGACGTGATGACGAGAGCGTATGCTCACAAAGTGGTTGATCCCATGCTGCCAGGAAAATCCTCGTAGTGAGTTGGTAGAGTGACCGTACCGTAAACCGACACAGGTAGGCAGGAAGAGAATTCCAAGGCGCTTGAGAGAACTCTGGTTAAGGAACTCGGCAAAATAACACCGTAACTTCGGGAGAAGGTGTGCCCCTATTACGTGAAGCGACTTGCTCGTGGAGCGGAAGGGGGTTGCAGTGAAATGGGGGGAGCGACTGTTTACTAAAAACACAGGACTCTGCGAAGTCGAAAGACGCAGTATAGGGTCTGACGCCTGCCCGGTGCTGGAAGGTTAAGGGGAAGTGTTAGTCGTAAGGCGAAGCATTGAACCGAAGCCCCAGTAAACGGCGGCCGTAACTATAACGGTCCTAAGGTAGCGAAATTCCTTGTCGGGTAAGTTCCGACCTGCACGAATGGCGTAACGATTTCCCCACTGTCTCAACCAGGGACTCAGCGAAACTGTAACACCGGTGAAGATGCCGGTTACCCGCAGCAAGACAGAAAGACCCCGTGCACCTTTACTATAGCTTGGCATTGGAGTTTGGGTTAATTTGTGTAGGATAGGTGGGAGACTGTGAAGCAGGCACGCTAGTGTTTGTGGAGTCAACCTTGAAATACCACCCTGATTATCTTAGGCTTCTAACCGCGACCCGTAATCCGGGTCCGGGACATTGTCTGGTGGGTAGTTTGACTGGGGCGGTCGCCTCCTAAAGCGTAACGGAGGCGCGCGATGGTTCCCTCAGGCTGATTGGAAACCAGCCGTAGAGTGTAAAGGCATAAGGGAGCTTGACTGCGAGACTGACAAGTCGAGCAGGTACGAAAGTAGGTCTTAGTGATCCGGCGGTCCCGAATGGAAGGGCCGTCGCTCAACGGATAAAAGGTACGCCGGGGATAACAGGCTTATCTCCCCCAAGAGTCCATATCGACGGGGAGGTTTGGCACCTCGATGTCGGCTCATCGCATCCTGGGGCTGGAGCAGGTCCCAAGGGTTTGGCTGTTCGCCAATTAAAGCGGTACGCGAGCTGGGTTTAAAACGTCGTGAGACAGTTTGGTCCTTATCTGCTGTGGGCGTAGGATATTTGAGGAGAGCTGTTCCTAGTACGAGAGGACCGGAATGGACGAACCACTGGTGTTCCTGTTGTCTCGCCAGAGGCATAGCAGGGTAGCTACGTTCGGAAGGGATAACCGCTGAAAGCATCTAAGCGGGAAGCCCACTTCAAGATTAGATATCCCGGGGCTTAAGCCCCCTAAAGGCTCGTTGAAGACTACAACGTTGATAGGCCAGATGTGGAAGTGTGGTAACACATGGAGCTTACTGGTACTAATAAGCCGTGAGGCTTGGCCATAAATTTTATAACATTTGTTCTGCATTTCTTGGTGAACCGGTTACAACAAAAAACAGAATATTCGATTATCTAAGTTTTATTATATATCGCCTACAAAAGGCGGAGACCGGTGGCAAGCGCCGTTGGTCGATATCCGTCAGATAGCAGGCCCTATATTTAGTATTAGATTTTCGGTGGTAATAGCAAGAGGGTCACACCCGTTCCCATTCCGCACACGGAAGTTAAGCCTCTTAGCGCCGATGGTACTGCCAGGGAGACCTGGTGGGAGAGTAGGTCGCCGCCGATTCATTTTTTAGCCCCTTATCTCTTTTTGAGGTAAGGGGCTTTTTTTTGCCTGTTTTCAGCCGTTCTTCTCGCCTATCTGCAAAAAAATATCTTCCCTTTGTTGTCGTCTGCCTAATACAATGTAGTACAATCATTGATTAATAAGGAATAGCAGCCATGGAAGATCAAGCCTTCAAATCTTGTTTGGATGATAATATCGAAAATTCGGTCAAGCCGATAGCCGGCAATAAGTTGACACCGGCCACTCCGGAAATGGTCCGGCATCATGTTTCCACGGTTTATCAATTGGCTCCTGAAAAAATCGATGATTTTCTGCATAATCTCGGCAAATCATTGGGGGCTTACCTTAATGAAGCTGAGGCCGCAGCTATTCATGGCAACTATACGGCTTTGGCCGTTACCGCCCATGGGTTGAAAGGCGCGCTTTTGAATCTCGGGCTTGTGGAGTGCGCGGCAGAGGCTCGGGCTATTGAGTTGGGGGCAAAGGACAATGACGGATCGCAAACTTTTAAGTCATCATTGGCTGTGTTGCGGGAGGTGTTGTCACCGTTGATGGCAACAGCTGTCTAGTTAAAATATGGTTAGTTAACTTTCCTGTCATGTCTGAAATCGTGTGCCTTTGTTTTTTTCCAGTAAATAAGAACATCTTAGATGTTTCTTGCAGCTTCACGGAAAACTTTGGGTTATTTTGCTGAATAACATCAATTCGTTTCCGTGATAGCTCTCCGCTGTTTGGGCTGAGAAGCGAAGTGTTCGACATCTGTTCGATTTTGTACTCCAATTCTAAGGTATAACTTCAGGCGCTGTTTTTTATAGAAAGATTGCGTCATGATTAAGGGTAATTTTATGGAGAAGTCCGTTTTTTGCAGTATAGTGCTTGCTGCCGGTAAGGGAACCAGGATGAATTCGGCAAAACCAAAGGTTTTGCACGAGGTTTTTTTTGCTCCCATGGTGCACCATGTGCTTGATGCACTGCAACCGTTAATGCTTGAGCGGACCATTGTTGTAACCGGTCATTGCCATGCCCAGGTAGAATCCCAGCTTAAGGCATATACCGACAACTTTGTGTTCCAGGAGCAACAGCTTGGAACCGGACATGCCGTGCTGTCGTGCCTGTCAAAATTAAATAATTTCAATGGAACCGTGTTGATTATCTGCGGTGATACCCCTCTTATCAGAACGGAAACTCTAAGGGCTTTGCTGGAGGATCATCAGCAAAGCGACGCCCTCTTAACCGTAATGTCAACCTTTGTTGATGAACCTTTAGGCTATGGTCGGATTATTACTGACCAGACTGGGGATCTTGTTCGTATTGTTGAAGAAAAAGATGCTTTGCTTGAGCAGAAGAAAATTAAAGAAATAAATGCCGGTATATATTGCGTGGATGGAGAATTCTTGTTTGATGCCTTGAAAGAGGTGGGTACGGATAACCAACAGGGCGAAATGTATTTGACCGATATTGTAGCTATTGCTCGGGGGAAAGGATTTAAGGTCAACAAGTATGTTTGTGCCGACCGTGAAGAAGTCATAGGGGTAAATTCTCGACAGGAACTCGCTTTGGCCCATGGTTGCCTGCAGAGACGTTTTTTAAATGAACTTATGGCGGCCGGGGTCACAATCTTGCAGCCAGAGACCGTTACCATCGAGAAATCTGTATGCATCGGTCCAGACAGCGTTGTCTCGCCGAACACCTATATCAGCGGCAATACGGTTATCGGTCGTAATGTTGTTATTGAACCTTTTGTTAAAATAGCAGACAGTAAAATCAGTGACGGCGTGCGGGTGAGATCATTTTCTTTCATTGAAAACAGAGATGTTTCATCTTGACTTTACAATTTGCGCAGGCTTAAATCTGATTTTATGAATTGCTTGGTTGATGGTTGTTTATTCGGTGATCATCTTGCGATTGCATGGTTTTAATTTTTTCTGAAAATATTCCGCAGTTGAATGATTACGCCGGTAAATAAATATTTTATATCCATGTTTTTTCCGGCATGGACTTTAATAAGGAGTTGGCATGGAATACGAAGAGGATCTTGGTAAACTTGAGAAGAATGTTGAAAAGCTGCTGAATAGCCTCGATTCCGTTCAGGATGACAGGTTAAAGATTAAGGCTGATTTAGAGTTGCTTAGCCAGGAAAAGAAGGCCCTGGAGGAAGAAGTTGGGCGCTTAAAAGAAGAAAAAAGGCAGATCCTCCAACGAGTAACAGGTCTTATTGGTTCCATTGAAAAGTGGCAACGGGCCGCAGGCGAGATGGCGATGGACGGCAAAGCTGATATTGTTGATGATGCAAAGGCGGTACAGGTTGATCCAGTGCAGGGGATGTTGGTCGGCAACTAGGTTAAAACTGTTGCCTTTGATGTCTTATTCTGGTAACCCTTTTTTGTAAGGTGTATTGTGGAAAGGTTGGTCAAATTAGAGGTGCTGGGCCAGGAATATCCGCTTTATACAGATGCGCCGGAAGAGGATGTCTTAGAGATACTGCACATGGTTAAATCGCAACTGGAGTTAACCGGGCACGCTTCTACCCATGTTTTGCCGGCCAATAAGTTGGCGATATTAACGAGTTTGAATATTGCCAGCCAGTATGTGAAACTCAAAAGAGAATTCAGTGCATACCGTCAGCAGATTGAAGAAAAGGTTAATCTGCTGAGTGAAAAAATAGAAAAAAATTTTTAGAGTTGAAGTATCCCCTGCCTTGCAGGTAATTCGGCAATATTTTTTTGAGCCAACATCGACATTAAGGGTGACTTTGATGCTTACGGAAAGGAATCAGCACCTTGCTGAATTCCTTGATTGGAGTAAAAGTAACGCCCACCTAACCCGTTAGGTTCAATGTCATTGTCGGAGACGGTATAGGCGGGGGGTATTTTTTGGTTTTATTAGGTTATTGATCCTGGTTTGGTAATGTAGAACCGGTTTATATATGAATGGGGAGGGTGATACTCAGCAGTTGAGCCGAACCTATTTTCGGCTTAGCTTTTTAAGAGTTAAGAGAGTTGTGATAACGTTTGGGGACATTATTTTCAAAAGCCCCAACGCTGTGTATATGGATTGTATTTCGTGTTAGTGAGTTGCTTTCGTGAAGTTTGAATACTTCATCTTTTTTATAAATGAGATATTCAGAAACCAAAAAATATTGTCGTTAAAATTATATTCTTTAATTTTATTACGATAGTTTTTCGCGTTTGAAGCGATTTTCAGAAACAGTCCGTTCTCTTCTCTCTTTGATTGCCTCTCCATTATTCATAATCGTTCTTCTATTAGGATCAATCCTTGGCAAGTTTTGTGGCCGGAGGTTTGTTTTTTTTGTTTGTTAATGTTTATTAGCGTTGAATTTGCTCAGCTTGAGCAGGGTCAACGCTGTTGAGATAAATTTGATCAGGAGGTTGTCTCCGTGACTTTACAGATTGTGTTATCAGCCGTATTTGCAGGATGTGTCGGCGCTTTTGTCGGTTTTATGCTGCGAAAGAAGTTTGCGGAAGAGCGGCATGCCAATATTGAGGAACAGGCGAAGAAGATTATTGAAAATGCCTTGGGCGAGGCCGAGCGGTTAAAAAAAGAGACTGTCCTGCAGAGTAAGGATGAAGCTTTTCAGTTAAAGCAGGAAGTAGAAAGAGAAGTTAAGGCCCGCCAGAAGGACGTGGTGGAGGAAGAAAAGCGGTTGATTCAGAAACTGGATCAGATCGAACGAAAGATTGACCTGCTCGACAAGCGGGAAATTGAGTTGCTCAAAAAGGAAAAAGCTTTCTCCAAAGAGGAGGCTGCCTTGGCTGGCCGTCAGAAAGAAATTGATGCGGTGATTGATGAGCAGCGCTTCCAGCTTGAAAAGATTTCCGGAATATCCAGGGAAGAGGCCAAGAAATTGCTTATCGAAAGCATCGAAAGCGAGGCCCGGATGGAAGCGGCCAAGATGGTCGTCAAGATCGAAAACGAGATGAAGATGACCGCCGACAAGAAGGCCAAGAATATCCTGGCCCTTGCCATCTCCAGATATGCCGGCGATTATGTCGCTGAAAAAACCGTGTCGGTTGTTCCGTTGCCAAATGAAGAGATGAAAGGCCGGATCATCGGCCGGGAAGGTCGTAATATCCGCGCCATCGAGGCCGCCACCGGGATTGACATTATCATCGACGATACCCCCGAAGCCGTCATCCTCTCCGGGTTTAATCCGGTAAGACGCGAGGTGGCCCGTCAGTCCCTTGAGCGCCTCATCACCGATGGCCGGATTCATCCGGCCCGGATCGAAGAGATTGTCGAGAAGGTCAGTGAAGAGCTGGATGTCACCATGCGGGAGGCCGGCGAGCAGGCAACCTTTGATGTCGGCTCCCATGGCGTTAATCCTGAATTGATTAAGTTGCTGGGCCGGCTTAAATACCGGACCAGTTACGGTCAGAATGTTTTGCAGCATTCCCTTGAGGTCGCCTTCCTTTGCGGCGTGATGGCCTCCGAGCTCGGCATTGATGTGAAAATGGCCAAAAGGGCAGGACTGTTGCATGATATCGGCAAGGCGGTCGATCATGAAATCGAGGGCTCGCACGCCAGTATCGGCGCTGATTATGCCAAGAAATATGGCGAACCGGCTGAGGTGGTTCATGCCATTGCCGCCCATCATGAGGATGTGGAGCCGCAAAGTATTCTTGATGTACTGGTCCAGTCGGCCGATGCGCTGTCCGGCGCCCGGCCCGGGGCCCGCAAAGAGATGCTGGAGTCTTATGTGAAGAGGCTTGAGGATCTTGAGCAGATCGCCAATTCCTTTAAGGGCGTTGATAAGTCTTATGCCATCCAGGCTGGTCGTGAGATCCGGATCGTGGTTGACAGTGGTTCGGTCAATGATGCGGCCGCCCTGCTGATGAGCAAGGATATCGTCAAGAAGATTGAGGAAGAATTGACCTACCCCGGTCAGATCCGGGTCACGGTTATCCGCGAAACCCGTTCCGTTGAATACGCCAAGTAATAATTTATAGCGACGTTAAATATGAGTGCATCGATTGAAAAACAGGTCGAATTGATTGAACGGGGGGCGGTGAATGTCATCTCCCGTGAAGACCTGATCAAAAAGCTTAAGCAGTCAGAAGAAACCGGAGTGCCCCTCAGGGTAAAGGCCGGCTTTGACCCAACCGCCCCGGATCTGCACCTGGGCCATACGGTGCTCATTCAGAAACTTAAGCATTTTCAGGAGCTTGGCCATACCGTCTGTTTTTTGATCGGGGACTTCACCGGCATGATCGGTGATCCCACCGGGAAATCCGAGATGAGAAAACCCTTGACCGTGGAGCAGGTTAAGCAGAACGCCGAGACCTACAAGGAGCAGGTTTTCAAGATTCTCGACCCCAATAAAACCGAGGTCTCTTTTAACTCCACCTGGCTCGATGGCCTTTCTTCCCATGATTTTATCAAGCTGGCCGCCCAGTTGACCGTGGCCCGCATGCTGGAGCGGGATGATTTTAAAAAACGTTTTGAAAACGAGCGCCCCATTTCTATCCATGAGTTCATGTATCCCCTGATCCAGGGCTATGATTCCGTGGCTCTGAAAGCCGATGTGGAGATTGGCGGCACTGATCAGCTGTTTAATCTGCTCATGGGCCGTGATCTGCAAAGGGTATGGAATCAAGAGCCCCAGGTGGTGCTGACCATGCCTTTGCTCGAGGGGCTTGACGGGGTGAACAAGATGAGCAAATCGTTGGGCAATTATATCGGCATTACCGAGCCGGCCAACGATATCTACGGCAAGATTCTGTCCGTATCCGACGAACTCATGTTCCGTTATTATGAGCTGTTGAGTGACTTGAGCACTGAGAAGATCGGCCGGTTGAAATCGGACATGGAGAGTGGCCTTTTGCATCCCAAGGCTGTTAAGCAGCAACTGGCCCGGGAGTTGACCGCCAGATTTTATGATGCGCAGGTTGCCACCGCCGCAGAGGAAAATTTTGAGCGCGTATTTTCCCAGCATGATCTTCCCGATGATATGCCCGAGGTTATCCTCGCCGCGGCAGGTGAGGGAATCTTGTTACCCAGATTTTTGCTTGAAACAACTCTGGTCAAGGGCACAGGTGAAGCCAGGCGCATGATCCAGCAGAATGCAGTATCGTTAAATGGCGATAAGATCAATGACATTGACTATATCGTTGAAACCGCGGGTGAGGTTATCGTCAAGATCGGTAAACGAAGATTTTGTCGGGTGACGTTTTCCTGATTGTTTTTAAGATGTACTTAGTTATCTAAGGATGACGAGCACCCTTTTTTGTTACATTCTGATCATTCGCTGCTCATAACTTTATTTGGCATGTTGTCTCTGACCGAGCTCCTGTCCTATGGCGGATGATTTCCTTTATAGATAAGTCGTTTTTTGTCTGTCCTAATATCTTCACTACTCCCCCCAACTTGACATTGCAGCCCTTTTCGTTTCATGATGATGGATAAGTAAGGATTCATTCACCAAGGCAGCCCGGCCAACCCGCCTATTGCCGATAAAGGAGCGTTAATCCTGCCATGAGCTTGAATATCTATCTGGCCTACGACGGATCCATCAATGCCGATTGGGTCTCCCGCTACGCCATTCACATGGCGGCAAACGCAGCTTCTCGTAAAATAGTATTGATCCACATTCTTGACGGCAACTATTCAGTCGAAAAAATTAACGCCAAAATTCAATTGCTTGAAGATGAGTGTCTTGCCGAAGGCGTTGAGTTGGTTAGAGATATTCGACCGGTAACCAAGAGTGTATATTTTTCTCTGCTTACGGCAATTCCTGCGGGCAGTGAAAATTTATGTATTTGCGGGGCTCGCATCTCTTCCCGGGGCAAAGGCTTTCTGGCCGGCACCATCTCTGAAAAATTGTTGCGTCGTAAACATTTTAACGTCCTGGCTATTCGTGTGGTCAAGCCTGGCCTGTTGGGGCTGCCGCGGCAGGTATTTTTTCCATTGTCCGGTCATCCACGAGGACTCAAGGGGGTGATGGCTCTTTTTCAACTCATGGTGCCGCAGATTGAAAAGGTTCATCTGTTGCGGGTGATGAGTGTCAGTTCTTACTGGTTTCAATACATGCCCGAGGCCAAAATCAAAAAAATGCGGCTTATCGGTGGTGCGTATCTGAAAGAAGTACTCAAGGAAATCAGGCAACAACTGGATGGAGCCGCAACCCATATTGACGGCACGGTTATTCTTTCCGATGACTGGGCCAAGGAAATTTTAATTCAGGCCAGTCATGTCCAGGCTCAGATGATCATCATGGGCGCCTCGGATCGTAATCTTCCCTCCCGTTTTTTTTACGGTAACAAGATTGAACAGATTCTTCGCCGCACCCCTTGTGACGTAGGGATTTATCGCGCATTATGAATGGAGCAGCCCGCCAGATTCAACATCTTGCCAAGGAAAGGGTCTATTCGCTGCTGCACAGCAGACCGACAGGACTGTGTGCAGAAGAGGTTGTCGAGCGCCTGGCTCATGTCGGCAAAAATAGTTTTGAGGTCCCTGACCCCTGGAAAACGGTTCGCTCTCTCGTCAAGCAGTTCACCAATTTTTTTACGATCCTCCTCATTGTTTCCTCTGTAATCTGCTTTTGGGCCCATACCATCAACCCCGGGGAAAGTATGAATATCCTCGGCTGGGCTCTGCTCGGCGTATCGCTGCTCAATGCCTTTTTCAGTTTTATTCAAGAGTACCGCGCCGAGCGGGCCATGGAGGCTTTGCAGAAGTTTTTGCCCCAACTGGTCGAGATTCAGCGGGACGGCAAAATTCATAAGGTGTCGGTTGACGAAATCGTGCCCGGTGATCTGCTTATTCTTGCCGAGGGTGACCGGATTTCAGCGGATGCGAGGATTGTCGAAGCGGATGGATTGATGGTAAACAATGCCCCGCTTACCGGGGAAGCAAAGCCGGCCAATCTTTCCGCCGAGCCCTGCGCCAAAAGATTTACCGAGAGCGATAATCTGGTGTTTGCCGGCTGCAGCATTGTCCGGGGTACGGGCAGGGCAGTGGTTTTCGCCACCGGGCTTCGTACCGAATTCGGTAAACTGGCCCACCTCTCCCAGGCCATCAAGCGAGGGGCCTCTCCCCTTGAGCAGGAAACCTCCCATATGGTGAGGGTCCTCACCGTGATTGCCGTGATCATGGGACTCATCTTCTTTTTGTACGGGGTGGCCACCGGCAGGCCGCTGTGGGTGAATCTGGTTTTTATGATGGGGATTATTGTCGCCAATGTGCCGGAGGGTCTGTTGCCGACTTTCACCTTATCGCTTGCCATGGGCAGCTTACGGATGGCAAAGAAAAACGTGCTGGTCAAGAGTCTGAGTTCTGTTGAAGCCCTGGGCGCCGTCCATGTCATCTGTTCGGATAAGACCGGCACCCTGACCAGAAACATCCTGACCATTACCGAAATAATCGACCCGATCAGCGGCAATCAGCTGTCTGAAAAAAACAAGGAGCAGATCCTGGCCATGGCCCTGGCCGCCTCGGAGGTCCACCCATCGGAGCAAGGCCTTTCCGGGGACCCCCTGGACATTGCCGTGGCGGAAAAATTTATTGAGGCGGGCGGGGAGCTCGGGGCAGGGCAAAAAAATATTCTCCGTCATTTTGCCTTTGATGTGGGCAAACGGCGTTCTGCCGGCATCGTATCTCAAAATGGCGAAAAGTTTTTTGTGGTCAAAGGGGCGTTCGAGGCATTGCAGCCCATGTTGGCCTCGATTCGTACCGACCAATCCGGCTCCTGTGAGCAATCCTTGACCTGTGCTGCCGACCAACAGAATGTCAAGCAAGCCGAAGCGGTGATGAGCGCCATGGCTTCCCGAGGGCTGCGGGTTATCGTGGTTGCCTATAAAGCCCTGCCTGAGAACCTGGTCATTGATGAGAGCCTACCGGCCGAGAAGATCCAGGAGATACTGGAGACCGATCTGGTGCTGGCCGGTTTCATCGGCATTGAGGATCCCATCCGGCCCGAGGTGCCGGCCGCGGTCCGCAAATGTCATGGCGCTGAGATCGAAGTTATTCTGATCACCGGGGATCATCCCGACACCGCCTTGGCCATTGCCCGAAAAAGTGAAATCATCTCGATCCGGGATACCAGCCATTCGGCCGCGGTGACCGGTGATGAACTGGAGCGGATGACCGAAGAAGATCTCATTGCAAGATTGCGGCAGGGGATCAAGGTTTTTGCCCGGACCACCCCGGAGCAGAAGATGAAGATTGTCGCCGCGCTCAAGGCCATGGACAAGATTGTCGCCATGACCGGCGATGGGGTAAACGACGCACCGGCCCTTAAAGCCGCCGATGTCGGTATTGCCATGGGTAAACAGGGCACGGACGTGGCCAGGGAGTCGGCCCAGATCATCCTGCTTGACGATAATTTCGCCTCCATAGTCGCCGGCATTGAGGAAGGGCGCTGCGTGTTTGAAAATATCAAAAAATTTACCAATTATGTGTTGGTCTCAAACGGTCCGGAGATTCTTCCCTACCTGCTTTACATTATCCTGCCGGTGCCCTTGGCCCTCAATGTGATCCAGATCCTCTCCATCGACCTGGGTACGGATATTATCCCCTCCATGGCCCTTGGCCAGGAGCCGCCGGATCAGGAGGTGATGAAGCGTCCGCCCCGCCGGAAGGACCAGGGGCTGCTCACCCGGCCCCTGATTATTCACAGCTATCTTTTTCTGGGTCTGCTTGAGGGGGTGTGGTCCTTGGGGTTGTTTTTTTATGTGCTGGTCTCGGGAGGTTGGCAATACGGCCAGGAGTTGGCCTCGAATGATCCGCTTTACCGCTCCGCCATGGGCATCGCCCTGGCAACCATCTTATTGATGCAGATCGGCAACCTGATCGGTCGCCGTTTTGTGACAAAATCGGGGCTGGACAGCGGGCTGTTCAAAAATAAACTGATCTTGGCCGGCATCATCATCCAGGTGGTATTTTCCTGGGCCACCCTTTATTTTCCGCCGATGCAGAAGATTCTCAATACCGGTCCCGTTCCTCTGCCCATTTACTTCATGGCCTGGTTCGGGATCGTCTTGATCTTCGGGGTCGATTTCATGCGCAAGCAGGTCATGCTTTTCTTTAAGGAGAAAAGAGTATGATGTAGCCGATATTACTGCGATGTCTCTTTATTTAGCGCCGTAAGTTAACTCATGTAAAATGATACGTTCTTTGATTTTCAGGTGACCTCTTTTTTCTTTGTGAAACCTCAATTGATACGCACGGCTTCGGCCTCCTTGACTTAGGTCAAGGTCTTGGTGTCGTCAAACTTGTAGATATATGCTTAATGCAGTTATGGCTAACCGCAAGTTGCGGAGGAGAGAAGATGAATGGTTTATGGAAATATTTGCCAGTGGCCTGCCTTGCCGGTTTGCTATTGGCCAGACCGGCATCAATATTGGCCAGGTAAGGTGATTGTTTGAGCAGACCCTTTCTGTAATCTTAATTAGTTGAGGAAATAAAATGAAAAAATATTTATTTGTCGGGATGTTGCTGGTCGGTTTGGCGGGAACTTCTTTTGCCAGCGCAAAAGAGAATAATGTTGCCCAGGAAAACGTTTTGAACCTGATTCAGGCTATTGACTACTCCAGCCAAAGCTTTGTTAAAAAGCCTATCTTCAAGGGAGAAAACTACCTTGTCATATTGTTTGCCTTTGAGAAGGGACAAGAACTGACCGCCCATACCATTCCCATTGACGCCTTTGTTCAAATTCTGGAAGGGACCGCCATTGTAATTATTGACGGCAATGAGTATGAGGTGGCGGCGGGCGAAAAGATTTCCTTACCGAAGAATCTGCCCCATGCCTTAAGGGCAAAGGAAAATTTCAAGATGCTGTTGATCAAGTGATCGCAGGCGGATGAGTTTTTTGTCTCCTACTAAAAAGGGTGGCTGGAATTTTCCAGCCACCCTTTTTTTACAGCGAATCTATTAGAGAATATCTTATTACTTTTTGCCCCATTTTTCCACGATGCGTTTGACGGCCTTTTTGACGTTTTCACGGCCACCGAAGGCGGAAAGGCGGAAATAGCCTTCGCCGCTGGGGCCGAAACCGCTGCCTGGGGTGCCGACCACATGACATTCCTTGAGCAGTTTGTCGAAAAATTCCCAGCTTCCCATGTTCTCCGGGGTTTTCAGCCAGATGTAGGGGGCGTTGACCCCGCCGTAGCAGTCAATGCCGGCCGCTTCGAGGCCCTGTTTGATGATCTTGGCGTTTTCCAGATAAAAGTTGATCACCTCTTTGACCTGAAGCCATCCTTGCTCAGAATAAACGGCGGCCGCAGCCCGTTGAACCGGGTAGGAGACGCCGTTGAATTTGGTGGACTGGCGGCGGTTCCAGAGTTTGTTTAAGGCGACCTTTTCACCGGTGGCGCTGGTCGCGGTGAGTTCGTGGGGGATTACGGTCAGGCCGCAACGGACCCCGGTGAAGCCCGCGGTTTTGGAAAAGGAGCGAAACTCGATGGCGCATTGCTTGGCGCCGTCGATCTCGTAGATGGAGTGGGGGATCCCCGGTTCGGTGATAAAGGCCTCGTAGGCCGCATCAAAGAAAATTATGGCATTCCGAGCAATGGCATAGTCGACCCAGGCCTTGAGCTGTTCCTTGGTGGCCACGGTGCCGGTGGGGTTGTTGGGGTAGCAGAGGTAGATGATATCAACCTTTTCCTCTGGAAAAGCCGGGGTGAAATCATTTTCCGCGGTACAGGGCATATAAACGATTCCCTCGTAATAACCCTTTGCGTCAGCCTCGCCACTGCGACCGATCATGACGTTGGTATCGTGGTATACCGGATAGACCGGGTCGCAGATTGCGACCTTGTTGCCAAGGTCAAGGATATCGAGGATATTGGCGCTGTCACATTTGGAGCCGTCGGAGATAAAGATCTCGGAGGGCTTGAGCTCAACGCCTAAAGGCGCGTAAGCCTTTTCGGCAATGAGCTGGCTCAGCCAGTTGTAGCCTTGTTCCGGGCCGTAACCATGAAAGGTTTCCGCCTTGGCCAGGTCATCGACCCCGGCATGAAAGGCCTCGATAACCGCCGGGACCAGGGGTTGGGTCACATCGCCGATGCCTAAGCGAATGATTTGCGCCTCCGGATGGGCGTCACTGAACTCTTTGACCCGGCGAGCTATTTCGGGAAACAGGTAGCCTGCTTTCAGTTTTAGGTAGTTGTCGTTAATTCGTGCCATAACATTCCTCTGTTTTGCGTCGTTTTATTCGTCGAAAAAATGGGCAAAAGTTAATAACTCATGTCCTGTTTTGTCTTTTCCTGCAATCAAAAAAAAACCTGCCTCGCTTTAACAACGAGGCAGGTTTTAAGCAAATTGGCCAGGTGATCAAGCCAAATTATTTTCCAGGCTCAAGAGCCTTGGCACGTCCTTCCAGGAATTTCCATCCCTTTTCAACGTCCTTCTGGCTCATCTCCATGAGTTCATCTGCGTGCTCGGGGTTCATCAACTTCAGAGCGCGGTAGCGGTTCTCGTTAAGCGCATACTCGGCAAAAGGAATCGACGGGGCCTTGCTGTCGATGTGCAGCGGGTTCTTGCCTTCGTCTTCCAGAGTGGGGTTGTAACGATACAGCGGCCAATGGCCACAGGCAACCGCCTTCTTCTGCTGGTCAAAGCCCTTGGTCATGTTGATGCCGTGGTTGATGCAGTGTGCATAGGCGATGATCAGGGACGGACCATCATAGGCCTCGGCCTCGGCAAAGGCCTTAACCACCTGCTGCGGGTTGGCGCCGAGAGCGACCTTGGCCACATAGACGTTGCCGTAGGTGGAAAAGATCATACCGATATCCTTCTTCGGCATCCTTTTGCCGCCGGCGGCAAACTGGGCTGTTGCGGCGCGCGGGGTGGACTTGGACATCTGACCGCCGGTGTTGGAGTAAACCTCGGTGTCCATGATCAGGACGTTGACGTTCTCGCCGGAGGCCAAAACGTGATCCAGACCGCCGTAACCGATATCATAGGCCCAACCGTCACCGCCGAAGATCCAAACCGATTTTTTAACCAGGTAGTCCGCTACATGCAGGAGCCGTTTGGCGATTACCGATTTGCTCTTGGCCAGGGTTTCCTTCAGCTTGGCCACCCGGCCGCGCTGGGTTTCGATATCGTCCTGAGTCTTCTGGACAGCGTTGATAAGATCGGTGGCGACTTTCTTGGTGATCAATTTTTCCGCCACCGCCTTGTCGAGCAGCTCAATGGCCTGCGCTCCGAATTTGTTTGCGGTGTTGCGCATACCAAGGCCGAATTCGGCATTGTCTTCAAACAGGGAGTTTGACCAGACCGGTCCGCGGCCATCGGCGCGCTTGCAGTAAGGAGTGGTGGGCAGGTTGCCGCCATAGATCGAGGAGCAACCAGTGGCATTGGCAATCATCATCCGATCGCCGAACATCTGGGTGGCCAGTTTGATGTACGGGGTCTCGCCGCAACCGGAACAAGCGCCGGAGAACTCGAACAGCGGCCGGATCAGCTGGCTGCCTTTAACGGTGGAAGGATCGATATCCTTATTAGCCACCTCGGGCAGGCTGAGGAAGAATTTGACATTGGGGATTTCCTGGGTGCGGAGCGCCTCGTTGTTCTCCACCATATTGAGGGCCTTTACCTTGGCCGGACAGGCATCGACACAGAGGGTACAGCCGCAGCAGTCTTCGGTGAAGACCTGAATGACGGCTTTGCTGCCCTTGAACTGGGTGCCGACCGCATCCATGCTCTTCATGGTCTTGGGGGCCTTCTTCATGTCGGCCGCCTTGGCGATCTTCATGCGGATCGCGGCGTGGGGGCAGGCCAGGGAGCAACGACCGCACTGAATACAGTTGGCCGAAATCCATTCGGGCACGTGCACCGCAATGTTACGTTTTTCGTACTGGGTGGTGCCGGTGGGCCAGGTTCCGTCGCAAGGCATCTCGGAAACCTTGATCTGGTCGCCTTTACCTTCGATCATTTTGGCGGTGACGTTCTTGACAAAGTCAGGAGCATCGGCCGGTACCACCGGTGGTTTCTCATGACCGCCGGCGGTCTTGGGGATTTTGACCTCGACGATATTGCTTACCGCGGTATCAACCGCGCCGTAGTTCATGTTGACGACCTTGTCGCCTTTCTTGCCATAGGTCTTCTTGATCGCGTCCTTGATGGCCTTGATCGCTTCTTCCTTGGTGAGAATGCCGGAGATCAGGAAGAAGGCGGTCTGCATGATCATGTTGATCCTGGCGCCCAGGCCGATGGCCTCGGCCAGGGTGATGGCGTCGATGATGTAGAATTTGGCCTTCTTGGCGATCAGATCCTGCTGGACCACGGAGGGCAACTGCTCCCAGACCTGATCCTTGTTAAAGGTGGTGGTCAAAAGGAAGGTGCCGCCATTTTCCATGTTGCCCAGTAAGTCGTACTTATCAAGGAAGGTGAAGTTGTGGCAGGCCACGAAGTTCGCCTTGTTGATCAAGTAGGGGGCAACGATCTTGTTCTTGCCGAACCGCAGATGGCTGGTGGTAATGGAGCCGGACTTTTTGGAGTCGTAGACAAAGTAGCCCTGGGCATTGTTGGGGGTTTCGGTGCCGATGATCTTGATGGTGTTTTTGTTGGCGCCAACGGTACCGTCCGCACCCAAGCCGTAGAACATGGCGCGGTAGACGTCCTTACCTTCGATATTGAAGGAAGGGCTGTACTTGAGGCTGGTACGGGCGACGTCATCGTCGGGGCCGACACAGAAATGGTTCTTGCTCTTCTTGGCCGCCATGTTGTCGAATACCGCTTTGACCATGGCCGGGGTGAATTCGGCGGAGCCCAGGCCGTAGCGACCGCCCAGGATGCTCGGGGATTTCTTCAGGGTTCCTGCTTCAACAGCCTCGCCGACTGCGGCGCGAATGTCGAGGTAGAGGGGCTCGCCGGCGCTGCCCGGCTCTTTGGTGCGGTCGAGCACGGTGATGTTTTTGACTTTTTTGGGCATGGCCTTGATCAGAGCGGCGGAGTCGAAGGGGCGGAACAGGCGGACGATAATCAGACCGACCTTCTTGCCTTTTTTGGCCAGATGTTCAATGGTGGCGGCAACGGTCTCGGAGCCGGAACCCATCATGATTACGATGTCTTCGGCATCAGGGGCGCCAAAGTAATCAAAGAGATGGTACTTGCGGCCGGTGAGCTTGGCGAATTTGTCCATGGTCTTCTGGACGATGGTCGGGGTGGCGTTATAGAACTTGTTTACCGTTTCGCGGCCGGTGAAGTATACGTCGGGGTTCTGGGCGGTACCGCGCATCATGGGCCGGTCCGGAGAAAGGCCGCGTTCACGGTGGGCGATGATCAGATCCTCGTCGATAATCTTGCTCATATCCTCAAAGGTGAGCTGCTCGATCTTCTGGATCTCGTGGGAGGTCCGGAAGCCGTCGAAGAAGTGCATGAAGGGGATGCGGCTGGCCAGCGCGGCCTGGGTGGCAATCAGTGCCATATCCTGGCATTCCTGGACGTTCTGGGAACAGAGCATGCCCCACCCGGTTTGACGGGCAGCCATGACATCGCCGTGGTCGCCGAAGATGGAAAGGCCCTGGCAAGCAACGGAACGGGCGGTAATATGGAAAACGGTCGGGGTCAACTCGCCGGCCAGCTTGTACATGTTGGGGATCATCAGGAAAAGGCCCTGAGAGGCGGTAAAGGTGGTGCACAGGGCGCCGGTGGTCAGTGAGCCGTGCAGGGCGCCGGCAACGCCACCCTCGGACTGCATCTGGGTGACGACCGGAACCGAGCCCCAGATGTTCTCCTGGTTGGCGGTGGATTTGGTATCAGATTCCGCAGCCATGGGAGTAGAAGGGGTAATGGGATAAATTGTAATAATCTCGCTCGTGGCATAGGCTACATGGGTACACGCCTGATTACCATCAATGGTGACCATTTTCCGGGACATAGATTAATCTCCTTCAATTAAGTATTGTTAAAAGGTTATATAATTTTTGACCTTTATTCCCTTGGTTTTGCCCATTTTGAACATAGCTCTGGGAAGGCCTATCTTTTCAACGACAGACAACAATTTAATAGTGTAAATGGTTTTTTTGCACAAATTCAAGAGGATAATGGAATTGGGCAAAAAGTTATGCTAGGCGAATTAGTTAATTTAAACGAAGTTTAAAAGAATATCCAGTTTTTATTTTGTCGCTTGTTCCTGTTTGGTCTGGATGATCAGTTCCGGCGGTCGCAGGAGCACTTTGGTGTCGGGCGGCACCGATTGGGTCAGCCAGATATTGCCGCCGATCACCGAACGGGCGCCGATAATCGTGTCTCCGCCTAAAATGGTGGAACCGGCATAGACCGTAACCTCGTCTTCCAGAGTAGGGTGGCGTTTGCTGTCCCGGTCAAGGGCGCCGGTGTCATCACGTTTAAAGGATAAGGCGCCCAGGGTAACCCCCTGATAAAGCTTGACTTTTTTGCCGATAACCGCTGTTTGCCCTATAACCACGCCGGTTCCGTGGTCGATGAAGAACGATTCGCCGATTTCGGCGCCGGGGTGGATGTCGATGCCGGTGATGGAGTGGGCGTGTTCGCTCATGATTCGCGGCAGAATCGGCACTTCAAGTTTGTAAAGTTCGTGGGCCACCCGGTAGGCAAGGATGGCAAAGGTGCCAGGGTAGCTGAAAATGATTTCATCAAAGCTGGCCGCGGCGGGATCGCCGTCAAAGGCGGCTCGCACGTCGGTGGCAAGCAGTGCGCGAAGTTTCGGCAACAGTTGGATAAACATAAAGGCCTTATCCTTGCCGGCGTCTTCACAGTGATGGCAGCTTTGATTGTGGCGCTTGCATTCGTGCCGGATGGAATTTGCGATCTCTCTGAATAAGATGTCGTAAAGCCCGGAGATTTCAAGACCGAGTTGATAGCGGATATTGACCCGGTCGATGCCCTGGTTGCGGAAATAACCTGGGAAAAGAATGTCACGGCTGGTTTTTAAGGCCTCGATGACCCGTTGACGAGAAGGAAGAAGTTCGGCCTCGACATGTTCAAAACAATCGTTGTTGTAGCAGGTGCCCACGACCTGGTCGACGATTTCCGGCAGTTGGCTGCGGAGGTCTGGTTGCTGGATGGCGTTTTTTATACAGCTGTCTGTTTTTGCATGGGGCAAAGTTTTACCGGTGACCAAGTTGTTCTCCTTCGAATAATTCGGCTGGAAAAATAATACTATACAGAGAATTTATAGAATATTCAAAATAACAATGATTTCGCTTAATAACAAGATGTCTGTTTCGAACAAATTGTTATTTCCCATGGCCCGCGACTGCAGGTGGTTAAAGATGAAGTGATCGGTGGGGTTGATAGGCGTTTTGGCTACGCCTGTGGGGGGAGGGGTTAAAATGGTATGGCGTTCATGAGCTGGTGGATAAGTTTTTTGCGATAAAGCCGCGAATATTTTGGGGGGTAAGAATAATGCCGGTCAGCACCTCCTTACCGATTTTCAGAGCCGGGACCGAACGGATGGCCGCGGCGCGAGTTCGGCTCAGGTTGGTGGTGATCTCAATGGTTTCAATCTCCAGTTCTGGAAATTCCTTTGAGATTTTTTTGAGCTGATGGGCGGTGTAAAGACAGCGGGGGCAGAGAACGGTGCGGTAAAATTCCACTTTCATAGCAAGCTCAGCTTTCGATTAGGGTTTGGATGTAGCGTTGCTCGTTCTGGAGCGGGATGAAAATCTCCAGGTTATTGTTCCAGCGACTGACATAATGCTGGGTAAGCAGGGTGCGCATGGAGTTTTTCAACTGGGTCAGGCTGGTGTAATCATGAATAAAATACTCACCATAACTGTTTTCGGTGATCATTGTTGAATTGAGGATTTTCGAGCCTTTCACCATCTCTTTCATCGGATTTACAATCACCAGGGCTCGGATCACGGCCTCGCGTTTCAGGAGATTTTCCGGCGATATTTTTGAAAAATGGATGATCGGAAAGGTTTTCACCAGGATATCGGTCATCTGTTGAATATCAACCAAATCGATGGGCAGAAAGTTCTTGGTAAGATGGAGCCTGGTTTTGGAGGAGAGCACGCCGTTGACCAATAGCCAGGTGATGAGGCGAATGAGATTGTCTTCCCGCTTGATAACCGAATCAACATTGGTTTTTACGGTTTCCTGGGAAAGCTCTCCCTGAAAGGCATAGTAATAAAAGGTGCCGTCATACTTGGTGATGTGGATGGTGATATGTTCCTGGCCCATGAGATCCCGGGCCATACTGCGAATGTACTCGATTTTATTGGGTTTTTTCTCGTAGAAAGTGAAAAGTTTGCGGCCGAGGATGGAGATGTCCCGCTCGGTGATGGTCAGTCCGGTGTCCTTGCTGAAGCTTTTGAAAATCCAGCGCAGTCTTTTATAGGTTTCAATGAGGTATTCATGGACCTTGGCGCCGAAGGCTACCAGGTCTTTGTATTTCCAGTTGTGGAAGCGGAGAAAGTTGGCATGATCCTCAGGCAACAGGTGGTAGGCTTCCATCAGGGTCATGATGGCCTTCAGATTGCTGCGCTGGCCGAATTTCGCATCTTTTTGGGATTCCATACCCTCAAGCGCTTTTAAAAACAGGCATTCTCGGATAAGGGTTGCCCGTTTTTGGTCGGCTTTATCTTTTGCCTGCTGGTAAAAGGCCACAATTTCTCGGGCCAGCAGGATATAGGGGTCAACTTCGCTCAGGCCGATTATCTGGTCTTGTTTTTCCGGCAGTTTTTCAGGATAAGTCACAAAGCATTTAACCTTGTCGGAAAAAAGCGGCAGGGTCTTGCTGTCGCGCCGGAGGAGCAGTTCAAGATAGGCGAATTTGATAACCGATTTAAAGGGACTGTCCAGGGCCTTGTTCATCTGCCAGAGGCAGGCGCCGAAGATTTCCGATTTGGGGATATCCGACAAGTAGCCCAGGTCGACGAAGTCATCCTGTTTTATCTTTTTGTGCTGGATCAGTTTTTTTACAAAAACCTGATACTCACCTTCGGTGAGTCCCGGCGGGATGAACCACCAAAGCAGCATTTTGCCGGCTACCAGAATATGGGTTCGGAAAAGTTCGTCTTTAAGCAGGGCCTTGATGGCTGAGCCGGCCGACTCTTCATCCGATTCAGATTCAAAGCTGTTTTCCCGGGTCTGGTCAATGTCCATGGGAAAGAAATGGACTTCACACCCTTTTTTCATGGCCCATTCTTCAATGGCTCTGCATTTATCACGCAACATTTCCAGGCCATCGTCGCCGATCTCATTTTTACGGATGCTGACCCAGTAATCGCAGTCTGATTTCTGTGACTGGGCAATGGTGCCGATACTGCCGATTGTTTTTAAAGAATGAATGCATGGTTTATCGGTGTATGGCGATGAGGTGGACTCGGCCCGCAAGGCGGTGGAGCCGGAAAAATAGCGGTTGAAAAGTTCATGGCTTATGCCTTCATCCGGGTCAAAGAGGTGGATGCCGTGGGGGCACTTGTCGTTGTTGATATAACCCGGCAAGTCAGGATAGTTGCAATGGAGAAGAAAGGGGATAACATGAAAGATAAGATTGCTGGTGTTTAGATTAAACAGAACAGCCTTTGTTTTACGTTCATTGTTATATTGTTGATAATGCTCTATTTTTTCTTTGAAAGAACTCATGGTGGATAATGTTATTCCTTCCTGTAAGGTATGCGGCTCTTAACTAAAATCATGAGGGCAAAGTGCTCAGTATTTTTAGGAAACTTTATTAATGGCCTCGGCCATCCGGATGGTCTGAGCATTTATCCGGACATTGTGCACCCTTATAATATCGACACCTTGCGTAGAGCAATATGCCGAGATCGAGGCGGTGGCCGTATCCCTTTCATCAACTTCAAGGTCGAGAATATTACCGATAAAGGCCTTACGGGAATGGCCGACAAGCACAGGGCAACCTAGTTTTTTGAATTCGGTTACATGTTTTAAAATTAAAAGGTTATGTCTAATAGTTTTGCCGAAACCGATGCCGGGGTCAACAATAATTCTTTCGCGGGCAAGTCCTTTCTGTTTTGCCCAGGCAATCCGCTCTTTAAAAAAAGACATTATCTCATCAATTACGTCTTCATAATGGGGCTTAACCTGCATGTTGCCGGGGGTGCCCTGCATGTGCATAATAATGACCGGCACCTTGTTGGCGAGCGCGACCTCGATCATCTGCGGATCAAAGCGCAGGCCGCTGATGTCGTTGATGATGTCGGCGCCTGCGGCAATGGCCTTTTGGGCGACCTCGGCCTTGGTGGTGTCAATGGAAATCGGGACGGTGGGGCTGAGGCGGCGTATGGTCTCAATGGCCGGGATTACTCGGTTCAGTTCTTCGGTCACTGACACCGCGTCTGAAAAAGGGCGGGATGATTCGCCGCCGACATCAATGATGTCCACCCCTTGGCTCAACATCTCGTTCACCTGGTCGGCAATATGTTCTTGTTCCATGAAACTGCCGCCATCCGAGAAAGAATCAGGGGTTACGTTGAGTATACCCATGATCAGGGGACGGTCGCCGATGTTAATAGCGTTGGGGAGAGCAGGGGTCATGTGCAGCCCTCTTAAAATAATCCGGCCCTTTGAAAATAAGTTTTCCAAAGGGCCGATAGGTTTATGGGTTATTACAGATAAATCCAGCCCAGGGGCTCTTTATTGTCCTTCTGTTGTTTCCTGGGTTACAGCCGGTTCGGGGTTACCTTTCATGATAAGTTCCAACTCGTCGCGGCCCAGAGTTTCTTTTTCCAGTAAGGCCAGGGAGATGTTTTTCAGGGTATCAAGATTTTCGGTAAGAATCTGGTGTACCTTGGCGTTGGCTTCAAGGACGATGTTCTTTACTTCATTGTCGATCTTGACCGCGGTTGCTTCGCTGTAATCGCGATGCTGGGCAATTTCGCGGCCCAGAAAGATCTGTTCCTCTTTCTTGCCGAAGGTCAGCGGCCCCATTTCTTCACTCATCCCCCACTCGCAGATCATCTTGCGGGCAATGCCGGAGCAGCGTTCAATGTCATTGCCGCTCCCGGTGGTTATTTCGCCAAAGATCAACTCTTCGGCAGCCCTGCCGCCCAACAGGATGCAAAGGTTGTTGAGGAGAAAGCTCTTGGCATAGGTGTGTTTTTCCGCTTCGGGCAGCTGTTGGGTGAGGCCCAGGGCCCGGCCGCGGGGAATGATGGTTACCTTGTGGATCGGATCGGTGCCGGGCAAAAGCATGGCGATCAAGGCGTGCCCTGCTTCGTGGTAGGCGGTGATCTCCTTTTCTTTTTCAGTGATAATCATGCTGCGCCGTTCCGCGCCCATCATCACTTTGTCCTTGGCCTGCTCCAGATGGGTCATGGCGATCTGGTCGGCATTGGCCCGGGCGGCAAGCAGAGCCGCTTCGTTGACCATGTTTTCCAGGTCGGCCCCTGAAAAACCGGGGGTGCCGCGGGCGATAACCGCCCAGTTAATATCGTCGGCCAACTTCTTTTTGCGGCTATGCACCTCAAGAATTTTTTCACGGCCCCCCACATCGGGAACCGGCACCACTACCTGGCGGTCAAAGCGGCCTGGGCGTAACAGGGCCGGGTCAAGGACATCCGGACGGTTAGTGGCCGCGATAATGATAACCCCTTCGTTGGATTCAAAGCCGTCCATTTCAACCAGCAGCTGGTTGAGGGTTTGCTCGCGTTCGTCATGCCCGCCGCCCAGACCTGCGCCGCGATGGCGGCCGACCGCATCAATTTCATCGATAAAGATTATGCAGGGGGCGTTTTTTTTGCCCTGCATAAACAGGTCGCGGACCCGAGAGGCGCCGACGCCGACGAACATCTCAACAAAGTCCGAGCCGCTGATGGAAAAGAAGGGCACATCAGCCTCGCCGGCAATGGCTTTGGCCAGCAAGGTTTTGCCGGTGCCCGGTTGGCCGGCCAGCAGGACGCCTTTGGGAATGCGCCCGCCCAGGCGGGTGAATTTTTTCGGGTCTTTTAAAAAGTCGATGATTTCGGAAAGTTCTTCCTTGGACTCTTCAATCCCGGCCACATCTTCAAAGGTTACCTTGCTCTGCTCTTTATCCATCAGGCGGGCCTTGCTCTTGCCGAAACTCATGGCCTTGCCGCCCCCAACCTGCATCTGGCGCATGAAGAAGATCCAGACCCCGATCAACAGCAGCATGGGGAACCAGGAGATGAGAATCGAGATGTACCAAGGGGTATCCTCGGCCGGTTTTACCTTGATGTTAACCCCTGATTTGCGCAGGGTCGGGATCAAGTCCGAATCGTTGGGCATAATAACCTTGAAGGATTTGCCGTTGCTGCCCTCGCCGGTGATGGTTTCGCCCTGGATGGTGATTGAGGAGATGGCCGAAGACTCGACACTGGCCAGGAAATCGGTGTAGCTCATCTCAACGACGGATGATTGCTGTTTGCTGAATAGATTAAAAAGCAGGATCATGGTCAGGCCGATCACCAGCCACATGGATAGATTTTTATAAAAAGTATTCAAAAAAAGCCTCCCGTTGCAATTTGCTCTTCATGGGGTCGCGGATGAGATAAACATGGTCATCGTTGAGTAATTTGCGTTTGGAAAACTAACCGCAAATATTTATGATTTTAAAGGATAAGACGGGAAAAGGAGAATGTCTAGGGTTTGTAAGACAATTCTCCAAATTATCCCGATATTTATCAGTCAGTTGAATTTTAGATGACCTCTCCCTTTTTTTATTCCTGGTTCTATCCTTAGATAAAATACTCCTGAACCGATTTGGGTTCCATTGGCTCTTTTTGCATGGTGCTGATTGCCTTGACCATGGATTCGGCGCCGGCGATGGTCGTGGTATAGGGCAGATGATAATCAAGGGCCGCCCGGCGGATGGTATATGAATCCTCCGTGGTTCTGGTGCCCGAGGAGGTGTTAATGATCCACTGGATACCTTTATCCTGGATTTTGTCCAGAATATGGGGGCGTCCCTCTGAAATCTTGTATACCTGTTCGCAGTCTACCCCGTTTTCTTGCAGATGCCGGGCAGTACCCTGGGTGGCCAGGATTTTGAAGCCGAGGGCGGCCAGACTCCTGGCGATGGGCAGGATGGCCGGCCGGTCGCCTTTGCGGATACTGATCAGCACATTACCCTCGGTGGGGATTTTTTGGCCGGCCGCCACCTGGGATTTGGCAAAAGCCAGGCCGAGGCAGACATCCATGCCCATGACCTCGCCGGTTGATTTCATCTCCGGCCCCAGCAGGGTATCGACATTTTCAAAGCGGTCAAAGGGGAAAACCGCTTCCTTGACCGCATAATGGTCAACCTTTACCTCTTCGGTCAGGCCGAGCTCTTTAAGGGTCTTGCCCATCATCACCTTGGTGGCCAGCTTGGCCAGCGGTACGCCGGTTGCTTTGCTGACAAAGGGGATGGTTCGGGATGCGCGGGGGTTGACCTCGATGATATAAAGGGTTTCTTCCTTGACCGCGTACTGGATGTTCATCAAACCCTTGACCTTGAGTTCGGCGGCCATGGCCCGGGTCGCATCCTTGATCTCCTCGATCATTTTCGCGGAAAGACTGTGGGGCGGCAGAACGCAGGCCGAGTCGCCGGAATGAATACCCGCCTCCTCGATATGCTGCATGATGCCGCCGACAATGGTGTTTTCGCCGTCGGAGATGGCATCGACATCGATTTCAATCGCGTCTTTGAGGAATTTATCAATAAGAATTGGGTGCTCCGGTGACACATCAATGGCGGTATTCATGTAGGCCGTGAGATCTTTTTCATTGTACACAATGCGCATGGCCCTGCCGCCGAGCACGTATGAAGGCCGCACCACGACCGGATAGCTGATTTTTTTGGCAATGGCCAAGGCGCCATCGGTGGTGGTGGCCAGACCGTTGTCCGGTTGCCGCAGGTTAAGTTTGTGCAAAAATTGCTGAAAACGTTCCCGGTCTTCAGCCCGGTCGATGGAGTCCGGGGAGGTGCCCAGGATGGGAACCCCGGCCTTGGCCAGGGGCACGGCCAGGTTCAACGGGGTTTGGCCGCCGAACTGAACGATGACCCCGGAAGGTTTTTCTTTCTGGATGATATGCAACACGTCCTCACGGGTGAGCGGCTCGAAGTAAAGTCGATCAGAGGTGTCGTAATCGGTACTCACCGTTTCCGGGTTGGAGTTGACCATGATCGACTCGATGCCCAGTTCTCTGAGGGCGAATGAGGCATGGACGCAGCAGTAGTCAAACTCGATGCCCTGGCCGATCCGGTTGGGACCGCCGCCTAGGATCATAACCTTGTGATTGTCGCTGACCCTGGTTTCATCCTCGGTTTCATAAGTTGAGTAAAAATAGGGGGTGTAGGCCTCAAACTCCGCGGCACAGGTATCCACCGATTTGAAAACCGGTTTCACTGCAAGTTTTTCTCGCAGTTCCCAAAGATCTTCTTCCGATGTTTTGGTCAGATAAGCCAGCTGCCGATCAGAGTAGCCGAGTTGTTTTACCTCCCACAGGAAATCGCGGTCAAGGCCGTTGAAGCCTTTGTCGATAATCCGGGCTTCGGTGTCAACCAGCTGTTTGAAGTTGTTGAGATACCATGGGTCGATTCCGGAAAGCTGATAAAGTTCCTGGATATCCATGTTGCGGCGCAGGGCTTCGAACACCTGGAAAAAACGTTTGGAGCTCGGTTTACGCAGGCCATTTTCCAGATCGCGCTGGTCCAGGTTGGCCAGGTTGAATTTCCGGTCGGCGCCATAACCGCTGATGCCGATTTCCAGGGAGCGCATTCCTTTCTGGAAAGCCTCTTTGAAAGTACGACCGATGGCCATGGTCTCGCCCACCGACTTCATGGCCGTGGTCAGGAAATCGTCGGCCTCAGGGAATTTTTCAAAGGTAAAGCGCGGGATTTTTACCACGCAATAATCGATGGTCGGCTCAAAGGAGGCCATGGTCTCCCGGGTGATATCGTTGGGGATTTCATCCAAGGTGTAGCCAACCGCCAACAGGGCGGCGATCTTGGCGATCGGGAAGCCGGTGGCCTTGGAGGCCAGGGCCGAGCTTCTGGAGACCCGGGGGTTCATCTCGATAATCATCAACTCGCCGTCTTTGGGGTTGACCGCAAACTGGACATTGGAGCCGCCGGTTTCCACGCCGATTTCGCGCATAATGGCAATGGCGGCATCCCGCATCAGTTGATATTCCCGGTCACTCAAGGTTTGGGCCGGGGCCACCGTGATGGAATCGCCGGTATGCACGCCCATGGCGTCGATATTCTCGATGGAGCAGATGATGACGACGTTGTCGTTCTTGTCGCGCATAACCTCGAGTTCGTACTCTTTCCAGCCGAGCAAGCTTCTTTCCAGCATGATTTCGGTGTTCATGGAAAGATCGAGGCCGGAGGCGGCTAGAAATTCAAGCTCCTGGGTATTGTAGGCCACTCCGCCGCCGGTGCCGCCCAAGGTGAAGCTGGGGCGGACGATGATCGGAAAGCCGATCTGCTCGATGGCGGCCCGTGCCTCATCCAGGTTGTGGACAATGGCGCTTTCCGGCACATTGAGGCCGATTTTTTTCATGGCGGCCCGGAAAGGTTCGCGGCTTTCCGCCTTGTGGATCACATCGACGTTGGCGCCCAGCATCTCGACATTATATTTTTCCAGCACTCCAAGTTTGGCGACCTTGATCGCGGTGTTGAGGGCGGTTTGGCCGCCGAGGGTGGGCAGGATGGCGTCCGGGCGTTCCCGTTCGATGATCTTGGCCACCATTTCCGGGGTGATCGGCTCGATGTAGGTTCGGTCGGCAATCTCCGGGTCGGTCATGATGGTGGCCGGGTTGGAGTTGATGAGGATTACCTCGTAGCCTTCTTCTTTCAAGGCTTTGACGGCCTGGGTTCCGGAGTAGTCAAACTCGCAGGCCTGACTGATGATAATGGGGCCGGAGCCGATAATCATAATCTTTTTTATGTCGGTTCTTTTAGGCATGGGATTTTTCTACCTGCTGATTATATATATAATGATATGAATTTGTTTGTCTTACTTCATCATCGCCACGAAACGGTCAAAGAGATAAACCGAATCATGGGGGCCGGGGGCGTTTTCCGGATGATACTGGACGGAAAACGCCGGATATTTCTTATGGCGGAGTCCCTCGACGCTCTGGTCGTTGAGGTTGATGTGAGTAACTTCGACCTCGTCGGGGTTGAGGCTGTCGGCATTGACGCAGAAGCCATGGTTCTGCGAGGTGATCTCGATCTTGCCGGTGGTGAGATCCTTGACCGGCTGGTTGAGGCCGCGGTGGCCGAATTTGAGTTTAAAGGTCTCGCCGCCATAGGCAAGGCCCAGCATCTGGTGGCCGAGGCAGATACCGAAAATCGGTTTTTTGCCCAGCAGCGCCTGGAGATTTTCCACCACGCCCGGGACCCCGGCCGGATCCCCCGGGCCGTTGGAAAGAAAGATGCCGTCCGGGTTCATGGCCAATACCGCATCGGCCGAGGTGGTGGCCGGCACCACCTGGACTGAACAGCCACGCTCGGTGAGCAGGCGCAGCATGTTGTATTTAAGGCCGAAATCGTAGCAGACAACCTTGTATTTACCGGTTGCGGTTGAGCTGAAGTTGCTGCCCGGGGTCGGGGTATTGTCCTTCCAGCCGTATGGTTCGCTACAGGTTACCTCGCGGACCAGATCGCGGCCGACCAGGCCGGGAGAAGCTTTGGCCTTGGCAACCAGGGATTGGGGGTCGAGATCTTCAGTGGAAACCACCCCCTTCAAGGCGCCGGCATTGCGGATGTGGCGAGTAAGGGCTCGGGTGTCAAAGCCTTCAATGCCCAGAATCTGGTGTTTCATTAAAAAATCGGCCAAGGTGCCCTTGGAGCGGAAGTTGCTGGGGAACGGGCAGTATTCTTTAATCAGAAATGCCTCAACCTGGATCTTTGCCGACTCCATGTCCTCGGGGGTCACCCCGTAATTACCGATCAGCGGGTAGGTCATGGTGACGATCTGGCCGGTGTATGAAGGATCGGTTAAGACCTCCTGGTAGCCGCTCATGCCGGTGTTGAATACGATTTCGCCGGAGGTTTCTCCAGGGCCGGTAAATGATCTTCCCTCAAAAATTGTGCCGTCTTCAAGGGCGATAATTGCTTTCATAAAATTTCCCTGCCAAAAGTTTATATAGATAATTATTTAAATAAAAAATTATGGTCTCGTGCCAGCTAAAACCTCTTTGATGAGGGCCACCTGTTTGTCGGCTGAGCCGATCTGGGTGCGGGCGACTTGCAAAGCCCGTTTGCCTGCGGCCTCATACTCCTGCGGGTGGTCCTCAAAATGGATGATCTTGGCCGCAAGGTCCATGGGGTCGCAAACGGAAAAACCGGCATTTTTTGATTCAAGGAGCTCCTTGGCATCCGTGAAGTCTTTCATGCTGGGGCCGTAAAACACCGGCCGGCCCCAAACCGCCGCTTCCAGGACATTGTGGCCGCCCCGGTCAACCAGGCTCCCGCCGCAGAAAACATAGCGGGCAATGGAATAGATGTTTGCCAGCTCGCCCATGTAGTCAACCAGTACCACGTCGGTGGTTCGGCCATGTTCTTTTATGTTGCTCAACCGCTGATGGGCAATTTCATGCTCATCTAACAGCCGCTCTATTTCCTCAAGTCGTCTGAGGTGTCTGGGCGCTACCACCCAGACAAGATCGGGAAGTCTTTGCTGTATACTCCGGAAAACATCAATTAGCAATTTCTCTTCGCCGGTGTGGGTGCTGCCGGTAACCAGAACCGGTTGCTCCTGATGGAGACCGAGGATGGCCCGATAACCGCCTGCAAGTTGCGGGTCGGTCTGCACGGCGGTTAAATCATATTTGGCATTGCCGAGAATCCGTAGTTTTTCCTCTGCCACGCCAAGTGCTTTGTATCTTGCGGCATCGCCTTCGTGGATAACGGCCACCAGAGAGAACCCGGCGAGGATCTCTTTTATGAACGGTTTTATCCGGCTGTAACCGGCAAACGAGTTTTCCGACAGTCGACCATTTAGCAAAATGATTTTGGCGCCAAATTTCCCGACCTGTTTCAAGATGTTCGGCCAGATCTCCGTTTCAAGGCAAATATAGATATCGGGCCGGATCTTGTTAATGGCCAGATTTACAATGCCCATGAGGTCCAAAGGGGCAAAAATGCAAACCACATCTTCTGGTAACTGGTTGTTTGCGACCGCGTAACCCTGTCTGGTTACGGTTGATAAAATTATAGCTGCTTCCGGCAATGCTTGGTGAATCTGTGCAATCAATGCCCTGGCGACCTGTACTTCGCCAACAGAAGCGGCATGGAGCCATATTCTAATTGTTTTGTTTTTCGGAAACCCGATTTCAGGTAAAAAACCAAGGCGTTGCTTGAGGCCCTGACGGTGTTTGCCGGTGGTTAATATATATAGTAGAAAAAAAGGGGCAGCGACGATAAACAATAGCCAACTGACAAGTTGATAGGCTGTGTAAAACAAGGATGGGATTGTCCTTTATTGTTTGTGGGGAAAACGTCTCTGATCCTTAAGTAAAAATCGAAGTATTAAACCTGATTATCGTCTTTTCGTCAATAAAAAATGGTTGTTAAGCAGGCCCTAAAGTATCAGGGAAAAGGCTGGTAATTGGGCGGATGTAATCTAGAAAATACCGGCAATGGGCGTCTGGCAAAAGCGGCAGCGGCCAGCCTGTAAGTTGTTCTCCTGTACGGTAAAGCCGGTTCGCTTGATGATGGTGCGCCCGCAGCCTGGGCAAATGGTGTTTTCGCCGTCGTCGCCAGGGATGTTGCCTATATATATATAGTATAGGCCCTCCTCAAAGCCGATCTCTCTTGCTCGACGCAGGGTGTGGTGCGGGGTGGGTTCGCGATCCGTCATCTTGTACATAGGCCAGAAGCGGGTAACGTGCCACGGGATTTCCCGAGAAATTGATTTTATAAAGCGGGCGATGTCGCGCAACTCTTCTTCCGAATCGTTCCAGCCGGGAATAACCAGGGTGGTAATCTCCAGCCAGACTCCGAGTTCATGCATGAGTTTGATGGTGTCCAGAACCGGTTGCAGGCGGGCGCCGCAGACCTCTTTGTAGAATTTGTCGGTAAAGGCCTTGAGGTCGATGTTGTTGGCGGTAAGGTAGGGGGCGATTTCTCTGGTAGCCTCCTCGCCGGTATAGCCGTTACTGACAAAGATGTTTTTGATGCCGGCCTTATGGGCAAGCTTTGCGGTGTCCAGGGCGAATTCATAAAAGATGGTTGGCTCGACATAGGTATAGCTGATGCTTTGGCAGCCGGAGCGTATCGCATCTTCGACAATATCCTCGGGGAGTCGATTGTTGCCGGGGAACGGTCCTGGTTGCAGGTGCGGGTATTGGGAGATGTCGAAGTTCTGGCAATGTTTGCAGCGGAAGTTGCAGCCCACGGTGCAGATCGAGTAGGAGAGGGAGCCGGGCAGCAGGTGGAACAGGGGTTTTTTTTCCACCGGGTCGATGTTTTCGCTGTAAATTTTGCCATAGGTAAGAGTGTAGAGGGTGCCGTCGTGGTTTTCCCTGGTTTTGCAGAGGCCGCGTTTGCCTTGGGCTATCATGCAATGATGTTTGCAAAGCAGGCATTGGGTTAGTTTGGATTTTGGGTCAAGGGTTTTGAAAAAAAGGGCTGGATGCATGTCGATACCTTGGTGGAAATTGCGAGTGGATCGCCCGCTTTTTTTAGGGGGTATCCCGAAAAACAAGGCCTTTTACTTATTAATTCATGAAAGCCCGGCCCAGGTCAATGAATAAAAACGGATTTTAATTTCATGTATTTTGGTCGTTTTTAGACTATCTGAAAAAAAAACAAATTTAATCGTTGACGAGCAGGCCGAGATCGACTAATTTGCCGCCTCCCGACAACGAGGGAGACGAGTTGCTTCTCGCAGCTTGGCAGCGATCATTGAAAACTGAATAGTGAACAAAATTAAGAAGAGCAAAGTCCAACTCGAAAGAGTTGGCAGTAAGTCAGAAGTAAATTTTGAGAGTATCAACTCTTTGTTTAAGAACGGATTTTCGAATCTGTTTAGATATTAAACTGGAGAGTTTGATCCTGGCTCAGATTGAACGCTGGCGGCGTGCTTAACACATGCAAGTCGAACGAGAAAGTTCCCTTCGGGGGATGAGTAGAGTGGCGCACGGGTGAGTAACGCGTAGGTAATCTACCCTTGTATTCGGGATAACTGATCGAAAGGCCAGCTAATACCGGATATCCTTCATTTGCACAAGTAGATGAAGAAAAGGTGACCTCTCCATGGAAGTTACTGTACAAGGATGAGCCTGCGTACCATTAGCTAGTTGGTGGGGTAAAGGCCTACCAAGGCGACGATGGTTAGCGGGTCTGAGAGGATGATCCGTCACACTGGAACTGAAACACGGACCAGACTCCTACGGGAGGCAGCAGTGAGGAATATTGGACAATGGGCGCAAGCCTGATCCAGCGACGCCGCGTGAGTGATGAAGGCCCTTGGGTCGTAAAGCTCTGTCAGCAGGGAAGAAATGGTATGTGGTTAATACCCATGTACTTTGACGGTACCTGCAAAGGAAGCACCGGCTAACTCCGTGCCAGCAGCCGCGGTAATACGGAGGGTGCGAGCGTTAATCGGAATTACTGGGCGTAAAGGGCGCGTAGGCGGCCTACCAAGTCAGATGTGAAAGCCCACGGCTTAACCGTGGAAGTGCATCTGAAACTGGCAGGCTTGAGTACTGGAGAGGAAAGTGGAATTCCCGGTGTAGAGGTGAAATTCGTAGATATCGGGAGGAATACCGGTGGCGAAGGCGACTTTCTGGACAGATACTGACGCTGAGGCGCGAAAGCGTGGGTAGCAAACAGGATTAGATACCCTGGTAGTCCACAGCTGTAAACGATGTGCACTAGATGTAGGGGGGTATTGACCCTCTCTGTGTCGCAGCTAACGCATTAAGTGCACCGCCTGGGGAGTACGGCCGCAAGGTTAAAACTCAAAGGAATTGACGGGGGCCCGCACAAGCGGTGGAGTATGTGGTTTAATTCGACGCAACGCGCAGAACCTTACCTGGTCTTGACATCTCGGGAATCTTCTAGAAATAGTTGAGTGCCTTCATCTGAAGGAGCCCGAAGACAGGTGCTGCATGGCTGTCGTCAGCTCGTGTCGTGAGATGTTGGGTTAAGTCCCGCAACGAGCGCAACCCTCGCCTTTAGTTGCCATCAGGTTAAGCTGGGCACTCTAGAGGGACTGCCGGTGTCAAACCGGAGGAAGGTGGGGATGACGTCAAGTCCTCATGGCCTTTATGACCAGGGCTACACACGTACTACAATGGCATGTACAAAGGGCAGCAACTTGGCGACAAGTAGCGAATCTCACAAAGCATGTCTCAGTCCGGATCGCAGTCTGCAACTCGACTGCGTGAAGTTGGAATCGCTAGTAATCGTAGATCAGCATGCTACGGTGAATACGTTCCCGGGCCTTGTACACACCGCCCGTCACACCACGAAAGTTGGTTGTTCCAGAAGCGGTTGAGCTAACCTTTTAGGAGGCAGGCTGCCAAGGAATGATTGGTAATTGGGGTGAAGTCGTAACAAGGTAGCCGTAGGGGAACCTGCGGCTGGATCACCTCCTTTTAAAGGATGCAACTCCGATGGTAACATTGGAAGCATACCGGTCAATCTCTTCTTAATTCACTATTCAGTTTTGAGTGATCGCTGTTTGATCTGTACCAGGCATTAGCGAACGGGCCTATAGCTCAGTTGGTTAGAGCGCACGCCTGATAAGCGTGAGGTCGGTGGTTCAAGTCCACCTAGGCCCACCACGAAACTTATCTGGTGTGAGTAAAAGCCGAGAGAGACAGGCTTGGCCGTGACCGAATGAAGACATCAGTTGCAAAATGTTGGGGGTGTAGCTCAGCTGGGAGAGCGCCTGCCTTGCACGCAGGAGGTCATCGGTTCGATCCCGTTCACCTCCACCAATATTGGCAAGCTGGTCGAGAAATTAAGGTTGAAAGGTGTAAGCTTTATTAGTTAAAGCTTGTAGCTTTGAGCCTTGAGCTCAAGTACTTTTTTGTTAAAAGTGCATTTAAGATCTTTGATAATTGAATATTTTGTTTTTGTAAGTACCAAAGTAGCTAAGAATGTAGAACAAGCGTTTTTGGTCAAGCTACTAAGGGCAGACGGTGGATGCCTTGGTACCGGGAGGCGATGAAGGACGTGGTAAGCTGCGAAAAGCTTCGGGGAGCTGCTAACAGGCTTTGATCCGGAGATATCCGAATGGGGAAACCCGGCCAGAGTTAAATCTGGTCATTATATACTGAATACATAGGTATATGAAGCGAACGCAGGGAATTGAAACATCTAAGTACCTGCAGGAAGAGAAATCAATTGAGATTCCGTTAGTAGCGGCGAGCGGACGCGGAATAGGCCAAACCATAGCATTTATGTTATGGGGTTGTAGGACCCCGATATGGGATTGACGAGTGATAGTAGAATGGTATGGAAAGACCAACCGAAGACGGTGATAGTCCGGTATACGAAATCATGAGTCACCCTAGGGTGTTCCTGAGTACCACGGGGCACGAGAAACCCTGTGGGAATCTGGGAGGACCATCTTCCAAGCCTAAATACTACCCGGTGACCGATAGTGAACCAGTACCGTGAGGGAAAGGTGAAAAGAACGGGGGAACCCGAGTGAAATAGAACCTGAAACCGTCTGCTTACAAGCAGTGGAAGCACTATGTCTTCGGACAGTGTAACCGCGTGCCTTTTGCATAATGAGTCAGCGACTTACCCTATGCAGCGAGGTTAAGCCGTGAGGTGTAGCCGTAGCGAAAGCGAGTCTTAATAGGGCGACAAGTTGTATGGGGTAGACCCGAAGCCGGGTGATCTATCCATGACCAGGGTGAAGCGAAGGTAACACTTCGTGGAGGCCCGAACCGATATAGGTTGAAAACTGTTCGGATGAGTTGTGGATAGGAGTGAAAGGCTAATCAAACTCGGTGATAGCTGGTTTTCCTCGAAATATATTTAGGTATAGCCTCGTATGATGACTGACGGAGGTAGAGCACTGACAGGGCTAGGGGTCCTCACCGGATTACCAACCCCTTTCAAACTCCGAATGCCGTCAAGTTCAAATACGGGAGTCAGACTACGGGAGATAAGTTTCGTGGTCAAAAGGGAAAGAGCCCAGACCGTCAGCTAAGGTCCCTAAATCTGTGCTAAGTGGTAAAGGATGTGGAATTGCTTAGACAACCAGGAGGTTGGCTTAGAAGCAGCAACCCTTTAAAGAAAGCGTAATAGCTCACTGGTCTAGTGAATCTGCGCCTAAAATTTAACGGGGCTAAAGCACAGTACCGAAGCTACGGATCGAATTTATTCGATGGTAGAGGAACATTGTGTTCACCTGAGAAGGTACACCGTAAGGAGTGCTGGAGGTATCACAAGAGCTTATGCTGACACGAGTAGCGAAAATGAGGGTGAGAAACCCTCACGCCGAAAGCCTAAGGTTTCCTGTAGTAAAGTTAATCTGCTCAGGGTTAGTCGGCCCCTAAGGCGAGGCCGAGAGGCGTAGTCGATGGGAAACGGGTTAATATTCCCGTACCGTTTTACCAGCGTTTGAGCGAAGGGGAGACGCAGAAGGGTAGGCCATCCGGGTGTTGGAAGTCCCGGTTTAAGCGTGTAGGTGGGGGATCTAGGCAAATCCGGAACCCTGTATAACACTGAGACGTGATGACGAGAGCGTATGCTCACAAAGTGGTTGATCCCATGCTGCCAGGAAAATCCTCGTAGTGAGTTGGTAGAGTGACCGTACCGTAAACCGACACAGGTAGGCAGGAAGAGAATTCCAAGGCGCTTGAGAGAACTCTGGTTAAGGAACTCGGCAAAATAACACCGTAACTTCGGGAGAAGGTGTGCCCCTATTACGTGAAGCGACTTGCTCGTGGAGCGGAAGGGGGTTGCAGTGAAATGGGGGGAGCGACTGTTTACTAAAAACACAGGACTCTGCGAAGTCGAAAGACGCAGTATAGGGTCTGACGCCTGCCCGGTGCTGGAAGGTTAAGGGGAAGTGTTAGTCGTAAGGCGAAGCATTGAACCGAAGCCCCAGTAAACGGCGGCCGTAACTATAACGGTCCTAAGGTAGCGAAATTCCTTGTCGGGTAAGTTCCGACCTGCACGAATGGCGTAACGATTTCCCCACTGTCTCAACCAGGGACTCAGCGAAACTGTAACACCGGTGAAGATGCCGGTTACCCGCAGCAAGACAGAAAGACCCCGTGCACCTTTACTATAGCTTGGCATTGGAGTTTGGGTTAATTTGTGTAGGATAGGTGGGAGACTGTGAAGCAGGCACGCTAGTGTTTGTGGAGTCAACCTTGAAATACCACCCTGATTATCTTAGGCTTCTAACCGCGACCCGTAATCCGGGTCCGGGACATTGTCTGGTGGGTAGTTTGACTGGGGCGGTCGCCTCCTAAAGCGTAACGGAGGCGCGCGATGGTTCCCTCAGGCTGATTGGAAACCAGCCGTAGAGTGTAAAGGCATAAGGGAGCTTGACTGCGAGACTGACAAGTCGAGCAGGTACGAAAGTAGGTCTTAGTGATCCGGCGGTCCCGAATGGAAGGGCCGTCGCTCAACGGATAAAAGGTACGCCGGGGATAACAGGCTTATCTCCCCCAAGAGTCCATATCGACGGGGAGGTTTGGCACCTCGATGTCGGCTCATCGCATCCTGGGGCTGGAGCAGGTCCCAAGGGTTTGGCTGTTCGCCAATTAAAGCGGTACG
>Ga0224496_10000217_pt1 | contig 42002 bp, 54 predicted proteins | sample SF_Jul11_sed_USG_2_FD_168127 | JGI IMG/M metagenome (GOLD analysis project Ga0224496, IMG submission 168127) | Sediment microbial communities from San Francisco Bay, California, United States - SF_Jul11_sed_USGS_8_1 | ecosystem: Environmental > Aquatic > Marine > Sediment | place: USA...
ATGCAAAAGTCTCTCAAGATTTTAGTCGATCTTTTGTAAACATTATGAAGCTGATTGAAAAAACTGCCAGCATTGCAATCCCTGTGACATATGCATAGTTTAGTCCTATGCCAGGATGATCTTCCTGATGATAGTAGTTGATCAAGAAAGTCGCAACCAGCAAAATTACTCCCACAACTGTTAGTTTCTGATGTGTCTCCAACAAGGATTAGTCTTATCAGTAACTATATGAATTTAGAAAAACTACCAGAAATATTTATCAAAGTATTGCAACAGTAAATTTTCGATACTCTGTCAATAGTCATGCATTTACGATATTATATTTATGACATGATGGAATAACTATGTCAATTTACAGTTTTTGGAGATTAGTCTATGGATCAGATTTCATTTGAGATAGTTTGGCAATTACCTGCTCAAGCTCTGCTGCGTTTTCATCAATTACTTTTCTCATCACTGCAAGCTCTTCGTTTATCTTCTCCAGATTAGCATCATCGGAATTTTTGATTTTTTCTTCCAGTTCCTGCAGGACTTGTTTGTTGTATTGGTTGATTTTTTCAAGTTCATTTTTGTATCTCTCTAATTTTTCATACTGATTGGAAATTTCAGGAACTTCATATTTTTCGTTTGAGAGAAATCCCAAGGAGATAACAATGCCTCCTACGACCAAGACTGCAATGAGAACAATGACGCTTAATCTCAATTTAGTATCATCACTTTCTCTTTTAAGATTTAAAATTTAGCATCTATTCTGCCTTAATTGCTGTTTTTTTACGTCTGCGAATTATGTAAATTCCAATGCCTATTACCACAATAATTGGAATGACAATCATTGTCAAGTCAGGACCGGCTTCATCATCGTTTGGTGGTTCCTTGACAAATATTGTCGCATCATATGGTTCAAAGATCTCATCTCTAACACCATCCTTGTATCTTACAGTAATGGTGATGTCATGTTCCCCGTATTTTGGCTCGCCATTAAACTCGATTGGAATGTTAAATGGAACGGGGGCATCAATTTCAATTTCATCGATGAATTGGGTATTTGCTTTGATGTTGGAATCTCCACGAGGTTCAATGGTTACAAAACCAAACAATCCGTCTTCATTTCCTTCATTGATTATTTCCCCAATTACCATTTGTGTGCCAGACAATTCAATGACATCGACATTGTATATTGACAAGTCAATCATACCCTTAACATAGAAATCAGCGATTCGTGAAATGGTGTGTTGATCACCATGCGCATTAAAGTAAGTTATTTCAATTGGTGCGCGAAGTGTATCACCTTTCAGAGATTCTGGTACGTATACATTAAGATCAATTTGTTTTTTTGAATTTGGTGCAATTTCACCAATCTCCCAATTGGTGTTTAGAACCACAACATTCTCAATATTAGTGATAGATTGGGTAGTTGACGCCCTTTCGCTTTGTGTGTTTTGCAGTACAACATTGACACTTGAAATTGGTGCAGTTCCGTCATTTGAAATTTCAATTGTCACATGGTTTTGTTGCAATGATGTAAGGAATGGAACTAGTGCTCGCAAGTTTATTACATTTTCTCCGGTTACCTTAAAATCAAAATTCTCAAACGCTGTACGAACCCCTGATTCCCGTAGCCTGGAATAATCAACCTTGACGGTGCCGGGATACTGCTGTATTTTGATCCCGTTGCCTATATCAACAAAAAACGTCAGATGGAAATTTTCCCCGGCAAGAGCATTGGAAGTAGCATCAGCATGTATTACAGAGCCAGGTCCATCTGATGCTGAAAATCCAAGAGGAAGAGAGAGTTGTCCTCGGATTCCCGTAATATCCTGAGTTCCAACATTTGCCATTATTACTGTAAATGGCACATTGTTGTCTCCTGCATCAACTTCAAATTTTTCATCTATTGTTCCAAAGTAGGCATCAAGGAATTTTACATCTCCATAGTCCCTTTCAAAAGGAGAGTCGCCAAATCCCCCAGAGGTAATTTGCGCATAAGAGTTATCAAAAACAAATGGAGAGAGCCCAATTACAAATAACGGTAAGAAGAGTTTTACATTCATACTAAAACCTCCATTTCAGAAGGCTGCTCACCTTCAAATGCCTTACCGTCTTTTATTGTAATCACCTTATCTACTTCACCAAAGTGCTGTCTATCGTGAGTAACTATGACAAATGTCTGATTAAGTTTTTTTGCCATAGACTTCATCAGTTGAACAATTGTTTCTGAAGTTACAGAATCAAGATTGCCTGTAGGCTCATCAGCTAAAACAATTGATGGCTTGTTGATCAATCCCCTTGCAATTGCAACTCTTTGAGCTTGCCCACCTGAAATCTTGTTTGCACGTTTATTTATTTGGTCTTCAAGGCCAACTGCTTTTAGCAAGTCTCTGGCCTCTTTTTCAGCAACGCCATCGGTTCCTGCAATCTGTCTGGGCAGTAATACATTTTCTAAAACAGAAAGATCAGTAAGTAAGTTGGAAAATTGAAAGATAAATCCCAATTTTTTATTTCTAAATGAAGAAATCTGATCGTCATTCAGTGTTGTAGTATCAACTCCATCAATGAAGATCTTCCCACTCGATGGGTGATCTAAGAGTCCAATCATGTTAAGTAACGTGGATTTTCCAGAGCCGGAGCTTCCCACAATTAGGACAATTTGACCCTGCTCAACTGAAAATGACGCATTATCAAGTGCCTTTACTTTGCTATCGCCTTCCCCGTAAATCTTGCTAACATTGATGATCTCAAGTACTTTAGACAGTTCTCATCGCCTCCACTGGTAATAGCTTAGTTGCCCTATACGAGGGATACAGAGATGCAATGATTGCCAAAGCAAAAGAGGTCAAGGCAGTTTGAATGATCTTTTCCCAGTTGTAGCTGACCTCAAGAGGCAGGCTATTGTTAAATGACATTTTAGTTTCCTTTGCATAAACAGTGTAACCTAATCCTGCTGCGGTTCCCACTCCAGCACCAATTGCCCCAATAATCATTCCTTGAAAAATGAAGACTATGAGAATGTCTTTTCTTTTAGCGCCAATTGCCCTCATTATACCAATTTCTTTGGTCTTGCCATTTACAAGCATCATCTGAATTGTAAGAATTGCAAATGCAGATGACATCATTCCAAAATAGCCTATCATGCTAATCATTGCAATGCCAGATCTAAAACCTGCCAGTTGTTCTTCAGCTGATTCCTCTATTGTTTCGGCAAGAAAGTCATCATTAGGAAATGATTGTAAAAAGAATTCTTTTACTTCTAATGCTTTAGAAGGATCATTTAGTTTTACCATAAAAGACCCAGTATCTCCAGGTCGATTCATCATGTCTCGTAAGGTATCAATGTGTACAACAGCAGTATAATCAAATCCCTGACCTCCAGGTGACTTTGCAATTCCAGAAACAGTAAATCTTCTGATCTGATCTTCTCCGAATCTATCAACTACAAGAACTTTAACACTATCACCAACTTCGGCTCCGCCAAGATCCTTTGCCACATTAGATCCTAACACAATAGAATTTCTTGAAAAGACATAGCTTCCTTCTGAGACAGTTTCATGAACAGTAGATGCCCTGATGTCACGAAAGGGATCAACGCCAACTATTGGCACCCTAGTTTCTTCAATTAGTTTTCCATTTTTAGTCATATTCATTTCGGCACTTGACGAAAGCCGCGGTGTGGCGCCTTGAACATAGGGTATTCTCTCAAACCAACTTACAATTGACAAATCTGATTTGTCAATATAGTCAGCTTCATCAGTTACAAGAACGTCACCATTTCTGTAATTGCTGATATCTCTAACTATAGCATCAAAGAGTCCCTGAAATATTACAAAATTTACATGAATAACTAATATGCCAATAGTTACGGCTAAAACTGCACCAAGCAAACTGCCCTTCTTGTTAAATAGCATTCTTTTTGCTAGTTTTAGTCGGTAATCCACAAAATTAGTAAAATAGTCTAATATTTAATGTATATGATGTATAGTGTTAAATTATAGACAATTTTATATGATAATAGTAATTTTTAGATTCTATAGAGGAACTATAGATGATAAAATGGACAGTTTAGATATGAAAATTCTTGGCAGATTATTAAATAACTGCAGAGAATCAGACAGACAGATAGGAATAGAGTTGGGAATTTCTGGCGGGGCAGTACGTGCTAGAATTAAAAAAATGGAGGAAAGAAAAATCATTGAAGAGTTTTTCATAAAAGTTGAACCTACAGTGCTAGGGTATGGAGTGTTGTATTTTGTTGTGTCTGATGAAAATACAAATGAAATTTTAGACCAGATAAGTCTTGTAGGCGAACCATTTTTTGTTGTCCCATGTGTAGGCGGAATCACTGTTTGCAGTATCGTGGTAAAAGAGAATATGAAGCAAAAAATTCAGCTTGCAAGTAAACTAATGAAAGATGTAAGAGTTTTATCAATTTTTGAGGCAGAGAATCCAGGGTTTAATGCAAATCTTACAAAGACCGATTTAGAAATTCTAGAAGAACTAATCAAGGAACCTAGAGCAAAAATTGAAAAAATTGCTGAAAACACAAATTTGTCAACAAAAACAATTACCAGATGCATTGAGAAATTACAAGAAAATGATGGAGTTCAGTTTACAATAATTTATGATCCTACAAAAATTGAAAATTATATTCCTCATGCAATTCTTACCTGGATAGACGGAGATCTTAAAGAGACATTACAAAATATGAATAAGATATTTTCTGAATCATATTTGCAGATTCCATTTATTGCTAAAAATCAAATTGTTTTGTTTATGTATAGTGATAATATTTTCAAAATGGATGAAATAACACAAAGAGTCAGAACAGTTAAAAATGTAAAATCAGCGGATTTGTTTATTCCAAAAAGAATTTCATTTTATGTAAAATGGTTAGAAATAGCAATTAAAGAATTTAAAAAATCCTCCAAACTACATTTAGTTTATGAAACAAATTAAATAACAATAGTTTTCAAGATTTAGAATGAAGAAGAAAAAGATCTATGAAGGAAAAATTTTAGGTCTTAGCGTTTATGATGGAAAAATAGAAGGAAGAAAAGTAAAACGTGAAATGATAGAACATCGAGGTGCTGCAGCAATGCTTGCCTTTGATGAAGAAAAGAAGATTATTCTTGTCAAGCAACATAGATTTCCTCACGGATATGTTTTAGAAATTCCAGCTGGAACACTAGAAAAAGGAGAAGAGCCAGTAAAATGTGCATTTAGAGAATTAGAAGAAGAGACTGGATATAGAGCAAAAAAGATGATTCCTCTGATTACATACTATCCGTCAATAGGTTATAACACAGAGATAATTCATTGTTTTGTAGCCTCAGGATTGAAGAAAATTGCCGATTTAAAGCTAGACGATGATGAGATTCTATCTGTTGTGAAAATGGATTTGAAGAAATTATTAAAATCAATTAAAACTGGAAAAATTCAAGATTCAAAAACAATATGTGCTGTCTTGACATATGCTGCCAAGAAGAAACTTTATTGATCATTTATTATAAATTGGTTTTACAAGATCTGCAATATCAGCCCAAGACTGGGTAATTTTTTCATACATATACACCAAATCAAGAAATTCGATTGGAATTTGTTTTTTATTTCCTAATGTAGTTCTTAATTTACTAAGGTTTTGCTCATATTTTTTATGTAACGATATTGCTTCGATAGCTAAAAGTCTATCAGGTTTTGTAAATGCATCAATTGATTTTTCTGCAAGTATACTAAAATCTTTAACGATATCAAAAATCTTTTTTGAATGTTCTTGCGACAAAGATGAATTGTAGATAAAATTTGAGAGTTCAACAATAGAGTCACCGGCATTTTCAAGAAGATTTGCAGCTACCCTATAATCGAGCACATCAATATTTTCCAAATTAAATACATTAGCTAATTTCTTATCAACAAGAATACTACGAATTAAGCGAACCAATAAAAAATATTGGCGATTTACTTCAACATCACGCTTTGATAACGTCTCTAAATTTGATTTATCTCCTGAGATCAATCCCTTTGATGCATCATCGTACATTCCAAGTGCAATTGAGCTCATTCTTTTTAGAATTTTTTCAGGATCCAGAGTTGTTGCATCTAAGAGAAACTGCATGTTGATATGAGATGCATCTTCTTCAATGATTTCCATCCCCACTAATCTTCTCATTGAATTTCGTATCTTTTCTCTGTCTTCTCCCGGTATACTGGATTTAGAATTAATTTTGAATACATCATATCCCAAAAGATAAGCCCCTGTAATGTCTGCCACTATGTTTTCCTCTTTTGGTAACGGATAAGATATCACGAGTTCTTTTGTAGGCCGTGACTCTTTGTTTAGAGATATTGAGATGCTATCATGTCCAGTTTCAAGTTCGACTTGGCTGCTTTTATCCAAGTTATTTGCATCAACCCATTCTTTTGGAAGCGATACTAAGATAGTGCTTCCGATTTTTTGTAGGCGTCGAATGAATTTAGTCAATTTATATTAATTTAATTAATTTAAACCATATTCTTATATTTTGTGTAAAATTTAAACTCAGATCAATGGAGGCCAAGGCATTTTGTCCCGCTCACATTACAGGTTTTTTTAAAGCCCATTTAGAGGGGCCTCAAAATGATTTAGAAAAATTAGGGTCCATGGGTGCGGGTTTTTCAATTAAACAAGGTGTAACCACTAGAGTAAGAATTGATCCAAAAAATGGTCAGCAATCAAGTTTCCACATTACCACAAAAGGATATCATCCAGACAAAACAGATATCTCAGAATATGTTCTAAATGAGTTCTTAAAGCTCGGGGAATTTTCTGACAAATTTTTTGATGTTGAACATGAAATATCGATTCCAGTCGGATATGGTTTAGGTTCTAGTGGTGCTGTTGCTTTATCACTATCATATGCACTGGATCAAGCCCTTGATACTAAATTAGATAAAACAAAGATTGGACAAATTGCACATAACGCAGAAGTGAACTGCAAAACTGGACTTGGAGATGTTTTAGCATCATATCACGGAGGTTTTGAAATTCGTGTCAAGGCAGGAGCTCCTGGAATAGGAAGTGTTGAAAAAATAATTACAGATAAAATTTCAATTATAATGATATGTTTTTCTCCAATTTCTACAAACAAATTCATCAAAGAACGTTTATCACAGATTAATGGTCTTGGTGGAAAAATGGTAGATAAACTACTAGAATCAAGAAACTATGAAGACTTTCAAGACATGTCTTTAGAATTTGCAAAATATGTGGATGTCATGACTCCAAGAATGCAAAAATTGGTTAATGAATTATCAGAAAGGGATATCAAATGTGGAATTGCGTTGTTTGGGGAAACAATCTTTTCAATGATTCCTAAAGAAAAAGAAAATGATGTTTTAGAAATTTTACAAAAGTATACTGAAGGATCAATTATAAAATCAGAGTTGGATAACCAAGGAGCAAGAGTTCTTTTTAATTAGCCGAAATTATATGTCGTTAATTCCAAAATCACATCCAAGAGCTAAGTCATTATTTATTCGAGAGAGACTCGTAAAAGGATTTGATAATGGATTAGTTGCAAAAGAAGGATTACTTGCTCAAGGTAGAGGCGAAGCTTTTGATTACCTGCTAGGAGAAAAAACAGGGAAATCTGCAAAAAACGCGATTAGGGCAGCAGCAGCACAGCTTCTAGTAGCAGAGAGACCTGTCATTTCAGTCAATGGGAATATAGCTGCACTGTGCCCTAAAGAAATTGTAAAGTTATCAAAGCAAATCAAGGCTAAACTTGAGGTAAATTTGTTTTATTCAAATAAAATGAGAAAAAATGCAATTATCAAGACACTCAAAAAATCTGGCGCAAAGGAGGTTTTGGGGGCAAATCTTAGCATGTCTACAAAATTACAAGGAATAGATTCTGCAAGAAGAATAGTTGACAAAAATGGAATTTTTGCAGCAGATGTGGTATTAGTACCGTTAGAAGACGGGGATAGAACCATAGCACTTAGAAAAGCGGGAAAAACGGTTCTAACATTTGATCTTAATCCACTTTCAAGAACTTCACAGACTGCAAATATAACAATTGTAGATAATGTAACGCGGGGGATTAATTTACTAATAGATGAATCAAAGAAATTGTCTAAAAAAAATCATAGTTCACTAAGAAAAATAATTAAGGATTTTGACAATAAAAAAAATCTTTCAGACAACATACTTGAAATAAAAAAAAATCTGGCAAGAGGTGCAAAAATTGCATAAATCAGTATCAGATATTTTGAGAATGAAAAAAGAAAAGAAAAAAATTTCAGTGATTACAAGTTATGATTATACTTTAGCATCATTATGTGATAAAGCAGGAATTGATGTTCTTTTAGTTGGAGATAGTGCAGGAATGGTGATGCTTGGTTATGAGAATACAGTTACTGTAACAATGGATCAAATGTGTATGTTTACAGAAGCAGTTAGTCGAGCTAGAAAAAATGCACTGCTAGTATCGGATTTACCATTCATGTCATACCAAGCTAGTATAGAAGATGCAATCAGTAATTCAGGAAAACTAATCAAAGCAGGAGCTGATGCAGTAAAGCTTGAAGGCGGTTCAATTATGGCTGAAACAATTAGTGCTATAGTGGATGTAGGAATTCCAGTGATGGGACATATTGGATTGCAGCCGCAAACAACAATACTTTCACAGGGATACAAGGTTCAAGGAAAAACAAAAGATACTGCAATGAAGTTAATCGAAGATGCAAAAGATCTTGAAGAGGCAGGAGTGTTCAGCATTGCTTTAGAAATGGTCAGTCATGAAGTAGCAGAGATAATCTCTCAGACAGTCAGTGTACCAATAATCGGAATTGGTTCAGGTGTAGGATGTGATGGACAAGTTCTGGTAATTCAAGATTTACTAGGAATGTATGACAAAATCAAGCCTAAATTTGCTAAAAGATACATGAATTTGTCTGAAGACATTGTAAAATCACTGGAGGATTACAAAAATGATGTTATTTCAGGCACATTTCCTGCAGAAGAAAATTGGTTTTCTATGGAAGAGGAAGAATTGAAAAAATTACGTGAGCAAATTGGTAGCTAGGAAAAGAGATCATCCATCACTTGATATTGTCTCTTCAAAAGGTGTGGAGCTTACAGGTAAAAAGATAGTTCTTTGTGTTGCAGGAAGTGTTGCAGCATACAAAGCAATTGAATTGGCCAGATTATTGATGAGACACGGTGCTGATGTAACATGTGTTGCAAGTAATGCAGTTACAAAATTGATACAGCCAGATTATTTTAAATGGGCTACTGGAAATAAAGTCATAACAAAACTCACTGGCGAATTAGAACACATAAAATTAACAGATTACAAACAATCAGATTTAGTAATTGTGTATCCTGCAACAGCAAATACACTTGGAAAACTTGCAAATGGAATAGATGATACCCCCGTATCAACAGTACTTACAGTAGGGTTTGGCTCCAAGATTCCAATTCTGATGTGTTTGGCAATGCATGAATCAATGTATGAGAATTTAGCAGTAAAAAAAAATATTGAGTTTCTGAAAAATAAGATTCAATTTATTAGCCCAAAGATGGTTGAGGGGAAAGCAAAAGCTCCGGAACCAGAAGATGTTTTAGATATAGTATTAAAAAAATTTGGATTCACATCAATATTGAAAAACAAAAAAGTGTTAATCACTGCAGGTCCAACATTAGAATACATTGATCCAGTAAGAGTAATAACAAATCTTAGCTCAGGAAAAACTGGAGTTCTTTTAGCATCTGAATTAATTTCTGCAGGAGCTAAAGTTACCATCATTTATGGACCGGGAAATGAAAAACCTCCAAACGGTGCCAAGACAATCAATGTAACAACAAGTAGAGAAATGTTTGATGCAGTTAGAAATGAACTAAAGAAAAATTTGGATGTGGTGATTATGGCAGCAGCTGTTTCGGATTACACACCAGAAAGCACATCTAAGTCTAAAATTAAAAGTAACAAAAATTCCCTAACAATTAGGCTCAAAAAGACACCAAAAATTATAGAGCAAGTAAGAAAACTGCAAAAGGATGCTTTGATAGTTGGATTCAAGGCAGAATCTAATATTTCAAAAAACGCTTTGATCAAGTCAGCTCAAAGAAAGATGAAAGATGTTGATGCAGACATAATGATTGCAAACGATATTGGAAACAGATACCAAAAGAATCCCAATTATAATCAGATCTTAATTATTGATAATAAAAAAATTAAATCATCAGGATGGAACAAAAAAGAAAAGATTGTCAAATTAATCAGAAAAGAAATTGAACAGAAATTAAAATGAAAAATTCTGAGATTAAAAAACTAATATCGCAATATAATGAATTCAAGGCAAAAAAGAAAAAGAAACATACTGATAATTTTAAAATTGAAGAAATGTTAAAAGAAATTGAACGCCGATATTTTCATGAAACAGGAAGAACATTAAAATCAGATTTAAAGGAACAGGCTTAAAGTTGTTAAATTTCAAGTCACTTGAATATAAAAAAAGAAACATGACAATATGGAATGAGGTAGCACTACGCTACCATAAGAGATGGGCAAGCGTTGGTGAAGGACCATTTCAAAGCACTTCTAAATTGATAGAACTAGTAAACATCAACAAAGGAGATTCTGTATTAGATGTTGCCTGTGGAACAGGTGTTGTTACAAAAGAGATTAGAGAAAAAGTAGGAAATTCAGGATATGTTGTAGGTGCTGATACTTCCACTACGGCAATCAAAATTGCAGAAAAGTGGAATGATAAAAAACCGAATTTAGATTTTTTAAATATGGATGCAGAGAATTTTGGCTTTTCAAAAAAATTTGATATCATCACATGCCAATATGCATTGTTTTTCTTTCCTAATGCTAGAAAAGCGCTAAAAAATATGAAAAACAGCCTCAAAAAGTCAGGCAAGATTGGAATTTCAGTTCATGGTAGTAGAGAAAATGTTCCGTTTTTCAGCAGTATTTTAGATTCAGTAATCAAGTTCATTCCAGATTATGTACCACCTGGCTCTCCAAATCTTGATAGATTTGGTACAAAATCTGCATTAAGGGCAGAAATAAGCAAAGCAGGTTTTTCAAAAATTTCAATTAAAGAATTTATTTTTCATTATAGTCCTGGAAAATTTGAGGAATATTGGAAAAATTATATCAAATACATAGCAAAGCCACTAAAAGAGAAACTAAATGAATTAGAGTATTCAAAAAGAAAGGAATTGAAACAAGTTGTAAAAGACAAAACATTGCAATATACAAAGAAAAATGGAGAAATCTTGTTTCCGTGGCAAGTTTTAATTTTGACCGCAAAACACTAGGATTCAGGAATGGTTAAAGAAAAAAAGAAGAAAGAGGAAAAGCCAAAAAAGAAAGATTTTAGAGCATTTCTTAAGAAAAGAGCACCAATCTATCTTGCCATCATAGCAATGTTTGTGATCTTTGCAATTCCTGAATTAACAAAAGGAGATCTTCAGAGTAGTTTTCCAGAACTTACATCTGAAGAAAAACAAGTTCTCGATATGTTGATGAAGTATAATGGACCAAACGATTCTGGGTTAACTGTAATGGATGCAATTTCAGGGAAAATTAGTGAAGAATATCCTAATGAGAAGATTTATGATCATAGAAAAACGGTAGTTGATTTAGCTGTCTTGAAATTAAATGATGAAGAATACAATATAGTATTAAATTTCGAATCATATAAGGGTGAATTGAATTACGATTGGAATGTGGATAAAAATTTAGGAAAGATCACATCAAATAATCAAGATTCAAAACATATTATTGATTTAGTAGATTTTTACGATTAGGCTCAAATTTGGACTAGATCTTTAGTAAATTTGTGCATTACAACAGATTTCTCTTTTACTATCAATGAATCTTCTATGCGAATACCAAATTTATTTTCAATGTAAATTCCAGGTTCAACAGTAATTGCCATATTTTTTTGTAATTTTGTTTCACTTTTAGTAGAAATAGTTGGAAGTTCATGTACTTCCAATCCAATACCGTGACCTGTGGAATGAATAAAATATTTTCCATAGTTTTTTTCTTCAATGTATTTTCTGCAAGCAAAGTCTACATCTTTACAATATACATCAGGCCTTACAGCTTTTAATCCAAGTTTTTGTGACTCCTTTACAATTTCATATGTTTCATTTGCTTGTTGAGAAATTTTTCCGATTGCAAAGGTTCTAGTTGCATCAGAGACATATCCTTTGTATCGTAGTGTAAGATCAGTTACGACCAAGTCACCTTTTTTGAATTTTCTTTGTGTGACTTGTGCATGAGGAAGTGCACCGTTTGGACCCCCGGCAATTATTAATGGATTGAGTGTAGATTTGTAACCAGTGTCAAACATTTCTTGTTCCATAGCATATGTCATTAGAATTGTTTGTAATTCAGATTCTTTTTGACCTACTTTCATCTTTTTTGAACAAATATCAAACATTTCATCTATAATTTTTGATGCTTTTTTAAGAATTTGAATTTCTTTTTCATCTTTGATTATACGTGAATTATAAAATGGTTCTGTTGATGGTTTGATTTTTGGAATGGATTTTTTCAGAGACATCATTACAGAATAGTTTTGACAGTCAGTACAAACTTGATTTTTTTTGATTTTTTGAATTAACGAGGAAATCAAACCAGTTCCACGTTCGGCTGTAATTACATCACAGTCTTCAGATTCTTCTCGTGCCCTGCCTATTTCCAACTCTGGAGTAATTATGGTAGTTTCACCATTTTTTTCCAGTAATCCGATTGCTTCTCCCCAAAATCCAGTCATGTAAAACAGATTTTCAGGCTCAAATGTCACTAATGTGTCACAGCTGATCTTTTGGGCAAATTTTAGAAGATTTTTTCTTCTTTGTTTCATACAAAAATTATGCCCTCATTCTCAATTTATGTATGATGTAAAGTTTGTATATGGAAAATGAAGTTTGATTGATGTGACTGAAGAGAAGAAAAAAGTTGTTGCATTACTGTCAGGAGGTCTAGATAGTCAACTTGCAGTACGTATGATGCAAGAACAAGGTTTTGACGTTTCAGCTGTTGCAATAAAAACACCATTTTGTGATTTTGATTGTGGAAGAGGATGTGGATTTGAAATTAGAGAAAGGGCCGATGATCTAAATGTTAATTTAAAAACAGTTTATCTTGGGGATGAATACATTGAGATGTTAAAACATCCAAAACATGGAATTGGTGCTGGTTTTAATCCGTGTGTAGATTGTAGAACTATGATGTTTGATGCTGCAAAAAAACACATGGAAGAAATTGGTGCCGAGTTTATCATATCAGGTGAAGTGTTAGGACAACGTCCGATGAGTCAACATGCACCTGCATTGAGAATTATCGAAAAAGAATCAGGTTTGGTTGGAAAAATTGTAAGACCGTTATCAGCAGGATTACTTCCAGAGACAGATCCAGAAAAAGAAGGATTGATCAAAAGGGAAAATCTTGGCATGATAAAAGGCAGAACAAGACGGAATCAATTAGATATGGCAAAGAAATATGGAATTGAAAATCCACCTAATGCAGGCGGTGGTTGTTTGTTAACAGAACCACAATTTGGAATCAAGGCAAAAGATTTGTTTGAACATGTTGAAACGCCAACAATTAATGACATTGATTTGTTAAAAATTGGAAGACATTTTAGATTAGATGAAGAAACAAAATTTGTTGTTGGAAGAAACAAAGATGAAAACGAAATGATCAAGGCAATCGCATTATCTGAAGATATTTTACTTGAAGCAAGAGATCATTTAGGACCAGTTTCAATTTTACGTGGCAATAACGCAAAATCTCATGTAGAATTTGCCGCGTCTGTAACATTGAGATACTCAGACGCACCAAAAAATCAAGATTGTGTTGTAACTGTAAAAAATGGTAGTTCGAATGAAGAAATTATCTCCCAGTGTGCAGAAGAACAATCTTACATTAAATTTAGAATGTAGGCGTGAATTTTTAAAGAAATTAGTTTTAACTAAAGAAGAGTTTTTGAAGGAGTAGATCGCATTTTCAATAAGATGCAAAAACAAGAAAGCCCCACATATCTCAAGGCTATAACGATTAGAGACATCAGCGATGTTCATTCAATTAAAGAAGATATCAAAAAAGAGATGATTCTGATTTTAAGAGTTACACCGTTAGCTCAGAAGGATGTTGAACAACTAAGAAAAGTTGTTGAAGAATTGTATTCTATTGCAAAAGCTGCTGATGCAGATATCGCAAGGTTAGGTGAAGAAAGAATTATTGTTGCCCCATCTAACATAAAAATTTGGAAACCAGAGTACGATCTAAAATAATTTTATTGCTTCTTGGATTTGAGGATAATGAGCAGGTACTCTGTACATACGTCTTATATTCATTGCAAGATTTTCTGATTTTGAACGTTCTCCGTGATTAACTAACACTCTTCGAAGTTTTGGTCTTAATCTTTGTACAAATGACATTAATTGATTATAATCGCTGTGTCCACTGAATCCATCTAGTTTTTCAACACCACAATTGATTGTAACAACTTCAACTTTTCCTTCTTTTCCCAACATAGTTGCTTGTTTAGATCCGTCAAGAACTCGTCTTCCCAAAGTTCCATTTACTTGATAGGAAACGAACAACACTTTACTTTTTTTGTCAGGTGCAATATTTTTGAAATATTCTAAAACAGGTCCACCCTCTAGCATTCCTGATGTTGCCAAGATAATACATGGAGAGTTTTCTCTCATTGGTTCTTCTCTAGCATCACCATGATCAATATTTGTGAAATACTCTGAATCAAATGGATTGTCATCAGTTTCCAAGATTTTTTGTTTTAGTTCTCTTGCAAGATACTCAGGATATGATTCATGTATTGCAGATGCCTCAGAGATCATTCCTTCTGTAAATACGGGAGCTTCGATCATTTCTCCAGATTTCATGTAATGATCAATTACCATCATAATTTCTTGTGCACGTCCAACTGCAGGAATTGGAATCAAAACTTTGCCTCCATCTGCTAAAGTGTTATTAACTGCATTAATGAAAGCAGATTCCACCTCTTGTCTTGTTGGTTGAATATCTTCTTTTAGTCCATATGTGCTTTCTATCAACAGGGTTTCTACTCTAGGGAAATTCCAACTTGCTGCTTCAAATAGAATACTTTTTCCAAATTTAATGTCCCCTGAATAAACAAAGTTATGATCACCATTTCCAATATGAAAATGACATAATGCAGAACCAAGTATGTGACCAGCATTTGCAAGAACCAATTTAATATCAGGGGAAATATCAGTTACAGTGCCATAAGGTAATGTGATGGTCTGCCTCATGATTTGTTTTACGTCTCTTTCAGAATATATTGGAGTTCTACCTTGAGCGGCAGCTACCTTGATTGCATCTAATTGAATTAGATTCATCATAGGGAGAGTCGGTTCAGTACAGTAAATTGGGCCTTTGTAGCCGTATTTGCACAAAGCTGGCAAAAACCCAGTATGATCCAAGTGTGCGTGTCCAATAACTATCGCATCAAGTTCATCAAGGGTGATATTTAGAGAATCTAATCTAGGGAACGCATCCATCGGAGAACGAGCACCAGGATTTATTCCACAGTCAACTAAGATTTTGCTTTCAGGAGTAGATAATAATAGTGAAGATCTTCCTACTTGACCAAAGCCGCCAAGGGTATAAAGAGAGACTTCGGTTCTTTGGGACAATCGTGGACGAAATATCTCATCACCTACCTGTTTGAGTTGTTTACTTCTCTCAGCAGAGGATTGTTTGAGAGTTGCATTAATTGTTTGAATTGTTCGTGAGGGTACAGTAGTAGCTTTTCTAATGCGTAATTTCCAACCCATTTTTTCGGTAACTTCTGCATGATTGAACTCTTTTGCATTTCTTTGTAGCAACCAAGGTCTTTTTGCTTCAACAGAGACTTCACCAGTAGCAGTATCAAATATTGTTCCTTGTAGCTTTGCCTCTTCTGGAACACATTCTGCAATTATTCGTCTAGCTTCATCTTCAGGTTTTCTAATTGATTCATCAGTTCTTACAACAATTCTTTTTTTGATAACATTTACAAGATTTGAAATTGTTTCATTGTTTTCCATAAGATATCGAGGAGAATTTGTATAAAGAGCAATTCTTGGTCCTTCGTATTCTATTTTTGTAACACTTGCCTCTTTTGGTATACTTTGCAGTATGGTTGCCATTATATTCTGGCTAGTAGGAGGTAATTCTTTTTGTTGTTGTTTTCTTTGCATTAAATCACTAAAGTTCGATAACTGCTTTCTTTTGCTCATCTGTCAAAAGACGGAATCCATCTTTATCCATTATTGCGATGTTAATTCCATCGCCTGTTCCGATATTTCTAACAATTGCAGCTTTAACAGCCCGTAAAGCTATTTTTTTTGCCTCGTCAACTGTAAGATCTTCCCTATATTCTTCTTCAAGTAAACCATAAGCTACTGGTGAGCCACTACCTGTCGTAACATATGATTTTTCTTCAACTGAACCAAACATATCAATATTAAACAAAGCTGGTCCTTGGGCATCATAGCCGCCAACTAAAATATCAGCCATGAATGGATAGCCTCTATTTTGATGAAATATCAATGAGCAAAGTCTTGAAAGCGAGTGAATAGAAATTGGACCTTGTTTTTCAACTCTATGAAGATTTGCATGATAACGCAAAATATCAACAATGTTCTGGGCATCTGCAACGCCTCCAGCTAGAGTCAGTCCTGCATGTAAATCAATTTTTTGAATTTTCATAGTATTGTTATTTGCAATAAAATAGCCCGCACTGGCTCTCATGTCGGCACACAATACAACACCATCTTTAGCCTTGATACCTACAGTGGTAGTCCCATGCAGAATTTTTTCTTCAACGTTATTTGACAAAAATACACCTTTTAAGATAAAGTGAATGGCATCTCACCCTTTTAAATAACTTTTTGATCACTTGAAATCATAAATAATGACAAAAAATTAGGATCGCATGCAATCACACACTATGGAATTGCCAAGACAGATTGTTGTGGGTGAAAAAAATATCTCTGAATTTGGAGATTTTCTCTATAATCTAACTAAACCAAAAAAAGTGTCCCTTATATCAGGAATTCATGTAAAAAAAATTCTTAAAGAAAAAATTGAAAAATCACTAAAATCAAAAAAGATTCAATTTGTGTGGCATTTATCAAAAGACAATCAGATTACCAATCTAAATAAAATAGAAAAAGACGTCAAAAAAGATCATAGTGACATTATAGTAGGAATTGGAGGAGGTCGTTCCGTAGACACTGCCAAAATAGTCTCTTTTAATTTAGATCGACCATTTGTAAGTGTACCAAGTGCAGCATCACATGATGGAATGGCAAGTCCATTTGTTTCAGTAAAAACAGACAAGCCTCATTCAATTATTGCAAGTGCCCCATTAGGGGTTTTTGTAGATATAGACATAATAAAAAAAGCACCTGCCAGATTGCTTTCAAGTGGATGTGGTGACCTAATTGCAAATATTATCGCAGTGAGGGATTGGCAATTAGGTCATGAAAAAACTGGTGAGTATTATGGTAGATATTCGGCAGATTTGGCATTAATGAGTGCAAATATAGTAATGGAAAATTCAAGCAGATATGCAAAAAAAGGACTTGATGCAAGAGTGATTGTAGAAGCTCTCATTAGCGCAGGAGTTGCATCATGCATAGCAGGTAGTAGCAGACCATGTTCCGGTGCAGAGCATCTTTTTTCTCATGCGTTAGATAAGATTGCACCAGGAAAAGGACTGCATGGTGAAAAATGTGGATTAGGTTCTATTATGATTGCAAAGCTTCAAGGTCAAGATTGGAAAAAAATTGCAAAGACTCTCAAAAATCTTGGTGCGCCAACAACTGCAAGACAAATTGGCCTGAAAGATGAACAGATAATAGATGCACTTGTAATTGCACAGGACTTGAGACCAGAAAGATATACTATTCTAAAAGAGGTAGAAATGACAGAAAGAAAAGCAATGAATCTTGCAAAGAAAACTAAAATAATTTAAGCGGTTTTTTGTTCAGGGATTTTTTCTGTTTTTTCAGGAGTTTTTTCTGCTTTCTTTTCCGGAGTTTGTTTATTCATGTGTGTTTCAATGAAATTTACTTTTTCCAATGTTGGAACAAACTTGAAGATATCTAATTGAATGAAATGTTTCATTATTTGCAAGCCATCAGCACGTAAAATTTCCTCAGGAATTATGATGCTAACTTCTTTATCCTTCAAATCAAAGGATATTTTTGTGTCTTCTACCGGTAGTCTATTTTTTAGAATTCCATCAATCTTATCATTTGGAGAGTCGAGAGATTTAATTACATTTACATCAAATAGAATAGTTTTTCCAGCATATCGGTGGTTGTAGTCTATTTGCACCCTACCAGAACCAATAAAACGAATAATTCCTCTTTTATTATCAACTTCGATGGTATCACCTACGGAAACTTTTTCTGCGTCTTCACCTAGTTTTCTAAGTGGAATCATTCTAACTTTACCTGAATCTCTTTCACCAAAACCTTTGTCGGGTGTAACTTCAACTGTAAGTTTATCTCCAGATGATGTTTTTGCAAGTGCTTCATCTAATCCTTTTAGAACAGGATAGCTTACTTCTCCAATTGAAACTAATTTTGGTTGATATTTTACATTTTGTTCATGGATAGAATGTTTTTTTGCATCTTCTTCAATAGTGGTGTCAAATATTTCTTCAGTATCTTTTACCTTTGCAGTATAATCTACTAGAATTAATGAACCTTTATCGAAAGTCAATGTGATCGGTCTCGAATTTCCTTATATTAAGTTAACAGGATTTAGAGAGCTTTTAGTTTTTCTTCTGCAGTTTTTAGTCCCGCTTGAGCATCAACATCATATCCCATCATTGCTAGTGTAGATGAAATCGCAGACATAGTTCTCATTACGTGATACGAACTAACTTCACCCATGCATCCAACTCTGAATACTTTACCTTTAAGATTACCAAATCCACCAGCAACTAAAACTTTGAACTTGTTGGCAAGTGTATTTCTGAATGTTTTGTCTTCAAGTCCATCCAAATAATTTAATGCAACAATTGAGATTGAACGATCTTCTTCTTTTGCAAATGGACTAAGGCCCATTGCACTTAAACCAGAGTACAGTGCGTCTGAACAAACTTTATGACGTTTAAAGACATTTTGTAATCCTTCCTCTAACATTATTGATAATGCTTCTCTGTATGCATAAAGTAATGGAAGTGCAGGTGTGAAAGGAGTATGTTTTTCCTCATCATAATATTTGAAGTATCTTGCTAAGTTGAAATACATTGTAGGAGGTGGATTTTCGATCATGTATTTTTTAGCTTTAGCACTAACAGATATTGGTGAAATGCCAGGTGGAGCAGCTATTGCTTTTTGTGCACCAGTCATGCACACATCAATATTCCATTTATCAACTGGTAGTTGAGCGCCACCAAGTAATGAAACAGAATCTACAACATAGAATGCATCATTTCTAGACGTTAAATCAGATACTTTATCAAGATAGTTCACCATTGTTCCAGTAGAAGTTTCGTTGTGGACAACGTAGAATGCTTTTACATCCTTATTGTTATCAAATGCCTCTTTAACTTGATCAAAAGTTGCATTTTCTCCTGGTGGGGTTTGAAGTTTAACAACGTTAGCTCCTTGTCCTTCAATAAGCTGGGCCAATCTATTACTAAATTCCCCATTGACAGGAATGATGATTTTGTCACCTTTTTTAACTAAATTTACAACTCCTGCTTCAACAGCACCAGTTCCAGATGCAGATAAAGCTACAATATCATTTTGTGTTTCAAATACTTGCTGGGTTTTTTCGACTACGTCAGTGTATAGTTCAACAAAATCATCACTTCTGTGATTAATAATTGGTGCAAGCATAGCTCTCATTACTCTATTAGGTACATTTGTTGGACCGGGAAGCATTGAAAGATATTCCATATGTTATCTATCTGTCAGTGTCATATGGGGTTTATTTATAATTAGAGATTTTTTAAACGATCATTAGCACTAATGTTAATCAAAAAATTTTTTGTGCCTTCAGGAACAAGATGATCCCATTTTTGATCGCTAGTAATTAAATCGCGTATATTAGTTCCAGATAATTCATCTCTTTTTAAAAATGGAATTGAGATGACTTGGGTAATTCTTTTTGAGTACAGGTGTTTTGTTAGTTCGTCATTTGAGAAGACAACATCAAAGTTTGGGACAATTGTATCTATTTTCTCAATCCATTTTACATGATTATCCAAGTCAGGAATAAAATAAATTGAGATTTTATTTTTCATTGAGTCATCGATTGAAGATAGAATCATCTCTTTTCGTTCCTCAGCAGTAAAAGGATTATTTTTTTCTGAAGGTCTGTTGGAGCTTCCTAAACCAACCCATAATTTATCCACCTTGGATAGTGCAAAGCGCAAAGCCTCAAGATGACCCAAGTGAAATGGCTGGAATCTTCCTATTAACAATCCATTCATACAAAAATATAGAAAATTTGGTTGTAAAAAAAGTATCATAAAGAGTAGTAATTGGAAAAAAATATGGAGTTTTTGAAAATTAATGGTGCCCATGGTGAAGGAGGAGGACAAATAATTCGTTCAGCAATTACACTTGCTTGTGTTACAAAAAAACCAATTCATTTAGAAAATATAAGAAATAACAGAAAAGTTCCCGGACTAAGACCGCAACACCTAACAGCTATAACAATTCTTAAGAAAATTTCAAATGCCAAAGTCATTGGGGCAGAAATAGGTTCTACTGAAATAAAATTTATTCCAGGTGATATTGAAAGTTTGGAATTAGATGAGGATGTGGGAACTGCAGGAAGTATTTCTTTAATTTTACAAGTTTTAATTCCAGTAATTGCGATTTCTCAAAAAAAACTAAATTTAACAATAAAGGGTGGAACCGATGTTCTTTGGAGTCCTTGTATGGATTATACACAACGGGTGTTAAAAGAAGCATATTCCAGAATGGGAATAGAATTTTCCCTTGAATTAATTAAACGTGGTTATTATCCAAAAGGAAACGGAGAAGTAAAATTACATGTATCACCTTCTCGTTTGAAATCAATATCATTTTTAAAACGAAAAACAAATGATGTAAAATTAACATGTACATTTTCAAAAATTCCAATTGAAAAAATCAAAAGTGAAATTGAACGGATTAAAAAGAAACTAATCAATGAGAATTTTAATGCTGAAATAGAAATTAAAAATCAAGAAGCGGCAGATTCTGGGGCATCGTTATTAATTTACAGTATTGATGAAAATTCCATTATTGGGGTTGATTCCTTATTTGATAAAAAAACACAAAGTTTTGAGTTAGATTTTGATAAATTTGTGAATAATTCACAAGGTGTAGATGAGAATTTGGCAGATATGCTTGTAGTTCCTGCAAGTTTATGTCATGGAAAAACAACATTTTTGGTAAAAGACATCACAAAACATTTAGAGACAAATTTGTTTGTGACATCAAAAATTACAGGTTGTAAGTACGGGATTGGGAAGTTATCTGATGGATTTGAAGTAATAATTGAGGGGATTTCAAACTCCCGCATCAAGTAAAGATGCAAAAAATAAAATTGCAACAGATAACACTACTGTAATTTCTCCAAGAATGATGATTTTTTTTCTTAATTTTTGAATTTGAGGTTCTGACATTTGGTTTGACATTATTTTTTCTTCAATATCCTTACGAATTACCCTTACGTGTATAGCATATGTAATCACTAATGCAATAACAAGAATAATCTTGACAATAAGAAATACCCCATAGCTTGTTGCAACAAGTAGTTCGGGTTTACCTAATAACATATGTGAGCTATACAAACCAGTAGCCATCAAAATAATTAATGAGGGAACAGCAATTTTGTTAAATCGTCTTCCAACACGAATCATAATTTGCATTCGTTCTTCAATTGAACTAGTCATGGTTTTTAGAAGTGGAGAAAATACAATTCCAATAAAAAGTGAACCACCCACCCATATTGCAGCTGAAATAAGATGAATCCATGTAAGAAATGCTTGCTCTAAAGCAGCCATAGATAATGATATTTCAGATTAAATATTATGTATTTGGATCTTGATAACGTTTTTTAGTTGTACATAGTCCGATACAATGGAATGGCTCTTCAAAGTAAAATGACAGTTTATGCAGCAATTGCAGGTGTGTTAACATTAATGGGAGGAATTATTTACTATGCTAGTCTTGACAATGTAGATCTTGATCAAGTTGAGATAGAATTAACAAATGTAGAGTTTAGAGAGGTAAGTACAATAAACAATCAAGCAAAATTTGATGTGACTTTTCTTGTTAAAAATCCAAGTGACAAAACATTCACAGTTTCAGTTATAGAATACAATCTTTATGCAAATGGAACATTGTTAGGTTCCGGAATCTATTCAACGGCAGATATTGCATTGCCAGGAAGGGCTTTGTTTAGTGCAGGTGCCGAAATTCCTTTAAAAAACATATTTGTTATCAATAAAGGCGATGTTGAATCAGAAATTTATGATGCAATGATAAATAATAGAATTGCTAGTTTTAGTGCTGAAGGAAGTATTACCACTCAATCTTCATGGAGTGAAGCACAAAAAGAATTCAAAACGGGATATTAAAAGTGGGCCGAGTGAGATTCGAACTCACGATCACCGCCGTGTCGAGGCGGTATCCTAACCAGCTAGACTACCGGCCCATTGAAGTACAAAACTAAAGATTGACATTATTAACGTTTAACAAAAGAAGAATTGTGATGAAACATATTGACAGATGATTTTACTGAAGACGAAAAACGAGGCTTCTATAAGGCAATTTATTCAAGAAGAGATGTTAGATCTCATTTTACTTCAAAACCCGTAGAAGATGAGATTTTATCAAAAATTCTTCATGCCGCACACCATGCTCCATCAGTAGGATTTTCACAACCATGGAATTTTATTTTAATCAAAGATGAACAAACAAAAAAAAGGATAAAGGAATCTTTTCAAGAAGAGAAGAAACGCTCTTCACAATTAATAGATGAACCAAAAAGATCAAAATATCTTGCATTCAAGTTAGAGGGAATTTCAGAATCTCCGGTAAATTTGTGTGTAACATATGATCCTACAAAATTTGGTCCATTTGTGATTGGTAGATCGAGTATTCCTGAAGCAGGTCTATACAGTGTATGCTGTGCAATACAGAATCTATGGTTGTCAGCAAGAACTGAAGGCATAGGTCTTGGATGGGTAAGTATACTGTCAAATGAAATTCTAAAAGAAGTTTTAGAATTGCCTGAGCAAGTAATTCCTGTTGCATACTTGTGTTTGGGATACGTTGATGATTTTGCAGAAAAGCCAGATCTTGAGACTGCAGGTTGGTTACCAAGACTTGAATTGAAAGATGTTGTATATTTTGAAAAGTGGAACGATAAAGAAAACAAAGATTGGACAAACATTCAAAAAATGATCAGAGACAATCTTGATTACGCTTAAATAATTAAGAGTATTTTTTTTGCTGGGCTTGTAGCGCAGAGTCATTTTGACGCGCAACATGGATAGCGCAGTAGCCTCCTAAGTTACAGGTCGAGGGATCGAAGCCCTCCAAGCCCGTTTAATCTTAAAAATTAATTGAGACTTAAATATAAAAACAGATGGCATGATACATGAAAGTTGTAATAATTTCTGGCAGTCCAAGAAAAAATGCCAATACCCAAATCATAATGAAATATGTTTATGACTATACAAAATCAAAAAATCAAGATACAAAATTAATTAATCTATCAGAAGGTCAAATTGAGTGCTATAGAGGACCTGATGAAGAATATGATGAATCTACAAAAAATGCGGCAAACGATATAATGAATGCGGATGTATGGTTAATTGGTTCACCAATCTATAATTCATTTTTTAGTTCGTCATTGAAAAATTTGTTCGAATACATCAATTATAAAAAAACTGTCGGAAAGATTGCAGGGATAACAGTTTTGGCTTCTGGAAATACTGGTTTTATTAATGTCCAGACACTAATTACTCAATTATTATCATATTTTAGAGTGATAACAAATCCAAAGGCCGTATTTTTGACTACAGAATCTATTAAGGAAGATATTGTATCAGATATTGATGCACAAAATAGACTAAAAGAAATGGTCGATGAAACTTTAGAGATGGCCTCTAAATTACGTTAAAGTTAGATTTTAGAGACAATTATGAGTTGATACAACAAAATTTGTAAAATAGAATCATGTTTGATTATGATTAAAAAGTGATTTCAATGAGATTAAAATTGTAAGAATCAAATAATAACAAAAATAGATTTTATTTATTGAGTTTGAAAAAAGATCCTACTGAATTATGTTCTTGTAAATGTCATTATGGAGGAGCAGTTAGTTGCCCTAGTTGTAAGGAGAATCACGGAGTAGAATGCCATCATTGTAAGAATTAGGTGTGATTGTTTTATTTTCTTTTAGAGGCTAACATTTTCAGATTAGCTAGTTCTGTTTTCAATGACTCAATTTGAACAAGCGTTTGTAAATTAGCAATTTCTTGGTTCAATCTTTCAATTTCTCCATCTTTTAGCTTTACAGATTCTTTTAGGTTGTTAAGTTCTGTAGATAATTCAGATTGAACCTGTTTTATTTCTGAAAGACCAATCTGATTATTGCTAGTTGTTGTCTGAATGGTTTGTGTGTTATTCAAGCTTTTTTTTTCGGTTTGGGCATGAGATGGCGCGTGTTTGTGCATATAGTCAGTACTTTTTTGTGAAATCCAACAAGTGAATACCAAAAACCATGTAATGGGAACTGCCATGATAAATACAAAGTTCAGAATAGGTGCAAAGTCAACAAAATATGGCCATAGTCCGGTAAGAATCGCAGCAAAAACAGCTGTTACGATAGTGGCCAAATGGTTGCCCAAATATCCCATGATAATTTAAAAAATTCATTATTTATAATAGTAATGCTGAATACCACAAAATGTATAATAATTAAAAAGAAAAAGGAGCCGAATTTATTCGTCTTCTTCAGGGGTTACTGCTTTAGGCATATCAGATTGTAAGATTTGGATTTTTTGCAATAGTTCGGTTCTCAGATCTCTTGCAACTCTTCTTACAGTAGGTCTTGGAACACCCAGTTCATCAACCACTTTGGTGTAAATATCTTGTTTGTCTGTTACCCCTTTGTCAAGATAAGAATTAATCGCTTCTTTAATTATCGTGCTTTGGTTTGTACGATTCAACAGATTCTAAATTTCAATTGTTCTATATAACACTATAACTTTTAGAATTCTAAAAAGTTACATGTTACAAATTTAGGTTTTTAGTTTTTGAAAAGATTATAATTTTTTCAACCTATAACAAAAAAATTCATCAATGTATTGAGAGTTATGAATTGTTCAGAATTAAAATATAAACGGAATTTTTTAATTAGATTTCACAAAAGACTCTTATGATAAGACAACAAAATATCCCTATTGAGTACAGTAAATATCGAAACCAATTTAGGAAATATCTCATTTAAACTTCTACCTGAATTAGCACCAGAGACAGTTAGAAATTTTGAAAAATTAGTCAAGGATGGATTCTATGATGGTACCCTTTTTCACAGAGTCATTCCTGGATTCATGATTCAAGGAGGAGATCCAAATACAAAAACAGACAACAAAGGATCATGGGGAATGGGGGGACCTGGATATAATATCAAAGCCGAATTTAATTCAAGATCTCATTTACGCGGCATAGTTTCTATGGCTAGATCACAAGATCCTGATAGTGCAGGTTCTCAATTCTTTATAGTGACTACGGATAGTGCATTCTTAGATAGACAATACACTGTATTTGGAGAAGTAACAGAAGGGATGGATGTTGCAGATAAAATTGTGAATCTTCAAAGAGACGGTAATGATTGTCCATTGGAAAAAGCTCAAATGCTTCATGTGACTGTTGAATAAATGAATTTCAAGATTTGTGGATTTTTAGTAATTTTTTTAATAATTTTTGTTATCCCTACGGTTGATGCACAGATCTCATTTGGTGAGAAGGCCAAGCAAAAATCTGTCATAATAATCATTGATTCAGAGGGAGGTGTTCATGTGAGACATGTTATTAGTCCATCAAATTTGTCACAACAAATTGAGTTGATTTATGGAACTGTCTCAAATATCACAGTCACAGATGAACAAGGAGAAGAAAAACAATTCTCAGTAATTGGAGACAATAAGGAATTAGTAATTTCTCCTTCTAATAACAACTCTATTGTAGAATATGAACTTGAAAATGTGATTACTCAAAAAGACAATGTATGGACATGGAATTTTAGGTATCTTGAGACGACTTCTTTTATTTTACCTGAAGAAGCTGATTTGATTTTTGTTAATGAAAAACCAGTACAATTAGTTGAAAAAAAAGGAATAACATGTCATGGATGTCAAATGGTTTTAGAATATTCAATTAATGAACCAAAAACATATCAAAGCATAAAATGGGAAGATAGAGAATTTCTAGTTGAAATTAGAAGTCATTCAGATATTGATGGATTTACATTTCAGCAACCAACAAAAAGTATGACATTTGATGTTTCTGAAAAAAATAAATTTGTTACAACAATAATTCCATTAGAGTTGTTGTGGGGACCATATGCGGTATTTCTTGATGATAAAAAAATAGGCTTTCATGAATACATCAACAATGGAACACATGTATGGCTTAACATTAGACCTGAAACTACTGGTGAAGTTACAATCATTGGAACAACTGTAATTCCTGAATTTCCAGTAATAATGCCATTAGTAATTGGATTTTTGGCGATTATCATTACTCCGTTAATTAAGAAAGTTAATCTCCACTAGAACCGCATGAACAAAAACCATATTCGTCAATTCTAACATCACAAACAGGGCATTTCTCACCATAATCTACTTCCCAAGGCTCTTTTCCAAAAAGCTTGAAATGATCATCAATTTCTATAGGAATTTCTCTTTTCTTTTCCAATGATTTGTATAGGCATTATACCTATACATGAATATCGGGACAAATCATGAAAATTCAATGTGGCTGTCATTGTATAAAGTGTAAGAGTACGGATCTTGAGTCAAATAGAATAGGAGAACTTGAGAAGGATGGATATTTTGATATGCATCACACATGTAATCAATGCAATACACATTTTGATCACTTAGATGGTGAAACTTTTTCTAATTGTGAAAAATGTGATTTTGCTAGTTAGCGACTAATGCTTCTTCAACAAAATAATGAGTCCTATTTTCATAAGAATTTTTCATAATTTCTTTATTTGATGCCATCTTAGCTAGAGCCATTGAGACATCCAATGAACTTGCAGACCAGCCATATTCTCTAAGCTGTTGAACAGTCTCAGTTACTGTTCTTGGCGAATCAAAGAATCGGCTTGTCTCTAAAATTCTTAATTTTGATTTAATTTCACAAGATGTGATGGATTTTGGCTCGTCAAATTCTGGTTCATTTACTTCGACATTGTCCAAATACTCTAATCCGTATTGAGTCGTTTGTTCAGATTCGGATGGTTTTTGGGCAGATTCTGTTCTGTAAACAATTTTTGCCGGGTTTTCTGGCAAATGATTTGAAATACTGTCAATAATTTCACCTAGTGTTTGATTATCAACATAGAAATCTCTAGAATCAACTTCGATCTCATTCTCACCTAGTTTTACTTTAATTCTAGCCAACAAAAAATTATTGTTTAATTTTGATTTATTCTGTTAGCTCTAAGGAGCTTAGAGATTAGATCAAAACTTTTACACAATTTATTGGTATTTTTTCCCTTTTGGATTAAAATGTAATTTTGCTATTATTAGTCATGAAATCATCCAAAAAAGTCGGTCTAATCATTCTGTTTGTATTAGGAATGAGTATTTTTGGATATTCACAGTATGCTTCAGCGTCACAAATAGGAGTAAGTGTTGTTCAGAGTGAGTTATTACATGAAAATGAAGAGAATTCAAACTACAATATAGAATTAAGATTCGAGAATCCTTCATTGCTAATTATGACTTCAGGTGAGACAGAATTTTTTGTGATTTCAAACGACGAAATGATTGGTAAAGGAAAGTTAGAGCCTTTTACATTGTATCCATTAGATAGTAGCTATGTAAAAGGCACGTTTCACACAGATTCGAATGATAGTGCAGAGTCTCAATTAGTAAAAATTACGGGCACAACAAAATATGATTTGTTGATTACATCTATTGATGTTCCATTTGTGTACTATCCAACAGAAGAACAGGCAAGAGAATTTATACATTAGAATTAGTTTCTTTGTAAATGCTTACTGTTTTTGGTTCTACAGCATTAGATACAATTAGAACTCCAAAAAAAACAATAAAAAATGTTTTAGGAGGTGCAGCAACTTTTGCTGCAATCTCAGCAAGCAATTTTGTAAATACTGGATTAATTGCGGTAGTTGGCAAAGATTTTCCAAGACAGTATTATGAAATTTTATCAAAACATTTGGATTTACAAGGATTAACAATTAAAGAAGGTAAAACATTTTGCTATGATGGTAGTTATGATGATACACTAAGTACCCGATCAACTTTAAAAACTGAATTAAATGTATTAGCTGATTTTAAACCAACTGTGCCAGAAGATTATCGAAAATCTCAATTTGTATACCTTGCAAATAATGATCCCGAGCAAAATATTTCATTAATCAAAGAATTTGACAATGTGAAATTTTCTATGTGTGATACCATAGATTTCTGGATTTCTACTAAACGTGATGCAGTTATTAAAATGATAAAAGCTGTTGATGCAGTTGTGATAAATGATGAGGAGGCCAAACTTCTTACAAAAGAATTCAACTTGATAAAATGTGCGAAAAAAATGATGCAGTGGGGAGCAAAATACGTAATTATCAAAAAAGGGGAACACGGTTCTTTAATGTTTTATGATGATGTAATTTTTCCAACGGCAGGTTTTTCACTAGAAGATGTAGTAGATCCTACAGGTGCAGGAGACTCTTTTGCAGGGGCAATGATAGGATATCTTGCAAGCAAAAAATCAACTAACATGTCTGAAATAAAAAAAGCGGTGGTTTATGGAAACGTATTAGGATCTTTTGCAGTTGAAAAGTATGGTCTAGATGGATTACTTAAGATCAAAAACAAAGATATTTCAAAACGGATTAAAATTTATGAAAAAATGATCCGCTTCTAAAAAGACTTAAGTTCAATTATTTCTCAAATTGATTCATCCTTGACACAAGAAATGGCTGAAGATAGATTAGATATCATATTCAAACTTCAGAAAGGTCTGGCTGAAATGATGAATTTTGATAGATATCCAAAAGATTCAGAAGGAAGGATTTCTGCATTGTGTACTGCAATAATGCATGAAGCAGTAGAATTGCAAAGGACTACAAATTGGAAATGGTGGAAAATGGCAACCAAGTTTAATGAAGCTGAAGCAAGAGAAGAATTAATCGACATATGGCATTTTGTTGTTCAAGCATCACTAGAGCTTAAGCTTACGCCAGATGATATTGTGGAAGAATACAAAAAGAAAAATGAAATCAATAGAGAAAGACAAAGAAATGGATATTAGTAAAATTTAATTTTAGATAGAATTCTTTCATAATTAGTTTCGTTAATCAAATTTACAAGATTTACATTATTTTGAAAATATTTTATCTTAAATTCAGAAACTGTAAGATATGGATGAGGACTAAGTGAATTAATTATTCTATTATTTTTGTCAATTCCATGTTTATGTAATTGAAATAAGGAGTGCCCAGATTTATGGCCAAAAACTTCTTTTCCGCAGACGATGATAGAATTAATTTTTTGGTTATTGTTAACATATTCAATAATAGAATCAATTCCTTTATTTTCGGATAACAGTCGTCCTACTATAGAAACATCATTTAGAATTTTATGGGTAGAGAATCTTTTGAGTAAATCTATGCTTGAGAGAGTACAAATTGCTATTGATGAATTGGGATTTCCTTTAACATATTCTTCAGATATAGGTAAGACAGCCTTACATATTTCTCCAATTATTTCTGCTAGTACATTCATAATATTTCATTTAGAGTTCTGGCAATAAATTCGATATTTTTTGGAGTTACTCCTGGATGAATTGGTAAAGAAATCACATGTGAAGATGCCCAATCGGTAATAGGAAGTTTAGTTTTTAGTTTGTAAAATGGTGTTTTATGAACTGGTATTGAGTAGTAAGATACAGCACCAATTCCTTTTTCATTAAGTTTCTTCAAAATTTTATCACGTTTTTCTATTGCAATTGTATAAAGATACCAATTTACATTTTCATTTTTTTTCTGTGTTGGTAGTATAATATTTAGATCAGAGATCAATTTTGATAATAGATCTGCATTTTTTTTTCTTAATTTTAAAAAATTTGGGAGTTTTTTCATTTGAACAGTTGCAATTGCAGCATTAATTTCTGGTAATCTTAAGTTTAGGCCAAACATTCTGGTATCATATCCATGAACCATTCCATGATTTCTAATCATCAATAATTTATCTCGGAATTTTTTATTGTTAGTTACAACAAATCCGCCTTCACCAGCAGTCATTACCTTTGTAGGATACATACTGTAGCAACCCATTTCAAAGAAAGTACCTGTATGTTTTCCTTTGTATGTTGTTCCTAATGATTGTGCAGAATCTTCAATAATTGGAATATTGTATTGTTTAGAAATTTTAGAAAGTTTTTCAACAGACGCTACGTTCCCATAAAGATGAACAGGTATAATAGCGCGAGTTTTTTTGTTAATCTTTTTTTCTAAATCATCAGGATCAATAGTATAATTTTCTTTTAGAATATCAACAAAAACTGGTTTAGCTCCAGTTGATACAACAGCATTTGCAGTTGCAACAAAAGTAAATGAAGGAATTAAAATTTCATCTCCTCTTTTGACATCTAATGCATGTAAAGCAGCTTGGAGTGCAGCAGTACCTGAATTTACTGCAACAGCATATTTTGATTTTACAAAAGAAGCAGCAACTCTTTCAAATTCTTGAAGATGTTTTCCACCCTGACTAGCAGAGGATGTCAAAGCATCATTTTTTAGAATGTTGGTAACTGCAGATATCTCTTCTTTGTTTATAATAGGTATGTTAATTGCAATCTTCAACAGTAATGCTGTTTATAACTAGTCTATGAATTTTTATATTTCAAAATTTGGCAGATTGCATTATGAAACCACGTCATCTTGAAAAAACAGATTCAGGCTACAAAGTGTATTTGTATATTTTTTATGTTTGTGGATTCATTATGTTATCATCTCTAGTTTTTGGAGTATATGTTACAATGATAGAATGGATTGAAAATGGAACTTATGTTATGGGAGAGGCAATACATAACACAACAATTCCATTTGAAAATTTTGCGCGAGTATCCACATGGATATTTTTTTCTACAATTATTGGATGGTATTGTGTTTCAAGAATTGGTTGGAAGAGAACCGCTGGAAATAAGATTGTCGGAACAAAGATGGCGTTACTTCAGTTAATGTTACTAGGATTTTCAATTATTACACTCTATGAAGTGATATACAATTTTACAGTATTAAATGCACAAATGACAGCAGGAATTATTGATGGGATGGTTCCAGATATTGATAGATTATTCGTTGCTTACCCAGATCCTGATAGACCATGGAATTTGATTTTTGCAACAAAAGTGTTTCTTGCAGCCTTTATTATTAGCACACATGCATTTTATCTTAGCACAAAACCCAGAAAAAGCCTAGATGAATCAAAGTAGAATAGATAATTTCAGATTATTTTACGTAAAAACTATTTTTAGTATGTATGAGTATTTTCAGTATGGGATTATTTGGCACTAGTAGTAATGAATTAAAATGTAAAAAATGTGGAACTGTCCTTTCTGATTCTGAAAGATTAAAGAAACATCAAGAAAAGGCACATAATAAGAAAAAAGAAAAGTGTAGAGCATGTGGAACTGAATTTGATACGCAAGAAGATTTGAGAAAGCATAAAAAGAATTGTAAGTGATATTTAGAAAATTATTCTGATAAGCCAGATTCATATTTTGCTGGTTTTTTGAGTGCTTTTTCGATTGCATCTAAGTTTGCAATTTCATTTTTAGAATTCATCGTAAGAGTTTTGATCATTTCTGAACCTAATTGAACTGATTGTTCAGGTAACGTGTCTAGAAATTTTTGAAGTGCTTTCTTGTAATTTTCTATTAAATTCAATCCATCTTCAAGAGTCATAAAGAGACCATCAACATCTCATATTCAAAGGTTCTAAATTGATTTAGATTTTTTAAATAACTTTATACGTTTAGATCATAAAAGTTGTTTTGATTTGGATATTACAGAAAAAGTAGATCTGATTGAAAGACCACCCACTGAAGAAATAGTGACTCATGATGAATTAATTGAGTTATTCAAATCAAATTCATCACCAAAACATTACATTGGCCTCGAAATTTCTGGTTTCTTACATCTTGGTAGTTTGATTAGTACAGGTTTCAAAATTAATGATTTTGTTAAAGCTGGAGTAAAGTGTACAATATTTCTTGCGGATTGGCACACATTGATTAATGATAAACTAGGAGGTGATTGGGAAACAATATCAAAAGTTTCAAAATATTATCAAGATGCATTCAAATTAGTTTGTCCAGATGCACAAGTTGTCTTAGGATCAAAAGTGTATGAAGAAAAAGCTGAATATTGGTCTGAACTTGTTAAATTTACAAAACATATGTCAATTGCCAGAACAATGAGAACTCTTACAATAATGGGACGTTCTGAGGATGATAAAAAAATTGACTTGGCGAAATTACTTTATCCTGCAATGCAAGCAGTAGACATTCACTCATTAGATGTAGACATTGCTCATGCAGGAATGGATCAAAGAAAAATTCACATGTTAGTTAGAGAGATTTTTCCTAAAATGAAATGGAAAGTTCCTGTGGCAGTACATCACAAGTTATTACCTGGACTTTTAAAACCTGCAGACATGAGTGGTTCTCAAATACTGAGTAAAATGAGTAAATCTGATCCAAATTCAGGTATTTTTATTCATGATGCTGATTATGAAATTAAGAAAAAGATTAACAAGGCATGGTGTGAAGAGGGAAATATTCAAAATAATCCATTATTAGAGATTGCTAGAACTGTAATTTTTCATGATTTTGACGAAATGGAAATTGAGAGACCTGAAAAATTTGGTGGAAATATATCGTATTCTAATTATAATCAGCTGGAAATGGATTTTGCCGAAAAGAAACTACATCCAGGAGATTTGAAACAAACAGTTGGGGATTATTTAGTTAAAGTGATTTCTCCCATAAGAGAAAAGCTAAATCTGAGTAAGGAAATTAATGATGCAATAAAGAAAAATTATTAGACTTTGAGTTCTGGATTAGTTTGTTCTTCTAAATTGTATTTTGATTTGTATCCTCTTGGATTTATCATCAAATCTTTGTAAGTGTATGTTGATGAATTTCCAATAATTACAGTACTTATCATTCCTAATTTATCAGAATGGTTAGGTAAGTTTTCCAAATCGGTCATAACAATTGTTTCAGATTCTCTAAATGCTCCCTTGATTATTGCTATAGGTGTAGTAGGTTTTCTATACTTTAAAAGAATTTTTCTAGTATCTTGTAATTGATGAATTCTTTTCTTGCTTGCAGGATTGTAAATGACAATTACAAAATCACCTTGAGCTGCTGCCTCAACTCTTTTTTCAATTATTTCCCATGGAACTAGTAAATCACTCATGCTGACTACTGCAAAATCAGTCATTAATGGTGAACCAATAATTGAAGCACACGAATTTAGTGCAGATACGCCTGGAACAATTTCTACTTGCAGACCATCTTTAGGATCCCAGTTAGATTCAGCAAGGGTTTCATAAATTAAACCAGCCATTCCATAAATTCCAGGATCTCCACTTGATACTAATGAGACGATTTTTCCAGATTTTGCAAGATCAATGCATTGATGAGCTCTTTCAACTTCTTGTGTCATCGCATACCGATAAACTGTTTTGCCTTCAATCAGATCCTCAACTAAATTTACGTATGTTTCATAACCAACAATCGTATTACTTTCTTCAATTACTTCTTTAGCTCGAAATGTCATGTGATCATGATGTCCAGGACCAACACCAACAATGTAGAGTTTACCAATCAATTTAACAATGATTTTTTTGTCAAGTAATTTATCCCTTTAGTGAGAATTCTATTGAAATGGATCTATGAATGGGCAATTTATTATATGATCACTATTTAGTGGTCTAGCAATACTAACAGATAGCAAACCATCAGCATGAAATGAATCAATATCTGATTTTGTCTCCAAAATTTTTGCTGATTCTGGATCATTCCATTCAACTAGATAAATTCTCCACATTGGACTATAATTTTCATCATCAAGAGAAGCATTTGCAATACTAGCTTGGAAACCTAATGGACCAGAGCCTTTAATTCCATTTTTAAATTGAAAAAGATCAACTGCTCCAGGATGTGCAATAAGATTAGCAGAAGTTGAGGATGAGGCCACACCCATTGTCTTTGCAGTACCCAGTGGAGTAGCATCAGTTATGATATAGTAAATAGTTTTTCCATCAGGTCCCCACCCTCTATGTGCTACAAAAGTTACAGTCAATTCTTCTTCATTAATTTCAATTATTTGTCCTTCATCATACGACATATCATCAGCAATTTTGTTGTCAGAACGTATCTTCATTTGTCCATCAGGCCAAGTAATTTGAGGAGTGTTAAGTACAATTCCTGTTTCATTAAACTCTATTCTTCCATTTTCTTGAGCATTAATAATATCGGTTGCAGATTCAAATACTATTTCTTTTTGGCCTTTTTTCCATGTAACTTCAATAACAGAATTTAATGCACTGTATTCAGATTCTTGAGGAGTACTAGAAAATACTTCATTTTGAAATCCATAGATTCCATCACCCTGTATCCCATTTTTAAAAATAAATATTTTTTGTAAAATATCTTCTGGAATGTTTGAGATAGCTGGAGCAAGTTCAACATTCCATCCTTGTTTTTTGGAAATAGTTTTTGCATATTCTTCATCACTGCCATCAGTAATGATGTATAAGATTTGATTTCCATTGTAGATTCCTTTATGCATTGGAATAGTAGCTGGGACATTTGTTCTTGAAAGTAATGATGATTGTTCTTTTTCTAATTGAATTTTTTGCATTATCACTTCAGTAGGTTGCCCTCGTATCCAGCCATCAACACTTACTGTTGCAGTAAATTCTTTTGAGGTTGGAGAATGTAATGCAAGTGCAGCTCCTGTAAACTCAAAAGAACCAGATTTTTCCTGTAAATCAATTAAAGATAATCCATAGATTATTTTTTCATCAATAGTCCAAATTGGTTGTCCTTTTGCATCCTGTGAGTTAATTTCATGTAAAACAGCAATTTGAACAGGTACGCTTGAGGTAAATGTTATAGAGCCATCATACAAGGTTCCTTCATTTGGAGAAAGAACTAGTGCTAATTGATGATTTTCATGTCCTTGTCCAGGATCTTGCGAAGAAGTTATAGTTTGAGTGAAATGAATCTTTTTTCTTGAACCTGCATCTACAAATTGATCAGATATTGAAGAGATCGAAATAAGACCAATTACAAAAATTCCAATTAGTATTATACCAATTAGTTTTTTCAATAAATTTGATTTAGTTTATGTCCTTAAATGATTTTGTCTCAATTGATTTTATCTAGTTCAAATTCATTATGTAGTGCTCGTACAGCAACATTCGTATCAGAATTTTTGACTACAAATGCAAGGTTTAGTTCTGATGATCCTTGAGTTATCATTGAAACATTAATTTTATTTTTCTCTATTGCTCCAAATACCCTAGATGCAACTCCCACTGTTCCTCTCATTCCAGAACCAATTAATGCAATAATGGCTACATTAGTAGTAATTTCTAATTTTTTGATAATTTTTCCTAGTAATTCCATTTCTAATGCATTAACTGCTTTATCAAGATCAGTGTTTTTCACTACAATTGTAATGCTTGATTCTGAAGGATTTTGTGAGATCATCATCACATTTATTCCCGACTTTGCTAATGTTTCAAATATTTTTGCTGCAGTTCCAGGTGTTCCAACCATACTACCTCCTTGAATATCGATTAATCCGTTATTTCGAATATTACTTACGCATTTTACAGTATTTTTTGCAAAAGCCGATGGAGACACAGTTACCAGAGTTCCTTCATTTTTTACATTGAAGGAGCTTCTAATCTTCATAGGAATTTTCTTTGCTAGTAAGGGCTCAAACGTTCTTGGATGAATCTGTTTTGCACCGAACATAGCCATTTCTATTGCCTCAATGTATGATACTTCTTTGAGCAGTTTTGCATTCTTTACAATTTTTGGATCAGCAGTCATTAGTCCATCTATATCACTCATCAACCAAATTTCGTCTGCCTTTATACAAGAACCAATAATTGTTGCAGAATAATCAGAACCACCTCTACCAAATGTGGTAACATGTCCGTGTTGATCTGCACCTGTAAATCCTCCTACTACAGGAATTGTTTTCTTTAAAAACAAATCTTCTACAGTTTTAGATACTCTAAGTCTTGTTGTATCCATTAATGGTTTAGATTCGCCAAAATTAGAATCAGTAATTATTCCAATCTCTTTTCCAGTAATAGGAATTGATTTTTTTCCTGAATCATTAATTGCTGATGAAACTAATTTTATTGATAATCTTTCACCAAATGAAATTAAATAGTCCATTGATCTCGATGTAACCTCACCAAGTAATACCATTCCATCAATCAAGGCAAGTAACTCTACAAAATCTTCATCTAGTTTTCTTAACAATTTTTGTTGCAAGTCTAATTTTTTGATTGTTTGTTTTGCTAACTGTTTATGTCTATTAGTAATTTTTGATACAAGTTGTTCAGCTTTTGATTTATTTTCTTTCTTAATTGATTCTGATATCTCTAAGAGATCATCAGTGGTTCCGTTTGTTGCGGAACAAACAACTACAATTTGATGTTTCTTCGATAACGAATTAATGTATTTAGCTATTGCTTGGATGTCTTTTGAATTAGAAATTGATGTTCCACCGTATTTTATTACAAGTCTCAATTCAAAGTACCTGAATTAGTTAATCTTTAAATGCTTTAACTTTCCACACGTGGAGCCAAGTAGAAGTGAATTCTGCCTATATTTGCTACTTTAAATTCAATTCTAAGAGGTTTTGCGCTTGAAAATTCACATGTAATAAATCCCGCAGTTGTGCCTACCGCCTTTACTACAGGATTAAGATATTCAAGGCTGTAAGTACCAATACTATCTTCTTTTGAAGAAATTTCTTCAATTTCTTCATCTTCTTTATCCAAATCAATTACGACCTCTCCAGAATCACCCTTGCCTGAAAAGTCACCTTTTGAGTCAGATGTATGAATTGTTAGATAGTCAGATACCACTTGAACATCACCAAGAATCTTGTCAAACTTTGAAGAAGATAATATGATTTTAGAATCATAAGGAATTTTTGGTAATGGGGTATCCGTGGCAGAACTTTCAATTAAGCGCATCTTGTATTTTTTATTTTTACCAACTGTAACAAGTAACATGTTTTGTTCGGAGATACTAATCTCTATACTGTCTTTTTTATCTGCTCTTTTGATAAGTTTTGAAAATTCATCTATTCTAACTCCAAATTTAATATCGCTATCACATTCATATTTTTCAAATGCAGAGTTAGGCCACGATATATCAATTAAAGCAACATGTGATGGATCCATTCCTCTAAAGGTAATTCCTTCTGTAGTTGCAACAAAAGTAGCTTCTTCAACAAGTGTAGATATTGCAGAGATAATTGCTTTTAGATCATCTGAACCACTTGTTTTTGCTCCAAAAGTCAAATCAACTTTCTTGACTTAAAGTTCCAGTTAAACGTTATGTGTAATCACGCCAGGTGTATTTACATTTCTGGCAACGATAAAATCTAGTTGTAGGTTCATCTGCACTTCTAGTTTGAAACATCCACCAAACTGCCTCATCATGACCACATTTTTCACAATCTAATTTGATTGTTGGATGTGTATCTTCTCCTTCATTTCCTTCAAAAGCTAAAAGTGAAAAATCGGGTTCCTCTTCATTAAGAATTTTTTTTGTTTGTGTTATTTTTTCTCCTTCTACATAGCCACATTTTGAGCATTCAAGACTGAAAGTACCCTTCTTTAATTTGACCTCACATTTGGGGCAAAATTTCAATCTAATTTACCTTGATTTTAGAATTAAATAGTTGTTTAAACTCTTCTGCCATTTTTATTGCGGAATCTGTTGCTTTTTTAATTTCTTCTAGGGGTTTTGTGCTAGAGTTAATTCTCATCCAACATTCATTGGTAAGAGGATGTTTTACTATAACTCCTGCAAAATCAATGTTTGATCCTTTTAGGAGCTCATGTTGAATAATGTATAAAATTCCTATATCAGTCTCAGTGATTGAAAGGCTGATTTCTTTTGGTTCAGAACTGATCACTTGTGCGTTCATGTATTCAGAAAAAGCACTTATTGCGGATATAAATCATTATGAACGGTAATAATGGCAGAAAGTAAGATTTCAGAGATAAAATTGGTAAATTCCAAGGATGAGTACTCATCAGATGAAAATGTAGAGATTAATGTTCAATTTTCAGTTGAAGGAGACCTTAGAAATGCGTTCAATGAAACAAATTGGACTCAAGCCTATAACAAGAATGATGTTTCATTCAAAATGAAACACGGTATTAAATTGACAACTGCGGGATTCAGAAAGAAAGAATTAGGTAGAACCATCGATACATACAGAAAGGCATCAATCTTTTGGACTAGAAATCCTAAACTTGTTAATCCAATGAAAGATAGAAGAATTTGGGTTCAGGTAGCCAAAAATTTTGAACCATTTATCAGATTAACTGAAGAAGAGGTAAGACAGGAGCTTTTCGACTTTAATGAAAAATTTGTTTTCAAAGCGTCAGATCTGGGAAAAGGCAAGCACAAGATAAGTGCAGAAGCATTTGCATCCTGGCAAAAGCATGACTTCACAGAAGCTGGAAGTATCAAAAATAATTCTAGTGAAATTGAAATAACAATCAATTAGGATTAAGCTCAAGATTTACTGAAAATAACGACTAGGGAATTTTATCTAGGACGTGTTTTAAAACCATTATTGTCTAACCAAGCTGATCTTGATTCTTGTAATGAAGTGTTATGGGAATTCTTAATTCATGTTACACAATTTCTCACAATATTGTGACTGTAAATGGTTACAAAAGTCCAATAATTAGTAAGAAACAGTCTATGTTTTAGACATAATCTATGTTCAGCCAAAGATATCAGTAAGTTTCTTTGAATTCTTTAACCATTAATGCATTAAAAATAATGAGATTTGTATATCTCAACTTTTTTAATATTGATTATACAATAGCATTTGTGTTCAGTCAACTGTTTACCTTATCTGTCATTATGGTAGTACTTTCGTTTTTTATCACCATAGGATTTTCAGATGTAATATTTGCAGAAAACATCGAGTCTCCCAGAAAACAATTAGAGAAAGGAATAGAGCCTGAAGACATATCTTGTAAATCAGGGCATACCTTGGTGATACTTCAGTCTGACAAACCTGCATGTCTGGGTCTTTCTACTTTAATGAAATTAGAAGAACGTGGTTACATCAAATTAATCATACGGGAGTTTGCACAGGAAAAAACTGAAACAAAAAAAGAAATTGCTGTGCCAAACACTAGTGGAGGTTCTACAATAAAAGGAGATACTGGAAAGGCATCAACTGCAGAAATCACGAATATTCCTGCCTCAGGTGGATCTATAGTAAATTTCTATATCACAGATGATGACTTGAATACAAGCCGAAATGGAGTAGATATTATTGATACAAAAGATTTGTTGCAGTTTTTGATAAACGGAATTCCAGTCGAAGGTCCAAAAACAATGATTGAGACAGGGCCCAATACTGGACAGTTTTTTGTTAGACTGCAGCTACCCGATTCAATAAATGGAAAGCCGATAACACAAGATGACGTGGTTGAGATAAAATATCTTGATGAATCAGATGCTGGAGGAGAAAAACAAGTCAGTACAAAATCAATACCTTTGTCAAAAACATACGCACTAGTACAAACATCTGGTGCAGGTAAAACAAGAATAGGCCATGAATTTACTGTAAGAATCTATGAACCTGATGCAAACCTTGATTCAAGGGATGTAAACCGGATTCCGCTCAATAAAATAGAATATCGAGGAGAAGGTGGAATAAAAACGACATTAGCCAATCCGGTATTTGATGCAAATGCATCCTTTCTATTGGAAACTGGTGAAAATACAGGAATATTTGAAGTGGTAATTGAAATTCCACGTACTATAGATGGAAAAACGGTTCACATTGGAGATTGGTATGAAATTAGGTATGTTGATACATCTACCCCATCTAATACGTCTGAAGAGATCAAGCTGCGAGGGAAGATAGGATAATTCTAGTGCGTATTATAGTTATCATAAATAAAAACATGGGTCAATTAGGGATATAAGGAACTTTTAGAGGGAACTGATATGGCAAAATACGATGGTCTGTTAGGACAACCAGTTCTTGAAGTTGAAGAACCTGATAAAGAAGAAGGCATTACCTTTATCTTTAAAGACAACAGGTTTTTGTTTATCAAAGCTGTTGATGGAAAAATCGAGACTGTATCAATTCCAGAATAGGTGAATGTGAATGGAAAAATTTGATGCAATCAAAATGTTAGAACTTGTTAAAGTTGAAGATCCTGATTCGGACGGGGGAATGACTATGATTTTCCAAGAAAATAAAACTTTGAAAATTAAGGTTGTAGACGGAAAATTAGTTTCTGAATTTGTTTAAAACTAACTATTCACATGTTTTTCATAAAAATCAATAGCTAGTTCTTGTATCTCAGATTGAATAGATCCGGGCCTTTCATCTCGAATTTTTTTAATTGCATTTTTTGCCGTATATTTTTTATATTTTACAAAATAACATGCAAGAATTGTTCCTGCTCTTCCCATTCCAGCTGCACAATGAACCATCACAGATTTATTGTTTTTAATTTGTTTATGAATAAAATCTACTGCTGAATCTATTTTATCCATATCAGGAGCGGTAAGATCAGGAGTTGGAACATGAAGATAATCAATATTTGCTACCCAATTATGAGGTAATGAATTCTCAGTCATAGTGACAATTGATTTTACTCCTTGATCTAAAAGCCAATTGAATTCATCAAAACTTGTGGGAATTCCCGAGCCAGCTAATTTGTCTTCAATTAACCAAGAAAAATTCGTAGGTTTTTTTCTAACTCTTCCATGAATTTTTCTCCATAAATTACCAGGTTTACTCATATCAGTCATTGGAATTTGCTATATTTTTAGCATTACAAAATAATGAAGAAAATTATGATGCCACTGCTCTAACGGGTGAACCTGTTGCATCTTTAAGTTTTAATGGTAGAATTGTTAAATTAAATTCCCTAGATAAAATTTTATTCAAATTTGTTAAATTTTCCACTATCAAAATATTATTTTTTGAGAAAAGATGGTGAACAATAAATGATTCACCTTTTCCTAGATCGATACTTGGAGAATCTATTCCAACTAAATTGATCTTTTTTGATATAAGATAGTTTGCAGCTAATTTATCTAATCCAGGATTTTCAGTAAAATAATTGTCTTTTTTTAGATTTTTTTGCCATTCAGTGAAAAATAAGACTGACGAATGATTTGGAATAATTCCATTCTTTTTTTCAAATAAAATAATATCTTCCTTTGTTATTGAGGAATTTTTAGTTTTTTTGAGTTTAATTAGAATAGCTTTTCTAATTAGTCTATTGAGAGGAATTTGATGGATTTTGATGCCATTTTTCACAAAATGGTATGGTGCATCAAGATGGGTTCCAGTGTGAGAACTTAGGAATAATAATTCAAGATTATAACCATCATCTTTGATATTAGACCATAAAATGAATTG
>Ga0224496_10000218_pt1 | contig 41838 bp, 35 predicted proteins | sample SF_Jul11_sed_USG_2_FD_168127 | JGI IMG/M metagenome (GOLD analysis project Ga0224496, IMG submission 168127) | Sediment microbial communities from San Francisco Bay, California, United States - SF_Jul11_sed_USGS_8_1 | ecosystem: Environmental > Aquatic > Marine > Sediment | place: USA...
AGGCCCCACGAGACGCAAAGAGGGGAGACTGAGCGGGTGTATCAGGAGTGCCTGAACAAGGTGAGCCGTATAGTGGAGACCGATTCTTCCCAGATATACGCGTACATGTGGGAGATTCGGGACAAGTTCCGCGCCATACAGGTGGACAAGACACAGCGCCCGATCATCGGTATCGTGGGCGAGATATATATGCGCAGCCATCCGTTCGGCAACCGGGACATTATCCGCAAGATAGAGGAACTGGGCGGGCAGGTGTGGCTTGCGCCCATCGGCGAGTGGATGCTGTACACCACGAACCGGTTTGTGCAAAAATCGATAAAGGAGAAGAAATATCTTGACCTGTTCAAAGGATATATGCAGGATGTATTCCAGCGGTCCGATGAGAAGAGGCTCCATGAGCCGTTCAGGGATACTCTGGTTTTTGGGGAGGATCCTGCGATCGTCGAGATATTGAAGAACGCGAGCCCTTATATTAAAGATACTTTTGAGGGGGAAGCGATCTTGAGTGTTGGCAAGGCGGTGGATTACGCGGAGAAGGGCATGTCTGGAGTGGTGAACATAATGCCGTTTTCATGTATGCCTGGAACTGTGGTTGCCGCGTTGTCGAAGAAAGTCCGGGAGGATATGAACGATATCCCCTGGCTCAACCTGGATTACGATGGAGTGGAGGAAACCAACACGCAAACCAGGCTGGAGGCCTTTATGTATCAGGCATCTCAGTATAGGGAAAAAATGGTACTTTCATTATAAGCCTAATGTTAATGGAGAGTGAATAATGGCTTTGTTGATCAATGAGGAGTGTGTGAACTGCGGCGTGTGCGAGCCGGAGTGCCCAAACGAGGCGATTACCGAGGGTGAGGACATATACGTAATCGAGCCTTCGAAATGCACCGAGTGCGTGGGACATTTTGATGAAGCGCAGTGCGTCAGCGTCTGCCCGGTGGACTGCATCGTCTCCGACCCTGACAATCAGGAGTCGAAGGAAGAGCTGCAGGCCAAGTACGAGCGCCTTCAGGGGTAGGGCTCCGGCTTCTACGCTTGTCTCTCAACGGCATGCCCTTTTCAGGTTAGACCTGGAAAGGGCGTCTTTGTTGAGATGGGACCAATGATCTGTTTTTACGTCGAGCGCCTGATGAAAGGGCGCGCGAGCGGGCCGGGAGTTGAACAGCTTGCCCAGGATCCATGGGCGCTACGGCGATGAAGCTCGGGAAAATCCTCTGGAGCGTGGCTCTCTTCGCTTCGCTTATCGCATGCGCTTCCAGCGGTATGGCGGGCACTGTGATATTTCCGGAGGCCGAGGCCAAGCCGGTGACGGTGGAGGTGGCGGATACACCCACCAAAAGGACTCTAGGGCTGATGTTCAGGAAGTCCCTTGAGAATGGAAAAGGGATGTGGTTTGTATTCCCTGATGAGAAGGAACTGGTTTTCTGGATGAAGAATGTTAGCTTTCCGATTGATATCGTTTTCATCGACAGCCGCTTATTCATCCGGAAGATCCACAGGTCTGTCCCTCCCTGCCTCTCCGGGGCTTGCGCCACATATTCCTCCGGAGCCAAGGCCCTCTATGCTTTAGAAGTCCCCTCCGGGTATTGCCAGAAACACGGAATCCTGGAAAACCAGAAAGTTATATACAGACCATGAGATTGTTTTTAATTATGATCACGGCGGTGGCCGTGGCTTCCACTATTCCCATGGCCGGATGCGCCACCCCCTCGGCCGGGATCGACCATCCCTCTGTCATATCGAAGCAGAAGCTGGGCGCCGTAAAGTCTGGCGCCTCCCAGGAAGATGTGGTGCTGGCTCTGGGAGAGCCTGAAAGCAGGCTGGTGGCCGATGATGGGGAGACCCTTTTTTTCAAGGATGTAAATCTTGACTCCGTATGGGTGCAATTCGGCAAGGATGGAAAGGTGACAAGCTGGAAATGGTCCGAGTGACCACCCCCGTTTTGTTCAAGGCTTTATGCCCTGGCGCCTTGACAAAGGCCCTTGCGCGTTTTATTTTTCCAGCTATACATAAGATTCGACAGCGGTGTCTTTTTAGGCTGTGATAGTAGCGGAAAATATATCCAAAAAATACGGCGCTTTCCTGGCGCTGGACGCACTCTCCTTTGAGGTGGAAAAGGGGGATATCTGCGGGTTTCTGGGTCCCAACGGCGCGGGAAAGACCACCATGATGAGGATATTGACAGGCTACATGCCCCCCTCTGCTGGCAGGGCGCGGGTGGCCGGATTCGACTCTATGGAAAATCCCATGGAGATAAAAAAAAGGATCGGATATCTGCCAGAGACCACTCCCCTGTATCCAGACATGCGCGTGGCCGAATACCTCGATTTCGTGGCGGAGCTGAAAGGATTCACCAGCAGGGACGAGCGTATAAGACGAGTGGCCGGTGTCATGGAAGGAACGATGATCACCTCCCGGCAAAGCTCCATCATAAAGACCCTCTCCAAGGGTTACCGCCAGAGAGTGGGCCTGGCCCAGGCGCTCATTGGCGATCCGGAGGTGCTGGTTCTGGACGAGCCCACCATCGGGCTGGATCCGAAACAGATAGTGGAGATTCGTTCCCTGATAAAGAACCTGGGCGGAAAAAGAACCGTGATCCTCTCCAGTCACATCCTCCCTGAAGTGCAGATGATCTGTTCGCGAGTGCTGATTATAAACAACGGCCGCCTGGTGGCCTCGGACACCATCTCTGGCCTCTCCGCCGCAGCTGGGCGCAAGGTTTCGGCAAGGATAAAGGCGCCACTCCAGGCGAAGGAAGACCTGCTGCGTATTAAGGGAGCTTTGAACATAGTGGCGCGCGAGGAGCCGGATGGCGCTCTTTTGCTCGATATCTTCCTGGAGCCGGATTGTGATATAGCCAGATGGCGGGCGGAGCTTGTCAGCATGGTCGGTGAAAAAAGGTGGGACCTGGTGGATCTGTTAAGTTCGGCGGTGGTCCCCCTGGAGGAGACTTATATCAGGCTCATCTCCAGCGATCTGGTTAAATCAGGAGACAATGGTGGTGAAGAGGCCGCCGGTGAGCGGTCGGCCGATGACCGGGAATCCCACGATATCACCTATAGCGGCGATGCGGACTGAGTCGGTGACACCATGAGAACAATATACACTCTGGTTAAAAGAGAGCTGAAGGCCTACTTCCATTCGCCCATCGCCTACGCCATAATATTCATGTTCCTTCTGATTTCCGGTTATTTCTTTTTCGCCGGAATGAACACATACAGCCTGGCCAGTTTCGAAATAAGCAAGATGGCGGAGAGGATGGGCCCCCAGGAGCTGACCATTGCCGGATTCGTGATTGCGCCACTGTTGGGCAATATGTCCGTGGTGATGCTGCTGATGGCCCCGCTTCTGACCATGAGGCTGTTTTCCGAAGAGAAAAAAACAGGTTCCATTGAGCTTTTATTCACCTGGCCGGTGACCGATTTCCAGATGGTCATGGGCAAATACCTGGCCAGCCTGATGGTGGTGGCGATTATGCTGGCGCTCACTTTGCCATATGCCGGTTTCGTCTGGTTGCACACCGCCCCGCCATGGAGCAGCATTTTCTCCGGATACCTGGGGCTCTTGCTGCTGGTGGCTTCGTTTTTGTCGCTGGGGCTTTTCTTCTCCACACTTACGGAAAATCAGATCGTCTCTGCCGTGCTCACCTTCGGGGCGCTGCTGATCTTCTGGATAATGGGCTGGACCTCGGCGGGAAACACAGACTGGTTTTCCCAACTGATAGTATATTTGTCGATCCTGGAGCATTTCCATAATCCGTCCAAGGGAGTGCTGGACACCCGCGACGTGGTCTACTACCTCTCCTTTATCGGATTCTTTCTTTTTCTCACGCTTCGGTCGCTGGAAGCGGAGAAGATAGGAGGCTGACATGAAGGAGAGAACGCTCCGGGGGCTTTCCTTGGCGGGATACACGCTGCTGGTGGTTTTGATCATCGGCCTGATGAATCTCATTTCATACCGCCACTACCTTCGGGTAGACCTGACCGAGGAGGGAAAACACACTCTGTCGGCCCAGACCAAAAAGATATTGGGCGCACTGGACCAGAAGGTGACCCTGCATGCTTTCGTGAGGCCGGACAGAAACCGCGCTGTGGCAGCTTTTTTTGAGCAATATGTCTACAATTCAGACAAGGTGACCTACGAGATATCCGACCCGGTAAAATCGCCGGGCAAAGCGAAAAAATACAATGTCATATCCTACGACACCTTTGTGGTGGAGATGGAGTCGGGTCGGCGCGAGGTGGCCCAGAGGCTCGATGAGCAGGAGATTACAGGAAAGATAGTCAAGGCTCTCACAGAAAAACAGAAGAAGATATACGTCCTGACAGGCCACGGGGAGAGGGACCTGGAAGAGCAGAAACCGATGGGATGGGTCGGAGCGAAAGCCGCCATACTGTCCGACATGTTCCTGGTGGAAACACTTAACTGGTTCGAGACGGGGAAGATACCCGAGGATACTGACCTGCTGATCATTCCCGGGCCGAAAGACGATTTCCAGGAAGTGGAGATAAATCGCCTGCGCGAATACCTGGTGGATGGCGGGAAACTTCTGTTTGCCCTGGACCCAGGCCGACGCCCAATGCTGGAGGATTTGATAGGGGAATACGGCGTACAGTTTGCCGACGACATGATCCTGGATCCTCTCAGCCAAAGGCTTGGGTTCGATCCGCTGGTGGCCACGGTCTCCTCTTATGAAAAAGGGAGACCCATGACGGAGGAACTGAAGGCAGTAAGTTTTTTCACCGTGGCCCGCTCCTTGTCCGCGATGGGAAACAACAAGGCCGGAGCGGAAGTGCGTCCTATCGGCACCACCGCGGAGCAGAGCTGGGGGGAGACCGACATGGGCTCTATCGACAACGCATCCCCTGAATATAGCGAGAGCGAGGACAGGCCTGGGCCGCTGGTGGTGGCCCTTACGGCGGAATGGAACGCCGGGCCGGGCCGGGGGGAGCGCAAGATCGGTGAAAAACAGAAAAAGGGCCGTCTGGTGGCCATTGGTGATTCCGATTTCGCGTCCAACTCCATGTTGGGGATGTCCGCCAACAAAGATCTCTTTCTAAATATGATCGCTTGGCTGCTCGAGAGCGAGGGGCGAATTTCTGTCCGGGCCAAAAAACCGGACTTTAACCCCATTATCTTCACAAGGCAGCAGATCGCCACTATTTTCTGGGGTTGCGTTGTAGTCATTCCAGTGATGGCGGCCGGGGCCGGATTTCTGGTTTTCTTCCGGAGGAGGCGCCCTTGAAAGGGGCCAGGTTGGTGCTGGCGGGCATTATGCTGGCCGCTCTGCTGGGGGGATATTACCTGTACAAGGAAGTGTGGCTCCCCAGGAAAGAGGCCGAAGAGGAACGGACCGCTCTTCTGCTCTCCGTGGAAGCGGATAAAGTGGAAAAAATACGCGTGTCCAGGCCTGGCGCCGAACTGGTGGAAGTGATCCGGGAGAATGGAGTATGGCGCGTGGTGAAACCGCTGGAGGCGGAAGCGGACCAGAAAGTCCCCACCAGGGCCGCCAAAGTGGCCCAGGCCCTGAAAGCAAAACAGGACCTGGGAGAGACATCGGATCTGGCCCAATTCGGTCTGGATGAACCGGTGGTCCTGGAGTACATCCATCAGGGCACAGGCAGGAGAGCCGCCTTGCGCCTGGGTGGAAGAGATATGGTGACCGGCGGTGTGTATGCTGCCGCGGAAGATAAGAACCACGTCAGCCTGCTGGAAGGAATCACGGCCGAGGCGCTGGACCTGTCGCTGATCCTGCTTAGGAAAAGGAACTTCTTCGACAAGGAATTCGATGATCTGGTAGCGTTCGAGTTCACCCAAGAGAAGATGGGAAAAATCCGGGTTGAGAGAGGCGATGAGGGGAAATGGCGGATAACATCTCCTGTGAACGCGCCCGCCTCCACCTTGAAAGTGGACGCTCTGGCGAAGCGTTTCCTGCGGGTCAAGGCGGTCGGTTTTCATGAGGAGCAGACCGATGACCTTTCCGGCTATGGCTTGGCCGAGCCTCAGGTGAAGTTCACCGCATATTTCGCCAGGGATGATTCTGGTCGAAGCATCACCCTTGGTTCCGCTACCCAGGGTGGAGCGGTGTATGCGCTCTGGCCTGACGGCAAGAAGGTGGTCCGGGTGATAGAGGAGGTTCTAAAGGATCTTCCCAACTCGATCATGGATATCAGGAGCCTGTCGCTCGTAGCTTTCGACATGACCCAGGTCACCGGCATCACCATTGTTTCCGAATCGAAGATCCTTGAACTGAGGAAACGCCCCTCAAGGGATGGCTCGCCCGATTTATGGGATATTGTCCAGCCCGTGCGGACACCCGCCGATCCGGTGGGGATATCCGGTATCCTGAATGGCGTCAACAGGATGGAAGCTGCTTCGTTTCCCACCAGTCAGGATGTGGAGCGCCTGGCCAGGGAGGCGCTGGAGAAACCTGAAATTCAGGTGACGTTGGACAGGAAAGGAGGGCCGATAAACATCCGGTTCGCCCGGAGCCCCAAGGCGGGGCAATATTGGGCCGCGGCGGAGGGGAACGAGGAAATCCTCCTGGTGGGCGAAGACGCGGTGGGGCGCCTGCGAAAGGGGGTGTTCGAACTACGGGAGCGGCGGCTTTTGGCCATGCGGTCTGATGATGTGGGGAAAGTGCGGATAGAGCGCCTGGGTGAACTGTTTGAGATAGAAAAGAACGGGGATGACTACATGGTCACCAAACCGGAGAGGATTCGAATCCGCCCCGGTGAATGGACTGAGTTTTTATGGGCCGTGCTGGAGTTACGGTTCGCGGATGTGGTCAGCGAGGATCAGCAGGCGCCGGACGATCCTGCCTTCCAGAAAGCGGTGATGGCGATCTCTATATTTGGGCCGGACGGGAAACTGCTGGAGCGAGTGGAGATAGCAAAGGCGATAGATGACGACAAATGGTATAAGGCCAGGCTGGCCCACAGGCCAGGGCTTTATGACGTGGATTGGTTTTATGTGGAGGACGACATTACTCTGGGCCTGGGCAAATTGCTGGGCAAGGGTGATCCCAAGGAGAGCGGGGCAGGAATCCTCCCATGAGGAACGCGGAAATGCGGATATAACAAGGAAAAGAATAGAGTGATATGAAAGAAGAGAAGGAATCAGTCATAGAATTCGTGGATCGCCGTAGGATAAAATCCGCCGACGATACCTGCGATGACGCTCCCGAAGCTGACCTGGAGAGACACCCCACCATTTTCGGCAAGATGAGAGACGAGGCCCTGGAAAAGGATCAGCGGCTGAGGGAATACATAGCCGCCTATAAGGGTCAGGTGGAGGAGATGGAAAAGGCCCGCAAGAGGCTGGAGGATCAGGCGGATTCCCGGGCCGAAACCAGGTTTGCCGATGTGGTGAGCGAGCTTTTTCCAGCTATGGACGACCTGGACCGGGCCTTGGACGCGGCGCGGAGCAATGACGCGGACGACCAGCTGGTGAGGGGGGTGGAGATGGTGCGAAACCGGCTTTTTGCGGTATTGGCGCGGCATGGAATGGAAATGATAGACTGTATCAATGAGCTTTATGACCCGAACGTGGCCCAGGCGGTGGCTGTGGAGCTGGTGGATGATGAAGCCCTGGATGATAAAGTGGTGGAGCAGCTTTCGCCCGGATATCGCATGAGCGGACGGGTGCTTCGACCCGCCATGGTGAAGGTGGGTAAAATAAAGGACACGGAATAACGAACCGATGACTAAGAGAGATTATTACGAAGTGCTGGAGGTGGAGCGCAACGCGGACGCCGCCACCATAAAGAAGGCTTACCGGAAGAAGGCGTATCAGTTTCATCCGGACCATAACAGCGACAATCCCGAGGCGGAAGAGAAGTTCAAGGAGGCCTCCGAGGCCTACGAAGTGCTCCATGACAGGGAAAAACGCGATCTGTACGACCGCTTTGGCCACGATGGATTGAAACGCTCCGGTTTCAATGGGTTCCATGGATTCGAGGACATCTTCACCTCCTTCGGCGACATATTCGAGGATTTCTTCAGTGGCGGCGGACGCAGAAGCCGCTCCCCCAATCAGCCGGCCAAAGGTCCGGACCTGCGGTTCGACCTGGAGATAGAGTTCATGGAAGCCGCCCGGGGAATGGAAAAAGAGATCCAGATCGAAAAGATGGTCTATTGCAAAAGGTGCGGCGGCACTCGCAGCGAACCTGGATCGAAGCCGGACGTGTGCGGCGTGTGCAAGGGGAGCGGCAGGGTCACCCGCTCCCAGGGTTTTTTCTCTTTGGCCACCACCTGCCCGGAGTGCCGCGGACAGGGGATGAGGATTACTGATCCATGCAAGGATTGCCGGGGTGAAGGCGCCGTGCCGGAAAAGAAAAAGCTGGCTGTGAAGACACCTGCGGGAGTGGACACCGGCTCCAGGCTGCGGCTGCGGGGTGAAGGGGGCCCCGGAATAAACGGCGGCCCACCAGGCGACCTGTACGTGGTGTTACACGTGAAAGATAGCGATCTGTTTCAGCGCCATGAGGACGACATCGTGGTGACGGCGGAAGTCTCCATCGCCCAGGCGGTGCTGGGGGCTGATATCATGATCCCCACCCTGGAGGGGGAGGATTCTTTTTCTGTGCCGGCCGGGTCGCAACCGGAGACGCTCCACCGGCTTTCAGGCAGGGGGATCGCCCACCTGCATGGCTATGGCAGGGGGGAGCTGATAGTGCGGTTGTTGGTGAAGGTTCCAACGAAGATCACCAAGGAGGAGGAAGAGCTGTACCGTAAACTTGCGGAGTTGGATGGCTCCTCCGTGAGGGCGCACCATAAGGGATTTTTTGAGAAGTTAATAGGGTAAGGGGGCGGGCGCCTTTTTTTATATTACGGCCCGAAAGGAGCCTTACTCCTTTGGGGCGCGTGGGCCTCGGAAACCTAGTCCCTGGGAACGGCCAGCATCCTGTCCAGCGCCCTCCTGGCCCGCAGGCGGATATCCTCTGGCACCGTAATAACATGTTTCATCTCCACCAGCGCCTCATGGATATCCTCCAGGGAGGTCACCTTCATGTTGGGGCACAGCATATCAGTGGACACCAGGATAAATTCCTTGTCCGGATTCTCCTTCCGCAGCCGGTAGAGGATCCCTGCCTCGGTGGCGATGATGAACTTTTTGGCGTTTTCCTTTTTGGCGTAAGCGTACATCCCGGAGGTGGAGCAGACGTGGTCCGCCAGGTCCAGGATATCCGGCGCGCATTCCGGGTGGGCCACCACTACAGCTCCCGGATGCGTTTCTTTCATCTCCAGCACAGTTTCCGGTTTCAACCGGTGATGGGTGGGGCAGAAGCCATTCCACCAGTCCACTTTCTTTTTAGTGTGGCGCGCCACGTATTTGGCCAGGTTCATGTCCGGAGTCATGAAGACGCTATCCCCAGGCAGGGAATTCACCACGGCGACGGCGTTGGCCGATGTGCAGCAGATGTCCGACTCCGCCTTCACCTCCGCGGAAGAATTGACATATGTGACCACGGGGATATCGGGGCCCAGTTCCTTTTTCTTCTCCCGCAGTTTTTCAGGAGTGATCATATCCGCCATGGGGCAACCGGCCTCCATATTGGGCAGCAGCACGGTCTTCAGCGGTGATAGTATGGCGGCGGACTCCGCCATGAAGTGGACACCGCAGAAGAGGATCACCTCCGCGTCTGTCCTGGCGGCTTCCATGGAAAGCGCCAGCGAGTCGCCCCCGATGTCGGCGATCTGCTGTATCTCGTCGCGCTGATAGTTGTGGGCCAACATCACGGCGTTGCGCTCTTTTACCAGGCGGCGGATTTCCTGTTGTAGATCGACGGTCTTTTCTGCTATTAAACTCATTGGCTGAATTATCCGGTCAAGTTCTATACACTATTCTAACCACTAACCAGGCGCAGGGCAATCGCTGACGCATCAGGAGGCGCGGCCCTGGCCAGATCCGGGAGTTGAGACTTGAAAAAATCCAGCGTTTCCGCCGCATGGTTGTACGCGGCCATTGTCTCCATGATGTTCATGGGCATATACGCGTTACTGGTGGCGCTTGCGCGCGCGCCTGGCCTGAACACGCTTTTTCCCAGCCAGGATTTTTTCCGCGTGGCGCTGATGACCCACGTGGTTCTCTCGTTGTTGATATGGTTTCTAGCGTTCGTCATGTTCCTGGCATACCGTGTCACCCAGGAATCCTCCCCTTCCGTTCTGGGCAAGATTCCGGCGGTGGGGGCGTACGTTGGTATTGCGATGATTGTCATCACACCTTTCACCGGCCCGGTCACTCCTATTCTCAATAACTATGTCCCGGTGCTGGATCATGGATTGTATCTTGCCGGGGTGGTGGTGTTTCTGGTTTCCGCTGTGGCGGGATGGCTGATGGTGGCTCCGGCGCTGTGGAGATATGCCAGGGGCGTGGAGCCGTTGCAGGCTCTGGTGGGCGGATCGCTTCTCTCCGCCGGAGTGGCTCTGATAGCCGGGGTGGTCTGTTTTGCATTGGCATGGAGCCTGCTTGGAGGATACGATCAAGTAGAAGACCCAAAGACATACTATGAGAGCCTCTTCTGGGGTGGAGGGCACGTACTGCAATTCACCAATACCTTCGCGGTGATGGCGGTGTGGGCGTTGCTGGCCAGCATGGCAGGGAAGGGGGATAAGCTGATCCCGTACCGCGCTGTCTGGGCCATCCTTGCGGTCATGATCGTTTTCGTTCTTGTGGCGCCTTTCGCTTATTTCATGAATCCGGCGGACAGTCACGAGGCGCGAGTGTTTTTTATGGAGCTCAAGCGTTGGGGCGCAGGGATCGGGGCCATCGCCGTGGGGGCTGCGGCGCTGTTCGCGGCCAGGACCGGAAGCGCGGATCCCGTGGCCTCGCGGGGGCTGACTCTTTCCATCCTCCTGTTCGGCCTGGGAGGGGCGATATCACTTACCCTGCAAGGGTCCGACACACGAGTGCCCGCCCACTATCATGGCGTCATAGGAGCGGTTACCCTGGGATTTATGACATATGCCCTCAAGGTCACCACCCTCGCCGGATGGCTTACTGTGAAGGAGAAATGGCAAAAGACGCAGGTGACTCTTTATGGGGCTGGGCAGAGCCTGTTCGTGGCGGGGCTTTTTATCGGCGGGCTGGCTGGCCTGCCACGAAAGACTTTCGGGGCGGCGCAGGAGCTGGACAGCGTCCTGAAGAAGACAGGGATGGGAGTGATGGGCATTGGCGGTCTTCTGGCCGTGTCCGGCGGTGTGATGTTCATCATCTTCATGCTGAGGGCCTTTTTCTCCAGAGGTAAGGATGAGGCTTGATCGACGATTGATCGTCGCAATGGCTGTGGGGTTGGTAACGTTGGCGGCGGGCTGCACGTTGGGCCAGCGGGCGCCGGAGGCTTATTCCAGATGCGAAAAATGCCATGGCATGCCTGGCGGCGGAAACCAGAAAGGGGGCCCGGACCTGGCCAAATCCACCACGGACCTGGAGGTTTTTTCCAAGCAGGTGAAGCTCGGCTCCCGCTGGAAAGAAAAGGACGACAAGAAGTCATCGTACAAGTGGAAGGAGATGCCGCCGCAGACGGGGGTCTCCGACGAGGATATCAAGCGGATTTTCAAATTCGTTCACGCAGGCAGATGACTGGCCTTCCCTTAACATCCAGGACCATATGGGCTAGAATCACTAGCGGGTTTGAAACGGCGCCGGGCGCGATAATGAGGAGAGATGATGGAATCGATTGACGGAATGCTGGGAACTGTTCTTTACGGCCTGACTCTGTGGCAGGTCTCCCTATCCTTTATCATCATCCTGTTCACCATATTCCTGCGAGGACCGATCCTGAAACGCGCGTTAAAAACGATGGAAAATATCGCAGCGAAATATGAAGGGGAGTGGGACGAGGAGTTCACCCATTCCATCGGACAGCCGCTCAACGTCCTGATTCTTGTTTATGGTCTGTTGCTGTCGCTAAACGTCCTTCCTTTGCCGAGCGATCCGATAAACATATCTGGCTTCATAGACGCGGCTGAACTGGTGACCGTGTTGTTTCTGGGGCTGTGGCTCTTTTCCCGCATGATCACGGCCCTGGACAAGGTGATTCGCAAGCGGGCCATGGACCCGGAGCATTGGCTGGACGCCGGCCTGGCGCCCTTTATCACCATATCGTTGCGTATCATCGTATTCGTCACTGGTGTCATAGTCATCGCCCAGAACTTGGGATATTCGGTGAGTGGGCTCGTGGCCTCTCTTGGCCTGGGCGCCGCGGCCCTGGCGCTGGCCTCCAAGGACACTTTGTCCAACCTGTTCGGCTCCCTGATGATCATGATGGATAAGCCCTTCCAGGTGGGGGACTGGATAAAAGGGAGCGGATTCGAGGGGACAGTGGAGGAGATCGGGCTTCGTTCCACCAGGGTGAGAACGTTCGAGAAAACCATGATGAACGTGCCGAACAGTGTGATCGTAAATATAATAGTGGAAAACCTGGACCGCAGAAAGGACCGGGACCTGAACATGAGGCGGGTATATATAACCCTGGGCATCGCCATGGACGCCGACGCCGACAGCATGGAGGAAGCGGTGCGGCAGATCAAGCAATTGCTGATGGATGAGCCGCTGGTGGATAAGAGGTACGAGCCTATGGTTTATTTCACCGGTTTTGGAGAATCGACATTCGATGTGATGGTTTACTATTTCGCCGATTCCGACTGGCGCAACTGGCTATTCGCCAAGCAGACTGTGAATCTGAAGATCATGCGAAAGCTGGAGGAATTAGGCCTGTCGCTGGCGTATCCCACCAGGACAGTGCACCTGGAAGGAGCGGACATGACTAAAACGCGATTGGAAGGGGAGGGGAAGGCATCCCACATTCCACCCGCCGTACCGGATAGAATTGAGCCGGAATAAGGGGGAGCTTCGGGTCGCTCCCCCTCCAATCCGTCATAATTGCGGAAAGCTCTTCTCCACATCGAATTCTATGAAGTTTCTTATCCCCTGCCACTGGTCGTCCATCAATATGAAGAAGCCGAAGTTCTCGTATCCGTAGTCAACCGGATCTCGGGCAGGGTCGAACGGGATCAATGGTTCGGTGGAGTATAGAAGCTGGCCCAGGTACAACCCCTCGGCGACACGTACGAGCTCGTCTATGCACAGAAAGTCAGGCGGCATGGTGTGGAAATTAGACCATCGGTAGTTGAACTGCAGCGCGGTGGCCCCGGCGGTTTGCGGATTTATGGAGGGGGCGAAACAGGCTATGAAAAAGAAGCTCTTTACGCTCACTCCCTGGGCCTTCTCGTATTCATTCGGCTTTTCCACCACCATCCCGATCTTGCCAAGGTTTTCTATGAACAGTGCGGCCGGAAGGCTCGGGCCCAGGCTTTCGCGGTATGTGTTCGTCCCCACGAAGACCTGCCCTTTGTCGTTGTAATAGGCCGCATCCGCCCCGATGTACCTGGCGGCGCCCTCTACTGTGGATGGGGTGAATGTCTTCCCCGTCCAAGGGGAGAAGGGCCTGGCGGCTGGCCACAGCTTGTTCAGGATGTTCAGCGGCTCGAATATCTTGAAGAACCCGGAGCTTTGGAAGGCGACCACACCGCCATGGAAAAATCCCTGGATACCCTCTGGGCGCTGGCCAAGGCTGAAAAGCTCCTCAAGTGAGGCGAAAGACTCTTTTTCCTTATCTCCGCCCGAGGCGACGCCATTGGAGAGGGTTTGCAGGTGGTGAAGGAGAGTTTTTCCCACCCCCAGCGCGTTGCCCATTGCGGCGGCTTTTCCTGGGTCGGTGAGGGTGTAGGTGGAGAACTTTTCCGGCAGGCCGGGCGCGATATCGTAAGTCAACTCTGGCCACAGCCTGTTTTTCTCCTGAGCCCAGGAGTCGTCCATCAGAAGAAAATATCCAAAACCGCGATACTCGTAATCCTGATCCGGCACGGAGGGGTCGTATTGCTTGCCGATGTGGTTTAGCGAAGTGGAGTAGAAGAGCTTGCCCAGTAGCAGTCCCTTGGCGATGAATACAATCTCGTCCACCAAAAGGTTGTTGGGAAAGCGATTCCCCAGCTTTTCCCAGCGGTAGTTTAGCGCCAGCACCTGCTTGCCGGGATTATCCGGGTCTATCGAATCAGACTTTCGGGCCAGGAACATACCCCCCTTTTCGGAAATCCAGGACCGCTGGATCCCATCCGGCGGCGGAACCTGCTCCATGTCCATCACGGCGGTGAGCGCGTATCCTGCTATGTTGTTCACCATCTTCCCGTCATCCTGTCGAAAGGAGTTTATCCCCAGCATGTATCCATCTTCACTGGCCTTGCCGTCGGTGAGCTGAGCCAGCTTGGCCCCTCTTATAGCGGCAAAATTCTTTCCCGCCCACGGCGAAGACCTGGAAAGGATGCGCCCATAAAGAACCTGCATCGGATCCACTTCCTTTATGCCAATTTTCGCAAAGAAACTTTCCAGCTCCGCATAACCGTCCAGGCCGGTCTTCAGGCCAAGGGTGACGCCGTGGTAATATCCGCTCAAGTCGTCGGGGTGTGTGCCCAAAGTGAAAAGCCTGTCCAGCTTCACCGCCAGGTCACCATAGGATGTCTCTTTGTTGATTTGGTTGGCGTATTCCTTCATCAGCTCCAGGGGAGTGCTTTTATTCACCATATCCTTTTCTAATATCCGCTTCAGCACAGGATCGTTGGCAGTGTCTGTAGATAGCAGTGTAAAAGGGCGTGGCTCAATTTGCGTGTTCATCCATATCTCCTTGCTTTAAATATGTCATGTTGAGTCGCGGGAACTGGTGGGATAAGTGATCAGGTACCATAACTGCATGGCGAACAGCGATAGATCGAACACCCCGAGGAACTGATATATCAATCGAAGGCTCCCTTCTTTTAGCAGGAATAAACCCTCGGTGAAAAATAGGATGGAAAGCCCCAGGCGCATGAAGGCCGACCATCGATTCAACACGCGGACCTGGTCTGTGCTGAATGCGATGAGAAGGTACGCCAGGCCGATATTGAAATCCATCATTCCCAGAATCCGAAGATACAACGGCTCGTACAGGTTCCCCGTGGCCAGATAAGCTTGAAGAGTCCCAGCGAAGAAGACGATGGACAATCCCATCACTGCCTCCACGGCGCCTGTACACCCCATTACCAGCCTGAAAATATTCCGCATATGTCCCCCCTTTTCAAGAAACAGAAATTTTGTTTCCCCTGGCCTGCGCGATCAATTTCTTGAACATTTCCCTTATTTTCCGCTCCTCGGCGGGCGCGAGAAAGGATGGGGATATACCCGTGGCGGCAAGCCCCAGCCTTTCCCGGCTCAATACGCCCAGAGGGTTGTATGGCAGCAGTGTCACACTGGAGGCTCCGCAATCCGCCAGGAATTCGACTATCGCCTCAAGGTTTTCTCTTGAGTCGGTTATTCCGGGGATTAGGGGAACCCGTGCGTGGACATCCACTCCATCCTCGCGGGCCAGCCGCCGGAAATTATCCAGGATGACGGCGTTGGACCGGGAAGTATGGCGGCGATGGAGTTCATCATCGATAATCTTGATGTCGTAATAAACGGTGTCCAGCCAGGGAAGAATCTTCTCCTGGAATTTCCCGTAATCAAAATAGCCGGAGGTCTCCATAAGGGTATGAACGCCGGATCGCTTCAGGGTCTCCAAAAGCTTGCCAGAATAGTCCGGCCACATGGCGCACTCCCCGCCGGAGAGGGTGACCCCTCCACCGGATATCTGGTAATACACCCTGTCCCGGAGCAGGACTTCGGCCAGGTCCTCCTCTTCCATGGCGATCCCCACCATCGCCAGGGCGCCGGAAGGGCACACCCTAGCGCATTCGCCGCACAGGTTGCATTCCTGTCGGATCACGCGCCCGCGGGAATCCATGTCGATGGCCCCGGCGTGGCACACTGTGGCGCAACGACCGCACCCGATACAGCGGGTGGTGGCGAAGGCAAGATCATGCCCAGGATCCAATCCTTCCGGATTGTGGCAAAAGACGCAGCGCATAGGGCATCCTTTCAGGAACGCAACGCTCCTTATCCCCGGCCCATCCTCGTGGCTGTGCCGTTTTATCCTTACCACCAAAGGGTTGGCCGACATTGTGACGCCTCACCCTTGTCCGATGCCCAGCCTTCCCATAAGGTCCCTGGAGATGAAACCGAACCTGTAGATCATTGCCAGGTTTCCATCCACCGCCACTTCGTTTTTCAGGATGGAGTTTAGAATGTCCTGATCCTTGGAGAGAAGGAAGTCTCGCAGCGCGGCCGGGGTGGAAAAGGAAACCCTGGTGTCCCAGTCTTTTATCGCACCACTGTTGGTCGACATTTTGCCGTCTTTGAAAATAGCCGATGATGAGACACCGTTCCCTGCGGTGAACAGGTATTTTGCATCGTAGCCTTTTATATTGTCCTTGAAGCCTGGCAACAAGACGTTTCCAACGGGGCCGAAGGCTATATCCATTCCTTCCATGAGCCCATCCAGAAAAGCGTCTGTGAACTTGGCTTCGATCCTTTTCCTAATCTCGTTGAGTTGATTCGCGGAAGTCATTTCATTCTCCGTTTTTCAAAGGTTATAGGTGACGGCCTTGCAGGTGAAGAGGTCATATTCAGTGCGCTCGATTATTTCATTCTGCATCTGGGGATTCAGGTCGATGAAATAAGCGGTGTACCCGGACACCCGAACCAATAGGTCCACATATTTGTCAGGATTATTCTGTGCATCCCTGAATATCTTTTCGTCCGTGATGTTGAACTGTATCTCCACGCCCCCTTTAGAGCCGTTCCCGTCGCCTTGAAAGTATCCGGCCACCGAATCGGCGAAAGATTTGATCATCTTTGCGCGGATAGCCTCCTCATTTTCCCCATCGACAACCATGGATTGATACGGCGTGTACTTTATATTGAACGCCACACCGGAGGAGAGGAATCTGGAGGGGACGCTGGCCACCGAGTTAAGAGTCTTCGTCAAGCCCGGAGTCTCCCCGGAAACGGGGGTGATGCCGCTGGTGAAGTTTTCCCTGTCCCCCCGGCCATTGGGCAGCGCCTTGGTCAGGCGACCGTAACCGGCATGGCTGGTCATGGTCCAGTAGCCCACCCGGTAATGGATGCCGGCTCCCCTATAGTGGGGTGATTTGCCGAATTCGTCGTCCAGCATTTCCGCGATAAAGGCCGCGTTCTGGTCGGCCAGGGAATCCTCGTTGCCATACTTTGGAGTTTTCGCAGGGTTACGAAGCTCGGTCTGAAGAGCTTCATATCCTTTATAGTTTTTCTCCAGCGCGTCCATAAGATCATCCCAGGTCAAGGATTGGTCGCCATACACTTTCTTTTCCACGGCGCTGAGGCAATCGGCGGTATCGGCGAACCCGATAATGGCCACTCCAGAGGAATTTCTTTCGGCGCCGGCGAAGACCAGATCCACTCCCTTCTCCATGGGCCCCTCGAAGAGAGTGGAGAGGATTGGAGTGGGATGATACTTCTGGTGTATTCCGCCAGCTATATTATTCAAGGTGACAGCCTGCTTCATCAGCCAACGGGCCTGGGTTTCGAAAGCGCTCCTGAACTGCAGGTAGGACGTGAACTTGGCAGGATCGCCGGTTTTCGGTCCGATCTGAGCATCGCCGGTGTGGCGGTGGCGGCCATTGAACAGGGTCATTTCCAAAGCGGAAGCCAGGTTCAGCAGAATAGCGCCCGTAGCCATGTATCCCCTTCCCGCGCTGGTCGGCTCCACGCATCCCACCACGCCATAATCGCGGGCCTGCTTTTCGCTCTCCCCCTTTTTCATCATGGCGTCTATGATCGCCCTGTCGTTGTGCATGGCCGGAGTGGCCCTGGTGTTCACGTTCACCTCGCAAATCCTCTCCAGGTATTCCCTGCTGCTCTTTTCCGGGTGGTACCTGCAATTCAGGTTCGGATCTCGAAGCATCATCAGTTCCGTGGCGCGTAGCATCACATAGGTCAGGTCATTCACCGCGTCTTCGCCATTTTCGTCCACCCCTCCGAGGGTGATGGCCTGGTTAGAGCCTGTTCCGCCGAACAATTGCTCGCCAGACTCCGGGATGGAGGGGACATGGTCTCCGATCTTCAGCCAGAGGTGACACACCAGTTCCACCGCCTTCTCCGGTGTCAGCCTTCCGGCGTCCACATCATCGCGGTACAGGGGATATAAAAGCTGATCCAGCCTGCCCAGGCTCAGGCCGGTGTTGGAGTTTTCCAGATGACATGCGATCCAGCAGAGCCAGATGGTGGTGAGTCCCTCCCGGAAGGTGGTGGCCGGGTTTTCCGGAACGTTTCTGTATATTCCGGCGATTTCAGACAGCTCATCCTTTTCGCTGTCATGGGCGTTGATAGCCAACCGCGCAGCCTCGTCCGCCAGACTGTGGGAATACTCAATGATTCCCGTCATCCCCTCGATCATGGCCTGGTAAAAATCCTTCTGCTCCTCTCCCCCGGCCTTGGCCTGCTTTGTTTTCGCCTCGTCAATGACACCTCGCAGCCCCACACCCAGCGCCTTCTTGAAATCGGGGATGGTGTGCGATATGCACTGGAATTTGCTGACCAGGAAGAAGACCAGGTAGTCGTGCAGCTTGAGCAGAGGAGAGGATTTCTCCCCGGCTCCGTACACCTTATTGCGGGTCAGGTCCATAATGTTAAAATTGATCCAAGCAGGGAATACCTTGCTGTTTAATGTATCGGCGTCCTCACCTGAGAGCTGGAACGGATTGGCGGCCCTGTTTTCCATGGTGTGAAGCTCTGGCCACAGGGTGAGCGCCAGCCATTCAGGATAAAGGATCACCCCCTTGGATTTGGAAGTGGTGGAGCCGGCGAAGGGGGATTTGTCCCTCAGGTCCAGCCGGACCATCCCTTTTTGTCCCTTGATTTTCTTGTAGCCAAAGGTGTGCCGCACCACCGGCTTTCTGTTTTTCAGGATATGCCGGTAAGCCTTGGCGGCGTCCAGCGCGGTGATCCGGTCCCTGCGGAACAATCCATTCGCCAGAAAATAATCGGTCAACAGCTCGGCCCTTTCTATATCCACCTCCGGGCTGGCTGCGAAATAATCAATTTTCATCTGTTCCACATCCCCATTGATCTTGATGTGATCCAGCGAAAGCCCCGTTTTGGGAAAAGTGATCTTTGCCATGGCGATACCCTTTCTGAATGTTTTTTCGAAAAACCCACCCACGTACGGACTGGCGAAGCGCCGCGCCCCCACGCCTCTTTTGCCTGTCCACAATAATATTGTTTCGACAGCAGGTAGTGTAGCATGTGATCCGGACATGGTAAAGATAACTATGTCGTTACAGGGAAATGTATAAAGATGACGGGCGCCTCCTCCGGCGCTCCGGCAGGAATGGCCTTATGGCCCTGATGGGAGGGGCTGGGTAACGCCATGGTTTACACAGGGTTGAACGATTACCCGGCGGATCACCCATGTTTCTCGCGAACGGGCAGCATATAATTACACATGGTGAAAATCACCGATGTTGAGTTTTAATTCCGGATTTATATATAATGAGCTAGGATATGAAGTAACATATGTTCGGTCCGGCCTGGAAAAACTTCTAGCTTTGACTCGCGCGAAGAGCCTGGCGCCACGATATTGGCGTGAGGGTTTCCACTATCGCCAAAGGGACGATGGCAAGAATGAGGGGATTGGAACCGATAAACGATTGACGAGAGATTATGGATAAGAAAAACACCAAGGGATTGTACGATCCTGGATTCGAGCATGATTCCTGTGGTGTGGGTTTCATCGCCGACCTTAAGAACGTAAAATCCCACTGGGTCATACAAAAGTGCCTGGAAATCCTGGAGAATCTGGAGCATAGGGGCGGCGTTGGCGACGAAAAGAACTCCGGCGACGGCGCCGGAATCACGATACAGGTACCCCATGACTTTTTGAACGTCATCTGCGCCGGGGCGGGCATTGTCCTGCCCCGGGAGGGAGACTACGGAACAGGGCTTGTGTTTATGGGCCACGGTCAGGCCCAGATAGATCTGGCCAAAGAGGCCTTTGAAGTATGCGTCAAAGGCTCCGGCCTCACCATCCTGGGGTGGCGCCCCGTCCCCGTGGACAACAGTGGCCTCGGCTCCATGGTCAAAAAAGTGGAACCGCACATCGAGCAGGTTTTTGTGGGATGGGAGGGGGAGCCGGCCGGCCAGGATGTCATGGAACGGAAGCTCTATGTGTTGCGAAAGCGCGCCCGACATTGGATTGCCGGCAAAAGCGCCGAGGCCTTGAAAGACTACTACGTGGTGTCCCTTTCGTGCAGGACCATGGTGTACAAAGGTATGCTGACCGCCTGGCAGGTGAAAGATTATTTCCCCGAGCTGCGTGACGAACGGATGACATCGGCGCTGGCCCTGGTCCACAGCCGATATTCCACCAACACGTTCCCCAGCTGGCCCCTGGCCCAGCCGTTTCGCTATATGGCCCACAACGGGGAGATCAACACCCTGCGCGGCAACGTGAACTGGATGAAGACCCGCCAGTCCCTTTTCAAATCGGAGCTTTTCACCGATGAGGAACTGGAAGCGTTGCTGCCAATTGTGGACGACGCCCAGTCGGATTCGGCCATTACCGACACCGTCGTTGAGTTTTTGACGTTGAGCGGCCGGGAACTGCCACATGTCATGATGATGCTGATTCCGGAAGTGTGGGGCGATAACCGGGACGAGAGCGAATATAAGCGGGCTCTTTACGAGTATCACGCCACCATCATGGAACCGTGGGACGGCCCCGCCTCCATCGCCTTCACCAACGGCAAGATTATCGGCGCCACGCTGGACCGCAACGGACTGCGCCCTTCGCGATACTGCCTGACCGACGACAACATCTTGGTGATGGGCTCGGAGGCGGGCGCCATAGAGATCGACCCGGCCACCATCGTGCTAAAAGGACGCCTGCAGCCGGGCCGCATGTTTGTGGCCAGTCTGGAGGAGGGGAGGATCATCCCGGACGAGGAAGTGAAGAAAAAACTGGCGAAGCGTCGCCCTTACGGTGAATGGCTGCTCCGAAACAAGCTCTCCTTCGGGCAGCTGGACCCGGTCCCTTCGCCTCATCAGCCAAATCATGAGACGCTGACCCATCGCCAGGCCGCTTTCGGCTACACCATGGAGGACGAGCGGGTGATCCTGGAGCCCATGGCCATCAACGGAAGCGAGCCGATTGGGTCCATGGGAAGCGACACACCAATGGCGGTGCTCTCCAGCCAGCCCCAGGCTCTGTTCAACTATTTCTACCAGCACTTCGCCCAGGTCACCAATCCGCCTATCGACTCCATCAGGGAAAAGTCGGTGATGTCACTGATTTCGTTCATCGGAGCGGAGCGCAATATCCTGGCGGAGACGGAAGACCATTGCCGGGTCATAGAGATACCGACACCCGTGCTCACCAACGACGAACTGGAGCGCCTGCGTCTGATAAAGAAAAAAGGATTCAAATCACTGACCATTTCCACCCTGTTCGAGGCGGGTGTGAGCGGCGGCTTGGAAATAGCCCTGCAGCGTATCCGCGCCGAGGCGGAAGCCGCCGTGGACAGTGGCGTGAACGCGCTGATCCTCTCTGACCGGGGGGTGGATCATAAAATGGCGCCGATCCCCTCTCTGCTGGCCCAGTCCGCTGTGCATCACCATCTGATCCGCGCGGAGAAGCGAACCAATTGCGGGATGGTGATGGAGACCGGCGAAGCCCGGGAGGTGCACCACTTCGCCCTACTGCTCGGATACGGCGCCAATGCGGTGAATCCGTACCTCGCCTTCGAGACACTGGAAGACATGCGCTTGCGCGGAGAGCTTTCAAAAGAGCTTTCCAGCGAAAAGGTCCGGGAAAACTACACCAAGGCCATCAGCAAGGGTGTGTTGAAGATCATGTCGAAAATGGGTATATCCACCCTGCAGTCATATATCGGAGCTCAAATTTTCGAGGCGGTGGGTTTGAACGAGGATATGGTGGCAGAATACTTCACTGGCACCGTCTCCAGGCTGGGTGGAATCGGGCTGGACATAATCGAGGAGGAGAGCCTGCGTCGCCACCGCTATGCGTTTCAGGATAGCGACGAGAGCGGAGAGGTGCTAATCGAGCCTGGCGGTCAGTATGCCTGGCGCGCCAGGGGCGAGCGCCACTCCTACAATCCGGAAACAATACACCTGTTGCAGCAGTCCACCCGCACGGGGGACTATGACATGTACAAAAAGTACAGCAGACTGGTGAACTATCATCCTGAGGAGATGAACACCATCCGGGGGATTCTGGACTTCAACTTCGCGGAGAAACCTCTGGATCTGGACGAGGTGGAGCCGGAGGAGAACATTGTGAAAAGGTTCTTCTCCGGGGCCATGAGCTTTGGCTCCATAAGCAAGGAGGCCCACGAGACCATGGCTATCGCCATGAACCGGATGGGCGCCAGGTCAAACTCCGGCGAAGGCGGAGAGGATTCGGTCAGGTTCCAGCCTCTGCCGAATGGAGACTCGGCCCGCTCCGCCATAAAGCAGGTGGCTTCCGGTCGTTTTGGGGTCACCTCCAATTATCTGGTGAACGCCGATGAGCTGCAGATAAAAATGGCCCAGGGCGCCAAGCCTGGCGAGGGAGGCCATCTGCCCGGCAAGAAGGTGGACAAGATAATCGCCAGGGTGCGCCACTCCACGCCTGGGGTGGGGCTGATCTCTCCCCCGCCGCACCACGACATCTATTCTATAGAGGATCTGGCGCAGTTGATCTTCGACCTGAAGAACGCCAACAACAGGGCTCGCGTAAACGTCAAGCTGGTTTCGGAAACCGGCGTGGGTACCATCGCCGCGGGTGTTGCCAAGGGATTCGCCGAGGCGGTGCTGATCTCCGGCCATGACGGCGGCACTGGCGCCTCGCCCCAATCGTCTATCAAACACGCGGGGCTCCCCTGGGAGATCGGCGTGGCGGAAACCCATCAGACCCTGGTGCGAAACCGTTTGCGCGGCCGCATAGTTTTGCAGACCGACGGCCGGATTCTGACCGGGCGAGACGTGGCTATCGCCACCTTGCTAGGCGCGGAGGAGTGGGGCTGCGCCACGGCGGCGCTGGTGGTGATGGGGTGTGTGATGATGCGCCAGTGCCACCTGAACAGCTGCCCCGTGGGTGTGGCCACCCAGGATCCGGAGCTGCGAAAAGCCTTCACTGGCAAGGCGGATTTCGTGGTCAACTTCTTCCACTTCATCGCGCGGGATCTGCGGGAGTATATGGCGCGGCTGGGCTTTAAGACCGTCAACGAGATGGTGGGCCGCGCCGACATGCTGAAAAAGAAGGAAAACATTTCCCATTGGAAAGCCAGGACCATGACGGTGGACCGGCTTCTATATATGGAGCCTTCCAAGGGACGGCCCACCTACCAGTGCGAAACCCAGGACTTCGGCCTGGAGAAGGCCCTCGACAACGAGCTTATCGAAGCCGCCCGGGCCTCGCTGGAAAAGGGAGAAAAGACCCGCGCCGCGTTCAGAATACGCAATATCAACAGGACCGCAGGGACCATGCTCTCTGCCGAGATATCCCGCAAGTATGGCGAGGAGGGCCTGCAGGACGATACTATCCGGTTCAAGCTCGACGGTTCCGCCGGACAAAGCTTCCTGGCGTTCGGCGCCAAGGGATTGACCATGGAGCTGGAAGGGGAGACCAACGACTATTTCTGCAAGGGGCTCTCCGGGGCGAAGGCTATCCTGTATCCCCCCAGGGTGAGCAAGATGAAACCCAGCGAAAACTTCATCTGCGGAAACGTGGCATTCTACGGCGCCACCAGTGGCGAAGCGTACATTCGCGGTATAGCTGGCGAGCGGTTTTGTGTGCGAAACTCCGGCGCCCGCGTGGTGGTGGAAGGTGTGGGTGACCACGGATGTGAATACATGACCGGCGGCAAAGTGGTGATCCTGGGCGCCATCGGGAAAAACTTCGCCGCGGGCATGAGCGGCGGAATCGCCTATATCCTGGACCTGGATGGATCGGCCGGGGGCAGGATGAACATGGGGCTGGTGGAACTGGAAAAGCTCGAAGATCCGACCGAGATAGCTGAGATACAAGAGATGATCTCCAGACACCATCTGTATACGGAAAGCCCGGCGGCCGCGGATATCCTCTCCCGGTGGGAGGAGACGGTCCCCCGATTCATCAAGGTAATGCCGATCGATTATAAACGTGCCTTGGCGGAAATGGAAAATGTCTCCGCCCAGCCAGATAAAGAAGAAGTGGCCATTGACGGCTGATCGCCGGCTTGGCCTGAAAGATAAGGAAAAGTAATGGGAAAGAAGGGCGGATTTAGGGACATTGAGCGCAAGACCCACGGCTATAAGCCGGTGGAGGAGCGGACTCAGGACTTTTTCGAGTTCCTGGTTCCCCTCTCCAAAGAGGAGATGGAGAATCAGGGAGCGCGTTGCATGGATTGCGGTACTCCCTTTTGCCATCCCAGTTGCCCTCTGCACAACATCATGCCCGATTTCAACGACCATGTGTACCGGAACAGGTGGGACGAGGCGTACCATTCGCTGAGTAGCACAAACAACTTCTCCGAGTTCACAGGCAGGATATGCCCGGCCCCTTGCGAGTCCGGCTGTGTGCTGGGCCTGATCAAGGACCCGGTGGCCATACGAAACATAGAGCTGTCCATCATAGAGCACGCCTACAAGATGGGCTGGGTGAAGCCGAAGCCGCCGAAGAGCCGCTCCGGAAAAAAGGTGGCCGTGGTGGGAAGCGGCCCGTCGGGCCTGGGCGCGGCGGACCAGATAAACAAGGCGGGCCACATGGTGGTGGTGTTCGAAAGATCCGACGAGGTGGGCGGGCTTTTGCGGTATGGCATCCCGGACTTCAAGCTTGGCAAGGAAGTTATCGACCGGCGCATTGACGTTCTGCAGAAGGAGGGGATCGAGTTCCGCACCAGCGCTAATATCGGATTCGACATCCCGGCCACCAGCCTGCTGACGGACTACGACGCGGTGGTGCTGGCGGGAGGATCTACCATCCCCAGGGATCTGCCCATTCCGGGACGCAGCCTAAAGGGGATCCACTATGCCATGGAGTTTCTCATCCAGAGCAACCGCCGCGTGGCGGGAAAGGATGTGCCAAAAGATACGGAGATACTGGCCACTGGCAAGGATGTGCTGGTGATCGGCGGCGGGGACACCGGGTCCGACTGTGTGGGAACCTCCATCCGTCAGAAAGCCAGGTCTGTGACACAAATAGAACTTCTGCCCAAGCCGCCGGAGGGAAGAACCGACCAGACGCCGTGGCCCATTCACCCAGGGCCTCGTATGCTCTCCACGTCCTCCTCCCAGGAGGAGGGGTGCGACAGGGACTGGTCGATAATGTCCAAGCAGTTTGTGGACGACGGCTCCGGCGCCGTTGCTGGAGTGGATTTCGTCCGGCTGGACTGGCAGGGGAACAAGTTCACAGAGATCGAGGGCTCGGCGGGGCATCTGAAAGCGCAGCTGATATTCCTGGCCATGGGTTTTTTACATCCGCAGCACGAGGGGATGCTGGACCAACTGGGCGTGGAGAAGGATGACCGCGGCAATGTGAAGACCGACGATTTATACCGCACATCGGTGGAGAAGGTGTTCGCCGCCGGGGATATGCGGCGGGGCCAGTCTCTGGTGGTATGGGCCATCTCCGAGGGGCGCGAGTGCGCCAGGGAAGTGGACAAGTTTTTACGCGCCGGCGTCACCCGGCTGGTTTCGAAGAAAAAGACATACTCTGTTACCGATTAGCGCTTCCCCAGCTCTCGTCTGAAGCGGTCGAACGTTTCGTCACCCAAAAGGCAGAAGACGACTTTCATCACGCCGCCCGCCTGGCCGGACTGGAACATATCCATCACGGCGCCTATCATCACCTTGGCGCATCGTTCCACCGGATAGCCGAAGATTCCCGTGGAGATGGCGGGGAAAGCTATCGACATCAATCCCAGTTCCGCCGCTCTTTTCATGGACTCCACCGTGGCGCTTTTCAGCTTGGCGTCTTCGTCCCCCTCCCCCATCTGCGGGCCCACGGCGTGGATCACATAGCGGGCCTTGAGCTTTCCCGCGCCGGTCACCTTGGCGCCCCCCACTTCGCATCCCCCCAGCTTGTCCATTTCCGTCTGGATCTCGTCGCCCCCCTTTGCGCGGATAGCGCCGGAGACTCCAGCGCCAAGGTATAGGCTGGTGTTTGAGGGATTGACTATTGCGTCTGTGTCCTGGGCGGTTATATCTCCCTGGATGAGGGTGATATTGCCTTGGGTGTAGGTTTTCATTACGTTTATGCGGCCTTCTCCAATGTGATTATTGTGGCTTCCGGAGGGCAGTTGATCCGGATCGGGGCCATCAGGTGGCCCACACCCCTGGTGATATAGGTCTGTCTTTCGCCATCGCGCACCAGCCCGGAGATATATTTCTGTCCGAACTTGCTGGGAACCACAGGGCACCCTATGAAGGGAAGATAAATCTGTCCGCCGTGGGTGTGGCCGGAGAGGATAAGGTCGATCCGCATCTGTGGCGGCACATCGTCGTTTATATCCGGGTTGTGGGAGAGCAGGATGTTCACCGAATCCTTGTCCAGCCCCTGGTAGGCGCGGTGGATTGAACAGCTACTCTGCCAGTAATCGTCCACCCCCAGCAGGTTGATCGCCTCCCCATCCTTTTCCACCCGCAGGTTCCGGTTGCGCAGCCAAATCACACCCAGGCTTTTGGTAAAGCTGTCGCTGATCGCTTCAATCGCCTCCGGCCCGCTCCAAAAATCGTGGTTGCCCAGCACCGCATACACTCCCAACGGCGCCTTCAACACGGAGAGGGAATCCAATAATTGGTCAAGATACTTCTGGCGAAACTTTCCAATGGCGCCGGAAAGGAATTTGGTGGAGCCTGAGATATAGTCACCGGTGAGCGCTATCATCTGTGGCTTTTTGCTCATGATCAGCCGAGCCGCCTCGTCGAACAGGCCCTTGTTGGCGATCATGGAGGCGTGGGTGTCGCTCAACAGCGCGATGGTGAAGCCGGAAAAACGCTCCGGAAGATCCTTTATTTTTATAGTGACTTCCTGCAGTTCCACTCCATAGGCGGTGGTGTTGTAGAATCCCAGTCCAACTCCGGTGGCGAAGAGGCCCCGCATGCCGTTCCTGAAAAATCCGCGCCGGGTGGTCTCTTCAGTCACTTGCCATTCTCCCGCTGTCGGCTGGACAATGTATCGCTCAGGAATTCCAGGGTGATCCGCCATGCGTCCTGGGCTTTTTCCAGTTGGAACTTGTCGCCGGAAGGATTGGCGAAGGCGTGGTCCGCGTCGTACGACTTCAGTGTATGGGTGATCCCCGCCGCCTTTAGCCCTTTTTCGAAAGCCGTCACATGGGCCGGGCTGATCCATCTATCCTGGGTGGCGAAGATCCCCAGCACCGGGCCGCGCAGCTTTTTCAGTTGGTCCGGGTCCGGGTTCAGCGCTCCGTAGTAGATGACCGTGGCCTCCACAATGTCCGGCTGGGCCAGAGAAGCTTTCAATGACCATCCCCCGCCGAAGCACCATCCTATGGTGGCCACCTTGCCATGCTTTTCGTGGGCGGCGGCGATGGCCGTCTTTAGCTTGACTATGGAGTGGGTGGCGTTGTTCATCTTCATATACATGGCCGCCTTGTCCGGGTCATCGGTCAATTTGCCGTCATACAGGTCCACGGCGTATGCGCGGTATCCAAGCCTGCCCAATTGGTCGGCCAGACCCTTGATATGGGGATTAAGCCCCCACCACTCGTGGATCATGACGATGGCCGCCTTCGCCTCCGCCGGGCCGGTGACATAGATATCGAACGCGCCGACGCCAGGCGCCTGGTAGCTTTGCATAAGTCCATCGAAGGATGTTGGGATTTTGGGATTGTAAGCCGGCAGCTCGGCAGCCGCCCAGCCTGGCAAAATGAGGATAGAGAAAACGAGAGCTGAACAAACATAACTCCGGGCGCGAGAGGAAAAGAGAATCATGGCTTTGTCACTCCATTCTTTCCATGTCATTGATAATACAATTTTCCGCGATATTTTCCAACACACCCACTCCATCATCCCGATGCAATGCCTCCAACGGAACGAAAAGGAGTTTTAGCCCCCTTTTGGCGATAGCCAGCTTCATGAAGGGTCGCATGGCGTGCGCCCGGACCAAGGCATAGGATTCCCGATCCGCAACGATGATTAGAGATGTCTCCTTCGATTCAGCCACCACCGCCAGATCCGCCAGGCTGCCCACGGCCTCCACGATGGAAGTGGACAACGCCATGGCAAACGCCGCCTTCAAGTTGGCGCCGTCAAACCACGCGGCGTCCAATTGCTCCACGAATCGCAACTCCGGCCCGGAAAGCCCGGTGGGAATCGGGTCCGATAAGATATTTCCCTCCGCCGCCAGCGCCGGATGTGTCCAGACCGAGCATCCCTCCGCCCGTCCGGCCATGGCCAGAGTCTCGGCGGCCTTTAATAGTCCTGGTGGAAGAGCATCTTTTGCGCCCGATGGGGGGAGGGAGACCAGCCCCAGTTCCCCGCAACGGATATATTGCGCCTGCGCGTCATTAGAATTCCCGGCTTCGGCGCGCTTGATCTCGCGCATGATCGTGGCCCCATCCACCGCTGGCCATGGCGCGGGAGAGAGGCGGAAGTAGTCGGTCCATGAAGCTTTCTGTTGGGCCCCGTGGAAAATGGAGAGGCGATCCCTTAGCCGGAGGGGATTTATCGCCGAGACGGTGTCCAACAGCGCAACGGGCCTGGTGTGGATCGTTGCCGATGATGACTGGGCCTCTGCGGCTGTAATATGCGGGTGTGGGGAAACCGCCTCCACCACCGCTATGAATGCGGAGATATCTTTTGTATAAACCAGGATCATATCGCCAGGAGCGATCTGCGCCGCCACCTTTCCTCTTCTGGGGGGAAATCGCAGCATAAGAGCGCCACTGGCGGAGAAATGGCTCCATTCCTCCAGGGTGAGCAGGGCGATCCAGAATCGGCCGTTCATGGCGCCGTCAATAGGGAGGCGCCATCCTGCGCACTCCGTGCCCCAACACCACCGCCATGAAGAAGGCGTTTCGCGCCAATATCGCCAGCGGATTCACCTCCGGCGGGGTAACCGGTTTTTCCGTTTCTACCGACTCCGCCAAAGTCGATGCCACCTTCCGCATCCACTCCACAGTCCTGGGCCACTCCAATATTCCATCCACCCATTGCTCCGGGATCCCGGTCTCGCCCACGCCAGCGCCAATCACAGCGCCCAGGATGGATGTGGAGGTATCCGTATCCCCGCCAGCCCGCACCATTTCCAGCGCGGCGTTCCGGAAATCGAACGGGCGGCGGAACCAGCATTGCATCACCGCCGGGACTGTGTGGTACACATAGTTTCCCACTCCCTCAGGCTGGTTCATTTTCTCCAGAAAGCGCGCTACGCTGTGCCCCGCATTGGCGCTTTGCGCCGCCTGGGAGCATAGGCCCAAAAATTCATTCGCGTCATAATCCACCAGTTCCTCCGCCAATGATCGGACAAAATCAGTTGGTTTCCCGATTTCTCCGATGGAGGAAACCGCAGCCATTTGTGCCACCGCCAAGGCTCCGAAATACGCTTTCGGGTCTCTATGGGTGATCTGGGTGGAGGCAAGGACAAGCTTTTTCATCTTTTCAGAGTCGTGCCCATAAGCCGCGCCGATGATGGCGCTTCTCATGGCAGGCCCGTTGCCAGCGGAGAAGACTCCGCTGCTTCTGTGGGAGAACCCAATCAGCAGCCGCAGGCATGCTCGCAGGGTGGCCGGCCCCACACCGGCGGGGAGCGCCGCCACCCACCATTTCAGCCGCCGGGCCAAGTCCACGGCAAAAGCCTCCGGATCCCCGCCGGACACCGCCATCGCCTGGGCCACCAACAATGTATGCTCCGTATCGTCGGACACCATCCCCTGGTGTCCCAGGAAACCGTGACCAGTAATATGCGGAAACATCCTGGCCTGGCGGGTGCGGGTCATCCCCTCCACGGGAAGGCCCAGCGAATCCCCCACTGCGGCGCCCAGTATGCACCCGGTGATAGTTCTTGACCGACTTTTCATATTATCCATTTCTAGACCAGTATGACGCCAGGAAGGCGCCGCTGAGGTTGTGCCATATACTGAAAATCGCGCCTGGCAGGGCCGCAGCCGCTCCAAAATATTTCAGAGCCAGGGCCACGCCCAGCCCGGAGTTCTGCATCCCAACTTCGATGGCCAGGGTTCTTCGGGTTGCGGTGTCCGCCGCCAGCGCCCAAAAAGACCCCAGCGCCCATGATAACCAATATCCGGCCGCCAGACCCAGCACATTATGGATGATCACCGCCACGGCCACAGCGCCACCGCTCTTACCTATCGACTCTGCGTTGAGCCCAAGTATTATGGCGATAATCACAACGATAGCCGCCACGGAAACCGCCGGGAAGACATGCAGAGCCCTGGTGACTCGATTTTTCCATATGGTGTTCACCGCCACCCCCAGGGCCACGGGGATCAGCACTATTTTGAAAACGCTCCATGTCATGGCGGCCACGGGGACATCTATCCAGGCTCCAGCGTAGACCCAGATGAGGGTGGGTGTCAACGCTGCCGCCAACAGAGTGGAGCAAAGCGTGAGGGTTATGGAGAGCGCCAGATGTCCCTTGGCCAGGTATGTCACCACGTTTGAGGCCGTGCCGCCGGGGCATGCGCCCACGATGATTATCCCGGCGGCCACTTCGGGGGGAAAGTCCATCACCCGCGCTATCAGCCACCCGAAAAAAGGCATCGCCCCATATTGCAGGGCCAGCCCCAGGGCCACCACACCCGGCATCTTGGCCACCCGCCTGAAGTCCTCCGGCCCCAGGGTGACGCCCATGCAGAACATCACCACACCCAGAAGCGGGATGATAGTGGGCGCCCCCGCCGCGAAAAAGCCGGGAAACCATAGCGCCAGGCCGGAAAAAAGGAGAGCCCACAGGGGGAAGAGGTCGGAAAACCGCTGTATCATGCGCCAGCCGGCCTCGTAACCGTTTGATGTCCAAGGCGCAAGAAACACATTCCCCAACAAAGCAAAAGGCGTTGTGCGCCGCAAAAAAATATCCTATATAATGGCCGTTTCATTTCTAAGCAGTGGTGATGACATATAACATTAAACTCGACGTGTTCGAAGGCCCCCTGGACCTTCTGCTCCATCTTATCAAGGAAAACCAGGTTGATATATATGATATCCCCATCGCCATGGTCACGGAGCAGTACTTTCAATACATTGAGATCATGAAGTCGCTGAGCCTGGAAGTGGCCGGCGAGTACCTGGTTATGGCCTCCACGCTGACCTATATCAAATCCCGCATGCTGCTGCCAAAGCACGAGCAGGAAGAGGAAGAAGTGGAAGATGGGGTGGACCCCAGGGACGAGTTGGTGGCGCGGCTGGTGGAATACAGGAAGATAAAGGAAGCAGCCGTGGCGCTCAAGACGATGGAGATGGAGCAATCCCGGATTTTCGTCCGACAGCCTCAGGCGGATCTGGGGATTAAGGATGGCGACCTGCTGCTTGAGGTCAACGTCCTGGAACTGTTGAAATCTTTCAAAAAGATCCTGGACAACTACAAGGGCCCCCAGGAGATCTCCGTGACCCTGCAGGAGATCTCCGTTACAGACAAGATCAACGAAATCATGGCCGTGCTGGAGAATGTGGAGCATTGCCCGTTCGATAGCCTGTTTAAGTCCGGACGCAACAGAATGGAAGTGGTGGCCACGTTTCTGGCCTTGCTGGAGCTGATGCGGCTGAAGCTGATAAGGGTAAACCAGGGGCGCATCGGCGGGGAAATCCTGGTGTTTCGCGCCCCGGAAAATGGCCATGGCGCCCATTCCACCGAGGAGGAGGAAGGGGAGGAGTTGGGAGGCGAAGGGCCGGAACGCGACCAGGAGGATGAACAAAAAAGGCGGCCTGAGATTGGGCACGCCGGTGACCCTGCCGAAGGAGAAGAGGAAGAGCCAGGCGGAGATGATGAAACAGAAGATGATAATCAAGACGGATATACACCCGAGAGCTAGGAGATAGGATCGCGATAATGGAACCAGACGACGCTAAGGCGGTAATCGAAAACATATTGTTTGTGGCGGACTCCCCGCTGCCCACAGCGAAGATAGTTACGGTTTTTGGTGGAGAAATGACCGCCGAGGAAGTGACCAGTGTGTTGGGAGATTTGGCTGAGGAGTATGAGGAAAGAAGCCTGCGGATTGTGGAAGTGGCCGAGGGGTGGCGAATGCAGACCCGACCGGAATACGCCCCATGGATCGCCACCTTCTTCAAGATGGAAAAGGGGCAGAAACTTTCTCGGGCCTCCCTGGAGGTGCTGGCCATCGTTGCATACCGCCAGCCGATCACCAGGACGGAGATGGAAGAGATCCGAGGAGTGGACTGCGGTGGAGTACTGCGCGGATTGATAGACAAGGGGCTGGTGAAGACCATGGGAAGGCGACGAGCGCCGGGGAAGCCCATGATGTACGGAACCACCAGCAAATTTCTGGAGTTCTTCGGTCTGGCGAGGCTCTCCGACCTGCCCACCCTGGACGAGTTCCGCGCTGAACTGGGAGACGCCATTGAAAAGTTGGAGGCTGCCCAGGCCAATGCGGAACAGGCCCAGCCCGGCCTCCCCTTCGATACTGATGACACCGCTGACGATGAGATCGCAGAGGATGAATCCGCTGACAGTGAAAACATTGACGAGCATCAAGCGGAAGAAGGGGGAAGCGAATACCTGACTGAGGATGACGAATCCCCTTTGGAAGACCAACCATCGGAGGGGGGAACCGATGAGGAGCATATCCACGTGGAAGATGCTACTGAAGATGCTGTGGAAGAAAACGTTGAGGACGATACGGTGACTGAACAGGTGTCACTCAATGAATCCAAGGTAGAAAATGACCAAGACCCCCGATAAACCGGCGCTGGTCCGCCTTCACAAGATAATATCCAAAAGCGGCGTTCTCTCTCTGCGGGCGGCGGAGCGGGCCATCAGCGAGGGGCGAGTGGAGGTCAACGGCCAGACGGTGACGAAGATGGGAACCATGGCAGACCCGGCCCTGGACCAGATCACCCTGGATGGGCGAAGGATCCAGGCCCCGGACTCCCATGTGTATCTTATGATGTACAAGCCCACTGGATATGTCACCACCCGAAGCGATGAGGAGAACCGCCGGACGGTAATGGACCTGGTGCCGGAAGAGTACTCCCGGCTGTTCCCGGTGGGCAGGCTCGACATCATGAGCGAAGGGCTGCTGCTGCTCACCAATGATGGCGATTTCAGCCAGGCCATCCTGGCGCCTAAAAACAGGATCGAGAGGGTGTACCAGGTGAAGGTGCGCAACATCCCGGACAAGAAAATATTGGACAAGATGGTCTCCGGCATCACGGTGGACGGGGAGAAGGTGAAGGTGAAGACGGTCACACTGGTGAGCTCCACCAAAACCAACGCCCGGCTAGAGCTGACCCTGACCGAGGGTAAAAAACGGCACATAAGAAGGCTCTGCCAGACGCTGGGCATACCCGCGATGAAAATTAAAAGGGTGGCTTTTGGCCCGCTGAAGCTGGGGAATTTGAAGCCTGGGGAAATCATCCACGTGACGGTGGAAAAGATCAACGCCATTAAAAAGATGGTCCGGGCCGGAGGAAAGAAGCAGTGAATCCCCGATCCGTTGAGGCGGCGGCGCCAGCGCGGATTGACCTGGCCGGAGGCACCATGGATATCTGGCCGCTGAACCTGATGTTCCCTTCCGCCACCACGGTGAACATGGCGGTGAACGTCATGGCCCGCGCCACGGTGAGCCAGGGGAGCGGTGGCAAGGTTCTGATTATATCCCATGACCAGCGCGCCCAAGTCTCCTTCCCATCCATGGGCGCCATCCATCACAATCACAAGCTGGGCCTTGTCAGCAGGCTGGCCGATTTTTTCCTGGAGTCAAACGAGGGCGTCACCATTACCACCCGATGCGACGCTCCTGCCGGGTCCGGGCTGGGGGGCAGCTCCGCGCTGAACATCGCCCTGTGCCGGGCGCTGGCCATGTACACTGGACGGCGCATGACAAAGGCCGCCATCCTGGATATCGCAAAGGATGTGGAGGCGGCCCACCTGGGGATACCCACGGGATTGCAAGACTACCTGGCCGCTTTATATGGCGGGGCCAACGTTTTCAGCTTCCCACCGGGAGGCGTGGAGGGGGAAAAGATTCCAGCGTCCGTCGCCACCGATCTGGAACGGAGGATATCGCTCTTCTACTCCGGCGCGGCGCGTTCATCCGGGATCAACAACTGGCAGATGTTCCGCCTGGTGATGGAAAAGGAGAAGCGCGCCATGCGGCTGTTCGGCAGGATTGCCGATTGCGCGTCGCGGGCGGGAGCGGCGCTGCTGGCGGGGGATATGGAAGGTTTCGAAGCTGCGGTTAAGAATGAATGGCGCGCCAGGCGCCAGCTATTTCCAGGTATCTCCACTCCGGCCATAGACGGCGCCATCACCGCCGGGAAAAAGGCGGGGGCCAGAACAGCCCGGATATGCGGCGCCGGCGGGGGAGGGTGCTTTTTCATGATATCGGCGCCGGAGGATCGGGACGGCGTGGTCCAGGCGGTGGAGAATACAGGAGCCCGGATTATGAAATATCGGCTGGCGCGGGCGGCGTCGGCTACCAACGCCACTGATATTGACGCATGACGGAAAACTGATAGGAAAAGGAAAAAACAATATCCGGAATCCGCCGCCGGGACGCATAATCCACAGTCTCTTATACCCCGATGGCCCCGACCGGATGAATTCTTGCGTATATGAATAACCGTGTCAACGTACATCCCCTCTGATACCAAGGTCCATATTGCATTGGCGTCATATTACGGGGCAGCGTATATCTCCGAGCAGATGGACAGCATCCGGGCCCAGACCCATAAACAGTGGCGTCTGCTAGTGCGCGATGACGGATCATCGGACGGGACAGTGGACATCGTGCGCTCTCATGAGGGGTCCGATCCGCGAGTGACATTGCTGACCGACGGAGGAGAGAGCCTGGGACCGGGCGGGAATTTCGCCTCCCTTATGCGGAGCGCCTATGATGAGGGCGCGGAGTACCTGATGTTAGCCGACCAGGACGACACCTGGAGGGAGGATAAGATAGCACTGCAACTGGAAGCGATGAAGCTGGCTGAGTCGCGATATGGCCCCACTATCCCATTGCTGGTCTATTCCGATCTGGCCGTGGCGGATGAGAAGATGAGGCCGGTGAGCGATTCGTTCATGTGTCATCAAGGGATCCACCACGAATCCAAAGCTCCGCTGAAGACGCTGCTGACACAGAATTTCGTCACCGGATGCGCTTCCATGGTGAACAGGAGCCTCATGCAAAAGGCGCTGCCGGTACCCGGGGAGGTGATCATGCATGACTGGTGGCTGGCGCTGGTGGCGGCGGCGGTGGGGAGGATAGAATACATTCCGGAGCCACTTGTCCGTTATCGGCAGCATGGGGGGAATGTGGTGGGGGCGAAAAGATTCCGCGAAACCATTAATCCCATGGTGGCCTCTCAAAGATGGGACGAGGGAAGGTTCTATACCGCCATGGCTTTCGAACAGGCGCGGAGCCTGGCCAAAAGGCTGCGGGAGCTGGATCAGCCAGCGCCGCGGGAAACCATGGAACTGATAGATGGATTCACCCGTTTACCGGAGCTTTCCAGGCTGAAGCGGATAACCACAATCAGGCGATTGGGGATACGAAAGCAAACCCTTTCCCGTCAACTGCTGATGTACCTTCGCCTGATTGTCCTCTGAGACGCTTTAATCCGGATCCCCCTCCCTCAGCGGACATCACCTGGTTGCCGTGGAGTTTATCTGTCAAAGTCAGCTGCCCACTGTTCCAGGTTTATGCTAGATTGTAGAGTAGGGAAGGAAGGTGGAGCATGGACGAGGCTGCAGTCGAAAAGAAAACCAGGGCCGTGGGCGCCGAAATCTACAACCACGCCAAGGTTAACGAGCCTGGTGTGCTGGAGGCCCTTTGGTGGGAACGGCAGGTAGTGAAGTGGTTATCGGCCGACCAGGAGCTCAAAAGCCGAGCCATGAGATTTATCGATGTCTTTCCTTCGCTAAAAACCAACCGACAGATCACCCGGCACCTGAAGGAATACATGCCGGTGGAATCGTTGCGCCTGCCGGAGTATTTGCGCCTGGGCAAAGTGGCGGTCCGCTCGGCGCTGAGCACTCCCGGTGCGGCGGCCATGACCACATCGATGGTGATAACCCGCGTGGCCCGCTGGTTTATCGCCGGCTCCACCATGGAGGAGACCGTCGCGGCGGTGGAGAATATCCACAAACAAGGAATGAGCTATACCCTGGACCTTTTGGGCGAGGCCACCTTGTCCGCTCAGGAGGGGGACCTGTACGCCGAGCGGTATGCAAACCTGATAAACCAGCTGTTTATGGCCTCCAGGCCCGGGTGGCCGGAGGTCAACGTTTCCGTGAAGCTCTCCGCGCTGACACCTCACTTCGACCCGGCGGCGCCCGAGCGCGCTTCCGCCGAGGCTCGGGAGCGATTGAGAAGGATATTCCGCGCCGCCAAACGTGATAGGGCCTGGGTGAATATTGACATGGAAAACTACGCCCTTCGCGACCTTACTCTGAAAGTGTTCATGGAGATCATGGAGGAGGATGAGTTCGCCGATTTCGACCGGGCGGGAATAGTGGCCCAGGCCTATCTGGAGGACGCGGAAGAGAGCCTGGACAAGCTCATAAGCTGGGTGATGGCCAACGGCAGGAGAATATCGATCAGGCTGGTGAAGGGTGCATATTGGGAGCAGGAGACAGTAATGGCGAACCAGAAGGGGTGGGCCCCTCCTGTGCGCCAGGTGAAAGCAGAGACCGACGCCGCCTTCGAGAGAATGCTGGTGACCCTGTTTAAGCATCATCGCCACGTGGTCACCGCCGTGGCCTCGCACAACATAAGGTCCCTGGCTCGAGCGGTGGCGCTGGCGGAACAGATGGGCGTGCCAAAGAGCAGGTTCGAGGCGCAGATGCTGTATGGAATGGCTGGCGAAGTTAAACGGGCTCTGGTGCAGATGGGTGTGCCCCTGCGGGTGTACGCTCCCTTCGGCGAGTTCCTGCCCGGCATGGCCTACCTGGTCCGGCGCATTCTGGAAAACTCCTCCAACGAATCTTTCCTGCGCCAATCCTTCGTGGAGGAGAGGCCGCTGGATGAGCTGTTGGAAAACCCGGCGCTGGCTACGGGATCGGCAAAATCCACCATTGAAGAAGTCCCGGCTCCGGGAGACTTGTTCGTTAACGAGCCGGAGCCGAAATTTCACCACAAAGCTGAGCGCGACGCCATGGACAAAGCGATAGAGGAAGTGTCGAAATCGCTGGGGCGCAGGTACAAGATCATAATAGACGGGAGGACCATGCCCTCAACCGACACGTTTCTCTCCGTGGATCCAGGCGACCCGGAAAACGTCATCGGCGAGGTGTGCCAGGCGGACCCGGAACAGGCCACCGAAGCGATGGACTCGGCCGCGAGAGCTTTTAAAAAGTGGAGCGCCATGTCGGCGGAGAAACGAACCGAGATACTGCTCCGAACCGCGGATATGGTGAAGGATAGAAAACATGAACTGGCCGCCTGGCAGATGTTCGAGGTGGGTAAAAACCGCAAGGAGGCCTTGGCCGACGTCAATGAGGGGATAGACTTGATAAGGTACTACGCCCTCAGCGCCCGGCGGTTATTCGCTCCGCAAAAAACAGAGGCGCTGCTGGGCGAGACCAATGTAACCCGGTTGCTCCCCCGGGGGGCGGGGCTTGTGATATCACCATGGAACTTTCCGCTGGCCATCATGGCTGGGATGACCACCTCCTCCATGGCGGCGGGGAACACAGTCACGCTCAAACCCTCATCCCTGTCGCCGGTGACGGCGGCCATATTCGTCCAGATTCTCCACGACGCGGGGGCGCCGGACGGAGTGGTGAACTTTTTGCCGGGGGAGGGCTCGGCGCTGGGGCCAATGCTGATGGAGCATCCAAAAACCTCGTTCGTGGTGTTCACCGGATCATACGAGGTGGGCGCGGGATTGGTAAAAGCCGCGGCCCTGGCCTCCGATACCAGAGATGGATTCATAAAAGTCTCCGCGGAGATGGGGGGCAAGAACGCCGTGATAGTGGACCAGACAGCTGACCTGGACGCCGCCGTGGCGGGAGTTGTCCAGTCCGCCTTCGGCTTCGGGGGCCAGAAGTGCTCCGCCTGCTCCAGGGTCATCGCGCTGGACGGGGTGTACGACGAGTTCGCCGCCCGGCTGGTGGACGCGGCAAAAAGCCTGAACGTGGCTCATGCCACCGATCCGGCGGCGGATTATGGCCCACTGGCAGGGAAAGCCGCATTGGAAAAAGTGGCCAGATATGTAGAGATCGGCTCCAGGGAGGCCAAACCGCTGCTGCTGCCGGGAGAAATCCCGCCAAAGGGTTGTTTCGCCGCGCCGGCGGTTTTTGGCGACACTCCCCCATTCAGCCGTTTGGCCAGGGATGAGATATTCGGTCCGGTGGTGTGCCTTATCCGCGTTTCGGATATGGACGAGGCGATATCGGTGGCCAACAGCGCCCAGTATGGATTGACTGGCGGCGTATATTCGCGCACCCCATCCACCATCACAAAAGTTATGGAGAGGATGCGGGTGGGGAATCTGTATATCAATAGAGGTATAACCGGCGCCGTGGTGCGTCGCCAGCCATTCGGCGGATTCAAACGCTCCGGCCTGGGCTCAGCGAAGGCGGGTGGGGAGGAGCTGATACGAGAGCTGGCGCTGCCGCAGACTGTCTCCGAAAACATCGTCCGGCACGGATTTTCGCCGGATCTGCCAACCTGAACAATAAAGCTTCCACCACCATGACACGCGCATTCACCTTTTTCATGGCCGCCATGGGGGCGGTTCTGGCCCAACCGTCAGCACTGATGGCGTATCCGGGTGTGGAGGCGGAGGGGGGAGTTGAATGCTCCATGTGCCACGACAGCCCGGAGTTTTCCGGGCGGCTGGAAGTGAGGCTGCTCCAACTGGAGGGGGGCAAAACAGTGAAAGAAATCATTTCCCGGAATGGGAAAATGGAAACGCTCCTAAAGAAAGGGAGCAAGGTCTCCTACAAGCTTGCCCTGGCGGACGCCGAGGGGAAGGCGAGGGTCATCGGGTGGCAATGGGCGCTGCCGGCCGGGGTGGATCTGGACGCGCCGGGGGGAGTGAGAAAACCGAACCAGGGACAGCCATGGAGTGAATATATGAACGAGAAGGGAGAAATCGAAAAACCGCGAGGGATCACCGTGGTGGACCAGACCTTTTTCTTCGCCCCAGGCATACCTGGCGATAGCGTTGAGGCAAAACTGCACGTGGCCCTGGGAATGGAGGGGCGGGGCGCCGGTTATCTTTCCGGCAGAGTGATCCGTGTAGTGTTCAAGGTGGTCAAATGAGACGGGGGAGGTGGGCGGTGGTAGTGGTCATCGCCGCATGGGTGGTGTTTTGCGGTGAAGCATCGGCTCTGCCTGAACTCTCTTCCACCTTCCACCCTTCCCCAGAGAAGAGCTATGGCCCTGCTCCATGCAAAACCTGCCACCTGAGCAACATCTGGTTCGAGGGAAATATATACATTGACGTGCGGCTCCCCTCCGGGCGGAGCCTTGTGGGCCAGGACGGTTTTGCCGTTGTTCCATGGGAGCCGGGTGAGACTATTTCCCTGGTGATAGTTGTGGGGCTCTCCCGGCAGAATTTGAATGGGAAAGTGGCTGGATGGTTCATGAACCTGCCTGATGGCGCCGCAGTGAAGCCGGGGACTTCATGGTATGGGAATCGTCGGATAAACTACGAGAGGCAGGGAGCTTTTACCGCCGACGGGGTGGAGTATCGCGTGACTGGGGAGCTTACTGTGACCATGGGCAGAGGCATGGTCCCCGGAAAAACCGAGCTTTGGGTGGGAGTGGGGGAAACTGCCACGGATAAATTTCCGGGCGCATCGCAAAGAAAAAGGACTCTTGGTTTAAGGCGCCTGCCCGTGAAATGGGTGGCTGCCCCAGGCGCGGAAGGCAAGGAGCCGCTTATCAGGTAGCCCGCCGGGCGAGTGGGCGCCCATGTTTTTCATTGCCCCCCAAGGAGGGAATTGGCTAGAATTCGGATGTGGGTATTTGTCGGCGGGAGCCCGCATGATGTGGCAAGAAATTAAGTTATTGCATACTTCGGACGATTTGGTATCATAACCAGCGAAGGAAGAATTACAGAAACCTATCAGGTCTCCTGCGCCAAGGGGACCAAGAGGAATACATAAAGCGGGAGGCTTCATGCATAGAGGGAAAAAAACATTAATCTTGATCGCCTTTCTGGCTCCCATGTTGGGTCTTGCCCTTCCGGCGATGTCGCAGGAGGGAATCGAGGGGGGAACAGGGCTGATTTTCATCGACAAGGCCATAACGCCAGCTCACGGCGGGTTTGCGTTCGGAGCCTTTTATTTCCAGTCCGATCTTAGCGAGGCCGATCCTAAGACCACTTTCACCAGCTACGGCATCTCCGCGTCCGCCGGCCTTTGGGACCAGGTGGAGCTGACATTACTGCTTCCTTTCGGCGATTTAAAGCCGGATGGTCACAGCACCGGGACAGGATACGAGTTCCACGAGGCGAGCGGCCAGATGGACGGCATGTTCAAGGTCAAATATAATTTCCACAGCCCCGAGGGCGCCGAGGATATGAACACCAGGTTCCGGTACGCTCTTCTGGGTATTCTGACCCTTCCTTTGGGTGACGATAAAACCCATCTGGGAACCGGCAAGTCCGACCCCGGCCTGGGCCTGGTTGTAGATAAGGAATACGACAATATCACCTGGCACTTCATGGGCGTGTATATGAACTATTCCGGCGACGAGCAGGATCCTGCCCTGAATTATGGCGCCGGATTCGAATGGCAGCTGGTTCCCCATACTCTCAGCTTGGCGGCGGAAGTGAGCGGCCGCGTGTGGAGCAAGCAGGTGTCCCACAGGACCGACAATACCAAGCAGAGCGTGGCGTTGCGGACCCATTTCGGTCATCCTGGTGAAAGCTCCATAGTGGGTAGCGCCTTCCTGGGGTACAGTTCCTGGGGCGGCGGCGCCGGCGAAGGAAGCCCGAACAGCCTGGGCGCCGTGGGCGTGACCCTGGAGTTCGGGAACCACCGGACCTCGGATAGGCATGGGGATGGCGAACATGGAGACGAACATGGGGAGGATAGTGGCCCAGTGGCCGGTGGCCCGGGTGATCGTAATATAATCGTGGCGATGGAAATTGTCCACTTCATGTTCGACAGCGCCGTGCTGACCGACGCCGCCGTGGCCAGCTTGAAGCATAACGCAAAGGTATTCCGGGATAACCCGCTGGCCAAGGTTATTCTTGAGGGGCATGCGTGCTCCATCGGGCCAAATGGGTATAACTATGATCTGGGTCTGAGAAGAGCCAGGTCAGTAAAGAAATTCCTGGTCAAGGAACTGGGAGTGGATACCGACAAGGTGTTCGTGGTGATGAGCCAGGGCGAGGAGAAACCGGCCAAGAGCAACGACACCAGGGCCGGAAGGTCGTATAACCGCAGGGTCGAGTTCCTGAAGTAAACGTGATATCGGCAAGGCGGCGATGGGAAGGGAGATATCCTTTTCCGCGCCGCCTTGTTTATTAATATGAACAGCCCCAGCCGGGTCTGGGGGCCAGTTGGTTTCAAGTCAGCGAACGGGTGTATTAAGATGCCGCATGGAACCGCTATCTTGCCGATGAGACGTGTATTGCATACCGCCGCATCTCTTTTATTCATCATGGTGTCTGCGGCTGCGGCCCAGCAGAGCCACCCCAATCTGGACGAATACGTCTGCGTGGTCTGTCATAAGGACCTGGAAGACGAGATCCTGACCCCTCCTGTTAATGACTGGAAGGAGTCGGTCCATT
>Ga0224496_10000219_pt1 | contig 41800 bp, 42 predicted proteins | sample SF_Jul11_sed_USG_2_FD_168127 | JGI IMG/M metagenome (GOLD analysis project Ga0224496, IMG submission 168127) | Sediment microbial communities from San Francisco Bay, California, United States - SF_Jul11_sed_USGS_8_1 | ecosystem: Environmental > Aquatic > Marine > Sediment | place: USA...
AAGGCGTGCTGGACGCCCTGCTCATGGCCATATGGCGACGCAAGCCGAAGGCGCCGGTCATCGTCCACTCGGACCAGGGCTCACAGTATGGCAGTGACGACTGGGGCCGGCTGCTCAAGGCCCACGGCCTGGTCGCCAGCATGAGCCGTCGGGGCAACTGCTACGACAATGCCGTGGCCGAGTCGTTCTTCAGCTCTTTGAAGAAGGAAAAGGTCCGGCGAAGGCTGTATCCCTCACGGGACGACGCCCGCGCCGAGATTTTCGACTACATCGAAGCCTTCTACAACCGGACCCGCCGACACAGCCACCTCGGCCAGGTCAGCCCGGTTGATTTCGAACGGCTTCATGTGGAAGCTAGGTAGTGTCTACGAAACCGGGGGAAGTCCAGTGTGGCAGAAAAAACAAAGGGGTTGCGCCTCTCAACGCAACCCCTTTGTTTTAAATGGTGGGCCGTGAAGGTCTCGAACCTTCGACCCGCTGATTAAGAGTCAGCTGCTCTACCAACTGAGCTAACGGCCCAAATCCACCAAAATGCGATGTGGCGCGCCTGAAGGGATTCGAACCCCTGACCTACGGAACCGGAATCCGTCGCTCTATCCAGCTGAGCTACAGGCGCAGCAACCGATTCCGGCCGTTTATCCCCAGATCAGGGAACCCCGCGACCGGCGTCCGAAAGGGTGGTGGACGATACTGGACTTGAACCAGTGACCCCTGCCGTGTGAAGGCAGTGCTCTACCAACTGAGCTAATCGTCCGGCCCCTTCAAGGAACTGGGTATTTTACAGAATCACGCTGGGCAGGGAAAGTGTTTTGTCTCCCGGATGCGCCGCCAGGCGCATCCGGGAGACAAAAATCGCCGGGAAGCCGGCTTATTTGGTCTGGCCGGTGGGAATGATCGACGGCAGCCGGCTCAGGAAACGTGAAAGGCCGCTCTCTTCCTTCGCCTGCTCCGGCTGGTCACCCGCGTAGACCAGTTCTTCGTCAAACTGGAACTTCTCCATGGTGATGCAGCGGGTCGGGCAGCGCATGGCGCAGAGGCCGCAACGGATGCACAGGTGGCTGTCGAACAGCATGATGGCACCCTTTTCATTGGCCGCATCCGTCATCCCCGCGTCCGGTCCCATGCCGTGCACGAAGGCGTCCGGTGCCACGCCGAATACCGGCTCGGCACCCCGGGCCAGTTCCATGGCGTTTTCGGCCTGATCCACCGGTACCAGCTTGAGCACTTTCTCCGGGCACACATCCACGCAGCCGGAACAGGCGATGCAAAGCTCACCGTCCATGATCACGTTGATGTTGCAGCGCAGGCAGCGGTCCGCCTGGGCTTTGGCCTCGTCTTCCGGATAGCAGAAGTCCACCAGCGTGTTGGTGAACCGGCCCTGCTCGTCCTGGCGGTTTTCCAGCGGCAGGTGCGGCTCGGTCTTGCGTCCGATGGAAATGTAGCGGTCCACGGTTTCGTAGCGGGTCATCGGGCGCATCATCCCGTGGGGATGCACCTCGATCTGCTTGCCCGAGAGGTGCTCGTGGATGGCGCGCGCCACCTTATGGCCGTGGGCCACGCCGTCGATGAACAGGCGCGGGCCGGTGGCGATGTCGCCGGTGATGTACACATCCTTGGCCGAGGTCTGGAAGGTCTTCGGGTCGCTCTTGATGACGCCCGGAGCTGCCTGCGCCACCTCGTCCTCGACCCCCTTCAGGAAGCCGGTATCGGCCATCTGACCGATGGCCAGAATTACCTCGTCGGTGTCGAACACCTGGTCGGTGCCCTCCACGAAGGACGGGGCAAAGCGGCCCTGGGCGTCGAAAATGGACGCCACCCGCTTGAACTCGATGCCGGTGAGGGTTCCATCGCTGCTGCGCACATACCGTTGCGGGCCCAGGTCGTTGTGGATGGAGATGCCCTCGTAGCGGGACTCGATGCGCTCATACTCGGAACCGCGCATGCCGTCTTCCGGCTCCAGACACACCACCTGCACCTTGGTGGCGCCCTGACGCAGGGCGGTGCGGGCACAGTCCATGGCCACGTCGCCGCCGCCGATGACGATCACACGTCCCTTGTGGGGGATCTTTTCGCCAAAATTGCTGCGCCGCAGGTAGTCGATGCCCTCGATGATGCCGGGGCCCTCGTGGCCCGGAATGGGAATCCGCCGCGCCAGTTGCAGACCCGCGGCGATCACGATCGCCTTGTACCCCTCGGCACGCAGGTCGGGGATGGTCTTGTCGGTGCCAATGGATACGCCGTACTGCACGTCGATGCCCATGTCGGCAATGCCGTCCACCTCGGCGTAGACCGCGCGGCGATCCAGACGGAACACCGGCACGCCCTGCGACAACATGCCGCCAGCGCCCACCTTGGGCTGTTTTTCAAATACGGTGACCTGATAGCCGAACAGGTTCAGGTCGTGGGCGGTGGTCATGCCCGACACGCCGGAGCCGATTACCGCCACCTTGGGGCCGGTGTTGCGGCTGTTGCGGTCGAGAACGCCTGTGGTGCCCATCAGCCGCTTGATGTTGCTGATGTCGAACTGGTGGCGCGAGTCGGCCTCGAAGGTGCCCATGAGCACATCTTCCAGCACCCGGTTCTTCCGGTCCGGGCTTTCCGGCCCGAACTGCTCGCACACGAAGCGCTTGAGCGCCCGGATCGCCACCGGCTTGTCCAGCTTGCCACGGCGGCAGGCCGCCTCGCACGGGGCACCGCACACCCGCCCGCAAATGGATGCAAACGGGTTCGGTTCCCGGGCGATGCGGTAGGCGTCTTCATAACGCCCCTCGCCGATGGCGACGATGTAGCCGCGCGCGTCCGTATTCACCGGGCACGCGTACTGGCACTCCACCGTCTCCTGGAAGTGTTCGTAGTCCTGATTGATGACCTTCAGGGGATTCGGCTGAATCATCCGGGCCGCCTCCACAAAAACGCTAATGGATCCCTCAAGCGGTATTGCACACCAGCTTCCCGCCGGGACCGCAGTTGATATCAAAAGGGGGCTTCGCCGATTATGACATATGTCATGGGGCGAAGTGAAATACCCGCCCCCGGGTTTTTGGTGTGGGCACCAACCGCCCTGTATTTAAAGGGCTGCGCGGACGTCCGGGGGTGGAGTAAGATGCTCGGATAAATTTTGTCCCCGAAAGGCGTTTCCCTTCCCCTCATGACCACGGCTCCCGATCTTTCCGCCCCGGCTGTGGAGGCCCGTAACCTCCATAAGCGCTTTGGGGACTTTGTGGCGGTGAATGACCTGTCGTTCACCATTGGCGCCGGGGAGGTGTACGGCCTTCTGGGGGCCAACGGGGCGGGCAAGACCACCACCATCTCTATGTTGCTGGATCTGGTCACCCCCACCAGCGGCCAGGTGCGGGTGCTGGGGCACCAATACCCCAAGGGGCGGCAGGAGATCCTGTCGCAGGTGAATTTTTCATCCACCTATGTGTCGCTGCCGTTGCGGCTTACCGTGTGGGAAAACATGCGGGTGTTCGCTGCCCTGTACGGGGTGCCCAATCCGAAACAACGGATTCTCGAACTGCTGGAACGGTTCGAGATTGTGGAAACCCTGAAAAAGCCGGTGGGGGACCTCTCCTCCGGGCAGAAAACCCGGGTCTATCTGGCCAAGGCCCTGCTCAACCGGCCCAAGGTGTTGTTTCTGGACGAGCCGACCGCCAGCCTGGACCCGGACATGGCCGACAAGACCCGTCAGGTGATTCGCGAGATTCAAAAGGAATACGGCACCGCGGTGTTGATCACCTCCCACAACATGGCCGAGATGGAATCCCTCTGCCAGCGCATCCTGTTCATCGCCCGGGGCAAAAAGCTGATGGAGGGGACTCCCAAGCAGATTGTTGATCATTACGGGCGCTCCAATCTGGAGGAGGTGTTCATCCAGGTGGCGCGGGACCAGGGGGGGGCGGGCGCATGATGATGCAACGCATTTACGGCCTGACCCTGCGCTACATCTATTTGTACCGGGGTTCCCTGCCACGCATGCTGGAGCAACTCTATTGGCCGGTGATGGATTTGCTGGTGTGGGGGTTCGTGACCATCTATCTGCGCCAGTTCGAGGGGCAGCTTCCCAATTTTCTGGCCTATTTTCTTGGCGGGCTGGTGCTGTGGGACATCCTGTTCCGCTCCCAGGTAGGGGTGAGTGTGGCCTATCTGGAGGAGGTGTGGTCGCGTAATCTGCTCAACCTGTTTGTCAGCCCCCTCCGGCCCATCGAATTGATTGCGGCGGCCATGACGTTTTCGGTGGCGCGGGTGGCGTTCACCGCCAGTGTGTCGGTGAGCATTGCGTGGCTGGCCTACGATTTCAATACCTTCATCATGGGGACTTGGCTGGCGGCCTTTGTGGGGGCGCTGATTGTGATGGGATGGGGGATGGGCATCGTGATCTCCGCGCTCATTATGCGCTTCGGGCAGGGGGCGGAGTCGCTGGCCTGGGGGCTGATTTTTCTGATTCAGCCGGTGGCGGCGGTGTTTTATCCGGTGAGTGTGCTGCCGGAGCCGTTGCAACTGGTGGCGTGGATGATTCCGGCCTCGCACGTGTTTGAGGGCATGCGCCAGGTGTTGAATGGCGGCCCGTCACCCACGGAACATCTGGCCTGGGCGTTCGGATTGGGCGCGGTCTACTTTGCGGCGGGGCTTACGTTTTTCTATGCCATTCTGCGCGAAGCCAAGCGGGCGGGGCGGTTACTGCGGGTGGGGGAGTAGCGGGGTTCCTGCTCAGAGATCGGATCAGAACAAGCCGATAAACAGCAGAACGGCCAGATCGATCAGAAAATGGAGAAAGGAATAGGGTTCATCACGTGACGGACTCGTAGTGAGTACGCGCCAGTGGAAAAGGGGCCAGAGAAGCAGAAGAAATATCAGGATGGTGACGCTCAGGCCGAGCAATAGCAGTTCGATGTCGTTCAGGTTGGGTAGCATGGCCGTGGGTGTCCACTACTCATTTCGGATGGATGAGCGGTGCACCCGGTTGTTGGTTAATCCATCTTCACCAGCGCCTGATACAAACGACACAGGGGCAGCCCTACCACTGTAAAATAATCTCCGGTCACTCCCTCCACGAACACCGCTCCCCTTTCCTGAATACCGTAGGCGCCGGCTTTGTCCATGGGCTCGCCAGTGGCTACGTAGGCGGCGATTTCGGCCTCGGTCATGGGGCGGAAGCGCACGGTGGTGGAGGGAGCCTCCACCACTTCACGGCCATCCGCAAAGATTACCGCAAAGGCGGTCACCACCCGGTGTTCACGGCCCGACAGGCGGGCCAGCATGGCGCGCGCCTCGTTCTGGTCCTTGGGCTTGCCGAGAATATCTCCATCGATCACCACCAGCGTGTCGCACCCCACCACCACTCCGTGCGGGTTCTGCGGGCGGGCGGCGCGTGCCTTGTCCAATGCCAGACGGCGGGCGGCGGAGTCGGCGTCTTCGCCGGGTTGCACGGTCTCGTCCGTGTCCACCGAGGTGACCGTAAACGGAAACCCCATGTGACTGAACAACTCCCGGCGGCGGGGGCTGGCGGAGGCCAGCAGGATCGGCGTCATGCGGAGCGCTCCCGCAGGGTGTTCAGAAGGGTCACGAAGTCGTCCGGAAGCGGCGCTTCGAAGGTCATCTTCTCGCCGCTGACCGGGTGAATCAGGGTTAGCCGCGCCGCGTGCAGCATCAGGCGGGGAACGGTGAGTCCCGCCGGGTGGGCCCGTTTGGCGCCGTAGACCGGATCCCCCAGCACCGGGGTCTTCTGGTGGGTCAGGTGCACGCGGATTTGATGGGTGCGCCCGGTTTCCAGCTTCAATTCGACCAGAGCGGCACTCGCCGTGGGATGCGGAAACGGCTCCAGGGTGCGGTAATGGGTGACCGCGTGGCGCGTCTGGTCGCTGTGGGGGCTGATGCGCTTGCGGTCCTTGCGGTCCCGGCCGATGGCCAGGTTGATGGTGCCTTGGGCCGGTTTCGGGATGCCCGCCGTCAGCGCCTGATAGCGGCGTCCCATCTCGCGGCGCTTGAGCTGGGCGGAAAGGTGTTGATGGGCCTGATCGGTCTTGGCCACCACCAGCAGGCCCGAGGTGTCCCGGTCCAGCCGGTGCACGATGCCGGGGCGCTCCCGTCCGCCGATGCCGGAAAGCCCTTTCAGGTGATGCAGCAGGGCGTGCACCAGCGTGCCTTCCCAGTTGCCTGGTGCTGGGTGCACCACCATGCCCGGCGGCTTGTTGATGACCGCCAGATGAGCGTCCTCGAACACGATGTCCAGCGGGATGTCTTCCGGGGTCAGTTCCAGCGGTTCCGGCTTCGGGATGTTGGCGGACACCACATCGCCGGGGTGCAGCCGATGGTTGCTTTTGACCGTTTGCCCGTTGACGGTGAGCAGTTCGGCCTCAATCAGGCGCTGGGCCTGGGCACGGGACGGAACCAGCCCGTTGGCCGCCGCCCAGACGTCGATGCGGCCCGGGTCTGCTCCGGGGGGGACGGTGCGGGTGAGCGGCGTGTCGCTCAGGGGGAGGCCGGCTCCGGTTGCAGGCAATGGTCGCACGGGGAGATGGCCCGGGTGAGTGCGTGCAGGTAGTGTTTGTTGCCGGGAGCTCCGTCCATCGGGGTGCAGCAACTGGCCACCTCGTCGGCGATTTGTTGCCGGCGCTCCGCTTCCTGCGTCAGCCGGGGGTGTTGTGGGCAGAGGCGCTCCGCCTCGTCCCAGTGGCACAGGGCGGCACGGGTTTCGCCCAGCCCGGCCAGCAGGTCTGCAAGGTCCAGGTGGGCCAGCACGTTGTTGGGGTTGGCCAGCACGGCGCGGGTCAGGTGGGCGCGGGCACGGCCGTTGTCCCGATCCTGAAGCGCCATGCGTCCCAGCATGCGCAGGGGTTCGTCCGCGTTGGGGGCCAGGGCGATGGCCCGCTCCCAGGCGGAGGTGGCCGCCAGTTTCCGCCCTTGGTGGTGGTGGATGCGGCCCAGCATCACATAGGCATTCACGTTGTCCGGGTGATCCAGGGTGATGTCCCCGTACATGATCCGCGCCTCGTCCAGCCGCCCCATGCACAGCAGGATCTGGGCCTTGATCTCCCGCGCCATGAGGTGTTCCGGGTCGGCCTTGATGGCCTGATCCAGGTAAGACACCGCCAGTTCGTGCTGGGAGATTCGTTCGTAGGCCAGTCCGGTGTGGAACAGCAGGTCGGGATCCTGTGCCTTGTCGGCCAGCAACAGGGTGTAAAGGGCCAGCGCGCCGGGGGCGTCGCCCCGGGTAAGGCGCAGGTTGCCCTTGAGCAGATAAAGTTCCCGCTGGGCGGGGGTGAAGGGGCAGGCGCTGTCCGGGTCGGGCATCTCGCTGAGGGCAAAGGCCCGGTCGATGACCTCCTCGGCCAGTTCAAAGCGCCCCTGTTCCATGTAGATGGTGGCCAGTTGCGCGGCGGTTGCCGCCATTTCCGGGCGCCGCTCCAGGTCGCACGCCAGCAGGTTTACGGCTTTCAGCCAGTTTCCCTGCATCAGGGCCATGCGGGCGCGTTCCAGGGTGCGGCGGGCGATTTTCATGGGGTGTCGCTTTCCCGTCCGGAAACAGGGGCGGCAACTGCGGCGGGAACGGGGTCGTCCTCCCTGCGGTCCCGCCAGGTGGCCCACAGGAACAGGCAGATGCCCACGGTAATCGCGGAGTCGGCCACGTTGAAGGCGGGCCAGTGCAGGGTGCCCACGTATACGTCCAGAAAATCCACCACCTTGCCGAACCGCACCCGGTCGATCAGGTTGCCTACGGCACCCCCGATCACCAGCAGCGCGGCGGCCCGCGCCATGTGTTCCCCGGGGCGGGTGCTCAGGTGGAACAGGGTGAGCAGCACCACGGCCAGCACGCTTACGCCGGACAGGAACGCGGTGCGCAGCCCGGCCGAGGACTCGGCAAACAGCCCAAAGGCGGCGCCCGGGTTGTGAATCAGCGTGAGGTTGAAGAAGCCGGGAACCACCGGCACCGACTGGTGCAGCAGCAGGCTTCCGGTAATCCAGTACTTGGTGGCCTGATCCAGGATCACCACCACCAGCGGCACCACGGCCAGCAGCATCAGTGAGCGCCGGTCCCTCATGCGCCGGCTCCCGTGCCCAGCGCCATCACCACCGAACCGCAACGTCCGCACAGGGTGGGGTGTTCCGGGTTTGCTCCCACCTCTCGGTAAATCCAGCACCGCTCACATTTGGTGCCCGGAGCCGGGGTGACGGCGACCTTGAGGCCGGGTACCTCCTCCGCGTCCACTGCGTCCTTCGGGGCGTTCGCAAGCGGCATCAGCGCCGCGTCCGAGGTGATAAACAATTCCGGCAGGAAATCGGTGTAGGGCGACAGGAAGGCGAACAGGTCGTCATCCGCATACAGAGTGATGCCGGCATCCAGAGAGTGTCGGATTTCCTTGTCGCGCCGTTTGGCCTCCAGCACCCGGGTGCCTTCTCCGCGCACCTTGCGCAGACGCTCCCAACGGGCGGCAAGGGTGTCGTCGCGGCGGGCGGTATCCCGTTCCGGGAAATCCTCCAGGTGCACGCTGGCCTGCCGCGCCCACCCTTCCGGCATGTGCTCCCATACCTCTTCCGCGGTGAACGACAATACCGGCGCCATGAGCCGGGTCAGGCTGGTGAGAATGCGGTACATAACCCCCTGGGTGGCGCGCCGGGCCGGGTCGTTCCGCTCGCCGCAGTAGACCAGATCCTTGGTAATGTCCAGGTAGAACGCGGACAGGTCCACCACGCAGAAGCGGTTCAGGGTATTCACCACCTGATGGAAGGCGTATTCATCGTACCCGCGGGTAACCTGTTCGGTGACCCGGTCCAGCCGGTCGAGGGCCCACCGGTCCAGTTCCGACAGGCCGTCCTCCGGCATGCCGTGCAGCGCGGGGTCGTAATCTGACAGGCTGGCCAGCAGAAAGCGGGAGGTGTTGCGGATCTTGCGGTAGGTTTCCACCAGGTGCGAGAGGATCTCGTTGGAAAGGCGGATGTCGTCGCGGTAGTCTTCGGCAGCCACCCACAGGCGCAGGATTTCGGCGCCGTATTGCTGGATGATCTTTTCCGGTGCGACCACGTTGCCGACGCTTTTGGACATTTTGCGCCCCTGGCCGTCCACCACGAAGCCGTGGGTGAGCACCGCCTTGTACGGTGCCTGGCCATCCACTCCGATGCCCACCAGCAGGGAACTGTGGAACCACCCCCGGTGCTGATCGGATCCTTCCAGATACAGGTCGGCGGGCCAACGGAGCGCTTCGCGGCGGCGCAGCACGGCGGCGTGGCTGACGCCGGAGTCGAACCACACGTCCAGAATGTCCTGCTCCGGAACCATGTCGGTGCCGCCACAGTGGCGGCACGCGGCGCCTTCCGGCACCAGCGATGCGGCCTGTGCTTCATCGAACCAGAAGTCGACCCCCTCGCTGTCGGCGCGCTCCGCCATGCGGTGGATGTGCGCCGCGTCGATCTGCGCCTCACCGCAGTCGCGGCAGGACAGGGCGATGATCGGCACCCCCCACACCCGCTGGCGGCTGATGCACCAGTCGGGTCGTTTTTCGATCATGCCCCAGATGCGTTCCCGGCCCCATTTGGGAATCCATGCCACCTTGTCGATGGCCTCCAGGGCGCGGGCACGCAGCTCCGCATGCTCCATGGAGATGAACCACTGGGCGGTGGCTCGGAAGATGATCGGGTTTTTGCAGCGCCAGCAGTGCGGGTAGCTGTGGCGGATTTTTGAAGAGACCAGCAGCTTGCCGCGTTCCTGCAACAAATCCATGATCGCCGGGTTGGCGTCGGTAACCTTCTGTCCGGCCCATTCCGGCACGTCGGCGGTAAAGCGGCCGCGTGGGTCCACGGGCGCATACACTTCCAGCCCGTGGGCCAAGCCCGCTTCGTAGTCGTCCTGACCGTGGCCGGGGGCGGTATGCACCGCGCCGGTGCCCGCCTCGGCGGTAACGTAGTCGCCCTCGATCACTGGAACGGTTACGCCGTCAAGGAAAGGGTGTTTGACGAAAAGTTGTTCCTGTCTGTGAGAGGCAAGCTTTGCACCCCAGATTTTTACCCCCGGGTCAGGGTCCTTGATCCCCACAGCCTCGCAGACGGAATCCACCAATTCCTCGGCAACAATAAAGTTACCCTCTGGGTGTCTTACTACTTGGTAGTTGATCGATTCGTTGATGCAAACAGCTTTATTGGCGGGCAGGGTCCACGGGGTGGTAGTCCAGATGACGATGGCGGTGCCAGAAGCGACCTTCAGCTTTGCAGCCGACTCGTCGGTCAGGTCGAAGCGTACATAGATCGCCGGCGAGATCTGGTCCGCGTACTCCACCTCGGCCTCGGCCAGGGCGGTTTCGCAACTGGGGCACCAGTGCACCGGCTTTTTGCCCTTGTACACGCCGCCGGTTTCCACAAAGCGGGCCAACTGGCGCAGGGTGTCGGCCTCGTAGAGGGGATCCATGGTCAGGTACGGCTGTTGCCACTCGCCCATAACGCCCAGGCGGGAGAACTCATCCCGCTGGATGCCGATGAACTTTTCCGCGTGCTCGCGGCATGCCTTGCGGATCGCCACCTGGCTCATCTGGTGCCGCTTGGGGCCCAAGGCCTTGAGCACCTGATGTTCGATGGGCAGGCCGTGGCAGTCCCAGCCGGGCACGTAGGGCGCGTCGAAGCCGCTCATGGTGCGGCTTTTGACGATGATGTCCTTGAGCACCTTGTTCAGGGCGTGGCCCATGTGGATGCGGCCGTTGGCGTAGGGCGGGCCGTCGTGCAGCACAAAGTGGGAGTTGCCAGCCGATTTGTCACGAACTTTTCCGTACAACCCGTCGGCTTCCCACCGGGCGAGGCGTTCCGGCTCCCGCTGGGGCAGATTCCCCTTCATGGGGAACGTGGTGGTGGGTAGATGCAGGGTGTCTTTGTAATTCATGGGCATCGGGTTCCCGCGGGGCGACGGCGTGCGGGTACGGAATCCGTACAGGATATAGGGGTTGCGCGTCTCGGGTCAATTGAAAAGGACGGCGGGGGCGGGGCAAAAAAAGACCCGGGGACGGGGGTCCGCCGGGTCTTTTTTCAGCTCGTTTCGGGGGGCGGGTCAGGAGACGGTGTTGTTTCCCGCATGCGCGGTGCGAACCTCGTGCCGGACGCGGGTGGGAACCCCCGGCATCTCCAGGCGCACCTTGTCGAAGCGTACCATCTTGTTGACCCGGATCAGGCGGGTGACGTCATCAATGTAGGCCATGCCGCGCTCGCTGTACCGGAGCAGGCCCTGACTCAGGCGCTCGGCTGCATCGGGGGCCGAAAGATCGGCCAATTGCGCGCGGATGCCGCGGAAGTCGCCGTAGGCCCAGTGGGTGTTCAGGTTGTGCAGGTAGGCACGCACCGAACTGGCCAGGTCGGGGAAGACCTTCAATTCGTGATTCAGACCCTCGGTCCGGGAGGCGGGAATAATGCCCGTTCCGGGGATGAAGGTCCAGTGCCCGAACAGGTTGTTGGCTTCCTCGGTGAAACGGGAGGTGCCCCAGCCCGATTCGAAGGCGGCCATGGCCAGTGCCAGTGAAGGCGGTACCGCATTCACCCGTTGCAGCAACTCCTCGCGCACCGACCGGCTCCACACGGTGCCGGAAACGTTGTAGCGGTCCTTCAGGTCGATCAGCCACGCCATGTCGAAGGCCGAGGGCGCTTCATCATTGTTCACGCCGCGCGCCAGCCGTTCAAGCCGGTTGCGGTCCTTGAGGATGCGCTCATTCTCCAGCAGTACCAGCGGCAACATGGTTTGATAGAATAGCCGCTTGCGATCGCTGGCCTTGTCGACGGTCTTGATATCGCGGGGGAAAGCCGCCAGGCGTACCCGGGGCACGGCGCGGGGAGTGCGCTCCCATTCGTAGCCCATGTCGTCGAAGTGGGCTTCCAGATGGGATACTGTGGGGGCGTCCAGTTCGATGATCTCGCGATCGGCCGCCCGGCTGTCACTCAAAGCGCCATTGATCGCGGCCAGTAGCGGCCGGGAGACGGTTTCGGGTCCGGCCTGTGGCAGCGGCGCCTTGTACACACCCGCCGCGGCAAGTCCGGCGGTGAGGGTAACCGCCAAGACTGTGGTCAAATACGCTTTATGTCTCATCCGTTCACACCTATATCACACTCGGTGGACACGCAGGAAGCGTCCGGCGCGGGCCGGGCAATTCCCATCGATTCACTCGGTATATAACCAAGGACCGTGCCATAACCCCTCTCACTTGACTGATTGCGGCAACATACCGCAAAAAAATGGTCTGGCGCAACCTCGAATATTGCCCTGTTTCTAGTATAACAATTTGTTTTTATGGTATATTCTCGACTCATTTCAAGGCCTCTCCGTTTTTTCGGGTCATCGGTAGCCGACGATGGCGAGGGGGCGGGGCCATGCCCCCCCGGCAGAGGGGGGGAGGGAAACCGGTTTCTCTTTTAGGTCAACGGGAGGGATGGAAAATGGGCGCACACGCCGATATCCAGAAAATCAATCAACGGGTGCTTTCGGCGAGCGCTGTGGCCGACCGTCTGACCGACTCGGTGGGGCAGGTTCTGGTGGGACAGCAGCCGCTGCTGGAGCGGGTGTTGATTGCGCTGTTTACGCGGGGGCACGTACTTTTGGAAGGGCTTCCGGGGCTGGCCAAGACGTTGCTGGTGAAGCGCGTGGCCGGGGGGCTGGACGCCAGTTTTTCGCGTATTCAGTTTACCCCGGACCTGCTGCCCGCGGATGTGGTGGGCACCCAAATTTATCACGCGGACAGCGGCAGGTTCGTGGTCAAGCATGGGCCGGTGTTTGCCAACATCCTGCTGGCTGATGAAATCAACCGGGCTCCGGCCAAGGTGCAGAGTGCCCTGCTGGAAGCCATGGAGGAGCGTCAGGTGACCATCGGTGAGGAGAGCCACGCGCTGCCCGATCCGTTCATGGTGTTGGCCACCCAGAACCCCATCGAACAGGAAGGCACCTATCCGCTGCCGGAAGCGCAGATGGACCGCTTCATGTTCAAGCTCAAGGTGGACTACCCCGGGCGGGACGACGAGGTGGAGGTACTGCGCCGCATGAGCGGAGCGCCGATCAAGGCGCCGGGGGCGGTGGCCGACCTGAAGGCGGTGCAGGAGGCGCGCGATACGGTGGACGAGATCTACGTGGATGACGCGATCCTGGCGTATGCCACCGATGTGGTGCGTGCCACGCGCGATCCGGAGCGGGCGGGTCTGTCCGATCTGGGGGGGTTGGTGGCCTTCGGCGCGTCGCCCCGGGCCGCGATCTCCTTGGTGCGCGCTGCGCGCGGGCACGCGTTTCTGCGCCATCGGGGGTATGTGACCCCGGAGGACATCAAGGCCATCGGCATGGACGTGCTGCGCCACCGGGTTCTGCTCACCTATGAGGCGGAGGCCGAAGAGGTGGGCGTGGAATCCATTCTGGAACGGGTGTTTGGCCACGTGGAGGCGCCCTAGGGGTGGAGATGGAGCGCACCAGGGGGGTGCGGCGGTGATTCCGCGGGAACTGCTCAAGCGGGTGCGGCGCATCGAACTGGCCACCCGGCGGCGGGTGACCTCGCGCTTTTCCGGCGGCTACCTGTCCATCTTCCGCGGACAGGGGATGGAGTTTGAGGACGTACGCGCCTATCAGCCAGGGGACGACGTGCGTACCATCGACTGGAACGTGACCGCGCGCACCGGCCACCCCCACGTGAAGCGTTTTGTGGTGGAACGCGAAATGACCGTGCTCCCGGTGGTGGATGTGTCCGCCAGCCTTGGCTTCGGGACGCAAAATTCCAGCAAGCTGGCGGTGGCCACGGAATTGTCCGCCCTGCTGGCGTTTCTGGCGGTGGGCAACCATGACCGGGTGGGGCTTGTGCTGGCTGCGGACAAGGTGGCCGGGTTTGTGCCACCGGGCAAGGGGCGACGCCATCTGTACCGGGTGATCCGTGAGTTGCTGCAGGCCACCGCGCCGGAGGGGGCGGGCACCGATCTGGCCGGAGCGTTGGACTTCGCGCGCCGGGTGGTGCCGCGCCACAGCACCCTGTTCGTGGTTTCGGACTTCCTGTTGCCGCCCGGCGGCGAAACCGCATTTGCGCAGGCCTTGGGTCGGGCCGCCCGGCACCACGACACAATCGCTGTATCCGTGGAGGATCCGGTGGAGGCAGCCCTTCCGGATGTGGGGCTGATCGACGTGGTAGACCCGGAAACCGGCATGCGTACCGTGATCGACGCGGGGGATCCTGCGGTGCGCGCGGCCTACTCGGCGGAACGGGAGGAGCGGCTGAAGACGGTGCGCCGGGCGTTTACCCGGTTCGGGGTGGATTATGTGCCGCTTTCCACGGCAACTTCCTACATGGAGGAGGTGCTGCGCTTTTTCCACACCCGGACCCGGAGGCTGCGGTGAGGGGCGCCGCCATTCTTCTTGTTCTATGGCTGGTGTCGGGAGGCACCGCATGGGCGGACGCGCCACGGGCCACATGGCGGATCCCGACCGATCCGGTGCGGGTGGGCGATCGCATTGAGGTCACGCTGGAGGTGGTACACGGTCCGGGGGCGGTGGTGGACTGGGGGGATGCGTGGTCCATTACCGGCCTGGAACTTACCGCGCAGGTGGTGCTCCCCACCGAGGGGGCGGACGGGGATCGGCAGGTGAGTCGCCGCCGGTTCTCCCTGTATGCGGACCTTCCGGGAGACTACACCCTGCCGGGGACCGTGCTCACCGTGAGCGGTCCCGGTGGAGAGCGGGAGGTGACCGTGGCCGAGAAGGTGGTGTCGGCGGCCGGGGTATTCGATCCGGAACACCCGCCGGCGGAACCCGCACCGGCTCGGGATACGGTGCCCATGCCGTTTCCGTGGGGGCAACTGGCCGCCCTGGTGCTGGCCTTCGGGGGGCTGGCTGCCGCGGGTGTGTGGGCCATGCGCCGACGCACGCAGGGAGCGGTGTCATCCGTGCCTCCGGCGCCGGTCTACCGCCCTCCGGCCCATCGGGTAGCGCTCGACCGGTTGAAGCAACTGGAGCGTTCCAATCCGGATCCCCGCGCCACGGTACTGGCCATTTCGGACATTGTGCGCAGTTATCTGGCGGAAGGATTCGGGATTGACGCCCCCACCCAGACCAGTATCGAAACCGGTATCCGAATTTCTGAACAAGGGAATCCGATATTGGGCCGGGTCACCGGGTGGCTGATCCGCTGGGATCTGGTGCGATTTGCGCGTGGGGAGCCATCCCGCCAGGAGGCTGTTCAAACTCTGCTGGAAGTGCGGGACTGGGTACGGGAAACCGCTCCGGACGCCCCCCCCGCCGTGGGGGAGACCGCATGAAATTGGCGGATCCCTGGTGGCTGGCGGCGCTGGTGCCTATTGTGGCCGTGTGGATGCTGCGGAGGCGTCCGCGTACCGTGCCGCACACCCTGGTGCCGGGGCTGGTGGCCGCCGGGCTGCCGCACGGCCGCTGGGTCCGGGTACGGGGGCTTGTTCCGGTGCTGCGGGTGCTGGCGTTGTCCCTTCTGGTGTTGGCCCTGGCGCGCCCGCAGGAGGGGGGAACCCTGCAGTCCGTTACCAGTCACGGGGTGGATATTGTGCTGGCGCTGGACACCTCCACCAGCATGACCGCCCAGGATTTTCCCCCGGACCGGTTGGCGGCGGCGCGCGAAGTGGTGGACCAGTTTATTGGCGAGAGGCCCAACGACCGTGTGGCGCTGGTGGTATTTGCGGGCAAGGCGCTTACCCGGGTTCCCCTGACCCTGGATCACGCCATGCTGCGTGCCTCCCTGGGAGAGGTGTCGGTGGGGATGCTGGAGGACGGTACCGCCATCGGGGAGGCGCTGGCCCAGTCCCTGGCGCGCCTGCGGGAGTCCCCCGCCGACAGCCGTCTGGTGGTGCTGCTGACGGATGGCATTAACAATCAGGGGGCCATCGATCCGGCTACCGCAACCCGCATGGCCGCCGAAATGGGGGTGAAAGTGTACACCATTGGCGTGGGCCGCGAAGGGCGTTTCCCCCAGGTGGTGGACGACCCGACCTTCGGCCGTCGGCGGGTGATGGTGCAGACCCGCGTGGACGAGGAACTGTTGCGCCGGATCGCCGCCGAAACCGGAGGACAGTATTTCCGGGCCCGGGACATGGGGGCGTTGGAAGCGATCTACGCGCGCATCGACACCCTGGAAAAACGGCCGATCGAGGCGACCTTTTTTCGCCAATGGCACGACCGCCATACCCCGTTGCTGGCGGTGGCGGTGCTGCTGCTCCTGATAGAATGGGGGCTGTCTGCCACTCGCTTGCGCCGGTTTCCCGGTTAACCGGTGATTTATGGAGGGTCCCAATGGCCAAACAGCGTCCGGCTTCCACATCGGCACAGTCAATGTCGCCGGGGGTGCGCGTCGGCCTTGCGGTGCTGGCCGTGTACCTGGTTGTGCTGGTGATCGGCGTCGCGGGGGAACTGCTGAACGTGCAATGGATTCGAAACCTGCCCATCTATTGAAACGACCGCTGAAGCAGCCGGTGCCGCGACCGGGGATCGACCCGGTCCACCGGCAGTTCCGGAGTGGACGATGATCGTATTGCATCCCGACTGGTTTCCGTGGGTTTTTCTTCCGGCCGCGCTGGCCCTGGCGGCGAGCACTCTGGAACGGCGCGCCCGCGTCCGGGCAGTGGCTGCCTACGTGGCGCCGGAGCGTCTGGCGGAACTCGGGATCGGGCGTGAAGTGACGGTCGGGCTGCGCGGGACATTGCGTTTCGTTGCGCTGGTGCTGTTGGGCATGGCGCTGGCCGGCCCCCTGTATGGCGAGAAGGAGATGACCACCCATCCCGAGGGCGCGGATCTGGTGATTGCGCTGGACGTATCCCGCAGCATGGCGGTGACTGACGTCAAACCATCGCGTCTGGACCGTGCCGTCCATCGTATCGGGCAACTTCTGGATCAGGTGGCGGGGAACCGGGTGGCATTGGTGCTGTTTTCCGGCGACGCCTGGCTGGCGGTTCCGCTGACCCTGGACCACGGCGCCGTGCGGCTGTTCCTGGAAGCGGCGGAGCCGGGCATGGTGCCCGCCCCCGGCTCCTCACTTGAGGCAGCGGTAAAGGCGGCTGCCCAGGCATTGGGCCCCCCCGGAGGCACGGGGCGGGGATTGGTGATTGTTTCCGACGGGGAGGCCACTCTGGGCGATGCGCGGGCCGCCGTAGAAGTCGCTCGCAAAGCGGGAATCACCGTGTGGCCGGTGGCGGTGGGAACCCTGGAAGGGGGCCCGGTTCCGGTTACCGACGCTGTCGGCAATTTTACCGGTTACCGGCGCGGCGCGGACGGACAACTGGTGATCAGCCGCTTGGAAACGGTGGCCATGAGCCAGTTGGCCACAGCCAGCGGCGGAACCCTGTATGCCGAGCGGGTGGGCGCGGATCTGGCCACCCGGCTGGCCGGGGAGGTGCAACGGCTGGCCCGGGGGGAGTTGGAGGGGAGCAGCGCCACCCTGTTGGAAAACCGCTACCAATGGCTAGCCGGAGCGGCGCTGCTGTTGCTGGTTCTGGAATGGCTTGTACCGGTCTGGCGCGCCCCGGCTCGGGAGGTGGGGGCATGAGGTTGCCGGTTTGGCCACTGGCGGTCACGGCGGCCTGGGTGTTGCTCACCGGGGCCTCGTGGCCGGCCCATCAGGCCGCGAAGGCGGGGGAACAGGCGCTGGCTGCGGGCGATCGGGCCGCGGCAGTTGAGCACTTTGCCCGCGCCGCTGAAGCGGACCCCTCGCCGGTCAGTCTGTACAATCTGGGCACGGCCCTGCTCGCGGCGGGGGAGGCGGAACGCGCTGCCGGGGTGCTGGCGGGGGTGGCCCGAGGCGACGACGGCGGGACGCCTCCGGAACTATTGGCCGCTACCGCGCATAACCTGGGGAACGCCCTGCTGGCCGTCTCCGAGCACGCGGCCGACCCGGAGCAGGCGCGGCAGATGCTAAAGAGCGCGATCGACGCCTATCGCTCTGCCATTGCCTCGGACCCCGGTGCGGAGGACGCGCGAGCCAACCTGCAACTGGCGGCCCTGCGGCTGCGCCAGCCGGATCCGCGCCAGCAGGAGGATTCCCAGGAAGATCCCGGGGCCGGCTCCAGCCAGAACCGGCAGTCCGGCCAGGAGGGAAAGCAGGGGAAGAACTGGACGGACGAATCCGGTGATTCGTCCCCATCCGGACCCCGGAACGGCGAGCAGGAAAAGGGCCAATCCGGTGACGCCCAGGAGCGATCGACCGGGGACAAGGGTGAATCGGGAGATTCCCCGCAATCCGCGTCTGCGGAATCCGGGAGCGGCGCCGATGAAACGGAGAGCGGTCAGGGTGCGACGGGGGCCGATACGGCCAGTCCGTCCACCGATGGCGAACCGGAAAGCGCAGGGGGCAACCCGGAAAACGCGGTCATGCCCGCCGATGAGATTGCGCGTATTCTGGAGGGGTTGCAGGCATCCGAGTCGGGTGTCCTGCGGGACGCAATTCGCCGGGCCACCGGGTCCGGACAAGCAGCGGAGCGGGATTGGTGAGGGGATTGCGACTGGTACTGGCGGTGGTGTTTCTGGCGGTGGCGGTTCCAGCCCGGGCGGAGGTTACCGTGCGCGCCACCATCAATCCCCAGGCAGCTGCGGTGGGAGAGCCGGTTTCCTATGCGGTTACCGTGGCCGGAGCGGGAGACGTGGACACGCCGCAACTGGGGGATCTGCCCGCATTTGAGGTGCAGGGCACCGGAAAATCCACCGTGTTCCGTAGGGTCAATGGCCACACCAGTCGCGAGGTGACCTTCACCTTTACGTTGATCCCGGTCAGGGAGGGGGAACAGGTGATCGAGGGCACCCGGGTGGTGGCCGATGGTGATCCGTATTTGGTCAACCGGGTGACGGTGACCGTGCTGCCCGCCTCCAACCGTTCCCGTCCACAGGCACCGGGTGCCACCAGGCCCGGCTTTCCGCAAATGCCCGACCCGCTTGGCATGCGGGATCGTATGTTCGGACAGCAGCAGGTGGCCGAGGGGGATGTGGAGATTGATACCTCCATCACGCCGGACGCGGCTTGGGTGGGTCAACAGGTGGTGCTGACTTTCACCCTGCGCCGTGCGGTGGACCTGTTCTCCAGTCCCCGCTACAGTCCGCCGGAGACCCCCGGCATGCGCGCCTTGGAGTTGGACCCGCCCCCCGGGGGTGATACCCGCGCCGAGGTCAAGGATGGTCGGCGCTGGATCGTCACCAAGCGGCGTGTTGCCTTGTTTCCACTCGCCTCGGGAGCGCATGAGATCGGACCGGCGGGGCTCGACTTTTCGATCAATCCGTTCGCGGCGGCACAGCACCTGGAAACGGCGCCCATCACCCTGTTGGTGAAACCACTGCCTACGGAAGGGCGTCCGGAATTTTTCGATGGCGCGGTGGGGGATTTCAAATTTTCGGCGCGCATGGACAAAACGGAATTGCGGGTTGCTGATTCGGTCAATCTGGTGGTCACCGTCACCGGAAGCGGCAATCTGCACGATATCCGGGGCGTGGACCTGCCTTCCACCGGAGCTTTTGAGGTGTACGAGCCGGAGGTGGCGGATGCGTTAATCAACAGCCCGGATGGGGTACAGGGCACGCGTACCCTTACCTATGTGCTGGTGGTGCGGGAGGAGGGGGACCAGCAGATCGGTCCGGTCCGGTTTGCCGCCTTCGACCCGGAGGCGAGTAAATACCGAACCTTTTCCGCCGGTCCGTTCCCGGTGCGGGTGTCGGCGGCTCCGGCCCCGGCACCGGTGGCCGAGGACGCGCCGTCGGAAACCGCTGTGGAACCCGTAACCGGGGGGGTATCCACGCGCGGGTCCCTGTGGTGGGCGCTGGCGGCGTTCGCGGTGGGGCTAGCATTGCTGGCGCTGCGCCGACCGCCTGCGGAAACCGCAGCCTCCACCGGGGAATATCCGGAGGAGGCTGTGCTACCGGTCGATCCAATGCGGGAACTGACGCGGCTGGAGACGGCGGCAGGCGAGGTGGACGACGGCGAGTTTGTGCGCACCCTGGACCAAGTGGTGCGCGGGGCGCTGGGGGAGCGGTGGGCATTGCCTGCGCCTCAGGTGGATCCGGGTTGTGCCGCGCGTGTGATGCGGGACGATCCGGAGGAACTGCGCAGTCAGGTGGTGGGTCTGCTGGAGCAACTGGCGGCCCTGCGCTTTGCGCCGGGTATTGACGGGGTTTCCCGGGAGCCGCTGCTGGAGGCCGCCCGGCGGGTGGTGAATGGTGGCTCCGGGAACGGACAGGGTCGCTCCGGGGTGTGATCTCCGTGGGGGTGGGGAGCGCCTTCCCGTGTGGACATTGAAAACCGCTTTCCCGGTGGTGGAAAATCACATTAATTAATTGATGACCAAACAGTCATATATCCGAAAAGGGGTAATCGGGACCTTATTCCTCCTTTTCCGAGGCTGACGATGAGTGCAGGCGCGATTGCCCGTGTTCGGGTGTACTACAGTGGAAAGCGGTATGTGGGCGAGGTGGCGTTGCCGTCTTTGGATGTGCGGCTTTCGGATGTGCTCAACAACCGGCGGCCGTTTTTGAGTCTGCGCAACGCCCAGGCCGCGGGAGAGCCTGATTCCGGTGGCCCGATGGCGCTGCACAAGGGGCGGATCACCTTTATCCAGGTGATTGACGAGACGCCGCGCAGTGCGGACATGCGCATCGCCGGGCGTTTTGTATCGGTGGACATCACCATGGAACAACTCGACCTGCCGCTGAAGGGAAAATTATTCTTGCCGGACGGCGTGACTTCGCTGGATCAGGTGCTCAACGATGATCGGGACTTCCTGAGCCTGTCCGATGTCGAGGTAGGCGCCAACGAAAATTATCCGTATCTGGCGGTGGCCAAGGGGCAGGTGATCGCTATCCGCATGCAGGGGCTTCCCCAGCGGGAGACCGCGCCGGTGGGCTAATCGAGGCCCCGGCACCGGTCCGGGAGAATGCGGGCTGTCCACACGGTACCGGGAAGGGTAGAATAGCCTTTCCCTTGAACACCACGTGGCAGCATGATCATCAAGCAGATTCCCGTCGGCACCATTGCCAATTTCAACTACCTGATCGGCGACCCGGACAGCGGCACCGCCGCGCTGGTGGACCCCGCGTGGGAGCCGGAGCGCCTGCTGGCCGAAGCGAGGGAACTGGGGCTCTCCGTCACCCATATCCTGCTCACCCACTGCCACAGTGACCACGTACAGGCCAACGGGGCGATCAAGGAGGCCACTGGCGCCGAGATCTACGTGCATCGGGCTGAATTTCCCTATCTCAAACATTTCCTTCCGCCGGCTGGTGACGTGGCAATGGAGGATGGCGGCCAGGTGCAGGTGGGGGGGCTTACCGTGCGCTGGCTACACACCCCTGGCCATTCGCCCGGCAGTTCCTGCTTGTATGTGGGCGATGCCCTGATCGCCGGCGACACGCTGTTTGTGAACAGCATCGGGCGCACCGATTTTCCCGGCTCCGATCCGGAGGAAATGTGGGAGAGCATCTGTAAGCTGAAAGCCCTGCCGGACCATGTGACCGTCTATCCAGGCCATCATTACGGCCCCACCCCGACCACCACCATCGGTGACCAGAAGCGTGCCAATCCCTACTGGCAGCCGGATACGCTGGAGGCCTTTCTGGCCCTTGCCCAGCCCGAAAACGACGAGATGTGAGCGTTCCGGGCGCGCAGGTGGAAATTCCCGCCCCGGCGCCAGTGCCGGCTTCAGGCCCGGCGCCGGGGCTGATTGCGGTGGCCATTGCCAAGGGACCTCCCAAGGTGCTGACCTACAAAGCCAAAGGTGACCGGCCCCCGGTGGGTAGCCGGGTTCGCATTCCCCTCGGAGGCCGTTGGACGATCGGTTTTGTGGTGGATCACCCGCAGGTTCTCCCACCGGAAGTGACCACTCTGCGTACCGCGTCCGAAGCGTTGGATGAGGTGATTCCCCTGTCGGCGGAAATGGTTGCCCTGGCACGACGGGTGGCCGATTACTATATGGTTCCATGGGGGCAGGTGCTGGCGGCGGCGGTGCCTCCGGCCGCCGGTGGCCGGGCGGTGGCTCCGCGCCGGGTGCGGGTAGCGGAACTGGCGGTGCCTCCGGCGGTGGCGGTGGCGCGGGCCGCCGAACTGGCCCGTGCGCCACGTCAGGCAGAAGTGCTCACCCGCCTGGCGAACGAGGGCGAACTGCCCGCTGCGCGGCTCCCTGCGGGGGCGCTTTCCCGGCTGGCGACGTTGGGACTGGTTCGCTTGGGTACCCGTGACGAGCGGCGCGTACCACTTTCCGGGGCCACCGCCGAGGCGGTGGCCGAGGTCACCCTTACCGCAAGCCAGCAAGCGGCGCTTGATGCGATCAGCGGCTCGCTGGGCGGCTTTGTACCGCTGCTGCTGCATGGGGTTACCGGCAGCGGCAAGACCGAGGTGTATTTTCGGGCCGCCGCCCGGGTGATGGACGCCGGTGGGCAGGTGTTGGTGCTGACTCCGGAGATTGCCCTCGCTTCGCGCCTGGCGTTTTTGGCCCGGGCCCGGTTTGGGGAGCGGGTGGCGTTGTTACACTCGTCCCTCAGCACCGGTGAGCGCAACGACGAGTGGCGAAGGGTGGCGGACGGGAGCGCCGGGCTGGTAATCGGTACCCGCTCGGCGGTATTTGCGCCGCTTCCCCGCCCCGGCCTGATCGTGGTGGACGAGGAGCACGACGGCGCTTACAAGCAGGAGGAGTCGCCCCGCTACCACGCTCGCGATGTGGCGCTGATGCGTGGGCGGGAGCAGGGGGTTCCGGTGCTTCTGGGTTCGGCCACCCCGTCCATGGAGTCGTTTCAGGCGGCCCAAGGGGGACGGTACCGGTATTTGACCCTTCCGGACCGGGTTCGGGAGCGGACCCTGCCGACCGTATCGGTGGTGGATTTGCGCGAGGAACGGCCGGTCCTGCCGCGGGGCAGCATTACAATGCCCCTGGCGGACGCCTTGCGCAATACCCTGGAGCGCGGCGAGCAGGCCATGCTGCTGCTCAACCGGCGGGGCTATTCACCGCTGATTCTGTGTCCCTCCTGCGGGCACACCTGGCAGTGTCCACATTGCCGCGTGGCATTCACGTTTCACCGCGAGGCACGTGCCCTGCACTGCCACTATTGTGATACTCGACAGGCGGCTCCGTCCGCCTGCGGGGAATGTGGCGACCGGTTGCTGGTTCCGGTCGGGGTCGGCACCGAAGGGCTGCTGGAGGAACTGGCCGAACTGTTCCCGGAGGCACGCATCGGCCGCATGGACCGGGATACCACGCGCACCAAGGATGCCCACCTGAAAATCCTTTCCGAAATGGAATCGGGCCGGGTGGATGTACTGGTTGGCACCCAGATGATCGCCAAGGGCCACGATCTGCCAGGAGTGACCCTAGTGGGGGTGGTGTGTGCCGATCAGGGAATTCACGTGCCCGATTTTCGTGCCGCCGAGGGGGTGTTTGCGTTGCTTGCCCAGGTGGCGGGGCGCGCCGGGCGTGGCGAAAAACCGGGCCGGGTGGTGTTGCAGACGTACAGCCCGGAGCACCCGGCGGTGCAACATGCGGTGATGCACGATTACGTCGCGTTCGCGGCGGACGAGCTGGCCCTGCGCGGGTTGACCGGGTTTCCCCCTGCCGGGCGGGTGGTGCGCCTGTTATTGCGTGATCGCTCCGAAAAACGTCTGGATGCCGCCTGTGCCAAGCTGGTTGGCTGGTTGAATGTGCGTCCTGCCGGAGGGGCTCAGGTGTTGGGTCCCGGTCCGGCGCCCATGGCGGTACTGCGGGACGAATTTCGCGCTCACCTGCTGGTCAAGGGGGAGCGGGTCGGTCCGGTACGGCAGACCGTGCGTTGGCTGCTGGACCGGTTGGAGGAAGATTCCCTGTGCCGCAATCTACGGGTGGACGTGGACGTGGACCCGCAGACGTTGATGTGATGGGAGGGCGGCGCCGACGGGCACGCTATTCGGGGGATCAGGCCGGGCTGTGGGCCAAGGGCACCAACTTGGACACGCCGCCCTTCTGCCCCGCCCATACCACGTTGTCCGCATCCACCACCACCGTGTAGACGTCCTCCCCGAGCAGCCCGCGTTCCCGGTTATAGATGTCCCACCGGTTTCCATCATAACGGGTCAAGCCGTGGTTGGTGCCAAACCAGTAGGCGCCATCGGGCCCCTGAGCGATAGCATATACCACGTTGCCCGCCAGGCCGTCGGCCTGGGTGAGATGGCTGAACTGCTTACCGTCATAGCGGGATACGCCGCCGCCCCAGGTGCCGATCCACAGCGTCTGCTGCGGGTCCATGTGCAGTGAAAAAACGTAGTTGGCGTTGTAGGTTTCACCGCCGGCGTCGTCCAGGGTGGTCAGATCGTGCGAATGGGAACTCTCCTCGCCGGGGCGCACCGAACCAAAACCGCTTTTTGGGCTGCGGGCCAGGGCGCCGGGGTTGGGCGCACCCAGCCCATCGGGATGCCGCCAGGTGGTCCACTGGCCGTCCTTGAGGCGGGACAGTCCCCCTTCGGTGCCGAACCAGAGCGCACCGTCCCGCCCCTGCTGAATGGCGTAGACCCACGGATTGGCCAAGCCGTCCTCCGTGTTGTAGGTGGTCCAGGACGATTTGTCGTCAGGAGTCCCGGTAATGCGGTTGACTCCGTCCCACGTGGCCAGCCAGGTGGTTCCGCCGCTGAACAGCACGTCGTACACCCACAGGTCGGCCAGTCCGTGCTTGGGCAGGTAGTTTTTCATCTGCCCGTCCCGCCACAGTGACAGGCCACCGCCGTTGGTTCCCATCCACAGGGTGCCTTGGGCATCTGGGCGTACGATAAAGGCGTAGTTGTTGCGCATGCCGTCGTCGCGGGTGAAGGTGCGCTCCATGTTGCCGTTGGTGCGGTCCACCACCAGGACGCCGGTGGAGGTGCCTACATAGAGTTGCCTGTCCTCCACGTGCAGGCTGCGCACGTAGGCGGTGGGGCCCACCTCGAACTGCTCGGCTACCGCGTGGACCACCGGCGTCGGTGCCGGTTTGGGGGGGGCGGCCTGTTGCGCCGGACCGGAATTGGAAGAGCAGGAAACCAGCGCGGCCAACAGGGCGAAAGTGACCATCAGCCGCGTGGCGCGGCCGCTGATATCCCCCCCCGTCATGGGTGTCTGGCGCGGGTTATTTGGGTTTGGAGTGACAGCGGGCACAGTCGTACAGAGGGAAGGCCACCTTGCCGTGGCAACGGCCGCAGTATTCCCCTTCGAGGATTTTGGCCATGGTAACCGGGTTACTGCCCTGCTGCATCTTGAAGATATCCGGATGGCAGTTGCGGCAGTCCAGCCACTCGGTGTGGGGCTTGTGGGGGTAAACCACGTCCGGCAAATCGCCCTTGACCTCGAACACCACGTCGAAGTCGATGGGCTGCATTTCGATCTCCCCCTCGTTGATTGATCCAAACGGGGTGATGGTGCCCCCTTGAAGCGCCTGTACCCAGTCCACATACCCAAGGGCGGTCTTGGGCATGAACTCGATGGCAATGGGGTGTTCCTCCGTGTCCGGGGGAATGGGCACGTTGAACTGGGCCACCGGCTCCACCGCGCGGGCGGTGCAGGCGGCGATGGCCACGGCGCCAACCAGCAGCACCGGCCACAGGATGCGCAGCAGGCGACTCATCGGGGCAGCACGTTAATCTTGCCGGTCATGCGGTTATGGATAAAGCAAAAGTAGGGATAGCTTCCGGCCACCGTGAAGGTGTGGCTTATATCGCTATCAACCAGCAGATCCACGGGTTCTATTTCCATTCGCCCGGAGGCATCCGCCCCCGGGATGCTGGCGAACAGGTGCACGATGCCGCTGCCATTTTTCCATACCACGGTATCCCCTTCGTAGATGGTGAGTTCACGGGGGACGAACATGTAGGCTCCCTCGGGAACCATCACTTCGTAGATCTGTGGCTCGGCGGGTGCAGGGGGGGCGGCCATGGGCTCCCGCGGCTCCTCGAACGGCACCGGCTCGGTGGGAGGCAGGGACAGCTCCGGCTCGGGAGCCGCTTCCATCGGGGTGGTCTCCACCGGCTCCGACTGGGGCTCGGCGACCGGGGACGTTTCCACCATCGGAGCGGTTTCGGCGGCCGGGGTGGTTTCCTCCTCATCGTCGCCAATTCCAATCCAGCCGCCGACTGCGCCGACACCCTTGCCGAGGGTACTGCAGCCGGTGAGCCAAACTGAAAACAGCGCCACCAGGGTCAGGGTGGCCGGAAACTTCAACTGCGTCATGCCGTTGTCCGGGTAAAGAGAGGTTGCGGAAAACAATTGGCGGCAGTTTGCATCGGTGGATGAGAAAAAGTCAATGCACCGGGCCTTGTGCAGCGCGCGGGGGGAGCGGAAAAGCGGCACCGCAGTATGGGAAAAATCCTGCCTTGCCAGAGGTTGACCGGCCTCCGGGGGGGGTGTTACTTTATATACGACCCTTTTGGTCGGCGACCATTCTGATCGGGAGTAACGCGGCGCTGCATGCCGGAATCCTGAGAGATGATGACGATTACCAGATTGAGATCAACGTGCTGAAACTGACCAAGAAAACCGACTATGCGCTGATGGCCTTGCACCACATGGGGTTTCTGGCCGATGAGCGCCTGGTGAATGCCAAGGAGATTGCCGAGATCTATCAGATTCCGGTGGAAATGATGGCGAAGATCCTGCAGACCCTGTCCCGCGAGGGGCTGATTGTCAGTGAGAATGGGCCCAAGGGGGGGTACGCCTTGTCCCGGTTGCCCAAGGACATTTCGGTGGCCGAGGTGATTGAGGTGATTGAGGGGCCGATCGGCATCGCCGATTGTGTGCAGGATGCGGTTACCCCGTGCCTTCAGGCGGACACCTGTACCATTCGTACGCCGGTGGCCCATATCCAGGCGCGGATCAGTGCGCTGCTGACCGGAATGAGCGTGGCCGAAGTGCATGCCATGTCGGCGGTGCCGGCCGTTTCGATGATTGAGCCGGGGTAACCCGGAAGACATAACCAAAGCAAGCTGGGATAAGAATATGAGTGTCAAGATACCAATCTATATGGATTATCAATCCACCACGCCGGTGGATCCGCGGGTGCTGGAGGCGATGCTGCCGTATTTCACCGAGGTGTTTGGCCATCCGGCCAGCCGCAACCACAGCTTCGGCTGGGACGCGGAGCAGGCGGTGGATGTTGCCCGCGAGCAGGTGGCCAAGCTGATCGGAGCTACCGCCAAGGAGGTGATTTTCACCAGTGGAGGTACCGAGGCGATCAATCTTGCCATTCGTGGCGTGGCCGAGATGTACGGGGAAAAAGGGCGTCATATGGTGGTGGCCGTGACCGACAGCCGTCCGGTGCACGACGTGGTCAAGCGGCTGGTGCGCGAGCATCAGTATGAAGTGACCGAGGTGCCGGTGGACAAGGAGGGGCGAGTTTCCGCAGACGCGGTGAAGGCGGCGCTCCGCCCGGACACCATTCTGATTTCCGTGATGATGGCCAATAATGAGATTGGCACCGTGCAGGATATGGTGGCGATTGGAAAGGTGGCCAAGGAAGCTGGAGTGCTGTTGTTTTCCGATGCCACCGAGGCGGTGGGCAAAGTGCCGGTCGATGTGCAGGAAATGGGCATTGACCTGCTGGCGGTCACCGCCCACAAGATGTATGGCCCCAAGGGCGTGGGTGCCCTGTACGTGCGTCGCCGCAACCCGCGGGTGCGGCTTTCAGCCCAGATCGACGGCGGCGGTCATGAGCGTGGAATGCGCTCTGGCACTCTGAACGTTCCGGGCGTCGTCGGCATGGGCAAGGCCGCTGAATTGTGCATGCAGGAGATGCCGGAGGAGAGCGCTCGCATGGGTGTTCTGCGCGACCATCTGGAGAACGGCATACTGGCTGGGCTGGACGAGGTGCAGGTGAACGGCAGCCGCGAGCATCGCCTACCCCACAACTTGAACATCAGTTTTGCCTATGTGGAAGGCGAGTCCATGTTGATGGGCCTGAAGGAGATTGCCCTGGCCTCGGGTTCCGCCTGTACCACCGCGACCCTGGAGCCGTCCTATGTGATTCGAGCACTGGGGGTGTCGGAGGAGTTGGCGCATTCGTCGCTGCGCTTTTCCATCGGGCGCTTCACCACCGAGGAGGAGGTGGAGTATGTGATCGGCCGCGTGGTGGAAACCATCCAGCGGCTCAGGGAGATGTCACCCCTGTACGAAATGGCGAAAGAGGGAGTTGATCTCAGTCAGGTGCAATGGTCGGCCCACTGACGGGCCGCGAATATATTCCCGCTCCGCGGGGAAGGCAAGGGAGAAGAGAAAATGGCTTACAGTGACCAGGTTCTGGACCACTACAATAACCCGCGCAACATGGGCTCGTTCGGCAAGGACGAGGAAGGCGTGGGAACCGGCATCGTGGGCGCCCCCGAGTGTGGCGACGTGATGAAACTGCAGGTGAAGATCAATGAGGACGGGATCATTGAGGATGCCAGATTCAAGACCTTCGGGTGTGGTTCGGCCATCGCCAGTTCGTCCTTGGCCACCGAGTGGCTGAAGGGGCGCACCGTTGACGAGGCGATGGCGATCAAGAACACCGATATCGTTGAGGAACTGAACCTTCCGCCGGTGAAGATTCACTGCTCGGTGCTGGCCGAGGACGCCATCAAGGCGGCGGTGGGTGATTATGTGAAAAAAAGCGGTAAGGAGTCTGCCTCCGGCGGCTCTGGCGCGGCCTGAAGCGGATATCGAGACCTATGGCAAAGGTAACTTTTTTGCCCTCCGGGGTAACCTGTGAGGTCGATCCGGCCGATTATCCATATGGTGACCACGGGCTTCCCGGAAGCCTGCTGGATATCGCCATCCGCAACCATGTGAGCTTGGCCCACAATTGTGGCGGCGTGTGCGCTTGCACCACCTGTCATGTGGTGGTCAAGAACGGTGAGGAGTTCCTGTCCGAAATGGATGAGGACGAAGAGGACCGGCTGGACCGTGCCGCGGGTCTCACCCTGCAATCGCGTCTGGCCTGTCAGGCGGTGGTGGAGGGGAGCGGTGACGTGGTGGTTCACGTCATGATGACCCAGGAAGAATCAGGAGGACACTGACCATGGCTGGATTGAACTGGAACAGCGCCGAAGACATCGCGCTTGAACTGATTCAGCGTTACCCAGACAAGGATCCCTTGAGCCTGCGTTTTACCGATCTGCACGAGATGGTGGTCGGGCTGCCGGACTTTGCCGACGACCCCAAGAAATCCAGTGAGGGCATTCTGGAGCAGATTCAGATGACCTGGTATGACGAATTCGAGGGGATGCAGGGGGATATGTAGCCCAACCGCCGGGAATAGGCCACTAATTCCCGCTAACGCCGCCGGGGGAGGGCTTGGGCCATCCTACCGGCGGCGTTGTGTTTCCTGCCACTCAATGATCGTGCCGCCGTCACCGACCAGGCGCATTCCATTGCCGTTGGCCTTGATTCCCCACAGGCTTTGCCCGGTAAACGGCACGGTTTCGATCTGCTCGCCGGTGATTTTCAGAATGGTGCCGAAGTCGCCCGCGGTCCACGTAGCCCCCTGAGGCCCGTCCGCCACCGCCATCAACGACAGCCCACCCTGGCCCAGTCGCCTCCAGGAGTCCCCTGACCACCGGTATATCACTCCCAGAGCGCCCACGGTCACGCCGCTGTCGGATATGGCGGCCAGTTCCTCCCCCCCCGGGGTCGGAGCCCTGGACCATTGGCCATTCAGGTAGTGATAGGCGATACCCTCCTCACCCACCACCCAAAAATCGTTCGGGGAGGCTCCGCCGATACCGTTCAGGGTGCCCTGAATCCGTTCCTGCATGGGCCACCAGCCGTCGCCGTTCCATGCCATCACCAGCCCTTCGCTGCCCACCGCCACGGCCGCATGGCCCCACGTGCGAATGGCCTTCACAACGCCGACGCGCGGCGGCGGAACCGACTTCCAGCCCGCCGTATCTCCCACCCATACCCCATCGGGGCCGGCTACCAGGGCGCGTCCATCGGCCAGGGCGCCCAGCGCCATCAGGTGCCCCACCGGCCCTGACGGTCCGGGGGCTACCGGCGTCCAGCCGGCCCGGTCGGAATGCAGGATGGTGGCGTTCAAGCCCACCGCCCAGTCGCCATCCGTGGCGAGCAGGTCGGAATGGGTTCCCTTGATCACCGGCAGAATTCCCTTTTCAAAGGTTCCGGACAAAATCGTTCCATTGTCCCCCACCAGCGTGGCGACGCGCTTTTTCCGCTCGCTCCATCCACCCCGGATTGCCTGACCGGTGCCGGACGCCGCTCGTACCCAGAATGCGCCATTGTGGTGGAACAGGGTGCCGTCGTCTCCCGCCACCCACACGTCGTCGTTAGCGGTGCCCCACACCCAGCGCAGCAGCGCGTTGGTGTCCGGCTTGTCGGTGCGCCAGGTGTCCCCCATTTTGCGCACTACGGTGCCGCCATCGCCCACAATGTATACGTTGTCCGGCCCGGTTCCCCACACGGACACGAAGTGCGCCTGCACCCCCACGTCCACCGGCTGCCAGCGGGAGCCGTCGTAATGAACGACGACTCCGCGCCCCCCGACCGCCCACACGTCGGTGGCGCTGGAACCCCACACGCCAAAAAACAGGTTGTCGGTGCCGCTCTCCTGCCGCATCCAGCATTTTCCGTCCCAGTGAAAGATCACCCCCCGGTCCCCCACCGTAAACACGTCGTTCGGGGCGGAGCCCCAGATGCCGTTGAAGTCGTTGCTCACCCCGGTGGGCTGATCCCACCACAGGCGGCCGTCGAAGTAGAGCACGCGGCCGTTGTAGCCGGTGACAAATACATGTGTATCGTCTGCAGCCCATGCCCCGGACAGATAATCCGTGACCCCGGTGTTGACTGATTCCCAGGTGCGTCCCTTTTTTTGCAGGATGCGTCCCTTGTCGCCCACTGCCCAAATGGTTTTTGCGCCGCCGGTCACCCCCAGCAGGTGGTCTCCCTGGGGCAGGGGGTTTTTCCAGGTGAACGCCTCCGGGTCGGCCTTCAGCAGCGGCAGTGGGGAAGGTGCGCAAACGCCCACCGGCATGGTGAGTACCGGGGCCTGTCGTAACGCGGCCTGCCACCCGTCCTGGGCGCCGGCTGGCCCTGAGGTCAATATGCAGGTCAGCAGGGCAAGGGCAAAAAAACCCGTGTGGCGAAGGGCGCGAAACTGGGGGTGGGGCATGGTGGAATCCTTTCCTCGTGTCTGTCGTTTGTATCCCGCCACCCCTCTTCCGGTCAACGGCGGCAAGGGGGCGCCCGCTGGACATTCTGCGCGGAATACGCGATATTTCCAAGGATTCAGACAATTATTTCATGCCCTGTGAGTGGGGGCTGGAAGGAGGTTTTTGTGTCGATTACGATGCGCGCCGCAGTCATCCTGGTGTGTGGTTTGGTAATGTCTGGCGGGATTTTTTCCGTGCCTGCCCATGCCGGACCCAACGCCAAGATTCTTATCGAGCGAAAGGGATGCCTGGTGTGTCACAATTTGAACGGCAAGGGGGGGCGCAAGGGACCTCCCCTTCAGCACGTGGCCGCATGGAGTGATCCGGAGCGGATGCGTGCGTACATCTCTGATCCAAAGGGCATCAATCCGGGCTCCATCATGCCCCCAGCACGCCTAAAGGACGAGGAATTGGACGCGATCGTCGAATATTTGCAATCTTTCAAGGACTCCGCCCAGGCGCCGGAAAACTGGCCCGGGAAAAAATAGGCGGACAGATGGTCTGACGACCACTCGGGAGAGGGATGGACAGTATTGTGGAGGAAGGTGGTGCCACCGGAAAAGGCGCCCCGGCGGCGGTCGACGCTTCACGGCGGAAATTCATGCACCGCATGTACAACCTGGGGCTGGCCCTGTGGGCCGGTGCCGCCATGGGTACCGGTGGCTACGTGGTAGGACGTTACATCTGGCCTCGCCCGGAGGGCAGCACCACCGGTGGCGAGCGCAGTGCCTCGTTTCCGCTGGCGCAGTTGGACGAGCAGCCGATGGTGAAACTGCTGGTGGAGGGGCAGCCGGTGGGGGTGGTGCGCGTAGGGCCAGATGTGTATGCGCTGGGGCTGGTATGCACCCACCTGGGTTGCCTGGTGGGATGGAACCCGGAGGCGCGCCAGATGGTCTGCCCGTGCCACGCCTCGCGCTTTGAAGTAACCGGACAGGTGGCCCAGGGGCCGGCTCCGGCTCCCTTAAAACGTTATGAAGCACGGATCTCCGGCGATACCGTGGTGGTGACTTGACCATGTTTGGCTGGCGAAAAAAAGGAGGCGAGGCAGCCTACCAGGGGGAGAACGTCAAAAGCCTGCTCAACCTGGTCAGCCTATTTACCGGGGCCCTGTATGGCGAACTGGACGAGCGGCTGGACTTCCGGACTGCACTTTCGCGGGCACTCAGAAAGCCGGTACCGGCGCACGTCAATTTCTGGTTCTGTTTCGGTGGCATCACCTTCCTGATTTTTCTGATTCAGGTGGTCACCGGGGTGGGGCTGCTGCTGTATTACCGTCCCACCGTAGAACAGGCATACCACTCGGTGGTGCATATCACCAACAACATTCCGTTCGGGTGGCTGGTGCGCGGGTTTCACCACTGGGGTGCTAATCTGATCATGATCACGGTGATGATTCATGCCTTGCGCGTGTTTCTGTACGGTGCCTACAAGCCGCCGCGGGACTTCAACTGGGTGGTGGGTGTATTGCTCATGTTCGGGCTGCTGGTTTTTGGCTTTTCCGGCTATCTGTTGCCATGGAACGAGTTGTCGTACTGGGCCACCGTGGTGGGGGCTGAAATTCCCGGTGCGATCCCGGTAATCGGTGATGCACTGGCCTATTTCATCAAGGGGGGCGACACCGTCGGGCAATTGGCACTGACCCGCTTTTTCGCCTTCCATGTGGTGATCATGCCGGTGGGGATGGCGGTGTTGCTGTTGATGCACTTCCTGATGATCCGCCGTCTGGGCATCTCGGGTCCGCTTTAAGGAGCACGCCGTGGGTATCCTGCGCATTTCCGACATCATGAGCCGCAACCCGGTCTCCGTATCGCCGGACCTGGATCTGGTGGAAGCCGCGCGCCTGATGAAGCGGATGCACATCCGTTCCCTGCTGGTGAAGGACGGCGGCCGCTTTGTCGGCATCATCACCGGTACCGATCTGGCCAGCCGGGTGCTGGAGGAGGATTTGGACAAGGCGGTGCGGGTGGGCGAGATCATGAGCAGCCCGATGATCACCATCGATCAGGAGGAGCCGATTCACCGTGCCAATGCGGAGATGATCCGCCACCATGTTCGGCATCTGGTGGTGACCGACAACGGAGATCCGGTGGGCGTGGTCTCCGCGCGCGATCTGTTGTTGCCGGAAGAGCAGGTGCCCGGTTCCATCCCGTTCTGGCCGCATCACCTGCTCAAGGAGGTGGTGGCGGCGTTTCTGATGATCGGGCTGATGGTGGCGCTGGTGTGGGTCAGTCCCGCACCCATGCTTCCCCAAGCCGACCCGTTCCTCACCCCGGAACATATCAAGCCGGAATGGTATTTCCTGGCTGCCTACCAGTTTCTCAAGTTTGCCGAGGTGTTCCGCCCGCTTGGTGAATGGGCCCCCAAACTGCTGGGGGTGGGGTTGATGGGTGTGGTGGCGTTCCTGTTGCTGTTTTTTCCGTTTTTTGACCTGAATCCCGATCGCGACCCCCGGCGCCGTCCCATTGCCATCACCGTGGGAGTGGGGTGCACGCTGGCCTTCGTGGCATTCACCGTATGGGGGTACTACAGTTGATCCGGTTCCTATTGCCCTTGCTGCTTGTGTTGGCCGGTCCAGCCACCGCCCTTGCGGATGCGGATACCGGCCGGAACCTGTTTGAGGAGCGGGGCTGCCGCAATTGTCATACCTTGCACGGCAAGGGAGGCAAGGTCGGCCCGGATTTGAGTGCTGCCGGCGCGGTTGCTGGACATGACCGGTCCTGGCACGTACGTCATCTGCTGGCCCCGTCCGAGGTGTCCCCCGGTTCGTTCATGCCACCAATCAAGGACGTGGATGACGTCGAGCATCTGGCCGATTTTCTGATCACCCTCAAAGGTACGGCCGGGGCCGCTCCCGAACCGCCCCCTTTGGGGACGTCGGTGCAGCCCAACCTTCATCCCGGCGACGTGGTGATAACGGATGCGTTGCCCGCCGCCGGGCCCCCCGCGCCGGAATCGGCCAAGCCCAAGCCCGTGGCGGCCACCCCCGTGTCACGTGGCGATGCCGCGCGTGGGCAAGAGTTGTTTGAGGGCAGTGGTTGTCGCAGCTGCCATCAACTGAATGGCGACGGGGGACAGGTGGGTCCCGATTTGACTGATGCCGGGTTGGTGTCCGGGCACGACGAAGCCTGGCACGTCCGTCACCTACGGGCTCCCGCCGAGGTTTCTCCCGGTTCGTTCATGCCGCCCGTTGCGGATGAACAGGACGCCATGGATCTGGCTGCGTTTCTCATCACCCTGAAGGGCACCGGGGCGACCGGCACCCCACGACTGAAGCCCAAGCCGGTCTCAATGCAACCGGACCCCGCATCAAAGGCGGTGTTCAATGCGCCGAGGCCGCCGTCCCCACAGGACGCGCAGGCCGTGGTCCGGGGCCAGTCGGTGTATGCCGCCAAGGGGTGTTCCGGGTGTCATACGGTGCGTGGCATCGGCGGCTCCCTGGGTCCGGACCTTACCTTTGAGGGTGAGGTGGCGGAGCATACTGGTGATTGGCACCGGGATCATCTGCGCCGCCCTTCGTCTGTTACCCCGGGATCGACCATGCCGCCGTTTCAGATGGAAGATGGGGAGATGAGCGATCTGGTTGCCTACCTGCTCAGTTTGCGCCATCTGGCGGCCGATCGTACCCTGACCGCGGAGATGTCCGGGCGTTTTATTGCCCTGGGTACCCGGCTGGCCGTTCTTCAGGAGCGGGTGGAGCACGCCCGCCACGGAGGACGAAATGTGGACGACCTGTCCGTGCGTCTGTCCGAAGCATGGACGGAAATCGGCGCGGTGGAGGAGATGATGCGCCGCCAGGAAGTGACTGGGGCGGATCAGAAAATCGTCGCAGCCGAGGAGTCCGCTACCGGGCTGGAGTTGGTGCTCACCGAATTTGAGCAGCAACTGCGGGACCGGACCCGCTTTGTAATGGGTTCCCTGGGGGCGCTGCTGGTAGTGTGTGTACTGTTGTTGGGCAAGATTCGTCTGCTCAACCGGGAGTGGTGGATGGAGCAGGAGGCAGAAGGCGGCTACGCCTGGCGGCGTCCCGCGCTGGAAGCGGCTGAAGCGGAGAAGGACTCGTGACCCGGCCGGAAGACACGTCGGAGCGGCGCCGACGGGCGCGCCATTTTGCCATCTCTTGGCTGGTGGCCGTGCTGATGCTGGTGATGTTGGCGGTAACCTTTGGCTTTGGAGCCCTGCTTCTTGGCTACGTGGCCCGCATTGCCAATAATTCGGAACTGGCGTTCCAGTCCGTCTGGCACGTATGGGTGGCGGTGCCGCTGGGCCTGCTCGTTTGCGGCGGAAGCCTGTGGTTGTTCGGCTACGGGGTGCTGATCCTGAGTCGGGTGCTTACCGCCTCGCGCAGGCTGGTGAAAGAAAGGGCTTAGCGGCCTTGCCGGATCACGGTTCGGGTTTTCCTCAGTGCCCGGACATTACCACGACGAACATGATCACCAGTGCCGCGGTGAGGATCGTTAACAGGTGGTCGGCAAGCGAATTGTAGCGAAACAGGCGGCTCATTGGACTCTCCAGATCAAGTGGATTGACGTGCCCATTGTGACACATTCGGGCGCGTTTCAGTCAGCGCCGGTGGGAACCGGTTCGATGCCGTACTCCTTGACCTTGTTGAGCAGAGTCTTATAGCTGACCCCCAGTATCTCGGACGCTCGGCTTTTATTGCCGCCAGTCTTGTCCATGACCTGGCGGATGTAAAGAGACTCGTAGTGGCGCAAGGCATGGGCCGCCACCTGATGCAGAGTGCCGTGCATGGGAATACCGGTTTCTTCTGCGGCGGCGATGTCGGCCTGGACCGACGGAACCGCCGCTCCCACCATCGGGCTGTCGGACCCGACGTCAACCCGCTCAATCCGGCCATTGACCGCCAGAATCACGGCGCGTTCCATGCTGTTCTGTAACTCACGGACGTTCCCCGGCCAAGCGTAATCCATCAGGGTGGCCATGGCCTCGGGGGAGAGGCCGCGCACGTCCCGGCCCAATTCGCGAGCATACCGTTTTACAAAATGGTCCGCCAACAGGGCAATGTCTTCCCTCCGTTCGCGGAGGGGCGGAATGCGCACCGGAAAGGTGCAGAGCCGATAATAGAGGTCCTGACGAAAGGTTCCTCGTTCGATCAGGCGGGGCAGATCCTGATGGGTGGCGGCCACCACGCGGACATCCAGCGGCACCGGTTTTTCGCCGCCCACGCGGTACAACTCGCCGTCCTGCAGGACGCGCAACAGTTTGGCCTGAAGGTTCAGGTCCATATCGCCGATTTCGTCAAGGAAAATTGTACCTCCCCGGGCCAACTCAAATCGTCCGATGTGGCGTTGATCGGCGCCGGTGAAGGCCCCTCTTTCGTGACCGAAAAACTCCGATTCCAGAAGCTGCTCCGGGATCGCCGCGCAATTGACCGCCACAAACGGCCCCTTGGCACGCGGGCTGTGATCGTGGACCAGGCGGGCAAACAGCTCCTTGCCGGTGCCCGATTCACCATTCAGCAATACCGTGGTGTCACCCGCGGCCACGCGGATCGACTGGTCCACTGCGGCCCTCAACCCGGCACTTTCACCGATCATGGTTTGCTCGGAATAGTTTTTTGCGGATTCCTTGAGGATTTGATTCTCGGTTTGCAGGCGCCGGTTATCCAGGGCCTTCTTGAGCACCAGCATAAGGTGGTCGGGGTCGAACGGCTTGGTGATGAAGTCGAACGCACCTTTGCGCATGGCATCTACCGCCACTTCGATGCTTCCGAACGCGGTCATGACCACCACCGGCAGGTCGGTGGAGATTTCATGGGCTGCCTGGAGCACCTCAATGCCGTCCCTTCCGGGAAGTTTTAAATCCGTAAGCACCAGATCCCAGGGGCGTGCTCCCAGTTCACGAATAGCGGCATCCCCGTCGGCCACCGGCTGCACGTTGTATCCTTCGCGCAACAGGGCGCGGGTGAGCATGTCGCGCATGCCGTCCTTGTCTTCAACCAGCAGAATGTTCATGCCGCCTCCGCTATGGAGATACTGGATGGGGGACCTTCCGCGTATACCGTGGGCAGGCGCAGCAGGAAGGTCGTTCCGCCGCCGGTTGCCGTTTCAACCGAGACTTCACCTCCGTGCGCGGTAACGGTCTTGTGAACGTGGGCGAGGCCCATGCCGGTTCCCTCATCCTTGGTGGTAAAAAATGGCAGAAAGATTTTCCGGCGTACCTCCGGATCGATGCCCGGCCCGTTATCGGTTACGGAAATCTGCAGCATGCGCGGGTGCGTGGTGCCGCGTTGGGTGGAATCAACGGTGATGCTGACGGTTACACGTGGCGGCTCCCCACGGGAGGGAGCGCCTTCTCGGGCTGCCTCGCATCCGTTGCGTACCAGATTTATCAGGCTCTGCCGAAGGTGGGTTTCATCAGCACGCAGCGCGGGCAGCCCCGCGGGAGCCGTCACGCGGATGGGGACACTCATTCCGGCCGCCACCACTTCGGCGGCCCCTTTGATCAGGCCAGCGGCGTCCACCGCGGCGAGGTCCAGGGTATCGCGGCGTGAAAACTCCAGCAGGTCGCGAATCAGGTGCTCCATCTGGCTCAGTTCGCCCATCATCGCTTGGACCACTTCTCCCGCTCCGGAATCGGGGGGTACGTCATGGGCGATCAGCCGCGCGTAGCCCATCATGGCCCCCATGTTGTTGCGAAATTCGTGGGCGATGCCGGCGGACACCTCACCGAGTTGAGCCAGATGTCGGCGCAGGTCTGCGGTTCGTTGCAGCCTTTTCACTTCAGTCAGGTCGGAAAACAGCACTGCAGTCAATTGTCCCTGCGGCGTGTGGATTGCGGAGATGGACATGCCCAGCGTTTTGGGCGCGCCTCGGGTCGGTATCCATTCGAATTCCACCCGAGATGAGTGCTCATTGCCCTCTGTATTGGTGAGTTGAACCGGCAAGTTTCCTTTAAACAATTCCACAAGGGGGCGCCCATCCGCCGACCCGCCCGACCAACCCAGAATGTCCCGTGCGGCGCGGTTGCACGTGACGATCCGGTCATTCGCGTCAACGGTCAATACGCCACTCCCGATTCCCTCCAGAACGGTGGTGTGCACGGCGCGCATGCCGGTCATCTGGACCTCGGCCTGTTGCTTTTCCACGCGGGAAAGCGCCTCCTGCCGCTTTAGTTCCCGCAGGGCGTTGGTGAGCGGCGCGAGCGCCTCGGTGGACGTCAGTGGTCTACGCTCGGCCTGCTGGAGAATGCGCAGGTAGGCGATCAGCAATACCACGATTGAACCGGCGATTAGGATCTGCAGCAGGGTGCCGGTGCCGGCATCGGCCAGCCGCCATTCGACGGAAGCGATCCTAGGGTCCACATGGTTGGCGATGATGGATTCCGCCGCTTCCAGCTTCAATCGCAGATGTACCAGTAATGCCAGCCCGATCAGGAAGGCAAACAGGAACGCCAGGCGGAGTAGCTGAATCACGGCCGGGAAAGCCCTATGTACCAGTCGATCAGCGGCGTTCCCCACAGCAGGCTGACCAAGGCTCCGGCGGAAAGAAACGGCCCGAACGGCACTGCATACTTGCGGCCCTTGCCGTACAAGGCCATCAAGACAAGGCCCACAAGGCTGCCGGTAGTGGCCGCCACCACGGTCGTAAGCAGCACCGCCTGCCAGCCGAGAAATGCACCGATCATAGCGATCAACTTGATGTCGCCTCCACCCATGCCCCCCCGGGAAACGACGGCGATGACCAGAAACAGCCCCCCCCCCAGGACGACGCCGTATACCGCGGGCAGAATACCTACTGGAAGCAAAAATGCAGAAGCGGCCAGCCCGACGACGATTCCGGGCAGGGTGATGCGGTCCGGGAGAATCTGGTGGTGGAGGTCGATCAGGGTTAAGGCCAGCAGGGCCGAGGCCAACGCCAGATAAACGGGCGTTTCCGGCACCAGACCAAAGCGCCATATCAGCACCCCCCACAGGGCACCGTTCGCGGCTTCCACCAGCGGATATTCAATACTGATCGGCTCTTTGCAGTTGCGGCACTTTCCACCCAGCCACAGCCAGCCAAGCAACGGCACATTGTCGTACCAGCGTATGGCTGTCTCGCAGCGCGGGCAGCGCGACGCCGGCGAGACCACCGATTTCCCTTGCGGCAGACGACAGATCACCACGTTCAGAAAACTACCCACCGCAAGCCCGAACAGCACCGCAGCGCCAATCAGGTACCATGTGGGTAGAAGTTGTGCGGCAGAAAGCACGAAAACTCCATTGTTTACAGTGTGTTATGTCGTGCCGCCGGTTGACGTCGTCCCGCCGGACGGCCTATACTCCAAACAATCCCCTGTTTCGCTTCGGACAAATGGCCCAAAGCCGTTAGGGGGATGACACCAATGTACCGTGAACCGGGCGTGATGCAAGCCTGGAGCGGAGAAGCCGGAGAGGGAATATGGGCGGTAGCGCGCGGGTAACGGTGGTTGGGGCAGGAAGTTGGGGTACCGCTCTGGCCTGGGTGCTTGCAGAAAATGGTCACCGTGTAACCCTGTGGTGCCGGGAGGAAGAAACCGCCCACGCAATCAACCGGGAGCGGCGAAATACGCCATACTTGCCCGGAGCCCCGCTTCCGGAAGGAATTTCCGCAACCACCGACCTGGTGGCGGCGGTGCAGTCGGCGCCGGAATTACTGGTGTGGGTGGTCCCCACCCAGTTCACCCGTTCCGTGCTGAGCGGGCTGCGCGAGCATCTGCCGCACGATGTGGCGATTGTTACCGCTTCCAAGGGGATTGAGGTGGACACTCTGCAGTTGGTAAGTGGGGTGTTCGAGGAGTTACTGGGGCCAACCTGCAGGGATCGCCTGGCGGTCCTTTCCGGTCCCAGCTTTGCGCGGGAAGTGGTTCAGGGGGCACCCACGGCGGTGGCGGTCGCCGCTTGGAACCCGTCCGTGGCGGATACCGTGCAGACGTTATTCGCCTCCACCACGTTCCGGGTGTATACCAACAGCGATCCGGTGGGCACCCAGGTGGGGGGCGCGCTCAAAAACGTGGTGGCCATAGCCGCGGGGGCGGTGGAGGGCCTGGGTTATGGTTCCAACACGCAAGCGGTGCTGATTACCCGGGGGCTGGCCGAGATGACCCGGCTGGGAATTTCCATGGGTGCGTCGGCCGAGACCTTTGCCGGGCTTTCCGGCATGGGCGATCTGGTGCTCACCTGTACCGGCGGTTTGTCCCGCAACCGGCAGGTGGGAATTGCCCTTGGCAAGGGAGGAAATCTGGAGCAGATTCTGGGAGAGATGCGCATGGTGGCCGAGGGGGTCAAGACCACCGAAGCGGCGCTACGACTCGCGCGCAAGCAACATGTGGAGATGCCCATTGTGGAGCAGGTGCATCGGGTGTTGTTTGATGGAATGGGAGCAAAAGACGCGCTGACTGCGCTGATGACGCGGCCGCAGAAGTCAGAAGGCGATTTTCTGGCGGATCCGGGCTGAATCTCGGAATTCGGCGTGGGCTCAGGCGCGGTCGCCGAAGCTCAGGGTGAGGGCGTCGCGTATCATGGTGGTGAGCGGTGTGGCCACTCCTTGCCGGTGTCCTTCTCGGGCCAGAAAGCCGTAAAACGGGTCGTTCTCGATTCGTCGGCCGGCCTCCACATCCTGCAACATGGAGGTCTTGAACTCAGTCAGGCCCTTGGTCTGGGCAAAGGTGGTGTCCTCCACCCCTTCCGGCAGTTCTACACCGGTGGCCCGCGCCACCTGGGCCCCTTCCGCGATCAGCCAGCGGATCAGCCAAGCGATGCCCGGACGGGCGATCATCTCGCCCACGGTGGATCCGGTGAGGGCGGATGGGCCGTTGAAGCCCAGGTTCCACAGCATCTTTTTCCACATATCGGCGCGGATATCCGTGCTTTCCTCGATCTTTAATCCGTAGTCGCCCAGATATTTGATGATCTGCCGTACCCGCGGGTCGCTTCCGGTGGGGTAGCGGCCGGCACGGATGAAGCCGGCGGCAGTGTGACGGACCACGCCAGGGGCGGCAACCGAGGCGCCGATGAAGGTGGTGGCGGCAATTACCCGCTCCGGGCCGAGCTGTTCGGCCAGAATTTCCACATTTTCGATGCCGTTTTGCAGGGTCATCACCATACAACTGGGGGGCAGATGGTCTGCCAAATCCTTGGCGGCAGTCTTGGTGTGTACTGCCTTAACGGTGAGCATCACCAGGTCCGGCTCGGCGGCTTCGGAGAGATTTTGTACGGCCTTGACTGACATGGCCAAGTCGCCGTCTACGCTCAGGATGCGCAGTCCGGCCTTTTGCAGGGTGGTCAATTGGGTGCCACGTGCCAAGAACGTCACGTTTGCGCCCATGTCCTGCAGACGGCCGCCAAAATAACCGCCGACGGCACCGGTACCGTAGATCAGCGTATGCATCCAGCCCCTCCCAAAGGCGAACCGGCGGCGGGGCATCCCTGCCCCGTCGGCTCTCCGGGTCGCGAATCAATGGCTCAGTCCGCCGCATCATGCGTGGGCAGGTGAGCCTGCCCGGCCTCTTTCCGGCCCGGACCAATGAATTCCATATCGGTGGAATTGTCGTTTCTTACAAGTTTTTCCGCAAGCGTATGGTAACCCGGTGTGGTGGTCGAGAGAGGTGGCCCCGGAAATCTGAACAACTGGGATAAGTGGATTTCCTGCTCAGTTGGGGCATGATGATGCCCCCTCAAGAAGGAGCGAGACATGAGCAGGAGACCACGTCGA
>Ga0224496_10000220_pt1 | contig 41770 bp, 45 predicted proteins | sample SF_Jul11_sed_USG_2_FD_168127 | JGI IMG/M metagenome (GOLD analysis project Ga0224496, IMG submission 168127) | Sediment microbial communities from San Francisco Bay, California, United States - SF_Jul11_sed_USGS_8_1 | ecosystem: Environmental > Aquatic > Marine > Sediment | place: USA...
TATCAAGTAGAATACGAATCATTCTAGAATGTTTCATGAGATAAGAAATGAGTCATGCCAAATGGATCCAGATGATGTCATTTGATCTACAGAATAATCAAAATCTGATGGTTTCTACACGGCCACTTTTTACTTGTTTTATTGATATTTTGTAAATATGATTTTTTGCATGTTTGAGTCTAGTCAATATAGAATATTAACATAAAACATGAATTTTATTGCTTTAAAATATTTAAAAAATAATAAAATTTGGAAAATACTTGACTAATCATTCCTCCTAGTAATCGATCTAGGTTACACACTATAAATCTCACAGTAAAAATAATTTCTGTGCTTGTCTAAAACGTCAAATTAAGTTAACACTGTTTTAATTATTATATTACTGATAGGTCTACTCATGACCAATTTAATAAAGGAAACGATGTTTAAAGAAATTACCGATCTTGAACAGATAATGTACTTTAAACAAGAACTAGAGGGCAATAGCGATTAACAAGCAATCATACACTTATTTTAAAAATTAAGTTCTAGATTTTACCAACTACAGCAGTTGCATGTTAATACAATTATTTACACTTGATATTTCTATTTTTAAAAACACAGTCCTTGGAAGTAGTGAAATACACTAGTTTTACGATCATATGTTCCATACGATTTTTTATGTCCATGTACTATTCGTATTATTTATTGATATCGGCTATGGTTGATCTTTGATGTGTGAACTGTTGCACAATTTTGCCAATTCAAATCCCTCCATTCCACGTGAAGAATCTGGAAAATTTTTTACATATGTTTTGTAATGACTTAATGCGCTATCACAAGTTTTTGTTCGTACAAGTATCTTTCCTTTTTCATGCCATGCCTTTTCCTCATTGGGTTTTAACTCAATTATTTTAGAATAAATTATCTTTGCTTCTTCTAAATCTCCATCATCGATATGGTCCTGAGCTACATCATACAGCGTTTTAATTCTATCTTCTAAACTCTTTGGAAGTAGAGGTATTGTTATTATTCCTATTATTATTGTTGTTATTCCAATAATGAGATATATTGCCAATTTCTTGTTTATTGTTACATTGTTAGTTGGAATGGCAACGTCATCATAACCGCCCATAATTTATTATTTAGTTATTTTAGGAAAATAAAGATTGTTCTTAATAGATCAGGCTGTTCATTTTAACCAAATTTGAACTAAGATATTTCAGTTTACAATAATATCATTTAAACTAAAAAACTTAAAAGAATCAAATATCATATTTACACAAGGTTTCTGCAATAAACGGCTCAGAATTATATTTCCCTACATGTAAAGTTAGAATCCCACCTCCCGCATTTTAATCAAATGTTTTCTAATTTTTTCTTAATGTTTTTTAAAAGAATACTATTTACTATTTCACCTGAAATTTTTCCTCTCAATTCCTTCATAACAATTCCCATTAATGGTCCAATTGCCCGTTCTTTTTGATTTTTCACTATTTCTTGATTTCTTTCAATTATATCTATAATGATTTCTTCGACTTTTACTTTATCAATAGTTTCAATTGACGCATTTTTCAATGCTTCATCAATTGTTTGGGACTTGCCAGACATGATATTCTCATAGATTATCTCAATTGATTCTTTTGCGATTTTTTCTTCTGCTAATAGTTGAAATGATTTCATGATGTTCTCTTCTGTTAATAATTTAGAATTTAGACCATTTCTCTCTAAGTTAGTAATTGTAGAACATAAAATTGATGCAACAAAAGTAGGATTGATTTTAATTTTTTCAACAATTTTTTCAAATAATTCAATATAACGTGAATCAAAAATTTGCTCAGAAAGCTGAAAATTCAATTCATATTTTTTTTGTAATTCTAACAGTGATTCATCCCATGATTTTGGAATATTTTTCCTAGCATTTTCTAATTCTTGATTTGTAACCGAGATTGGTGGAATGTCTGTTTCAGGATACATTCTTGATGCACCTGGACGTGGTCTTAAGAATACTGTTTCACCTGTATGTGTAGCTAATCTCGTTTCTGCAGGAACGCCTTTTCTAGCTTCTTCTAATCTATTGATTATTGAGTTTATTGCAAAATTAATTATTGCAGAGGGGGCTGCAATAATTAAAAATGCATCATTTTGATTAACTTTTAAAATATTTTTTACAATTAAAATATCATCTTCTTCAATACCATAATTTGGTAGTTCATCAGAATGAAAAACTCCCCCAATACCATAAAATTTTACTAATTGTCCTATCTCTTTTCCTAATCTAATTCCTTCAAACGGTGTATATCCAAACATTCCAGAAAAATTTTCAATTTTTATTACTTTGATAATTGAATTATCTTTTAATGCCTTTTGAATTATTTTAGATTTACAATTTTTCCAATTTTCTGTGATGTCAAAAATATCTCTATTTTTTGAAATTTCTTTAAAATCTGAATTCCTTAATTTTTCAGCAATTTTTACTAATCCAAACTGTCTTTTGGCCTCAAATTCTACTACTTTTTCTAATTGATCTAATTGTTGAACTCCTTTTACTTCCACTACTCCTCCTCCATCTTTTATTGAAACATTGACATCTTGTCGAATTGATCCAATTCCTCTGATTACTTTTTTTGTACTTCGTAGTAGTCTACCTAATGATAATGCAATTTTTTTAATTTTTTTAGGATCTCCTTCTACAGGATCTAATGCAATCTCTAAAAGAGGAATACCAAGACGATCTAAACTATATTCTCTAATATTTCCTTTATCTCCGAGAAGTTTAGCTGCATCTTCTTCAAGACAAATTGATTGTACACCTATCTTCTCACCGTCAACCTCAATTTGTCCTCCCTGTGAAATCAGCATAGTTCGTTGAAATCCTGTTGTGTTTGAACCATCAATCACTGTTTTTCTCATTGGATAAATTTCATTAAAAATTTTGGAATTTAGTGATGTTGCAATTACAAGTGCAAGATCTTTTGCATCGTTATCTAAGTTATGAGGTGGCTCTTCATCTTGTTCAACTAAACAACTACTTTCTGAATTTGCATAATAAACTATTGTTTTTGATTTTGATTTTTCAAATAATGCCGCTGGATCATATTCACCCAATTCACTTTTTACCGCACGTAATTTTCTTTGAAATTTAATAGAATATTCATCTGATTCTATTGATCTACAATTACAAAATAATTTTTTGTTTGTTGCTAATTGTTGATGGATTTCTAGTCCTACTTTTAATCCAATACCACTTAAAGAAAATTTTGACACTTTATTCACTCTCCTAATCTGATATCTCTAATGCTATATTTTCAAGCATGAGTTTTTTGACTTCTTCTATATTTTGTGAATTTCCTATTGCCCACATTGTCTTAACTAATGCTACTTCTGGGATCATATTTTCTAATGGAACTATGCCTAAATTAAGTAAATCCCGACCACTTTCATAAACTGTCATTCTAACTCTACCATCAATACATTGAGAAGTCATCCCTAGAAAAATTCCTTTATTCCTTGCTTTTTTCACACTTTCATACATTGTCTTTCCGATATGGCCTAACCCTGTTCCTTCAAAAATTATTCCCTTATACCCCATCTCAATAATTTTTTCTAACAATTCAGGTTCATATCCAGGATGATATTTTACTAATGCAACTTTAGTATCTAATTTAATTCTTGGATGAAATTCGTTTGTTTTAAAAAAATCTTCTTTAATGTTTTTTTGAATTTGATTTTCTGTAATTATGAAGGCAGGTTCATCCCCAATTGTTTTAAATGCACCTCTCTTACTAGTATGATTTTTTCTAACTCTAGTTCCTATGTGACATGCAATCACTTTATCATTCTCATCCTGATGCATGATAATGTAAATCCCATTAGTATTACTTGACGTGATGAATTTTGTTGCACCGATCAAATTTAATGCTGCATCAGATGAGGCACGATCTGAAGATCTTTGAGAACCTACAAGTACAATTGGTATTGAAAATCCCGCTAACGCAAATGACAGAAAAGATGATGTATAATGCATAGTATCTGTACCATGAGCAATTATTATCCCTACATAATCAGATTTAGAATACTCATTAATTTTTTCAGCAATTTGTAACCAATGTTTAGGCATTATGTTTTCAGAATATTCTGAAAATAAAACCTCTGCATCAATATTGGCAATTTTTGCCAGTTCTGGAACTGATGCATTAAGTTCTTGAGCTGATAATACAGGAGTTACTGAACCTGTTCTATAATCCACCTTACTTGCAATTGTGCCTCCAGTCGACAATAGTAAAATTTTTGGCAATCCTTCACTTTTTTTTATCCATTCACTTTTTTCAATTATTTTTTCTGTAACAAGATTTTTCTCAATTTTCTCAATCTCAGCAATTTCTAATCCAATGTTATACCCATTTTTTAATTTTAAAACAATATGTTTGTCATCACTGTGTTCATATCTTGGCATAATTATACCCGAATACGTAATATCTGCAACAATCCTGACATAATCTCCGACTGCAATTCTATTTGCCTTTAGAAATTTTAATGAATTACCCTCGTATCCTCTGTATTCTGACATTTATGAGAATTATGTTTAGTATTTAATTAAAACTACCTGTAATAGGAAGCTACTAATTTTTCACCTAGCTTTAGATCTTTTTGCTCTCTGACTTTTTTCACTGCTTCCTCAAAATGTTTCATAGTAACCTTAGCATCAATTGTAGTTTTTTCAATATCCTTTTCATCTGGATGTGAATCTAAAAATTCATGAATTACAAGAGATACTGCAGTATTTGCGATAGATGCTGTATCTGCACCACTGAGTCCATCAGTTAGATCTGCAATTTTCTCAATATCTACATGCTGAGGATCACTCTTATCATCAATTATTGGAATTTTTGCCGCATTAATTTTCAAGATACTCTTTCTGCTCTCTTTATCCGGAAGTGGAATCTGAATAATTTTGTCAAATCTTCCAGGTCTTAATAATGCAGGATCTATCATGTCTGCTCTATTTGTTGCAGCTAACACAATAACTCCATGCATATTTTCCATTCCATCTAATTCTGTAAGTAATTGACTGACAACTCTTTCAGTAACTGCTGTTTCTCCACCTGCACCTCTTATTGGTGCAATAGAATCTATTTCGTCAAAGAATACAACACATGGTGCAGACTGACGTGCTCTTTTGAAAATCTCTCTGATTCCTCTCTCTGATTCTCCTACCCATTTTGACAAAAGTTCGGGGCCTCTAACAGAAACAAAGTTTGCTTCACTTTGTGTAGCTACTGCTTTTGCAAGTAATGTTTTACCTGTCCCACTTGGTCCATGAAGTAATATTCCTCTTGGCATAGTGTGTCCTAATTTATCATATAGACCAGGATATTTCATAGGCCATTCAACAGCCTCTTGTAGCTCACGTTTAACATCTTCCAATCCTCCAACATCATCCCATTTCACATCTGGATTTTCTATGAAAACTTCTCTCATTCCTGAAGGTGTAACTTCAATCAAAGCTTTGAGAAAATCATCATTATTTACAATTAATTTATCCAAAGTTTCTGGAGGGATTTTCTCTTCTTCTAAATTAAGAATAGGCAATAATCTTCTCAAGCATTTCATTGCAGCCTCTTTGCATAGATATTCCAAGTCTGCACCAACATAACCGTGACTAACTGCTGAAATTTTATCGATATTGACATCGTCAGAAAGAGGCATGTTTCTACTATGAATTGCAAGAATATCCTTTCTGCCTTTCTTATCTGGAACTTTAATCTCAATTTCCCTATCAAATCTCCCCGGTCTTCTAAGTGCGGGATCAATTGCATTTGGTCTATTTGTTGCTGAAATAACAATTACTTTTCCTCTAGCTTCTAGACCATCCATTAATGACAACATTTGAGAAACAACCCTTCTTTCAACTTCACCCGTGACTTCTTCTCTTTTTGGTGCAATAGAATCTATTTCATCAACAAAGATAATTGATGGAGATTTCTCTCTAGCTTCTTTGAAAATTTCTCTTAATCTAGCTTCACTTTCTCCATAAAACTTACTCATAATTTCTGGACCTGAGATACTGATAAAATGCGCATTACTTTCATTGGCTACTGCTTTTGCAAGTAATGTCTTACCTGTTCCAGGAGGTCCATACAATAGAACACCTTTTGGTGCTTCAATTCCTAACTTTTCAAAAATTTCTGGATGTCTTAATGGAAGCTCAATCATTTCTCTAACTTTCTTAATCTCATCAGTTAAACCCCCAATGTCTTCATAGGTTACTTGTGGAACTCCACGTAATGTTTCTCCTTTTTCTGCAATATGGAAAACAGTTTTTTGAGTAACTAAAACAGCATCAGCTGCTGGAGTAACTCCAATAACTTGAAAAGTTAAACGTCCACCAAAATATGGAACCATTACATTATCACCTTTAATCAAAGGAACACTTTCTAGAGCATCTGCAAGATATCTTTCATCAATTGGAGGGATTGCTTCTAATGGCGCAACTACCACTTTTTCTGCAGCAACTGCTTTTATTTTTCTAACAGAAATTGTGTCTCCAATTGCAATTCCTGAGTTATTTCTTCCAAGTCCATCAATTCTGATTATTCCTTTTCCTTCATCAGAAGGATACAATGGAAGACATTTTGCAACTGTTCTTCTTTTTCCTTTAATCTCAATAACATCACCTGTAGAAGCATTTAGAGTATCCATAGAATCATAATCTATCCTCGCTACTCCTCTCCCAACATCTCTAGTATATGCTTCTAGAACTTTGAGAGAAAGACCACTTTGACTCATACAGAAATGCCTCCTGTCTAATTTTTATACCTTTGTGGTAGTTTTCTTAAATTGCAACAGATATCACAAGCTTAAAATCCTCTTTTCGTGGCAAACGATCAACTTGGGAAAAAGACCATTAGTTAGAAGACGTGGCCGTGGAGGAATGCAGTTTAGATCCACATCTACTGGTAAAGTAGGCTCCAAAGCAAATTATCCTCGTTTTTCACTTGCAGAACAACATGAAGGTGAAATTATCGATTTGGTTCACGAACGTGGACGAGAGGCACCATTAGCTAAAATTCGATTTGAAGACGGCTCTGTTTCATACGTTCCAGCAATTCTCGGAGCTAAAGTAGGTGAAATCTTACAATTTGGATTAAAATCAAAGATTGAAAAAGGAAATGTAATTAGTGTTCAAAATATTCCTGATGGTACAATTGTTTGTAATATTGAAAAACATTTTGGAGATGGTGGTTCTATAGTTAAATCTGCAGGTACTAATGCAACCATTTTCTCTCATGGTGATGAGGGAGTTACTGTTAAACTACCCTCTGGCCGATTTACTACACTTAATCCAAAGAATAGAGCCATGATTGGCACTCTTGCAGGTGGCGGAGCCAGTGAACGACACTTTATGAGTGCTGGTAACAAATGGCGCAGTTTTAAAGCTAAAGGAAAAAAATATCCAATTGTCAGAGGTGTTGCTCAAGCAGCATATGTTCATCCACATGGTGGTGGTCGTCATCAACACGTTGGACAAAGCTCAACTGTTTCAAGAGATGCACCTCCTGGTGCAAAGGTAGGAAGTATTGCTGCTAGAAAAACTGGTAGAGCTAGAATTAAAGAAAGAAAGTAGTTTCTTTTTAACCTAAAATTGATAAATGACTCTTGAAATTTATCTTTAATGTCAAAACAACGAATTAGAATTTTTGTAACTGGAAGAGTACAAGGAGTTTTTTTTCGTCAGACATTAAAAGTAAAAGCAAAACAAAATGATGTTTACGGTTGGGTAAAAAATCTGAATGATGGTAGAGTTGAGGCTGTCTTAGAAGGAGATACAGGTAATGTTACTCTACTAATTGAGTGGGCTCATGGTGGACCTGCAAATGCAATTGTTGAAGATGTAGAAATTCAAAATGAAAAATTTACTGGAGAATTTTCAAAATTTGAGGTTACATATTAATGGATTTCATCAAATGCTTCCTTAATTATATTACCAAATTCTAAAATTTTCTGCTTTTTACTTATCTGAATTATTTGTATGGGCTCTTTTCTACTTTTTTGAATTTTAATAATTACTCCTTCTTTTTGAGATTCTATATCTGCAAACCATCTAAAAGTTATTGATTTACAAAAAACAATTCTATGCATTCTAACATCCTCAACTACGTTTTCTCCTAAAGAGAAGCAAAATTTTCTAATGGAATCAAAAAGAGGTAATACTGAATTTGGAATTTGTTTCTTAAAGTCTTCATAATTTCTTTTATTACCAAATGAGATTATTCCTTCCATGATCTTGCAGTTTTAATTTAAATTATAAAGGTAGTAGTTCTGCTGGCTCCAGTCTAGACGAATAGCCCCATTTCAAGGCGTACAAGATCCGCCACGTTGACGAGGAAGCGTGGATGCTCCACCTTAGGATTGCTCCCTCCCGGACCTCATCCCTTTCGATGGTTCGGTCTTAGAAGTTATCCCTTCGAATATTTCTAGTCCTGCAACCACCCGCCTCGGCGTGATTTCATTTCCGCACACCAAGCGGGAATTACCCACTAGAGATTTACCCAACAGTTACTGATCTCTGCATATAGCCGGTTTCAGAACAGGGCACGGCTGGCACCCTAATCCTACCTACTACCATTTTTTATAAAGAAAGTATGTTATATTTGCATTAGGTTTGATTTTCTTTCAGTTTTAAAACCATATTGCAAACTGAGCATATCTTTCCAGTGCATTCAGTTCCACATTTTTCACAAGTAATTTTTTCTTTTGAATTTGAAGTTTTAATAATTTGAGAAATTTTGAGAATTGATTGATACAAATTATTTTTAATTCCACTATGTTTGTTTTCTAGAGAATTTAGAAATTCACGAATTTCTGTTCTTATTCCCTCATTCATGTGTGGACAAGGTTCTGACTGAAATGGAATATCATTTGTAAATGCATAAAACACTATTTCTGATTCATATATCTCACAAAATGGTTTTACCTTTCTTAAAGAATTCAAAGATGTATCAGGATCCATCCACCCAATCTTGGTTGTATCCCCTGAAAGCATATTTATTACAAACGTTTGTAATGTATCATCTAAATTATGTCCAGTTGCAATTACATCTGCTCCAACATCTTTTGCTGCATAATCAATTGCACGTCTTCTTAAAATTCCACAAATTGAACAGGAGGAAGTTCTTTCATTTTCTCTTAATTCTAATGCTTCATTTAGTGTTAATTCGAACAAATCTTTGTACGAATAAACTTTATGTTCAACATTTAATTTACTACAAAAATTCTCTACAATTTCTAATGCCTCATTTCTATATCCTGGGATTCCTTCATCTATTGTAATTGCTATAATTCTAAAATTATGAGTAGATGCCATTTCATGAATAATTTTTAATAATGCCAATGAATCTTTTCCACCCGAAACAGCAACAGCTACTAATTCATTATATTTAATCATGTTATATTTTGAAATTGTCTTAGCAGTTTTTCTAACAATAGAATTTGAGAAACAAGATGAGCATAATTTTTGACCTGAATATTTTCTTGTATATACAGCTGGATTCTGACAACTATCACATATCATGAATTTTTTTGATTTTTTTCATTAATGATTCTTTAGGTAGTTTCATATCGTAAACCATCCAGATTTCAAATATGATAAAGCAATGTTAAGGCCAAATAGGATAAAGGTGAATGCATAAATTCCCCACATTACCACATTTACTGATTTGTTTGATATTTTTTTATCAATAATTGTATGAATGAATTTTCCTCCATCTAAGATTGGTAGAGGAAGCATATTGATAATTCCTATAAAAAATGAAATCATCCATAACCATAACAAAAACATTGAAACATTGGGATCATTCCATTCGATGAAATTCATTAATGGTTTGTACGCAAATGTATTGTCTCTTATAATTCCTATCAGTCCTCTCTCAGGGTCTTCCGGAGATGGAGTTATCTCAATTCCAAACTCTAGTGTTTGACTGTCTCTTAATACTGTAACACTTGCTGTTTCACCTGGATTCAAACTAGGAAAATCAGCTGGACTGAAGATCGGTTTTCCATTAATCGATGTAATGATATCATTTGCAAGTAATCCTGCTTGTTCTGCCCCAGAATTTTCTATGATGGATAGAACCAAAACTCCATCAGGTAATTCAAAAAATGTACTAAGAAGTGGTTCTGGTAGTACCATGGCAAAAAACGGATTTGTTAATAAAATAGCACCTAAAACAAATGCAAAAATTACATTTGATGTTGCCCCTGCTCCAATTACCCTTAACTTTGAAATCTTTTTTGCCTTTTCAAATTCTTCCTCATCTGGTTCCACAAATCCTGCAAACATTGCAATAAATATTGCAAATCCTCCTGTCTTGATCTTTATTTTTTCCAAAGCAGCAACTATTCCATGTGCTCCTTCATGAACTACAAGAACAATTGGAATTGATAATAAAAAGTATGTAATTGATGATGCTGATGTTAATGTCACCCCAGGGATAAGAACTGTTAGTTCTGAGAATTCAGATTGTGCAACAAAGAAATTTGAAACATTATTGAGCAAAAACCAAAATGCAAAACCCATCATAATAAAACCTGCAATTACACTAGTATCTGCAAATATTCTAATTCCTCTTTTTGTTCTACTGAGAATTTTATTTAGGACTGAGTTGACACCTTTGTTTTTGTATACAAGACTGTAAGCTTTTATCTCAAAACCATATTTTTCTAATTTTAGAGATTTTGCAATTATGACGATTACGACCCATGCAATCAAGACATAGATTATCGAATTCTGGGTGATAAAATCAAGTTCCAAACTAATTGTTAATTTTTTTATGTTACGTACATTTATCGGTTACTATGAAACCCACAATAATCATCTCAACATATCCTAACAAAGAATCAATTTCTAAAATTGCAAATGATTTTGTAAAAAATAAGATAGTGGCATGTGTTAATATTTTAAAAATTTCTTCAATTTATTCTTGGAATGAAAAAATTGAAAATACATCTGAATATCTTGCTATTTTTAAAACTATGGCGAAAAATAAAAAATTATTAAAAATCAAAATTTTAGAAACACATCCATATGATGTTCCTGAAATAATAGAAATTGAAGTTATTTCTATTAACAAATCATATCTTAATTGGTTGATTGACTCTACAAATTAAAATGGAATTGCATACCTAAGCAAGGATACTATTCCGCCCAAACTCGAAACTCTGAGACCTATGTCTGTAGATGCATCAACGCTGTAAATATTGACTCCTTTACTTTCAGCATCATCGAGAAAATCCATAATTTTCTGCTCATCATTATCTTGTATTGTTTTATCTGAGAATACCAATGACTCGACTGCACCCATTTGGTTTGCATTAAAAGTTTCATCAAATCCCATTGTAAACCTATGACTCTTTTTATTTACAAGAAGCATAACTTCATCAATAATGGATGAAGCTTTGGCTAGTTTGCTATCAGACATTATTTCCTGCATTGCCTGTGATTTTGTAAATGTATAAATTCCATCTTCTCCTCCGGAATCAATTCCTTCAACAATCTGAATTTTATTTTTTTGTGACTTTTCAATAAAGTTTGCAAATCTTTTTTTTGTTTCACCAGGACCAAAAATTACTATACAATCTTCTTTTTTAGCAATAGAAAATATTGCTTGTTGAACTTGATCAAAAAATTTTTCAATATTGAAACTGGTTTTGTATCTTTTTCCACCAGAACCTGAATAAATATTTGGTATAAATTCTAAATGAGTTCCTCGTAATCGTGCAATTCCACAATCAGATGTATCAATTGCTACAAGTACAAAAGCTTCTTGATTATTGTTTGATTCCAAAAGTTTTTTTTCAATAGATGACCATTTTTTCTTTAAAATTGTAATTGCATCATTTATTTTTAGAATAAATGAATGATGTGATCCATGAGGTACTGATTCATTACTTGACTCATAAATTGTTCCACCAACTCTTAATCTATCCAAAACATCATCAAGTAAAATTTTTTCAACGGTTAATGCAATTCTAACTTTAATCCTTTCTCCTTTATCTGGTCTTGAATAGTCTTTATCTTGTTTTAGAACTCTTGTTGTATCGCCAATAACTTTGTCATCTTTTTTAATAATTCGACGTAAATTCAAAAGATCATCCGAGTCTTCTGGTATGACTGAAATTGAATTCTCATCAATAATCTTTGTAATCATAACTATGTTTTAATCTACAAAAAGAAAAGAGTTTAGCTTGTAGTTTCGTTAGTCTTTGTTTCATCTGTTTTTTTCTTTAGATAGTTTTCAACCCAATCTAAAGTAAGAACGCCTGATTCTGCTAAATTTGTTAGCGAATTTGCAGATGCTTCACCTGAAACTTTACCATTGTTTCTTCTTAACTGACGCCATTTCAAAGATGTATTTCCACTTTTTGAATTATAGATTATTCCCAAAATATCTCTTGCATTAACAAATGTGATGTCTCTAATTTTCTTCAAAGTCACTTTATCAGCTGCTTCTACATAAATTGCTCCCAAACTATCTTCCCTTTCAGCAAATACTTCTGAATCTTCCAAATAACTACGTGGGGCATATGATTTACAAGTACTTGAAATGACAAATCTTCTAAAACTTTCCAAGGAAGCTGGAGTATCAATTACAACCATTTTGAAAGATTGAACTATTGGCCATTTATCAAGCTTCTTGAAAGACTCAATAGGAATCTACTTGAATTATGCATGCAGACAGTGATGAACCTATCCCTTTGATTGATGATGAGGATCTTGAGTTCTGAGCCTGCCTTAGGTTTTTAATGTTTGATTAACGTTGAAAAATATGCAAACTCTTACAGAATACATAACACTTGAAGTTAAAACACGAAGAGCATTTGTCAATATTACGAATGATATTAGAAATCTAGTTACAAAAAGTAAAGTCAAAGAAGGACTTTGTCTTGTAAATGCAATGCATATCACTGCTAGTGTTTTTATTAATGATAATGAAGGAGGATTACTTCATGATTTTGAAAAATGGTTAGAAGGATTAGCCCCTCACAAACCAACTGATCAATATGATCATAACAAAACTGGTGAAGATAACGCAGATGCTCATCTGAAAAGACAGGTTATGGGAAGAGAGGTTGTAGTTGCAATAACTAATGGTGAATTAGATTTTGGACCATGGGAGGAAATTTTCTATGGTGAATTTGATGGTAAAAGACCAAAAAGAGTTTTGGTTAAAATAATTGGAGAATAATCATCCAAAATCTGCGTCGCGTTTTTGACTTTGTGATTCATTTTTTCTTGCAGCGGCTCTAAATTCATCATCATGATTTTGAGGTCCATGTCCACAGCTTACACATGCAATTTTGAATCCATCTTCATTTTTTTTATATGTTTCACATCCACAGAAGCATGCCACATTCAAATTTAATCTCTAAGATGATATATCTTTTGGGATGTAATTTTACTTACATTAATTTACAACATTCACCCATTGGAATTTCATGACCATGTGGACATTTTCTTGGATGTTTTAACATTACACAAAGAGCATTTGTAAATTGCTTGTTCATATGATGTTCAATTCCACACACCATTTCTTCATCAATTTCTACTTTCAATGCACTATCCATGAGAACTTCTAGTAATCTACTATTTCTCATCATACTCGCTCCTATTCGTTCACCATCTTCTGTGAGTTTTACACCTGCTTTATTATAATTTACAAGATTCTTATTGTTTAGCTTTTTGAGCATTTGTACAACACTTGGTTGTCTAACATTGAGCATTTTTGCAATGGTGCTAATTTTGACATCTTCTCCTCTTTCTTTTATGTGCCAAATTGCCTTAAGATACATCTCTACATGTTCTGCTTCTGCAGTACCTACAAAGAGAGTTTCTTCATCATCATTCAATGCATCCATACTAAACCATCTTTGAATCTTTTAATAAATATTCAAAGTATTGACGTGCAAATCCTGCTAATCCAGCATGATCTGCCCAAATTGCTACAACATCCGAAGTGTTTGCGCCTCCTATGTCAGGACCTAATAAAATAACAACATATCTTTTATCAGAAATTATGCCTCCTCCAAATAGACCTTTTTTAATTTTGACAGTTGAAACACGTTTTATTGCTTTGATTGACTCTTTATCCATTCTATCTGAAGTTAGTATAGTAATATCAACCCCTTTATCGTGAAGTGATCTTAATTTTGGTAATGCTTGTTTTACAAGATCTACACCTGCTTCAGGTAATGCAATCATGACCTCATTTCTACAAGTATCCACCATTTCCAAAATTTTAGTAGCAATGTTAATTGCACCTGAAAGCACCCAAATATCTGGTCTTTCACTAGTTCCACTTTTTTCATACAGTGGAACCAATTCATTTAATATTACACTTTGATTCTCTGAGAAATCATTTTCCATTTTTTGTTTTGTTGTTTCTAATCCTGTAGATGGTGATTTTGCAAAATATTTTGTTGGTCTTGAATCATCTGATCCAATCCATCCTTTATCCTCTAAAGTTCCTAATACTTCGTAAATTTTTGAATATGGGACTCCTGATTTTTGACTAAGATCTGATGCTGTTAATTCACCAGATTTTAACAGAGCAGAAAATGTTCTAATTTCGTAACTAGTTAGTCCGATTTTTTCTAATGCCTTTCTTGTTTTATCTGATATGCTCATATGCGATCTAATCGATTAGTTTTGATATTTAAATCAGGTATGCCTAATTACTAAATTCCACACGGGGGTGAGTATGAAATGCATTATATACTATCTCAGAAGAATTTCGGTTACAGATATGGCACTAATTCAGATATCTAATCAATCGAACAAAAATTTAGGCAAAAAATCCACAATCAGATTTACTCAAAGTATATGTCCAGACTGTAACATGATTCTGGACGCTGAAGTCTTTGAGAGAGACAACAAAGTCTTCATGTCTAAAGTATGTCCAACTCATGGTGAATGTGAGGAATTATACTTTGGCTCTTATGAAATGTACAAGAAATTCAGTACATACTGGATAGATGGGAAAGGTGCACATTCCCCAAATGTAATGATTGACAAATGTTCTTGTCCTAATAACTGTGGATTGTGCTCAAACCATCTTTCACACAGCGGACTTGCAAACATGATTGTAACTAATAGATGTGATTTAACATGCTGGTATTGTTTCTTTTATGTAAAGAAAGGACTTGAAGGTGCTTACATGTATGAACCAGATCATACTCAAGTCAGAGCAATGATGAAGACTTTACGAGCTGAAAGACCAATTCCAGGAAACTCTATGCAAATTACTGGTGGTGAACCAATGCTTAGGGAAGATATTGCTGATGTTATCAAAATAATGAAAGAAGAGGGTGTTGATCATATCCAAATGAATACCAATGGCATTAGACATGCAATGGATCCAGAAGCTGCAAGAGAAGTAAGACTTGCTGGATGTAATAACTTGTATCTTTCCTTTGATGGTGTAACTGCAAGAACAAATCCAAAGAACCACTGGGAAATTCCATATGCCCTAGATAGTTGTAGAAAGACAGGTACTACTGTAGTATTTGTTCCGACAGTAATCAAGTCAATCAATGACCATGAACTAGGAGGAATTATAAGATATGCTCAAAAGAACATGGATGTAGTTCATGCTGTAAACTTTCAACCAGTATCACTAACTGGAAGAATGGGTAAAAGTGAACGTGAAAAATATAGAATCACAGTTCCTGATTGTGTTCAAAGAATTGAAGAACAAACAAATGGTGAAGTAACTGTTGATGACTGGTTCCCAGTCCCAAGTTGTATGCCACTAACAAATGTGATTGAAGCATTCTCAAGTAAACCAAAATATGAACTGTCTATTCACTTTGCTTGTGGTGCAGGAACATATATCTTTGAAGATGCAGATACCAAAAAGTTTGTTCCATTAACAAAATTCTGTGATATTCAAGGAATGTTAGAATTATTTGAAGATAAAGCAGAAGAAATCCGTTCTGGTAAAAACAAATACTTTACAATGCTTGAAGTTGTAAGAAAACTCAAAGGTTTTGTTGATACAAAGAAACAACCTGCAGGATTAGACTTGGCAAAGATGTTTGGTAATATTTTGATGAAGAGATCATTTGATTCAGTTGGTTCATGGCATGTCAAAGGATTGTTCCTTGGTATGATGCACTTTCAAGACAAATACAACGAAGACTTGGAAAGACTACAAAGATGCGATATTCACTATCTTACTCCGGATCTTAGAATAGTCCCATTTTGTGCGTTCAATGTAATTCCGGAATGGTATAGAGATAGAATCCAAAAGAAATATTCGATTACTGTAGAGGAATGGGAAGAACGAGAAGGCGTCAAATTAGAAGATGGTCTGTATCGTGGTCTTATGAGACGTGGAGCAGGTGATGAACTTGCTGCTGGTTGTGCAAAGAGTCAGATGTTCCATGATGCAGCACAAGCAACAATGTAAATCTAATCATTAAAAATTCATTATTCTTTTTTAAAAAGAGTAATAACTATTCAATCTCAAACGAACTTGTTGATTACACAATCACAATTATTTAATACAAAAAATCTTGATTTTAAGATAAATCATCTGTTAATAATTGGAGTATTAATTCTAGCATTTTCTATCTCTTTTCTAATTCGTTATCAACCTGCGGAATATGGGTTTGAATTAAATGAATTTGATCCTTTTTTTAATTTCCGTGCCACTCAATTTATTGTAGAAAATGGTCTTTCTGAATATTTCCAGTGGCATGATGATATGAGCTGGTATCCGGAAGGACGTGATGTATCAGGAAGTTCACAAGTAATGTTACATATAACAACCGCGATAACATATCAAATTTTTGGAGGTGACTCCTTATTATATAATTTCACAATTTTATTTCCAGTAGTTGTTGGCTCATTAACAGTAGTCATAATTTTCGCACTAGTTAGAGTTTTGGGTGGAACAACTGCAGGTCTGTTTGCATCATTATTTTTTTCAGTATCTTTACCCGTAATATTACGAGGAACTTTAGGCTGGTTCAAATCTGAACCACTAGGGTTATTTTTTGGATTGTTGGGATTGTATTTCTTTCTGAGCGGTCTCAAATCTAAAAATAAAAAAATTGCTTTGGCTAAGGTCATTGCAGGAGGCATCGTATTAGGTTTTGGACTTGCATCATGGGGTGGAATCCAATTCTTTGTAATTCCTATAGGGATTTTTATTTTAGCAGTACCTTTTGTTAGAAAAGATTTTGAATTCATAATGCAAATAATTCCAATTTTTGTCATTTCATTTTTATTTACATCTATTTTGTTTGAAAGACCTGGACCTGGTTTTGTTTTTGGACTTGGAGGTTTTTCCTTAATTATTCCAACTTTGTTTTTGATAACATGCATATTTGTTCAAAAAATAAGTAAACCCAAAAATCAAATTAGAAATGGTTTATTTTTATTGTTTGCTGTTGTTATTCTTAGCTCATTCTTGATCATGATTAATGTAGAATCTAATTTTTTGCCTTTGCCCAGCTTCCGATATCTAAATGCTATTAATCCTTTTTTGACAACAACTGATCCATTGGTTGATTCGGTTTCTGAGCATGCTACTACCACCCTTCAACAATCTTTTTTCATGAATTCTGTTTTGATGATTTTTGCTGGTTTGGGTATTTGGATAATTTTTAATAAAATTAAATCAAAATCTGTGAATTGTTTTTCAAATGATATGATAATATTTGTCCTAATTTTTGCACTATCAGGATCATATGTGAGCTCCGCTTTTGTAAGATTGGAACTTTTTGCCTCAATCTCTATAATCATTCTTTCTTCTATTGGCTTATCAATTCTTACAAGAGAAATAATGCACTACAAAAAACCAATCCATCCAATTCAAAGCAAAATACTAAAAATTTCTTTTAGTGTAGCAATTATAATTCTAATTATTATCCCCTTGACAATTCCTGCAAATGGAAATTGGATTGCATCTCTTAATATTCCACCAACAATTTTGAATGGTGGAACTGCGTACACCGTTTCAACAAATGATTGGAAAGAAACCTTAGAATGGATAAAGCTAAACACTCCACCAGATTCAGTGGTTGTCTCATGGTGGGATTATGGCTACTGGATAACCACAATGTCTCAAAGAACTACTCTAGTAGATAATGCTACAATTAGTACATCACAAATTCAAAAAATAGCTGAAATATTCCTTAGTACTCCTGATGATGCGTGGAAAATGCTTCAAGAAATGGAGAGCGACTATGTTGTAGTTTTTGTTGCTGGACAAAAGTTGAGCTTTCAAGATGAAAAATCTCTTTATACTCTCTATGGAGGAGGAGATGAATCTAAGAAACAATGGTTTATGCGTATAGTTGATGTACCACTAGAAAAATATCTTCATTCAGATGGAATTAGCGGAACCGACTATTTTTGGAATGAAACCCTACTAGGTAAAATGTTTCCATTTTCTTTGATAGGTTACATAAACCCAAATAATAACAATCAACAATCACTAGAGTACATTCCTGGTTTTACAGCCATATACACAGATAACATAAAATATCCTCCTGACGGTGATGGTCCATTTCAATTAGTTTATGCTTCACCCTCTTTTACAGAACAGAAAATTGGACCAGTAATTGGAGTATTTGTTTATGAGGTTAACAAAGATTATTTATTGTATGGTAATGAATAGGTCAAGTCATACATACTCAATCTAAACTTCTGTTGGTGTTAATTTGAATACCTATATGTAAATTTCAATTAAATGAAATTAAAAGAAAATTAATATCAAAACTTCATTTGCAAAAGATCTTATGTTTTTTAAGTATTTTTCAAATCTATTTCATTAAATCAACAAATTGAAAGTCTACATAATAAAACTAAAGATAATGAATTATGCTTAAAGCCTACATAATCAAGTACCGATAATGAACAATGTTAGAGTAACATATTCTGGATTAATAGCTTTTGCAGTAGCACTTTCTAGTGTATTTACTGGATTAATATTCACAACAATCGTCACCCGTCAACTATCTGTTGCAGAATTTGGTACATGGTCTTTGATTGGAAATATTATCACTTATTTCATAATTGGTGAAGGCATAATCACTTATTGGACAGTCAGGCAGATAGCAAGAGGCGAAAAAATTGGCCGAACAACTGTTTATTCAAGTATTGTATATTCATTTTTATGTATTCCAATTTTCCTAGTAATTGTCTTTACAATTGCAGATACTAGTAATGCAATTCTAAGCTCGATGATTTTAGCAACAATTCTTGTACCAGTATATGTTATAAACAAAGGAATAACAGCAATAAATCTTGGTACCAAGCCTCAGGTTATCAGTTATGGTATCATAGCATTTGAGATATCAAAAATTCCCGCAGGTCTATCTTTTGTATATTTCCTTCAGATGGGTCTAGATGGAGCAATTTTTGCACTCTTGATTGCAAATATTCTAAAAATCAGCATTCAGATCTTTCTTACTAGAGAGGATATCCAAAATAGATTCAATCTAGATGTTGTTAAAAGATGGCTCAAAAATTCTTGGGTGTCAATGTATTCAACATTTCCTGACATACTTCAGTGGTTAGATATTTTACTATATCCGATCATTACGGGTTCTGTTGTTGGTCTTGCTTTCTTTAGTGTTTCAAACACAATAGCTTTCCTTACATATCACTCCAATCTAATTTCTCAAGGTCTTTATTCAAAATTACTTGGAGGAGGTAAAGCTAGACATCTGCAAGAAAACTTTGCACTTGTGTTATACTTTGCAATTCCATTATTGACAACATCCATAATTTTTTCCAAACCTATTCTTTTTTTGCTCAATCCAATATACCAGGAATCATCATTTGTTGTAATTTTACTTGCTTTTAAGACATTTTTCTTTACATTAGGTTTGACACTTCAAACTTCATTGTTAGCAATAGAAAAAATTGATTTGAAAGAAAATTCAACATTTTCTGAACTTGCAAAAAGTAAACTGATATTTGTTCCTACAATAAGATACATAAAACTAGGAATCTATCTTGCAGTTTTGATCATTCTGTTAGTCTTACTATCAGCCAAGAATTTACCTGAAAGTGAACTTGTAACAATATGGGCTGCTCTTTCTCTAGTTGTCGAAGTTCCTTTCTTTATTTTTGTGGTATTTTTAACAAAAAAATACATTCAATTCAAATTCCCAATCTCTAATTTCTTGAAATACTTGTTTGCATCCTTAGTAATGACATCTGTCTATTTTCTGACATCTAATTATCTGATAACATATGATAGCAGTATTTTCAAATTCTTACCTCCATTACTTTTACAATTAACCCTTTGCGCTGCCGTTTATCTTGGGATCACTTACATTATTGATGAGAAAACTCGTCAATTATTCAAATCAATAATATTTGAATTTAGAAGATAATGGAATTCTCATTTTAAAATATTTGATTAAAAAAGAATTTTTCAATAGTATTAGTTAACTAACTATGCACAGCTTAGCAATGTTATATCTAAAAAATACATGTAGATTATGTTGAAATATGGCAATTTTCAGATAAAACTCATAAATTTCTAGAAATCTGCCAAAAATATGTACAGGGAAACAATCATACGATTTGAAACAGTGTTGAAAATTACAAATTATTTTTAACAAAATTAATAGATTCTACAGGTGTTGGATCAATTCCTGATAAGACTGATCTGTAAATTGAAGCATAGTCTAAAAGATACACCAGCCTCATTAATTTTGTTAAAATATTGCCTTCTCCTGAAAAAATTTCTTTATATTCTATATTTCTCCCATCAAAAAATTTCTTTAAGATTTGCCATCTCTCTTTTGTCTTGATATAATCATCAGCACCCTCAATCATTATCGGAATGACACTACTTTGTTGTTCCCATGAAACAATACCATTGTGAGACGATTCAACCACGTCTTCTATTATTGCATGCATTTTTGCATTTTCTTGTAGTGAATTTTTGAATCTAATTGCTGCCGCTTGCAATCCTGCAGGATAATAAATCAATGGAATTCCTGATATCCACTCTGCTAAATTTAATGCAGGATTATCTGCCGTTAAATTTTCCGAATTTATGCTACTACTTAATTTCTTCATCTCAACAATTGATTCAGAAATCTCATTCGTAGGGATTGGTATTACAGGATTTAACACCTTTAACATTGAATACAAAAATCTAGTAAATGATCCCCTTGGAGAATGTATTTTGGGAATTTCTCTAAACTCTATTTTCTTCTTCATACAAAATTTTTCCATTTCCCCCCCTGATGAAAAAGAGATGACTTTACAATCTTGTCTGCTTGCAGAATCTAGTATTGTCAAAGTTTCATCAGTGTTACCAGAAACACTAGTAGTCACAACAAGAGTATCTGAATCAACAGTTTTTGGTAAAATATACCCTTTTACAATTGAAACATGAATATTTGTTTTTGATAAAATCGAGGAAAATATTGAACCAATAGACCCAGAACCACCCATACCTGCAAAAACCATATGATCTATTCCTTGAAATTTTACTGGTTCTAACGATACATTATAGGATTCTTGGGCAATTTCTGGCCATCTATCATAAACTTCATACATTTTTTGACTGTCAAATTTTTGTAATGTTAGCAAATCAAGCAAGTATTTTTAAAAAATCAGATGAGGATATAACATTTGATAAAAATTTCTTAGGTTGATTTTAAATATAGTTCTAAAAGTTCTATCTTAAATGGAAAATACCGATATCCAAATACATTCTTCATTAAGAACAGTAGAGTGGAAAGATAATAAAGTAATAATGATTGATCAAACTAAGTTACCTAATGAACTTGTTTTTGTAGAATATCATGATTTTAATCAAGTAGCAAATGCCATCAAAAATTTGGTAGTAAGAGGGGCTCCTGCAATAGGTGTTTCTGGTGCATTTGGATTGGCATTGGCAGTTTTACAAAGCAATGCAACAACAAAGAATGAATTAATTTCAGATTTAGATAGTGCAAGAAAAATTCTTTTTGCAACTAGACCTACTGCAGTAAACTTGGGTTGGGGGTTACAAAAAATCATGAATGTTGCGGAGTCTGGAAACTCAGTTGAACAGATTAAAGAATTAGTAATTTCTGAAGCTAAAAAAATAGCAGAGGAGGATATTGAAATAAACAAAGCAATGGGAAAGAATGGTTCTATTCTTTTTGATAATAATGACACCATAATGACACACTGTAACGCTGGTGCATTAGCTACAGTCGCATATGGGACGGCATTAGGTGTAATTAGAGCAACTAGAGAAAGTGGAAAAAATATCAAAGTAATAGCAACTGAGACAAGACCAATACAGCAGGGTTCGAGATTAACTGTTTTTGAATTAAAACATGACGGATTTGACGTTAGTTTAATCCCAGATACTGCTGTAGGTTACTCTATGGCAAATGGATTAGTGAACAAAGTCGTAGTTGGTGCTGATAGAATTGTTAAAACTGGTCATGTTTTTAATAAAATTGGAACTTATCAAGTAGCTACAATGGCAAAACAACATGGAATTCCGTTTTATGTTGCAGCACCACTATCTACTATTGATTTACAAAGCAAAGCTGAAGATGTAATCATTGAGATGAGAGAAGGTTCAGAAGTCACAGGAATTGGTGATAAAAAGACAGCGCCTGATGGTATCCATGTAATTAATCCTGCCTTTGATATGACTCCTCCTGAACTAATTTCAGGAATAATTACAGAAAAAGGTGTGGCTAGAGCTCCATACGAAGAATCGATTCCAAAATTATTTCAAGCTAATTTATAGAAAGTTTTTATTGTTTTTCTAAAGTTACTTACAATATGAGTACTGTTTCTCCACAAGCAATTGAAGATTCTTTAAAACAATGCATGGATCCTGAAGTTCCTCTAAATATTGTAGAGATGGGATTAATCTATGGAATCGATGTTGCAGAAAATAATGATGTTAATATTAAAATGACAATGACCACACAAGGTTGTCCACTTCATGAAACTCTAGTTCAAGATGCAACAAGATATGCTAAAAAAGTTCCCGGAGTAAATAATGTCAAAATAGACATTGTATGGGAACCTGCATGGTCAATGGATAAAATGACTGAAGAGGGAAAAATGAAACTAAAAAGTATGGGTGCTGCCATGAACACTCCTGCACCCATTAATTATGAAACTGCGTTGCCTCAAGGCGTTGGAAAGCTAATACAACAAGAAGATGGTTCCATGGTTTTGGCAAATGAACATGAACAAGGATTTATGGTGAATCAAGCAATAGTAGATTTTTGGAAATCATGTAATGGGCAACGTAAAGTTACAGAATTAGTAGAAGTCTTTGCACAACAAACAGGTCTTCAAAGAAATCAAGTAGAAAAAGAAGTGATGCAATTATTGCAACAATTACGTGAAGGTGGACTGATTGCTATAGCAGGTCAACCTGACATACCAAATGTTGAATTTAAAAAATAATTCTAAAAAATATAATTCGAATTTGCACCATCAAAATTTATTGTAACGCCTGAAAGATATTTTATTTTATTTTCAATTATGGATTTGACAAAATTTCCAATCTCTTGAGGTTCTCCTAGTCTTTTCATAGGTAAGGATTTTTTAAATTCTTTTACATTTTCTATTAATTCTTGTGTTCTATCCGTATTGATTGGACCTGGAGCAATATTGATACAATTGATATTTTTTTGAGCATATTCTTTGCTTAATACTTTGAAAACTTCACTAAATGCTGCACGATATGCAGAAGATATTATTAATTTTGAATTTGGTTCTTTTATTACATTAGAACTGATCAAAAATATGTACCCATTATCATTAATTTTAATATTTTGTAAAATGATACAAAATCCTAAAAATAATTGATTGTGATATAATTTCCAATCCTCTTCAGTAATTGTTGAAAATAGTTTTGGAGAAGGACCTCCAGTATTGAGAACAAGAATGTCAGTCTGTGTATTTTTCTTTAAAAATTTTTTCACACTACACAAATCTGATGTGTCAACATCTTTTTTAGATGTTGCAAAAACATCGATATTTATTGATTTTAGACAATCTGCTATTGCTTTTCCTATTCCCCTTGAGCCCCCAAGAACTATTGCTCTAGTCATGTTTTCCCAATAAACTTGATAATTAAATTTCTTTAGTAAACAAAATCGTTCTTATTAAATCAAAAAATTCTCTCTGAACTGATTCATTGTTTAATCATTGAGCAAAAATCAAAACTGGATTAGCTTGCACAAACGCTATATTTTTTCACCAAATTGTTTGTATTAGTAATCTTGGGAGCTCAAACATTTTTTTCACTAAAATACACCATGATGGAATCTCTGTACAGGGATTGCTCTATAGAGGCAAGATATCAATGAATTATCCCTACGGCCTTTCACGCAACCCCTATCCTAGCAGTCCCACCCCAACTGAAAAGGATGCACAAATTCTTGGAGGAACTAGGCACATACAAGCCAAAGAATCAATTTTAGAATGCATAAAGGATCTATACAGACAATCATCCAAGCATCAATCCCATGATAATGACTTTAGACTAATCACAGTAATTCAGGATGTAGGGTGTGGAAAAACGCATCTTGCTTTGCACATCAAGGGGTTAAGACTAAGACAAAATATAGAAAGCACCTATGTGGATCTGGCAACAATTTCTCCTAAAACAAAGGAAAGTTTGTATGATGCAATAATGGCAGGATTCAACAAATCTACATTTGAGGAACTCAGGGAAAAATTCCTAAAAGACATCTGCGACAAGGCAGACAAGGGTGATCCGCTAGCAAAAAAAGCGCTAGGCTATAAGTTTGTAGACAAACTACTTGGAACAACAATCCAAGACAAAACTGACGACATACTAAATAATAAAAAAATGCATTCAAGTGAGAATTTAAAAAAATATTTGGCCTCTAACTATACCTCACATGAGTCACTAGTAATTCAAAACATCATTGACAAGATATTTGAACCGATATCAAACCTGGATGAATTTTTAGGAAGACTGTCAGCCATTTCCAAATTCAGCCATAACCTTCTTGGTAAAGTTACAGTTTACACATTTGATGAGCTAGATGCAGATCCAAGTTCTGCTGAAATTGTAAAATCAATAATCAACAGACACATTCCGTCTTCTGTTGTTATGCTTATTGCAACTCCAGATGAATATTCTGAAATCAAAGAGACCAACGTATCCCTGTTTGACAGACTGGAAAAGGCAAACTACAAGATTGATCTGGCAGGTTCAAATTCAATAGACGAACTCTCTGAAATCGCAATAGAATACATCAAGCAAAACAAAAAGAGTGAGAGGTTCACCAAAAAGCAGCAAAATGACTTGACAGGCAAAATCAGGGTACTGTGTGATGAATTCCCTGATTTTACAAGTGTGCGATCATTAACCAACATTTTGTATCATGCTATGGAAAAATCCTGCCAATTAAACCATGAAGAGATCTCTGAAGAGGCACTTGATGAAACTATCAAGAATGCATTTCCTGGATTAAAGATACATGATAGCATTTTAGATGTCCCGATAGGACAATTTTTGAAATTGAGACTAGAATCTACAGAAAGCAAATTTCAATCAAAGATAAAAGAGGCAATTTCAAACCTTGTTAATTTTGCACATGATACAGGAAAGATAACAAAGCCTGAAAACTCAAAGCGAATGCTGGATGCAATTTACACTGATCAGTACGGGACGAAGATAGGAATTGCAGTAATAATGGGAAAGGATCACGCTAAGAATTCAGCATCTATTGAGAATGTTCTAAAAGCATCTGCCTTTGTAGACAAGCTGTTGATACTTACAAATACCAATGTCCCAAAAAATCCACAAGCTACAATCATCAATATTGATAAAGTAAAAATGGTTGATTTGCTTTACTTTAGTAGCAGATACTCTGATAACAAGATCCTAGAGCCAGAAAATGAAAAAATCCACACTTTAGCCAAGACTATCTCTATCATCTAAACTCTGATTTTCATGGATTTACAAAGATGAAATTTTACTAATCAAAGAGAAATATCTTGAAGAAAATCAAAATGTTATTTCATTTTACTGTAAAAATTAATAATACAATAGGATGTTGATTTTTAATCAAAATCTTCATCACTTTCATAATCAAAGTCAAAATCTTCATCATCTGATGTTCTAATTCGATCTAAAATCACAATGAGCCTTTTTCGTATTTATAAATAAACACTATTCAATTTGACATAATCTTGTGCAAAGAAAATTAGCTGATTCCATATGTATGTAAACTCAATTAGTTATGAATAACCAAACTATGTTCAAAATACGTACAGGTTTAATCGTACGAGAATAAATGTCAGTGAAGTGATTACCTTGGATAAAAAGAAAAAATAACAAGACGAATAATCCCTACTTAAATTCTTGATTAACCATCTTTCATTTTTTGATAGAAATTTTTACTTGGAGATTTTTTACTGCTTAGATTTCTTTAATTTTTGTTATTGTCCCTAATACTGAATCCATTTGGATAATTGCTTTTTTTTCTTTCCATCCAAGTGCAACATACCAATCACCTGAATCACTGTGATATTTTGTTTCTAACGTCCTGATTTTTTCTGGTATGATGTCATATTTTTTTGCAATTCCAGATACCGCAAGAGCAATAGCATCTTTTTCTTTTTCTAGTCTTCTTTTCATTAAACCTATTCCTGGACTCATATTATGACTACATTCTATCATCTAATATAGTTAATTCACAAAATTACTCATAATATTGAATTCTTCTAATTGACATCAATACAATATTTGAAATAGCTATTAATGTGATGAAATAATAAAATGAGACTAATTCAAAAATTATCTATTTTCCGACTTGCGAAATCAAGTACACTTGTTTCATTGATATCAATTCTGGCAGTTATTGGTCCTGTGATAGTAGTCTCTGCAGGTTTTTGGGATGCTATATCCCATCTTCAAAAGGAACCTGAATTTTTTTGGAGTCCATCTCATATGGTAGTATACACTGGCGTCTCTATGACTAGCTGTGCTGCAATTATGGGATGTATATTGATACTTCGAAAATCAGTTCATGGTTCTCTTAAACTCGGAATCAATCTTGTTATTGTTGGATCTGTTCTTCAAATTGTTGCAGGTTTTGGCGATTCATTATCCCATGATGTATTTGGAATTGATGGACTAATATCTTGGTCTCACCAACCATTAGAATTTGGACTAGTTCTTGCATCATTAGGGGGAGTGTTGATATTAAAAAACAGAGAACATACTAATCTCAAAGTATTTCTTCCTTTTTCAATTATGGCCTTTTTGTTTTTTACAACTTGGCTACTTTTTAATCTGATATTGATATTTGGACACATCATTCAATGTATTCAAATCTATGAAATATTTTCTTCAGGCTGTTCTATATTGTAATTTTTTATTTTCATGTATGACACTATCATCATTCCCAAAGCTCCTACTAATATTGTAATTCCTGCTGGTATCATTTTCTGAGAATTTGTATTGCCAAATTCTATTTGTAAATCAATTTGATTTTTTGAAATATTTGTAATTTTTACAGTGTATATACCACTTTCACTAAAATCAAAATACCCAACTGACATTTTTGTCTGAACTTTTTGTTCTTTAATTACATTATCATCATTATCTAATATCTGAACAAATATTTCTTCTCCTGCAAATCCTGGCAAGTACAACTTATAATATCCTATATCGACACCTGAAAATTCTGATTTTACTTCAATTGAATTTGATTGTTTTAATAAAATCGAATCATGCATTTTTTCAGTTTCATTAAAAATTAACGATACCCAAATCATTCCTACAATCAATAATATTGTTGAAATCTTGAATGGTGATATCTTCATTTAATGAAGAAGAAGAATAACTTACTTAATAAGAAAATCTAAAGGGCTCGGAGGGCTTCGATCCCTCGACCTAGCGGTTCGAAGCCGCTCGCACTATCCAGACTGTGCAACGAGTCCAAACAAGTAAGAATTTAACAGGCCTAAATATCTGTCTAGATACTTTGAAAGTATCAAAAAAAGTAGTTGGTGTTGAATATGCTATTCGAGATATTGTTCTAGCTGCAAGAAAAATAGAACAAAAAGGAATGCAAGTTGATTATCTCAATATCGGTGATCCTGTTCAATTTGGGTTCCAACCTCCTGATAATGTAAAACAAGCTCTAATTGATGCAATTAACAAAGGTGAAAATTACTATTCTTCATCTGAAGGTATCTTAGAATTAAGACAAGAAATTGCTAAAAAAGAAAATGCCAAGGGTCTTTCAATTAGCGCTGATGAAATTTTAATCACTAATGGTGTTTCTGAGGGACTTGACATGGTAATCTCCTCAATCGTAGAAGAAGGAGATGAAGTGCTATTGCCTGGACCATATTATCCGCCATATGCTTCCTATGTGAGACTACATGGTGGGATTCCTGTAGAATTTGCAGTTGACTTGGATAATTCAACACCTGATATTGAGGATATTAAATCAAAAATTACCTCAAAGACTGTTGCTATATGTCTAATCAGTCCAAACAATCCAACTGGAGTCGTATTCAATGAAAAATCTCTAAAACAACTGGTGGATCTTGCTAATCAAAATAATCTATATATCATATGTGACGAAATCTATGATCAAATAATTTTTGATGAAAAGTTTGTCGGAATTGGAAAAGTTGCAGGAGAATCTCCTGTAATTATTCTTAACGGATTTTCCAAAGTCCATCTAATGTCTGGATGGCGAATTGGATATATTGCATTTAATCAATCACCACAACTTGATGCATTACGAGAACATCTTCCAAAACTAGCTAGAGTAAGAATTGCAACAAGCCTTCCAGTACAACATGCCGCATTGGAATCACTTCGAGGCCCTCAAAATTATATTAATGATTTTGTCTCTGAAATCAAAAAACATCGAGACTTGGTTGTAAAACGTCTCAATGAAATGCCTGGTCTTTCTTGTTCGAATCCAAAAGGTGCATTTTATGCATTCCCAAAGATTGAAGACAATAGATTTCGTACCGATAAAGAATTTGTAACAAAATTACTAGAATCAAAAGGCGTTCTTACAGTTCACGGTTCAGGATTTGGAGAAAAATATGGCAGTGGATATTTTAGACTAGTTTATCTTCCTAGTCTTGAAATATTAGATTCTGCAATGAATAAAATCCAAGACTTTGTTAGTCAGTAACTCCAAACTGAAAACTTTTTTGGAACAATTTCAATAATACAATCAGTATCATCTAGTAATTCTTTTGCAGACCTATTCTCTAATGTATTAAAGTATCGTAAAAGGATTTTTTTTGCAATTGTTTTAACTTTTTTTTTATCTAAAATCAGTTTGGCATCTCCTTGTCCCATTACTCCATAAATATCAGGTGACTTAATTCCTATATCTACACAAAAAGCAACATGCTTGTTTTGTTTTGTATTTTTAGCCTTTAGAGTTTTAGAATTTGTTCCAATATGGAATTTTTTTCCACTATATTTGTACCACACCGGGACAATATGAGGTATTTTATTTTTACCAATAGTTGATAATCGTAATACTTTCTGAGATTTTAGAAATTCATCTCTTTTGTCCATGTTTTCTAAATCCAAGTACTATCATAAAAATCCCAAAGCTTATCATTGCAGCAGAAACTTTCTCATTTGTAAACTCTGAATTTACCAAAAAATCTTCAACAAATTCTGGTCCCCAAATTAATAGCTGCTGAATCAGAACGATTCCGCCCATAACACAAAATAAAATGCCTATTGCAGTAAACCAATTTCTACCACGTCTATAGTATTCATGACTCATGATAAATAAAAAAGATTTAGATGATTTTGATGCCAGGATTCTTTATCTTGTTTCTAATCATTGCATTAAGTAACAATGGTGTAGACATTTCTGCAAGATATGATAATTCAATTGGTCCCAAGTAGATTGATCTTAGACCTTTTATTTCATCAATCAAAGTATTTACAACTTGAACTGAATCATTGTCATCTCCACAAACAAATATGTCATAATCTAGTTCTAGAGTTGGATTCACTAATTTTTTCTCAGAAATCACATGAAATGCCGAAACCAATCTTGATTTATTTTTCATATGATTTAAAACAAGTTTGTATGAAAATGGTTTGTTTTCTTTAATTGAAATACACTCAAATCCAACATCCGTCTTTGTCATTGGAACAATTGGAGATACTACTACACAACTATCTTTGACTTCTGATAATATTCCAGAACACACCGAATCAATATTCTCATAAGGAATTGACAAAATCAAAACATCACTCTCTTTTGCAACTGAGACATTGTCTTTTCCAGAAATTGATCCTTTTATTTCGCCAAATGCTTCTTTTGCAAGATTTGTATATTCAACTGCAGATTCTGATGCTCTTTCAGCATCTCTAGATCCAATAATTACATCATGATTTTGTGACCATCTTAGAGCAAAACCTTTGCCCATGCCACCAGTTCCACCAATAATTCCTACTTTCATGATTATTCATCTGATAATCTTATTATTATCTTTATTTGAATTCCGAACAAGTTGGGACATATTATTTTCCTAAGACATGGTCAAGCAAAAAACAATACTGAGAGAATTTTAGCTGGCAGAACAGAAGGTATCCCTTTAACTGATATTGGAATAAAGCAAGCAGAACATACTGCTAAATTACTTGAACAGATGAATATCTCTGCAATTTACTCTAGTCCAATTCAAAGAGCAAAACATACTGCAGACATTGTTGGAAAACATAACTCTCTTGATGTAATGACTGATGATCGTCTAATTGAGCTTGATATGGGAAAATTTACTGGTGTTCCATATGACGAAATTTTTACCAGTCATGGTAATGTCTTCATGAAATTTTACAACGGTGAATTAGAAATAGCTCACAACGGAGTAGAGACTTTCTCTGAGGTCAAAAAACGAGTTTTAGGAATCGTTGATCATGTAATTGAAAAGCATCCAGATGAAAATGTGGTTCTTGTAACTCACATGGATCCAATCAAAGCAATGCTTTCTACCATAATTGATCTATCGCCTACTAACCTCTTTGAATTAATTATAGAAAACGCTTCTCTGAATCTCTTTAGAGAAAAAGATCGAAAATTCTCTTTATCAGGACTTAATGTAATGCATCCCTCTCGTTTCGATCTGCGTTGATATCTAGTAATCTTGAAAACCCTTAAATAGAAATTATTGTCCACGTCATTCAATCGCTAATGAAGAAACTGGTCGTATTATTCTTAGTATTGGCAGTAATAGTTGTAATTCCGGCTGTTCAATCAGCATTTGCTGCAGGTGCTGAACCTGGAGAATACCTAGATCGTAGAGTAGTTATTTGGAACTTATTTTTTAAAATGATGACTATAGCATTTGTAGTTGGTGCTGTAGTGTCTGGTACAATGATTTGGCAGTGCTGGAGATTTAGAGAATCTCATCCTAAAGCAAAACCAACTGCATATGAGGGGACCGACTGGTAGAATTGAGCGGACACTCTAACTGGCCTGAATGGATCTATGTAGGTGTTGTAATTGCATTAATGGTTTGGGTAGGAGCAGAAGCTTGGGAAGCAGAAAGACTTGTGGAGCATGTTCCTGAAGGTGCCGAGATTATCAAAGTTACTGGACAACAGTGGTTCTGGACTTTTGAGCATGAAGATGGTACCAAAGAAATTGGCGAATTACATGTTGAAAAAGGTAAGGCATACAAGTTTGAAATACATTCTAAAGATGTTAATCATTCATTTAACATTCATGATTATGTTATTTTGATGGATGCAATTCCTGGTAGAGTTAATACTGTGTGGTTTGCACCAACTGATGTCGGAGAACATGATATTCAATGTAGAGAATATTGTGGATTAATTCACTATAATATGAGAGGAACATTATATGTGGAGGAACCATCATCTTGATAACGCTTTTATCTCAACTATTTGGAGGAATTAACTGATGGTTCTAGAACTACAAAAACCACGTCCAATTTGGCAAATAATGTTTTCAACACACCATACTGATGTTGGTTTACTTTACCTTATTTCGTCACTAGGATTCTTATTCTTAGGTGGTGCATTAGCTCTTGCAATTAGAGCAGAATTGTTCTTACCAGGTGCACAAATTATTGGTGACGCAATGACCTTTAACAGAATATTTACCGTTCACGGTACTACGTTGATCTTTTTATTTATCATACCATTTGCATCTTCAGTTGGTAACTACTTTGTTCCAATTATGGTTAGGTACAAGGATATGGCATATCCAAAACTCAATGCAATTGCATTTTGGATGATTCCACCAGCAGGTGCACTCATTTGGTTAGGCTTCGCAGACTTTACATGGTATGCAACACCTCCTTACTCAATTATCAGTGCTCCAGGTCCAGCTGCTGACATGTGGATATTTGGCTTAAAAATCTTAGGTATTTCATCAGTACTTGGTGCCATTAATTTTATCGTCACAATTCTAAAATGTAAACATCCAGACATGTCAATTGGGCAAGTTCCACTTTTGGCATGGTCATTTTTGTCATCATCTTTGATTATTTTAGTTGCAATCCCAACCTTTGCAGCAGCACTATTAATGCTACTTACCGACAGACTTGGTGTTAGTGGATTCTTCAATCCTGCGATGGGTGGAGATCCAATTGCATATGCACACTTGTTTTGGTTTACATTTCATCCTGAAGTGTACGTATTAGTAATTCCCGCAATTGGAATGATGTATGAAATAATCCCAAGATTTTCAAGAAAACCAATTTACAGTTTCAACTCTGGAATATTCGCATTTGTCTTATTGTCTATAGTTGGATTTTCGTCATGGGCACACCACATGTATGCAACAGGCATGTCATTTACCGAAAAAACAGTCTTTATGGTAGGAACTCTTGCAGCAGTGCCAGCATCTGCAATGCACGTCTTTAACTTTATTGCAACAATGTGGAATTCTAGAATCAAATTTTCAACACCAATGATGTGGGCAGTTGGTGGTATTGCATTATTCTTCTCTGCAGGTGCAGGTGGGGTGGCAAATGCTGCCATGCCACTAGACTTTTCAACACATGATACATACTGGGTAGTTGGTCACTTCCATCTCTTTGTGATGGGAACTATTGCATTTGGCTCAATTGCTTTCCTCTACTACATGTTCCCATACGTTACAGGAAGAATGTATAATGAAACAATGGGCAAAATCCACTTTGTGATGTCCTTTATAGGAACAGTGTTGGTATTTTTCACACAACACGTGCTTGGTTTGTATGGTATGCCAAGAAGAATTTTCGATTATCCTCCAATTCCAGAATGGATTGCTATGAACCAAATTGCATCTGTTGGTGCAATGATTATTGGTGTCAGTATGGCAATCTTCTTAGCAAACATGATTTACAGTTCTGGAAAAGGACAACTTGCAAATACCGAAGATCCATTTGGTGTAGGTGGCAAGTATTACTATCCATTTGAGGCAAAGAATCCATCACATTAGGAGATATATGAAATGAGTCACGAGAATAACCAAACAGTTTACAGGACAACTTCAGCTAGAACCGGAAAAATGATGATAATTATGTTAGGCATTTGTATTGTCGGCGGAGTAATATTCTTTTCAATGTGGGACTATTGGATATCAGAACCAGCTCCAGTTGTTGCAATGATGGCAGGTAGTGGTGATCATGCGGCTCCTGCGGCACAAACTGGAAAAACCATTACACAGGATCTTGTATTTATTGAATCATCAGACTTTAGAACTTTGGCGTTTAATGCATTGCCCGGAGAACCTGATAACAATCCAACAATCAACATGAATGTTGGAGACAAAGTCGTGTTCAATGTAGATAATGGAGGAAAATCCTTTCACTCTTTTGGTGTCACTAAAGATGCTGAAGGATTTGGTGGAATAATTCCTGGAAGTGAAGTAGCATCAGCATCAAATCCATTAAAACCAGGTGAGGCCGGCTCATCAGAATTTATTGCAGGCGAAGAAGGAACTTACTATTACATATGTACAGTTCCAGGTCATAGGGAACAAGGAATGGTTGGAGAAATTATCGTTGGTCCTTCACAAGGTGGCAGCTCTCAAGCTGCAGCGGCCCCAACTGGTGTATCTCATGACTTTATTTTGGACTTTGTAGAGTCTAGCGATTTCAGAACTTTGGCGTTTAATGCATTACCCGGAGAAGATGGACATAATCCAGAAATTAAAGTAAATTCAGGTGATGAGGTAACTGTTACATCCAATAATCTTGGTAAATCATTTCATGCATTTGGTGTTGTTACAAATCCTGAAGACTTTAACAGTATAGTAATGGATTCTGCAATTGCATCTGCATCAAACCCGTTAAAACCAGGTGAAGGTGGAAGTGTCACTTTTACTGCTGGTGCACCAGGAACTTACTATTACATATGTACAGTTCCAGGACATGCATTACAAGGCATGCAAGGTAGTTTCATAGTAGAATAGTTTTGGCAATTCAGTTTCTTGCATTAACAACAATGGTAGTCTTATATTCACTGATGTTTATTGGTGGGTACATTTCAGCTGCGGGACTTGGACTGACGTGTCCTGAATGGCCTTTATGTCCAAACGGAGTAATGCCATCAGAAGAATATCTTATTGAATGGATTCATAGAACAATTGCTGCAACCACTGGGGTATTAGTAATTGCAACGATGGTTGCAAGTCTACTCAATAAGAATTCTGACTTGAAAATAAAAATTACAAGCTCTCTTGCCACTGCATTGGTAATTACACAAATTACACTTGGAGCCTTGGTCATTGACACAAAACTTCATGCAGTACTAGTGGCAATTCACTTGGGAATTGGAATCTGGTTATTTGCTATGGTATTGTTAACCACATTATTTGCATTCAGAATTTCTAAAATGACTATAAAATCTACAGTTTAGGTTTTTTGAAAATTTTTGGCAGGTAAATGTAGATTATTACTCCTGTAAATACTAAAGCACCAACAATTATCGCACTAAAGAAGATTATCCCAAATGGGCTTTGGGTTCCCATGTTAAAAGTATAAGTTATGATGCCTTCTTTTCCACTCATATCATACAAGTCAATCTTTACAATATGGTTTCCTTGCTGTCTCCAAACATAATCAAAATCCCAATGAGAACCTTCGATGGATTTTGGAGGTATTGTATCTACTTGTTGGTCATTAAAAAAAATTCGAATTCCCATTGTAAATCTATCTACTTCGTTGTATTCAAATCCTTCAGTTACTTTTACCAAAAATTGGGATGGTTCTCCAACTTGTGGAAATTCAGGTAATGTGGCTACCTGAACTCTGTACCCAGCCTCAAATTGCTCTGCAGAATTAAACATTGAATGAGCATACGCTTCATCATAAAATGCGACTGATGAAAATATCAAAATCAAGATCAGAAAAACTGATCGCTTTTTGGCCATTCAAAGATATTATTATTTCACATGAATATATTGTAAATCAATTATTATGGGGAAATCTTCAAAACCTTTAAATCCTTATTGACAAGAAACTCAATCGTTGACCCTCGTAACAAAATCAATCGATATTAAGACACCTGTAGAGAATGTTTTTACCTACTTTGCAAGGCCAGAACATGTTTCTGACCAAATAAAAAATGAAACAGTAGGTATGACTGTAGTTCCTATGGATATCAAGGAAGGAATGGGTGTTGGTACAACCTTTAGAATTATCGGTGACTTTAGCGGTAAACGTCTAGAGTGGGATTGTGAGACAACTGAATTCATTAGAAATGAAAAGATAACAGCAAAACAAATTGAAGGTCCATTTAAGAAGTGGCAAATTACAAATGAATTCAAAGCATTAGGGAATAATCTCACTAGAGTAACCATGTCAGTAGATTACGAAATGCCATTTGGTCCGCTAGGAGCAATCATGGATAAAGCAAAATTTGCAAAATCTGCTGAGAGAGGAATGGAAACAGCTCTTTACAACGTTAGAGGTTTACTAGAAGGAAATGGTTCAATTCCAGTTTACATCACACTAGATGCATACCAAAAACTTCTTGCCGAAAAGAAAAAGATGAACGATGTTCCAGTTTCAACTGCACTAACTGCAATTATTGAAAAGTACAATGAAATTGAAGCAAAAACCCAAAACTAAATTTTCATTTATTTTAAAATCTTAAGATTAATAACAACTCTGGGCATATCCCTTTTGGTGGGTCTATGGCGCAGCCAGGTAGCGCACCGGACTCTTAATCCGGTTGTCAAGGGTCCGAATCCCTTTAGACCCGCTCAATTTTCAAATTCCTTATAGCAACATTTACAAATTTTTAATGCTGAATAGTAAGCCTGATAACGAAATGAATTAGAATTTTCAATCATGAATATTTTAATAATTTGTATTGCATTATTGTAATGAGTCATGTATATGTGAAAATTTTGAAAAACAACCAAAAACTCTTCTAATTACTAAAAAAAACAAATTATGTTTGAATAAGATTATCAATCCCTGTCACTGATAATTATGACGCAATGTTTAATTCAATAAAATGGAGTCATGAATATGGAAAAATCTAACTTGGGAACTAAAAAATTGGGATTGTTTTTAATTACAGTTTTGTCCATATCACTATTTTCTGCAACTGCATCAGGCGATATGCAAGAAAATCCATCTACAATTATTGACTATGAGTCCCCTAAACTTTTCGTTCCTAATGATATCTACATCTTATCTAAAAATCCTATTCAAGTAGATTTCAAAGTGGAGGCAATAGACAATATTGATGGAAGAGTTCAGGTTCAATGCGATAAAATTTCAGGTGCTACTTTCAAACTAGGTAAGACAATTGTCAGATGCGAAACAAAAGATTCTGTTGGCAATACTAATAGAGCATCTTTTGTTGTGACTATTGGGTATAATATTGTTCAAATACCATCTTGGGTAAAACAGCCCACGACACTGTGGATTGAAAATTCAATAGACGACAAAACATATGCAAAAACAATGGGATTTCTAATCAAAGAACGACTAATTCATATCCCTTTTGCCAAAAGTCCAAATTATTCTGAATCTGAAATTCCAATATGGATTAAGACTAATGCTAAATCGTGGATTGACAATGAAATTTCTGATGATGAATACTCTATAATATTACAATGGCTGCTTAATCGAAATATCATTCAGCTTTAAAATAACAAATTCTCAATTCATTCTTTTTGAATTCTATTCCATCATAAGGAACTATCTGCTAGCTTACCATCGTCCAATGGTTAGGTAATTTGGCCGATCCCTTTCTTATTACGCCTAGAGAGGATAGCATCACCGTTAAAATTTCACCTATGTAGTTATTTTATGGGGACGTAGGTTAGCTTGGTATTATACTTCCAGCCTCGGGTGCTGGAGATCATGGGTTCAAATCCCATCGTTCCCAGACACAACTAAACAATCATTAGGTAACTCAAAACTCAAATCTTTGTAGATTCAACCGTTTTTTATTAAATTAGTTTTGGCAAAAATCAAAACAGACGTAAAATGAATTAATTAGATTTTATAAAAATACTAAAACAATATTATTTTTCAGAAAATATTTTTAATACGTCTCAGGATGTTTTAATATTGATTAATGTTGAATATTGATGTGATTATTCTATAGAAGATTAGCTAATCATTTATAACATTGATCAACTAGAACATATCTTTTTTTTAAACAAAACAATAGTAATGTCGTCTGGTATATTTCATGTTTCAAATAAAGAAAAAGACAAACAAAGAAAGGCCAAAAGAGCGATAATCTCTTTTCTAAAAAAATTTGAAAAGACAAAAAAGAAAATTGAAAATGCAGAAGAGTGGTATGATTCTGTAAAAGAACTTGAACCCATTCTTGATCATTATAAAGATGATTTACCAAGAGATGTGTATGAAAAATTAAAAAATTCTATTCATATAACAGATAAAACCTTTGAAGGGATAAAAACTGCATCAAAAGTATTAAGTTTTGAACTCAAGGCAGCCAATGCAATTCTTCCTGCAATGGGAGTTCCATCTTCTATTGTGATAGGTGCATCAATTATAGTTGCGGTAATTATAGGTAGCATGGTCATAGTCTCATCACTTGTGTTTGTTGATATAACTATAACAAACTATGAATGTGAAGATATTCCCGTATTGGCACCCTTGACTAGTTTAGATGAACGATTTGCAGATCTAGGATTATTTTTTAACTTACCTGATAAGATCTCTACAAATACTTCTGAAACCATACGAATACCTCCAGGAAACATTGAATTTGATGGTCTAACATCTGGTAAAATCATTGTTAAGAGTGATTACATGACGATACCATTTGATGTACCAAGAACTATCAAATCTTTAGACTTTGAGGGAACAGATTTGTTGGGACAACAAACCATAGTTGAGATCAATGGGGCATCTGACCATGAATTGACAATCAATTGTAAATAATATAGAATTCAAATATTTTGAATATGTGTAATTATTGAATTCTAGACATTATTTTTTTACAAATTATAAAAATAACAAAGTTCAATTATTATTGTAAGCAACATCTCATATCTTGTTGTTACATGGAATTTTGGTTCAAACCATCATTTAAAACATGAGAGTAATTTAGCAATAAAATTGCCTTGTTTTAAATTTAAAAATTAATCAAAACAATGAGGTGTTTTATCGTTATGAGAATTAATATTTTTATTATCTCTGACCTTTTACATCAAATACTAATCTCTTGACAGTAGTAGTTCATAATTTGAATTTTTTTAACAACATTGGTTCAATTTTTGAACACATGGTGGTATCTTTGCATTTAGTGATTTTTTGGGTATATGACTATGACCGAACCACTCACGCAGTCTAAAAAGGAGATTACAATCGATGCAATAGATAAACAGATTCTAAATCTGTTAATTGCAAACGCAAGGGATTCAACTAGAACCATTGTTAAAAAGCTTGCAGGAATGGGAACAAACATGTCTGAGCGTGGAATAGGAAAGAGAATCACGCGATTGGAAAAATTAGGCATAATTCATGGCTATACCACTATGGTGGATCTTAATCAGGTTAACATGTCAATTTTACGTCTGATAACAATAAAATTTACGTCTTCAAAAGATTTTGTAACAAGATTGGCTGAGATGAAAGATCATCTTGCGAATGCACCATACTGCGACTTTTCAGCAAGAACCAACGGCAATATAGACTGGATTGAACTAAAATTCTTTAACAATCATGAACAGGCAAAACAGGAAGAAGATTTGTATCGAGCATGGTTTGGAGATATAATGGAAGACTATAGGTCATATGATTTGGACATACACAAGATGGGTTGGCAGCTGTTTGATGAAGAAGATTTTGATCGATTTATCAAAACCACTTGCAAAAAAGAAGGTACAGAAACATGCCCAAACATCACGATAAAAAAATAGCATACGATAGAAGTAAATGAGCAGAAATTTTTCGTAGAGACGATATTACATTCAAAGAATAGGCTTGTGGTGATTATTCTTGAATTTTATAGAAAAACAAAATCATATTTACGCATGGGAGTTCAGATATTGAACTGTATACTCACACATTAATTCAATATGAGAACAAAACAATACCAAAAAGTTAGCACCATCTCAAGTACTTCTAAGACGTTATACTAATTGATAAAACATGAGTACATACAACATACAAACAGTCTCCAAGAGCACAAAGACAAAACTTGGAGTAATCGGTCTGATTGCCTTACCGATTGTTGCAGCAATGTATTCTTCAGGAAGCATGACTCTAGAACCAGTACCTCAAATACTTACTAGTGGAGTATTTCCAATTGGTTTTACCTTGTTCTCTTGGGGAATTGCTGCTAAAATGGCAATGAAAATGAGAAAATAGAAAGAATGCTCTTTCTTTTTCTATCTTTTTACAATAATCATCTTCTCAAATTTTTTAAGATTATCACAAAAATATTCATGTGTATAAATTGAGCAAAAATATTAAATCAACATGAACAGTTCGTGTGTTTGAATCCGTTAGAAAAAAAGATTCTAATGATCCACTAGAAACTCAACCATTATTTTGCAGATAAAAAATAATGTAGATTAGCACAAAACTGAGAAAATAAAAAAGAAAATTTACTAAACAAGAGCATAGGTATAACCATCAAAGGAATCCATGCAAAACTTAGGATTGAAAATATTATTCCAAAAACTCTCCTTTCTTAACCATCTTTGAAGAATCAGGATGATATTACAATTGGATTTAATTCACCATCAGAAGATACTCCAATAGAACCATCAATACTAGTGGAATTAATCAAGATAGTTCATGCAAATGTAGACAAAAACTCTGAATCATCGCATGAAGATGAATCACAATCACATGTTGCACCACTAAAGCAGATTGGGGAAAAATTCCAGTAGCAAGATGTAACATGCAAAGATGGAATGATTCTAGTCTTCAAAAATTCTGATGATAGTTCTGTTTGTGTAAAACCTGCCACAGTTACAAAACTTGTCGAACATGATTAGGCAAAACCATAAGTCTTGTTCAATTATTTTTTATTTTTAGACGAATCCAAAAAGGTTTGAACGTTTTAAGAAAATAAATTGTGATTCCAAAATCTAATCGACACAGAAGACTACTTTCATTTTTTTATAATCATGGAAAACTTCCATCATCGATTAATTCTTTGTATATTGTTTTTTCAAGACGAGTTTCCGCTGCGCCACATTTACTACACATTCCTATATCATCAGGATTTTCTTTGATTTTTTTCTCACATTCTACACATTTGTGAATACCTTTTTTGAATCCCATATCAGAATTTTTTTCTAATCCAGATAATAACAATATCTAGAACTCTTCAGAATTGAGCCTAAAAGACAAGGTTATTGAAAATCTCTGTTTTAGACATAGATTTTGATGGTTTTACTTCTTAGTCGTTTGAACTATTTGAATTGAAAAAGAAATTCCATGGGCCCACGAAGACTCGACCACTAAATTGAGGATAAAAATGGACGCATGTAGGAATAATTTTCAAAGATTATTGTTTAGGTAGATTATTTTCTTCTAGATAATTATCCCAAGCTTTGATACCTCCATCTAACACTTGGAAATCTATACCATGTTGTGCTAGCTCATATGTTGCGATAGTTGCACGATTTCCTGAGCCACAAATAACAACTACTGGTTTATCAGTTGGAATTTCAGATAAATTTCCTTCAATAAAAATATCATCTAATGGAATATTTTTGCTTCCTGAGATCATAGTTGTTTCTAATTCAGAAGGTTCTCGTACATCAAGAAGATAGATGTCATCTTGATTTTGTATTTGCTGATATAATTCTTCAGAAGACATCAGGGTTGGAGTCATCTTTATTGCAAGGTCATTACCCCATGATTGAATTCCACCTGCAAGATAAGATGTTTTGATACCTGCATTATTCATTATTTGTACCGAATCTGCTGTTTTACTTTCAGAATCACCAACAAGTACTACATGGATATTTTCCATTACTTTAGGAATTCTATCAAACATAGTATTAATTCTCTTTTCAAGAGTTGCACCTTCCATTACATCAACCGAAGAGCCTTCAATATGTCCGTTCATGTACAAATTTGAATCTCGCATATCGATAACAATAAGATTAGGATCTAAAGTCATTTTTTGTTCTAATTCACTTGGAAGTAATGAAAATGATTCATTTGAATTCATAGATGAAGAGATAATACATTCACCGTGATGTTGCATTGCCATATGTTCAGCATTAAGACCACACATATTCCCATATGTTACTCCATCAACCCCACATATGGGATTGT